>Ga0193743_1000024_pt1 | contig 104140 bp, 126 predicted proteins | sample L2c2metaG_FD_143038 | JGI IMG/M metagenome (GOLD analysis project Ga0193743, IMG submission 143038) | Soil microbial communities from a riparian zone of the East river system, Colorado, United States - L2c2 | ecosystem: Environmental > Terrestrial > Soil > Riparian zone | place: USA: East... | reverse complement strand
TGCTCGTGACAGAGTACACTTTATCAGACTATATCATACCCTAAAATTTGTCCGGATAGACAACTAACCTATCCCGATTTCCCCAAACTTGTCCGGATTCCGGCACTGGCTGCCCCCCAAATTCCAGCAAATCCTGTCCGGATTGCACCTAGGTGTCGGTCAAAAAATCTCAAATCCTGTCCGGATTGGGACCTTGCCGTCTCTCCTATTGCCCAGGGTCCTGCTATTTGGAACGGCGTAGTCATGCGTGGATATCACCTCCGAATCGTATTGAATCCAGAAAATACATCATCACGCTCATCTCATCAACCCTCTCCAGAATCCTTCGTTCCCGCTTCTTTATTCCAACCTCTTCCAAGTCATTCACCCAAGTCCACTCTTCGCAGAAACACACTTTCTCGACAGAACCTGAATAAAGATTATAGGGTCGGACCTATATGCATTGACTGGATTGACTTTGATCAAATGACCTCAATATTACACGGTGGAAAGAAGACAAGCCGAGGTATGAAAACGTCATCTAGTTTGACCGGAACCTCTTTTGAACATGATATCATGACAGGACCAGCAGAAGCTACTTTTGTACCACATACACATAACAAATCCGGAACTACCAACTTACCTGAAGGCACCGTGCATGTCTTCCGAGATGGGTCAAGTAAACCCTCACCCGAAGAACTGGAAGCTAAAGTCTCGGAAATGTCGATTTCCGATAGCTTTGACCTCGATTCCGACGGTGTTATGCTAGGTGTTCTGGCTGTTCCATCATGGATGACGCCCTCAGACTTTCTAGCATTTGTGGCACCTGCTGTGGAGGGCATTGGTCACCTTCGCATAATTCGGTACGTGAGATTATAGCCGCATTACGAAATGTATCTCATCTGTATGTTTCCAAGCGACTTTGCACCAAATCGTTCATTGGTAGTCTTGAAGTTCTTCAAGCCCGCAGACGCAGTAGAATTTGCCGAAGCATACAATGGCAAGCCATTCAACTCCATGGAGGTTGGTAATATATTATATTCGCGTCTCTCTTGGATTTAACTGAATATCTTAAATGTTAGCCCGAAATATGTCATGTGGTTCATGTCCTCTCCGTAGTGATAGACGTTGATGACGCGGTGTCCCAAACGATATCCCGCCTTGGAACGTCCCAAGGAACTGTATATGAACTACCCACCTGTCCAGTCTGTCTGGAGCGCATGGACTCAGCGATAACCGGCCTTATAACTGTGCCTTGTTCTCATACATTTCATTGCATGTGCCTCAGCAAGTGGGGAGATAGTCGGTTCGTTCCTTGTCCCTTCAGTCAATGAAAATGGTCTAATTTCTTTTCCTGGCGTACAGTTGTCCGGTCTGCCGTTACTCTCAAACACTTTTGTCGTCCCATCCTTCCTCTTTGTCCTCTCCTCGATCTTCACATTCCATCCCCTTTGCCAACCCAACCTTTTCGAGCCAGTCAGTTTGTTCTTGCTGCTCTTCAACTACAAATCTCTGGATATGTCTCATCTGTGGCAACATTGGGTGTGGTCGATATGGGCAAGCTCATGCTCAAGCTCATTATCAAAACACGACGCATCTATACGCTTTAGAACTGGAGACTCAGCGTGTATGGGACTATGCAGGTGACGGATATGTCCACCGACTAATCCAAAACAAAGCCGACGGCAAGTTGGTTGAACTGCCCAGTGCAGCGTCGTCGACAGGGGCGACGCCGAGGGAAGGTGGTCTTGGGCCCAGTCAAGCAGACGCTCTAAGCGCAGAAAAAATTGAAGCGATCGGGATTGAGTATTCTTATCTTCTGACATCACAGCTAGACTCGCAGCGCTCTTTCTACGAGGAACAAACAACTGGGCTGGAATCTCAAATCAACGAACTCACTACTCTAGTACAGAATCTCAACAACGACTTTGAACAGGAGCAAACACGCCATAGAGAAGAGGAATCGAAACGACACAAAGAACACGAAGAAAGAATGTCACAGATATTAAAAGAAAGATCAAAGGCTGATCATAGGGTGGACAAAGTCACCGAGTTGGCAAGGAAGTTGGAGAAGGAATTGAGGGAAGAACGAGCGGTAAGCGAAGGATTGATGAGGAATCTTGCAATTATGAGGCAGAAGGCGGAGTTCTTCGATAAGGAAAGGGAAGACTTTGGCAGCAGAGTACGGGAATTGGAAGATCAAGTCAGAGATGTCATGTTTTTCCTCGAGGCCAAGACGAAAATCGAACAAGGCGATGGGATCGAATCTGAAGCTGCTGGTGGCTCAATATCCGTACCTGAGCCTCCTCCTCCGCCAAAGCCCAATAAGAAGAAAAAGAAGTCGTGTAAAGGATAAAGTTCCTGCTTTGGACGCCTCCAAGCTTCATCCTCTGTTTACCAGATACACCCGACGATACTCGATCTGATGGTGAACTAGAACTGGTTGCCAACTACGGCCACAACTTCCTCGCATTGGCCAATATTTTGAGCCTGTCACTGTCAAGGACATGTTGGAGTTTCAAGATAACCGTTGTACGTGCTAAATATGCAGACAAAGGTAGCTTTAAACTAGACTTAGTCTGATACTAGCGTGTATATTGTCTTGTCCCATTCCTAATGTAGAGAGCAACAGCAATGAAATTACCTGTCTAAAGAGGCTACTATGGATAGCAGTATACGATAGTTGGTACGCTCCTCAGCCATCCGGTGCAAACTTGCAGGTTTGGTTCGAGTCTTAACGCCACCTTGACGCCACTAGAGCATACTATTAGCTATTACTAGAACAGAGTTCATCAAAGATCAGGTCAGCCAATTTACAGCATGATGCTGCAAAGCAAATTTTTTCTTGTTGCTCAAGCTGTGTATAAATGATGCTCAGGTGCTAGTTGATGTATTCTATTGTTGTCAACGGGAGCTAGAACTTTGATGAGTTAATATTATGGTAGATTGGGCCGGCGCTGAGCGCTCAAGCAACATATGGCTTTAAGTAAAAAGCGCCGACTTATTTCAGGATCTGCGTTCCGATCTTGCCGCGACGGTATAGGTACTGTGAACCCAACAACAACAAAAAAAGGATAGAATTAAAAAATGAGTAATCTTTATAAACCTTCGAAGAAAGAAAGATCTTGAGCGGACAGTCCACCGCTCTTGACTTCTGCCGGAGTTACGGCAGCATTCATCGGTGAAGGGCGCAACGTTGGCGGTTTTGACAACGACGGCTGAGACGACATTGGAAGCTGAAATAAATGTGCAGGAGTTGGCTGACGAGTTTTATTCTGCGAACGATTCTTTTCATCCGTTCTAAGTGTCGGTGGTTGAAACGAAGCCAGGAGAGCACTCGCAGCTTGTGCTTGCTGCGCTTGCATTGCCGAGCCATGTTTATAATTGTCATTACTAGATGATATGCTGGAATTAACTGGTGGTGGTAAAGCTTCTGGAAGTGGAGTGGCGGGTCCAAGCCATTGCCCATGCGCAGCAACGTTCTCTAACAGACTCAAGGTACGAGAGTGGTCGGCCTTTGACACTGTGCGAGAATGTTGCTGTTGAGGTGGGGGTTGTGTACTAGGAGTTCGTCGGTTGTTAGAAGGAAGAGGAGCAAAAGGCTGTGGCTTTGGCTTCGCAGGGGGTTGCGGTGGCTGAGGGTCCGAAGAAAAAGGCTCAAGAAAACCATCGAAACCATCAAAGATGCTGTTGGTCGTTGTAGGCATCTGACCAACAGAGGAAGACGAGTTGGCCAAGTTCGTCGCTAATACGTTGTGGATGGATGATGGAGGAACTGGAAGTGGAGATTGCGCAGGTGATGAAAGAAATTCAGAAAACTCGTCGTCATCGTTGTCCAAGTTTGCTGCTACCTGGACAGACGAAGAGAGGGCGGTATGTGCAGGTGTGTGAGAACGGGACCCAGGAGGTGGCGGGAGTGGTGATATCACGCCCGATGGCCCAGGCGCCAGTGAATCCCTTCCTTGAGAAAGTATTGGAAAAGCAGCATTGGGTTTAGGTTTGTGGACAGGCGGTGGGGCCGAAGAAGTGTGGGGAGGCGGCGCTGGAAGGCCATCAAATAACGACCGTCCCTGATTGGTACCAGTGCTTCCAGAGTTGCGACTGTGTGCTAACGGTGAAGCGGTGGACGACAGAGACAAATTCAACAATGGAGCTCCGACAGGTGGGGGAGACGTTGTTGTCAACGACTTCATAGGCGAATGTGTATGCTTTGACGCAGAATCTGACGAATTGAAGATTGAAAATGTATCGTTATTCAATGGATCTTTTTCAAACTTCGTAGCTTGAGACAGTGTCCGAGTCGGTTGAGAAGGTCGCGGTGGTGGTGCCAAGGGCGGAGGTAACGTCGTAGGAAGAGTGGGAGACTTTATCATCATGCTCAAAGCGTCTAATTCCGGGCCGTGATTATATTCAGATTCGTTGAAAGTTGGTACGTCAGAAAGAAATTCAAGGTCGTCTTGAGAAAGAGCCAAAGAATCTCTCGCTTTGTTAGCACGAGATGAAAACCGACCAAGAAAACGAGAAACTGCGGATGGGGGTGGAGTCGGCTCCCGTGCGATGAAGTCTGAAGCCACACTGGAGGCTGTTGGGTTTGAATCATTCTTCTGGGTCGAGATGAAAAACGACGATGAGATAGCAATAGGCGACGCCGGAGTTGTCCTCCCGCCACCTTGACTTGAACTAACCGTAGTACTAGTGGACCTCGTATTGTCGACACTTACCCTTGGTGATGACCCAGTCATAAGAGATGGTATGCCAGGGCTGTTGACGGGAGGGGAAGCAGAGCGTGATACGGCGTCCGACTGAGAAATGGTCGTCCTTCGTCCAAAAAAAGAGAGCAATCCACTGCCTGCCTTCTTCTTGCCGTCGTCAACGTCCGTGTTCTCCTTCGCAGCTTCTACGATCTTCCAACCTGCCGGGGCGACATCGTCGTGAGTGATGTTTGGTTGTGATTTGATAGAAGCTTCCCAAGAAGTGGATCCTTTCGATGACATATACATTGCCATGGGGCTCAAGGGTGTTTGAGGCGCGTGCTTTGTGAGTTTCAGCGCTTCTGCCAGTTGCTTTGAGATAAACGTCTTCGCAAATTGAACTTTTGATGGTAAGGTCATATCATCTGGCATAAATCTTTGAGCGATGGAGGCTCTGGGTCGATAGTCAGAATGCGACGTTGACAATTTAACAACGCGATGAGACCCACGGAACAAGTGTTTCAACATCTAAACTTCTCTCAAATTCAGATGTGTTGGGGGACGCATCGGCATCTGGCCAGAGTTCACCAGATATTTCTTCCAGCTGACGGAGGATGGATGCTAATAATTCTGGAGGCTGGAATGACCATTAGACCACGCATGTATAATTCTGGACGGTACTGTACGAACAACGTGGCGGTCTTGTCTTTCCTTCTGTTGCTTTGCAGTCTCCCAAGCGTTATTGAGTTCTTCAGCTGTTCCAGGTTCTTCTACCGAATCGGATTCATTTGATTCACCCCATGATGGACCCCAAGCATCAGCATCTACTGAGGGAAGCGAAAAGGTTGGCTTCGCAGGAGACCATGATTCATGAGTGGACTCGTCAAATTCGGCGGCGCTTTTGAAAGTACCAAAAGCATCAGGTGTGGCCGACCTCGAAAGATGGAGAGGTTTGGGTGAGGATGGAAGTGAAAGTGAAAGTGGTGGTGTCTCTGAACTTGGAGAACTTGTGGGTGTAGTACGATCCTGTGAGGAAGAAGACACTGGTTTTTCAGGCTCTTCGGATATTGAAGTGGGAAAATGGGGGAGCGGGACTGAAACCGTACTTAGTGGTATGGTATCGAATGTCGAGTGTACCGGCTGCCATGTAGAGGATGGCTCGTTACTCCAAAGCGAGGCCTCCGCTACGCTAGATTCATCCCAGCGAGTTGTTGTAGGCTCCACGGACCACGACCGGGTAGAGATATCATCTTCATGATCACTGGACACGGACGGTGGCCAATTTGAACTAGAAGGCTGAGATTTGGACGGTTCTCCCCATGCATTTGCCCATGGGTCTTCCATCCTAGCACGTTGATGTGGCTATGTTAGTATGTACATAAAGTAAATACTGCTCTTATTTATTTAAAAGATAGTGTTAGCTCCTTCCTTTGCGCCCACCATGGATCTGGGCGTTTTGGTCACTAACAAGCATATTCTTGACTGGGACGAATCCGATGTTCACCAATGGTTCACAAGTCTTGGATACCCTCAATATGAGACAGAAATCAAGGGTGTGCCACTGCTTTATTATCCATCGATTTATCCAGTCTCTGATCATCTCCGACAGCTCATAAGATCCAAGGCGATTCGTTATGCGTCGTGGACTTGGAAGGTCTCAAGTCACTGGGCATTGCTACAATTGGACAGCGGCTCTCAATCCTGAAAGCAATATATCTTGTCAAACTTGCACAAAGTATTCCAATTAATGAAGACGACTATGTTCCACCATGTTCGTCCAAATATCTATATCTCACAAGTTTTCTTACTTAAAACGATGGTTCGTTCAGCCGAAGCGCCAGAGCGAGTAGACAACATCTCCATTGAAAAACTTCATTCGGTCATTAAAGACCAAGGTGAGATCCTGCTATTCTAAGTGAATATCACTGATGGCAGTACACTGTTGCAGCACGACATATTCGTGTTTTAGACGAAGAGTATCGCCAGTTGTCGCGAGAAAACCAATCGTTTTATGAAGCAATAACGCAAGTTCGTGCCACGTTGGGACTCCCAGTAAACCTATTGTTTTCGTTGACTCTTTGACTTTATATTTATTATTTAACGTTTTGCAGGCTGGGCCGGAACGACTTACTCGTAGTCCGTTGCCATCGATTCGGACCCCTCCAGATTCAGAGCAGTCGGCTGTGCCTTACCCTACTCCATCTGAAACCTCTACCCCTCCACAGATAGACCGTTCGGATAATGCGAACAATGCTAAAGTCGGGTTTGACGATCCAACCTCAAAGGTACTCATTTCAGCCCTCAAGAAACATAAAATCAAAGAGGAAGACTGGGATGACTACGCCATGTTCATTACTTATGGTCCGCCTGGTAATGGTATCCTCTCTAAATCCTAATTTCCATATACTGATCTTATGCTCCAGGAAATCGAACCAAGCGACGCCTGGAACTTGAGGAAAGACCTCTATACTTGTTCAAAAAACTGAAAGACGCAAACCGCCAACCGGCATTTGTTCTGAAGAATATCAGGGATCTTCGTTCATCCATCCCTGAACAGGAAAACCAGAACCTGCGCCAATGATATTCCATCACTTCACATGAAACCACACAAAGTCACACATCATCATCGGTCAAGGCGTCTTTCCCGTTTTCCCTCGCCGGTGATGATACCTGCGGTTTCCAGAGATATCGACGAACGATCGCATTATAATGCTTGCGCCTCCGACTCTTGATGAATCTTCGTTCATCATTGCTGACTGTTGCCAGTTGTCAACAAACGAAATCAAGGATATGTCTATCATAACTCATGACACTTGGCTTATGGCGGCTGGGCGTGTCATGATCAAACTCCAAATCAATCATGTCTAGATATCCGAACTACGAATCTAAGGTATCGGCGTTTTCTTTCCAGGAATATGGTATCTCCAAGATGTCTTTACCGATATACTCGGCAAATTATGTTGTAATCCATTGTTTTGATGATACTCTATCTAGTTACTTATTTATTGTACCACTCTGCTTAAATTTTGAACTAGATCGAGACTATATCGTGCCCAATCCTGAGCGTCTCTTTATCTGAATCCTTTCTTCTCATTACAGTAATATAGCTGGGAGCGAATGATCCTATACTACCTCACCATTGTAAATAATAGAATAAACTTAATACGTTAGTTGCCAGCTGATATCAAAAGATGCGTCTTTAAAAGTAAAGCTTGCATGTGTGAGTATCGTATAGCCTAGCCTTCCTTATTTCCTGATGAGATTGCAGGTCTGTACATGGTAGACAGGGCAACAAACTGGTGTTATTCAAATTGGCTGTGAAGGGTATCACGTGCTGGGCACGGTGCTTTTCGTAACCTTCCAAGTTCATTTCCATCCTTACGCTATTCCTCGATTCTCCCGACCTACCCAACCTTGATTGTTCGCAGTCATTTCATTTTTCTACCAGTACGATGGATGGCCACGCGGCTGAACGACATATTCTTGACTGGGATGAAAACGATGTTCAGAACTGGCTGTCAAGTCTTGGCTATCCCCAGTATGAGAGCCAAATAAGAGGTCCGCTTATTATATATTTCCAACCTTAGTTGTTATACTCAAACTATACTTAAGAGCACAAGATTCAAGGAGATTCATTGTGCGAACTGGACTCCGAAGGCCTTAAGTCCCTGGGTATCACGAGCATAGGCCAACGGCTTTCAATCCTCAAGTCAACATATCTGGTTAAACTTGCACACGATGTACCAATAGATGAGGATCACTATGTACCTCCATGTAAGTCTCCTCAATCCTCATCCTCTGCCGTTCCATTGGTAAATCATGTGGGTAAGCCGAAGCCCCAGAACGCATCGAAAATATTTCAATCGAAAAGTTGCATTCGATAGTCAAAACTCAAGGTATGCTTGACCTCATTGACCTAGCTTCTTACTGTGTGGTTATACTAATCTTCTTTCCATAGCCCAACGACTACGTGCCTTGGAAGAGGACAATCGGAATCTGACCATGACAATGCAGTCTTTTGTGGAAGAGTTTAATAATATTCGTTCGGTAAGTAACTTTCCCACTATCCTGGTTTCCGCTTATTGATGAATACTAGGATGACTCGACCAATCCCATACGGAGACAACCTTCATTCCAATGGGCACAATTCATCAAGCCGCAGAAGTCGCCAACTAAGGCCGATGTAGTTGAATCTCCCCATTCTTCCCCACAACGGACCGAGCACGATACCTCTAATTATTCATCACGAAATGGCGGTTCATCGTCGCTACCATTTACTTCTAACGCAGCGGACAAGCCAAAAGCAACTCAGGGACCGGTTACTGACATCCCAAGCTCCTCACCTGCACCTCCGAAGCCTGGGCGTGAAAGCTCAGACACTCTCAAGAGCTTTAAAGTCAGTTTGGAGGATCCAACGTGGAAAGTGTTACCTGCAGCTCTCAAGAAGTACCGCATAAACAACGATAGCTGGCAAAACTATGCGATGTTCATCTGTTACGGGTCGCCTAGTAAGTCACGGTTTAACTTGTATTCCGTCTTCTTCAATTACATCTTGTGTTCCAGGTAATAGAATCGAGCGGTGCCTGAGTTATGACGAAAAACCTCTTCTCCTCTTCCAAAAACTCAAAGACGCAAAGAAAAATCCTGTCTTCATGCTCAAGCATATAAAGGACATCCGTTCTCCCATTGCCGTTGCGCACCAGAAACATGCAGCTCGCAAAGCATCTTCCGTTATCTCTCAAGATGCAGCAGCAGTCATCAATGCAACTCAAGGTCATCAAAAGACAGGTTCAACCTCACGCCCTGCGCATCGACCACCGAAACTCGAAGTCCAAGGTTTCTCTGCATCCACACCGATAATCCCGAGTCCACAACCCGGATGGCCTGAGGGGGGTGCGTCTCCTGCGGGGACAGACCCTACACGGGAAGACAACACCACAATACCTGCATCTGCTACAACGCAGACATCACAATTTCCATCCTCTAGTGCGATGTCAAGTTTAACACTCGTCGGAACGAATTCCATTGGTCCTGAGCCAACAAAGCTGAAACCCGGAAATGTGGACACAGAATCTACAAGTGGGGCCTCGAACGCACGTGAAACGCCAGTTCCTTCTAATGGTGTCTCATATGCTGTCGCTATCTATCCGTACATGGCTGAACAAGATGACGAATTTGATGTGGTTGTGTAAGTTCTATCTGACTCGCTGGTATTATTTATATTGAATTGAGAGTCCCACCTGCAGCGGCGATACTTTTGTAATTCTTTCTCGGGCTAGGGGTTGGTGGGTGGTGCAACGCGACCCGACTGGATCAGGCATCGTGGACACAGATATTGTCAAGCAAGGCTGGGTTCCTGCGGGTTGTCTTCTTGAGACCAATGTTCCTGTGGCTTCAGCGATTGCTGAAGCCACAGCCGCCAAGAATGGTTCGACTCCTGGATCACCACCAGAAACGCCTATCTCCAAAACACCTATTCTGCCTCTAAGCATCATTTCGACTAGCTTCCCTGGTGTTGCTTTGATGGATTACAATAAGAAAGGAGAAGAAGAATTGGATCTTGTGAAAGATGATGCTTTGCGAGTGTTTAAGCGTTATAACCATTGGTCATATGTAAGTAGTATTGTTTCTTCCGTATGGTTGCAAAGCTCAACTCCTCTTGACAGGCTGTGAAAGAAGTGGGTGGAGATCGTGGATGGGTACCGGTGTGTTTGTTTCCATGACTTCATTGGCACCCCTCTGACCTTGTCTTTTATCATCAGTCATGGTTTATCGGCAAAGTTTCACCAACTGGCGCGATACCTGCCACGCCTAATTTGAATATCCCTCCACCTAATACGTCGTCATCTGCTTTGGATGATAGCCAGGCACAAGATTCCCCACTGTCCTCCGCATTCCCGTCAGTCCAATCACGGACATTAATATAGACCAGTTCCTGTTATCTGGTCATAACCACGCTATCGCATACATTAACCTATATCTTTATCTCTCATCTCTGCAGCCACTCCTTTGCACCTCATTTCTCATTTGTACTCCATCATGCTATATCTGACGCCTATCCCAAATCAATATTCTCCATTGGAATTTCCAAAAGACTTAATAATCGTCTTTTTCTTCTCGATTTCTATGTTCTACGTTCAGGGTCATCTGTTGATGCACCCTTTCCTTTCTATCTCTCACAATTCTGCTGCTGTGAAAGAATCATCCTCTGCTTTTGCTTACCCCCCGCTCTTCATGAGCCCCTTCGAATTCTTCAACTGTAGATTATAGCAGACAGCATGTATTACAACATATATAAGTATCTCAGAGCCTTACATCATCTTTTGTTCATTGTTTTACTAGTGAAGGGATTCTTGGGGTTATGTTACTGTGCCAGTTTAAATTTCTGATTTAGCTTGGATACTTTATATAGGCATACATACATTTTTCATTTGCAACGTACAACATAAGTGGGATATTGACAACTAGTAACTAGTAACAAGACTACTAGATCTACTGGATACATCAAGGAGAGGATACTACAGATTGAAAATTTTGAAAATTGAAGTGACTAAAGATGAAGCACAAGAAGAGGAGTCCATTCATGACGGGATGTTGGCAAATTCCTACTGGCCTCCCGACCACCATCTTTTCTTACGATGTCTTTCATCAGGATCTGCAGATGTCAATTAGTCCTCATCGTCTTCATGTAAAGAGGCCACAGAAGAAAGCCACTCACCGGGGTTCGATGGATAGGAATCTAGTGAGTCGTCAATATAGATAATAACTCAGAAGGCGATATCTTGAATACATACACTTGTCGGAATTTCTCCTAGAACGTTCATGAGTTCCAAATGGATCTATCAAATCGAATCAAATTGCAGCACAGAAGGGGTGTTCTTGAAGGACTTACAACCGTTTTCATGGTAACCTGTGGAAGGTGGACCAGGATATGGTGGCGGATGTACCCCATAATCCATCCTTGAGCTACTTGCGACCGGCTGGTACCGGTTTTCCGACAATGAGGGGAACGACACGTTCTTGGCGTTGTCTGTGAAGGTAAGGTGGCCTCGAGGAGGTTGTTCCACACCATTGATAGTGCGGACTTTACGGCCGTCTGGTAGTGTACGAGTAATATGTTCGTTGCCCTGATTCATAAGAGATAATCAGTATACATACTCGGATCAAGCAAAGCGACATAGGGTTAGATTAATATAACACTTACATTTGAGTCCCTTTGTTTGTGGATCGTTTGAGTGACACCATTCACAGTAGTAGACATGAAGCTGTCAGAAACCCATCGCCCGCCGCCGTCTTCAATCGGAGAGGTATCAACTGTGGGGAAAGTGGATGTTCGTGTCCTGGGCGCAAACCTCGGAATATGTCCCATGCCAAACGGATCTCGGTCGATACTTTCCATAAAACCTTCTATTTCTTCCTGTATCCTGTCGAAATTAGAGTAAGGGCTAGCCCGGAAGGGTGAAGGCGCTTGGGAATGGGAGTGAACTCGAGGACCAGATGAATGGCGGGGCATGTCTTCGAAGATGGAGTTGAAAAGGGTAAAGGGATCAGTGAAGAAAGATGCAAATGGGTCATGTGCGAATAAAGGTGTAGGGAACGTGTGGCTGCGGGTAGGGTGGTGGCGGTAGGATCTGTAGTAACTTCCACTGGGCATGCGGGATGTCGGAGTATCGTCCACTTCTGGAATTGGCCAGACACCATGTATATCGTATTCCTGTTCAAGAGGTCAGAGATGCATGGACTCAGGATATATAAGACGCACATTTCGTTTCTTTGGGTCACTTAGAACTTCGTAGGCATTGTTAACCTTTTGAGATGGTGAGTGAGGTAACATATACGTGTAGATGGAATATACCTTGCGGAACTTGTCCTCTGAAGCTGTTTTCTGATCCAGTGTTGCTCCAACAGGCAGTCGGTCAGGATGAGTCTCCAATGCTTTCTTCTTGTAAGCTTTGCGGACTTTCCAGGGTAATTAGGCCTTGAGCGATGTTTGCCAATGATAAAGGAGACATACCTTGCTCTGGCGAAGCATCCTTCGCAATGCCGAGTACTTCGTAGAGGCCTGAGGACATTGCTGAGATGGGAGGACTGAAGAAAGGGATACAATTACATGTAACAGCGGTAATTGACAGAAAGTTCTGGACAGTGGACACGCGCCACACACGCTCAGACACAGCCACGTGATATTCTATTTTTTTTTCCACAACTACCATGCTCCTCCAGGAGACCATACTCTGCGCAACATCACCCACAACCACGAATACCGGTCCTGGCTTGATCGCGATACACGATATACAGACAGGCGGAACCCTAGCGTCTTTCAAACAAACGAATGCCAGTGCACACTCTACTGCGATGTTCCAATCAAAAAACACACAGGGCGGCTTTATTCTCGCTTCTCAACCTGATAAATCCATCTTGAACGTATATAACTTCCAGAAGGTGGGCTTCAATGGCACACTACTATCTACCTTTATTAAATTTATCAAAACCATTTGGGCCAGGATCAAATTAGTCTGAAAATTATTCTGTCCGAAAAATTGTCATGCATAGCCCTTGACCGACGTGGTGACCTGTGTGCAGGAGGAACAGCCACTGGTAGAATTTACCTCTGGGAGGTAATCCGCTGCATACTTTGATCTTCTGCTGAAAATTAACTAACGCAACGTTCATTTCAAGACTTCATCCGGCATATTATTTAACTCTTGGGATGCTCACTATCGTCAAATTAACGTACTGCGGTTTACAAATGATGGTGCTGCACTAATATCTGGGAGTGATGATTCTGGCGTGAGCGTCTGGTCTGTATCTAGGTCAATATGGCCTCCCATGCTCATTTTGTGCCATTGACTGAATATGCTCCAACAAAAAAAAAGATTACTCGACGAAGAAGCACAAAACGATCATGTCGCGCCATTTTTTTCCATGTGCGATCATACACTTCCCGTCACCGACATAATTTGCGGTATTGGGATTTTTCCAGATTGCCGTGTTCTCACCTCTTCCATTGACCACTCTGTCAAGGTTTTGTACATATTCAATCTTCATGACGGTATCCTATCTAACCAGCATTTGTCACAGCTTTGGGACCTTTCATCACGGTCGTTGCTCACAACTTTCCATTTCCCACAACCGATATCATATCTCGCGTGGGACGTCACAGAGCGATTATTCTTCGCCGCTTCCGCTGATGGCTCGATACATCAAATGAATCTCTTCCGCGAACAAACCTCCAAGTTAGGAGGGATTATCACAGAGGCTGTCGGAGGAGCAGGCGTTACTGACGTTATCCGGGTTGACGACGACGAAAGTCGTGAAGCCAGCAAGAAGAGACTAATCTCCGTGGGGTATCCTTTTTTTCGGCAAAAACATTGGACTCTTTTTTATCTGACGTTTCTTTTTTTTTTTCCTTTAGAGAACCATTATCGAGTATATGCATCTCGCTGACATCTTCTATCCTCTTGGTTGGGACATTGGGAGGTCTCATCCACCTCTATGATATCCCGTCTCACCAGCTGCTGCGTACGATATCGAGTCATAAAGGATTATCCATTGCCCACCTCGAAACTATGATCAAGCCTCCGGACTTAATCGGCCATATCAGCTTGGACTTCAGAGTTGGGACCGCGGACACTAAAGACATAATTCCTGTGAAGCCGGTGGCGCCTTTCCAAAGAATGCGAGATGCCAAAGCCCGAGATGCACACGAGGTTACAATGTTGTTACCGAGCCACAATACCGTTCGCTCATTTTCATCTCCTTTCCATTCGCACTTATGCTCATATATAATTTATCTCTATTTTATTTTTTCAAGTCTCATCTGTATATTGATGAAGCATCAAGTTACAGCACAGAAGAACTTCTGCGCGATCATGCTTACTTTATTCAGCCATTAGCTGCAGTAAAAAATGGTGATCTTGATTCAGCTTCTCTCAAGTCCAAAGTTTCAGAGCTTGAATCGGAAGTGGAAAGTTTACGTGAACAACTATGCAAGGCAAAAGACATAAACGATGCTATGTGGGATACCGTCGTCAAACGGCTGGTTAGCCAAGTCAAAGATCCAGAAATACCTGCAAACGGGAACAATGAAAGCATGGAAGATGAACCACGGAGGGGAAAGAAGGGGCGAGCTACTTGATCATCATCCTCTTTGCCCTCCCTTTGTGTTGGAAATAAGGATATAAGTCAGTCACACAAATTCCTTGCACGTCATGTATTAATAAGATCGTCCTTTGCTAATAGATGTACTTACAGCGGGATTCTTCTTTATGAATCAATCAATAAAATGCTGGTAGGACCAATGAGAAGTTGTGATATATCTCGTCCCTCGCCGCCACTACTGTGTACAAAACCTATGTTTTGACTTTCTATAAGAAGATGTATGGATTCATTCCATTGTTCCGATGTGCCTCACTTGTTGTTTGATTAATAAAAGTTCGCCAACTGATTCGAGATCCATGGGACTCATGAGACGTTTATATGTCGCCAAACATCCAGAAAAGAGAAGAAATCATTGTATTCTGCTGACATGGACCCGATGCCGTTTTGCTTCCGTCGTGTGATCTTTCACGTGCGACATTGCGGGGATCCGCCTCGCTTCGGAACTGAAACTACACCTTTGAAACTGATTGCTCAAAACTTCTGATTCCAAAATGGTTTGCGTTTTAAAGCTCTCTCGAGTTCCTTGATCCAAACTCACCCGATGATCTCGTTTTCTGCAGTCCGCTTACCCCGCATACGCCATGGGAAGTCTCTGTATCGTTGGAGGGTTAACCGGGTTCGCAAGAACACGTTCTATTCCTTCGTTGGTCGCTGGTGTCGGGTAAGAACTCCCTCAAGTAACAATCCCTTCTTACATGTATCTGCAATCCAGTGTCGGTTTATTATTTCTTTGGAGTGCAGACAGCATTCGTAAGGGTACACCTAACGGTCTAGAAGGAGCTTTTGGTATGGATAATCCAAAATATAAAGACTCTGACATTACTTACGCTTTTCATGCAACCAGGTGCATCTACTCTCCTGCTCCTCTCTTCACTTCCTCGAGTTGCAAAAGGCCCTATCCCGGTCGTCTTGGCCGTAACGGCGGCAGGCAGTGGGTTTTACTATGGGAAAACACTTTACGGTCTCGGAAATCAGTAGGAATCGGATTTTGTTGCTTACGAGAATGCCAGCTTATGAGTTGAAACAAACTTCTCACTACCATGACACTGTCTTCCCATCTCGACGTTGAGCTACCCAAGCGCATTCACGACGATGAGAACAACTTTACCCTGACAATCTATTTTTATCTGCAGAGGGAGTTATCAAGCATAAGTTTTCTACACGCCCGCCCCTGCACGATTAGGTGGGATATTAGAATAGGATTGTAAAATGATACGGCTTGAATATATGTTGGTATATTAAGATAGGGATCCGACCAATGGAAAACAAAGTTTGTCTGAGTCATGTACAACGAAAAGTGGCGGAACGAGTGAATAGCGAGCGTAATGTGTTCCCGGTATTTTTCAATCGCCCCTGCTCAGCTTGCCTTTCCCACTGTCAGATGCACCATTGCCACGTTCTTCGTCACTGGCTGCAGTGCTGCTGTCCGTACCCAGCTTGGAATGTGCACGCGAAGAGGTAGAGGCCGCATAAGTTATTTCATCTTCATCAAACAAAACGTCTTCTTCGTCAATGCCTCTACCCTTCGTCAAACTGACACTTCCAGAATTCTTTTTACGTGGCAGTCGGCCTGGAGCGCTGACGAAATCAGCAAAACTAGAGACAGATGCATTGCCGCTTGTACCACGTCGGTGATTTGATGCGGGAGGAGTACGCAACGGTACACGGTAGAAGTCCTCGATCTCTTCGTCTTCTTCGTCTGCGAGCGCATCGTATGCCGTATGTGAAGGGAGATGAGATGAAGTGTAGGCGGAGCGTGAGAGAGGTAGAGAACGATATGAGCCTTGCCGAAGATGCGTGGCGTAAGAGTAGAGAAGTAGTGCAAAGTAAATCTGTGTTTCAATGAGTTGGTTGGGTTGATGATTGGATGGAAAGACGGACCTTGAATATCCACGATACGATGATGACGGCTGCAGCCAATCCCTTCTCGTGATTCCAGATGGTTATGGCAGCAACTTTGCGTTCTTCATCGGAGAGAGGGTGTGAAGTTGCATTTCCATGTTCCATCATGGCTTGCTGTGCAGCAGAGTTTGCTTGGCGGCGCCCATCATGGGGTGTCCAGAGCCACCAGACGATAGCAAAGAAGACAGTCCATGATGTAGAGAAGATGTGGTCGGCGAAGAATAAATGAGCAAAATAAAGAGTCTTCTTTGGGTCCTCCTATCAACAGTAAGGTTGAGCTGAAGACGCACAGAGTAGTGTGATATATTATACCTCCTTGACCGCACGTAGACCCCAGCCCAAAGCAACGAGAGCGACGACCGAGTATATGTAGAGACTAAGCTGTGCGAAAGAACCGCCAGCTCCTGTGAGGACGGCAATGAGCCCATAAACACCAGCAACCTTGTTCAAGAGCTGTTTGAGGACTAAGGATTCAGTTAAAATGCAAAGGGGTAGAGTTGAATGAATACAGCAAATAGAAGTGCCACCGTCACGCCTGTTTTTAAGTCAAGGAGGCCTAGGAAAGAAGAGAGAGGCCACAGGCGCCATTCAGGACGGAGCATAAGCTTCATATACGGTGGAGGGGAAAGAGACTGTGGCTTATGTAAACACACACACTTCTCACCTGGATTTTCTTTTTTTTTGTTTTTGTTTTTGTTTTTGCAAAATGGCAAACTACTTTTCTAATCATTCCACATCCCGTTTCCTGGCTAACAATAATTCAACCGCAACTCAAGCCCAAACGACAAGTCAGACACCACCAACAACATCTAATGCAGCACCTTCGCGGGCCCGTATCCCGAGCTCTAAACATTTCTCCACTACCGTCAATACTTCACAGCTAGTAGCTTCTAAAGATGCTGCAACCGCTTCCACACCCTCCTCAACTACCTCAACACAGGTGCATCCACTCAGAATCACGTATGTTCGTATTTTATCTCGTGTCCATAATCGCAGGGCGCTTGAACAGACTCTTCCTTTTTTTCTTCAGATGGGTCTTTTGGTTTCGTCAGCAACGCGCGCCGGGTAATAAGAATGTTAATTATGAAGAAGGAATAAAAAAGATAGCGGCCTTTAGTTCCGTATGGCTGTGAATTCACCTTTCTTTCCTGATTAAGCGCCTTGACACTGTTCTACAATATATTTAGGTTGAATCTTTCTGGTCCTTATGGACACATCTTGCGCCCCCATCTACATTGCAGCCGACGACAGACTATCTCCTATTCCACACAGGCATTCGTCGTCCAGTATGGGAAGACCCACTGAATCTTTCCGGGGGGAAATGGATCATCCGTCTAAAAAAAGGTATTGCCGATCGCTTTTGGGAGGACCTTGTCATGGCCATAATTGGCGATCAGTTTGACGACTGTCGTAGCAAGACAGAAAATAACTCAAAGCCCAAGGCAACAGCGAGTGGCAAGTCAGAGGATGGCAGTGAGAGCACTACGGAATGGCCAGAAATTTGCGGATGTACGATTAGTGTAAGGCAGAGTGAAGATGTTGTAACTGTTTGGAATAAGGTTGATGGAAATATAAAATTGAGAGAGCAGATACGGTGTGTTTTTTTAAGACATTTCCTCTTTCTATTGGTGCTCAATATTTGATGCAGTGACACACTTCGGAAGCTACTAAACCTGCCACAATCCACTATCATGGAATATAAATCCAACAACGGTGAGATTCCCAATGACATATTCTGCGTTCGGTGCTTACTCCAGGACTCTACAGACTCGATGCAGGACAAATCGACTTTCCGGAGACCAACCGTTGATAAAACGCCACATATTTGATGTATCCCTGCGGAGTGTTTAGTAAGTTCGAAGCTATGCCAGATGAAGCAGTCTAGTATCCTGTATTTGGGTATTCTTGCGCGGTCGTTTGTTGTCGAAGTGGGACGTCGGTTTACTTGAAAAATACCGGTGAATTAGGTTCGTGACAGCCGTTCTGGTAGCAGGAGGGAAATAAAAACAACGGGGATTGTTGTATGGAATTAGCTACCAGAACTCAGTACTCAGTGCTCATCAACACCCTCGCCGTCACGTGGCTTATGATCTCAAACTCAGTGAGAACGAATGCAAAGGATCTGTGGCACTGCCTTGAACCGTGTTATCCCTGTATCTATCAGGCCAAACGGACGACTAACCCCCCAAGCTTTCTATAGTATAAACACGATGTCTACTGTCAGTAAATCTGAATCTGAATGGAGAGCAATCCTTTCTCAAGAACAAGTATGTGCCCATTTCATACCCAGGTTCTCTAAACGCACGAATTCAACACAAGATATATGTAGTTTAGGATTCTCCGTCAGAAAGGCACCGAGCGTCCTGGCACTGGCAAGTACGATAAGTACTCGGCCCCAGGTGTATACGGTTGTGCTGGATGCGGAATACCATTGTACAACAGCACCACCAAATTCAATGTGCGTTTTTCTCTCCCCGTTTATGCCCCTCGTTGTTCGTTTTGTGCTACAACTCGTTTTTAGAGTGGATGCGGATGGCCGGCCTTTTTCGATGGTAAGCCTTCTCCAGTCTAATCTTCACGCAGAAGTATTGTCGTCAACGTCTTTATTTATTTTTATCTAGCGATCCCTGGAGCCGTGAGCCGGCATGAAGATACCACTCTGGGTATGCGTCGGATTGAGATCACTTGTACAGCATGTGGCGGGCACTTGGGTCACGTATTCAAGGGCGAGGGGTTCGAAACTCCCAGTACGTCCATCTCGACAACTGGTGCTAGGTTTCTGGAATCAATAAGCTCAATTCCATTTCTTTCAGCGGATGAACGACATTGCGTGAACTCGGTTTCATTGAAGTTCCATGAGGAGAAGTAAGGAGTTCATTGAAATTATATTGGATATTGGACGTGAAATCAAATAAATGTTGTATCTTGTACCCGTAGTTGAAACTATCAAAGAGTTCGTCTAAGCATCCCATTACTACATGGCATCTCAAAGTCTGGTACCTGCAGTCAACCGTACGTCTCAAAGAGCATTGTAAGTGGCATGTCATTCGTGGGAGGTAGATCCAAGAAGTAAGAAGGTTATGATAAAGACAAGAAAGAATGAGCCAAGGTGAATCGGTGTTAGATATATACGTATGCCAGTGCGATCACGATTATCGAAACTAAACAAGAGGCAAAAGTATGCTTGTTGGAAGAATCTCCATCGAAAAGTTGGTCAAAGCACGATCGTGATGATGGCGAGAGATGTTTGTAAGATCACAAATCCTGCATGCTCGCCTCCAACTCTTCCAAGTCCTTCTGCGATTTGCGATACTTGGCTTCAGACTCCTGGTAGATTAGAATGTAATTTGGTCAATAGGATGACCACAATTCCGAGGGCAACAGGGAGGAGACAACGGACCTCATACTTCTTCTCCCATGCATCACGTTCTTGCTCAGCACGCTGCAACTGTCTCTCGAAGTGCTCAGCTTTCACATCGACCTGTCGTAGCCTAAGCGAGGATCAGCATTCCGCGGGCCCTAAACAAGATAAGCAAGGTAAAACTGCGCACTTTTCGACAGTCTCCTTGACGTTCTTCTCTGCTGCATCCAGCTCTTCTTCCAGTAACTGTACTTTCCTCACCAAACCCTCACTTGTCGTCTTGGATTGCTCTCCTTCCAACGAAGCCTTCTTATATTTTTCCAACTCAGCTTCAGCCTTCTCGAGCTGTTCAGTAGCGAGATCCAATTTGTGAGTCAGTGAGAGCTGTTCATGATCTTTCTCTAGTAGAGATTGTTCCAAGGCCTTGTTCTTGGCCTCAGCTTCTTCTGCGCGCAAAACCGCCTTGTCAGCTTCGACACGGAGACCTGCCAATTTCTAGATAATTAGGTTGATCATTTAGATCAGTAGCCAGCACCGCCGAACGTCAAAAAGCTGTAAAAGAGACTTACCTCTCTGATTCTGTCTGTCATTGTATAAGATATTTAGTTGAAATGTAAGCTGTGTTGTATGTTGAAGAGGTTGAGGTGCAAATGAAGATGATGGAGGTTTGGCGATTAGATGATCACACGTGACTTATACACATGCCGAACATGATCAGTCCAAAACCGATTGCCTAACTACGGTGGAGTCCGCTAGCCTGCAATATTTTCCCCCATATCTCTACTCACAATCAGTATCAGGTCACAAAATTTTGTAGACACATCATATATATAAATCTTATTTCGTCGAGGACAACGTGCGGCCAGTGTCAAAAGATTGTCGAAAATTAGAACTCCGACTGTCGGGGAGCTCAGTTCACTGACACGGTTTATCACTTTTTTTGTTGATTTTGTTCTCATGAATCACGATGAGGAAGGTATGTAACTAGAAAATACACAGATCATCTGCATTATTACGCGATCAGCCATATTCAACTACTCAAGCCTTTGTATAACATGCGACTATAGCTATTTGAAAATACAGACAGAGTAACCCAGCAAGGAAAACCAGCGAAAGGACGTAACATTAATTAAAAATCGATCTGTAGGTTTTGCAGTTCTGAAATGAGGTCGTCATGCCTTTTTCTGGAATCCTGCGCGAGGATGAGCGATAGTAAAATTTAGGTAACTAAACGAATAACTGACCCTGTACTTAGTTTCAAAGGTATCACACTCCCCCCGCAATGATTCCACCTTAGCCTCGAGATTATCAGCCTTGTCAGTCAGGGTTTGGTATCTTTTGTAGAATACACGAAGGATGTCGGATGTTTACCGTGCACATAGTTTACGACATAAGGAGATACATACATTTTCTGCTTCTCATCGAGTTTCTGCAAGGTGACGATCAGTTCTTTCGCCAACTTAGAACACTGCTGCATGAGGTTGACTCTCTCTTGAAGAGTTCGGATTTCCTGGATCTTATCTTTCAGGGTCGTTTCGTGTATCTTCCCGATCCGCTCTGCTTCGACAGCCTGTAGTGTAGCGCTTTCAATTGTCACGCGATACTTCGCGGGTAACTGTGAGTAATGCAATGCTCAGCGGTACCAGGATAAGGACAGCTTAGATACGTGCCCCCTTTAACTTGTCCATGTGCAGATGTGGTGGTAGAAGTGATATCGTTATGTTAGACTCGTAATCATTCGTAGTATGAGGGCAAGTGTAAACACGATGAAACCCTCGATTCTACGACTGGTTTTTCTGAGTTTTAATCCCTCCTTATGATTGAGTTTTCGACGTGAAAGGGAAGCCCGAGACGTTTACTACTTCCCAATTAGGAAGCATGGAAATCGGGCTCATGAACGCGTCCGCATCCGAAGATTTTGTACTTGATGGTGTTTGAGTCAGTAATCCACCATGGATGAAATAAAACTGTGTTCCAGCATCAACATCAGTGCCTTGAGGTGCAGTATTTCCAGTTTGATATTCTTGGGATGGTTCTTGCTATGTGGTTTACGCAACAGCATTGAAGCAAACTTGTTATCATCCATTGCAAAGCTAATGATGGGCCTCCAGAGGGGTAAGGCTGCTTTCCTGTGCGCACAAGATGGAATCGACAGTAAAATAGTAATTGCCATAAGTTACAAAGAGCTCTCTATTGATGACAGACAATGTGGTATGTCCACAAACTTGAGAAAAATAAAAGAACGGATGCATCATGCAACCCCATGCCTCCTAATTAGGAAGTAGCAAACGGCAACCGCGGCTTTCCTTTAAAGGATAATCCTCGATCATAAGGAACGGGGATTTAAACCCAGATGTATGTACGTACTGGTTGTAAGAAACACATACAGTCGAACCTCTCTTAACCCATACCTGTCGGTGGACACCCCAGTGTATGGGTTATGGGAGGTTATGGGTTATGAGGGATCAATTTTGGTGTAAATTTCAGTTTGGTGTCGGCCGAAATCTATGGGTTATGGGGTACTAGGAGTATGGGTTAAGAGGAGTTCGACTGTACATGAACGGTCACTGGTCTAACGTTATGTAAGGAAATCTGAGCGAGCGGCGATCGTGGGAATATACCACCCGTTTTAACTTGTCTCTTCGTACTCATCTCTCCCTTGACACACTCCTTGATGGCTCCTGTGCCTCAGGAAGGTAAGTATTTACCTCAATATACTACATATTCATATCTGATTCCCTTCAGAACTTCCTATCCTTGAGTCTCTTATCAGGTAGGCCTTACCCAATCATTGGTGCCTGATAACTTACTCTTTTTCCAAGTATCCGAAACAGACTTACTGCTCTGAAGAAAGATCGTGGAGAATTTATCAAGGCTGCCGACGTAAATCAACTCTACCAAGCCGTCGTCAAACAAAGTCCGTTCTTCTACATTTGGCTAGATCCCCACTCACTCCATCCAGTAACCAAGCTTAACGATGTACGGGACGACAACACCGCATATAATAACAGACTAGACACTCTTCTCGCTGATGTCTTCAGCTTACTTTCCCTCTTCTACCTCACCATCGGAAAGACCAGAGACACACCAGCAACCTACTGCCAAATAGCTTCCATGCGGGTTAGTCAAATTTCCTTTGGGCTAAGAATTTTAATTTTCCCTCCACCCTATCTTTTTATATTTTCTAACCTTATCACTTCCATTCTGGTAATATTCCAGAATCATTAGTTTTGTTATACTCACCAGATTTCTTTTTCTACTTGTCAGCAAATCCTCAATCACTTGAACGAGTCCTCGGTCTACAACGAAGCGGATCTCGCACCTTTTCACCGTCGCCTAAATGAGCTGAGGCAGATCGTACAGCAAGACTCAAAACAACCTAAAGCACTGACTAAACTTCTGGAACGACAGCTCAATGAGTGTGGTATGTCTTCATTATATTTCATCCGCTAGTGCCTTCTCATTCTATTAATTCTCCTCATACTCAGACGCCATCGTAAAACAGATGCAAGAGTCCTTATCAGTTCTATCTCCTGAGCTTGTGCCCGTGCATCAGATATTGGTCACGATACGACGGCAGCTTGTCACCCTTGCCGCCAAAGAAGGCTCACAGAAAGCGGAACTAAAACCGTTACAGGAGGAACTTCGTAGAATTGATTCGTTGAGTACCTCTCCCCTTTGACATCATGTCTGTTGCCTTCGCCTACTGTCGGAGCATGTCCGCCTTCTTGAAATAATTTCGCTAACTAGATTCCTTTGTTTGTTCCCCTCCCCCCAATGCCCTTTCTTACATTTCACTCGGCTATTTGTGATCAACACCCATCATTGAGCAGAACGCGCGTAGATGGCAGATTTCTTGGTCCAGGAGGGGTCGTCCCTACTTCCCAAGCAATCTGCTCATCTCTCCTCGAAGAATGCTTCGAAATAGCGCAGGAAATCAAAGCACACGAGGACTCTAAGAACGTTACGTCATCTCTGAAGCCCATCTATGACCGACTCAGCCAGATACGCGCAGAATTAGAGAGTCTTGTTATGACGCATCGTTGGAGCTTGCGAGAAACGGACCTATGGAACTACTCTTTAAGCCTCCAAGAAATTGACAAAATGAGAGTCGATGGCAATTTCGTCGATTCTGAAGGAAATCGTCCGGCTGGGCAATATGTACGTCGTCTTTGAACAATCTTTTTTTTTGCCAGAAAGTTGACTTGATTCTATTTTCATAGGTCCTTCTCTACCTCCTCAGACGATGCTATGGCCTCATCTACCGACTCCTTTCATCAAGCGAGCCGGTGTCGGAGGAGTTGATGCCTATTGTAAGGATCTCTTCTCATCGCTATCAAAAGCAGTTTGACTGTTCCTCCTTTGATAAGGCCAATAAACTCACAACAGTTAAAAAATGCGTAAACGAGGTGCTAAAGTACGGCGGACCGTTCAACGCTCGCGACCTCTACCCCGTTAGTCGAATGGATTTTCATACCACCTGGGTGATACTCACAATTTTTTTTTGTTTGAAAAACATTAGTATCAATTAGCGTTGTTCCAAATCGACTCATTACGAAGAGATGGTCGTTTTATAGGCTCGGACGGCTCTATTCCAGAAGGTCAGGGCGTCATCAATGCAAATCTCAGCGAATGTCACGAGCTCGTCGAAATGGTGAATTATGCTCTTACTTCCTGTCACCAAGTCTCATCTGGCTGATCACCTCCCAAACTACTTTCAAACAGCTGAAGGCATCAATGGACGAAGGTGAAACAGAATACGATGACGAGGAATATGACGATTATACAGATTCCAATTCAAGCTTTGGAAACGAACAAGGATAGTGAGTAGTTTTTGCTTTGAAAAGGTTGTAACATGGTTACTGATTTGCCCTGCCTTGCTTGGATTTTTTTTAGAACATGGACTTCACCCCTGAATTTCGTTCTCTCTTCTGCTTCTACCTTCCATGTTTCTGGGGTTCAAATAAATCGTTGTATTATAATTCGTGCACCGAGTTGCACTTTTCTGACTTCACATATTATTTAATTAACTTGCTAACTCATTTGAGTGCCCACAGACTACAAAATATATGGGCTCGTTATTATGTAAGTTAAAATTAGAGAGATCCGAAAAAGCTAGACTATGGATGCTGGGTATGAGGTGGGTGCTCAGACAACGCAGCAGCATGAAGAAAATGACTTGTCAGCAAATTCACTACATCCCTTTTAGTCACCAAGCCTGTCAGCTTGCCAGCATGCGTAAACAGAATTTGACGTAAGTTCTGGTTTGGAATCAGCACAACGGGTTACTGGTTTTGAAAGGATCATCGTACCAGTTTTTGGAACATGCTGACAACTAGTTCTTGAGGGACTTCTTTACGAAGCTGGATTATGGATTCTTCGAGGGCGCTAGAAAGATCTACACGTTCATCGATTGCTAATCGCATCCGATTTTGCGAGAAGGTGCATTTTTTGTGTCTCTCGAAATCCGAATCCTCAATTTGCAGGCGTTCTTTCGAGTAGAAATTTTTAAAAGTCAGTACGAAGGGATGAGGGGGGGACGGCAACAACTCATCTTACCCAGAGCAGCTCTCAACTCTTGTCTTGTGGCGTAACCCACAAACTCACGGTGGTTATCAATAACAGGGAAACCATGAAATTCGTATTTCGCAAGAAGTCTTTTCAGTTCGCCGACGGTGGTGGTACCATCTTCGATGATGACGACTTGAGACAACGGCTTCATGAGATTTGCCCCAGTTTCCCCTCTATCGCGATAGTCCACGGGGGGAAGCCAGGGGTATCTCCGCATCGCTATCCATACGGAATAGATACCATCCTTACCCATCGCGTCTCCGACCCACTTTGACGTCATGACACAGATCATGATGGGTAACACATGAGATAGCGCACCCGTTAACTGTTCACAATTCACGTTAACGCAAGGAGATGAAAGGACAGGAATGATTTACCTCAAACAAAATAACCACCAGAGATACTGGAATCAAATGACGTTCAGCGAAAAAAGGCACTTGTTGAAAGTCAGTTCACCAACACACTTGTCATCCTTGTCACGCCGCCAAGCATTGCAGAAGCGCCAATGACGGCATAAAAGCCTGGAGAGATACATCTCACAGAAGGATCTGGAGGACAGGACAAGAAAATCCATGCAGTTGGGTAGGCTCGGTATAAACTTTGCCTATTCAAATCTTGAAGAATGTAGACATAGATTCAAGAGTTGAATGAGTACGCACATAATCAAACCCATGGCCCGACCTAAACATGCGCCGATTCCTATCGTTGGGAGGAAGATACCTGCTGGTATCTTCATGTCAAGATTAAGTCAAATGCGGGAAAGAGGTATGACTCTCGAAGCCATACCATCATGCCAAATGTCCACGAGGTCAGAACAATTTTAAGAACGGCCGTGAGCACTAATAGGAAAACGTTTTGCCTTGTTGCGGTAGGGCTAGAAAGCTATCAAACTTTGCAGAAGATATTAGCACTGAGGGTGGCTTACTTGCACAAGCCATGATAGTCGCCTTTGTTAGGGTCGCATTCCTGGAAGAGATTCCACACGAGTTCTGAGGTCTGGACACTGAACAACAAATTATAGACCTGGAAATGACTTTATCAAAGAATTGCAATCACCGTGCAAAGACAATCTGGAGAAAATAAGTGAGCTGGTAAAAACTGGGTAAAAGAATTATGGGATCACGAACAAGATAACTGAGAGCTGCAGTGATGGCGCTGACGCATACCACCTCTAACACAGGCCAATCCCCAACCACACTGTTCCGACGATATAGAGCAACTTCAACGTTTAGTCGGATCATGAGCGAGCCAAGGATACCCTATGCCAGATCAACACAAAGAGAGGCGAAGCATAGAAATAGCCGTACCCCAATGACGCCGAGCGTCACCCAAGGAATCTATCGACTGTTGGTTAGCGTGCTTGATGTACTGCTTTGTACTTAAAAAACCCACTAATTCGAAAGCTCGCCAGGTATCAGACACAAAAGTTACCTTTCTCAATGGTTGCCATCATACTAGACGATATTTAAAATAATATTCATACCTGGAAAAGAACCAACTTGGCAGTGCCAAAGGGATTGACCCATTGTAGAGAAACTGCAGCGATAGCGGAAGCGACGAAACCCCGCCACATCACATCAGATTCATTCGAGAATGTGTCAAGCTCTAAAAGCAAAGGAAAATAAGGCCAAGAAAACTGTAGTCAAAGATTGAAACACACCCTCCAATCCGAATAATACGCCTCCTAAAGGACTACCAAATGCGACGGATACACCAGCTGCTGCTGCTGCTGCTAGCACCCTGCGCTTCTGAGCTAGAGAAGTGACATAAATCAATGTTAAGCAGCAAGAATGGGCTGTAAAGTAACTTTACATTCATTGTGTCGGAACTCTTTGAACAACCGAGAAAGAAAGTAGGCCATGCAACATGCTACGTGCACTAAAGGACCCTGAAAGACATTTAGTCAGAGGCAAGCAAAACGGCGTCACACGAACTTGCCTCCTTCCCCAGAGAGAGGCCAGATGCAACGGAAAGCGCTAAACCCAGCGCCTTGATGAGAAGAGTCCAAGGAGTAAGGAAGGTGTCAAACACATAGCCGCCAAGGATCTGGAAATACCATTAGTGGGGATGCGATCTCTAATTACGAGGTAACATACAGCTTTAATTTCTGGAACTGAATGTACAAGTTGATATAAGCATCTCCATCTCAGACAAGTAGTGAAGACACAACAAACTTCCGGTATGAAAGGCACTTTTCGCAGAGTTAAATCAAGTGGGGAGAAAATCAAATTAAGTACATACTGTGGAGCATACGTGACCACTAAGACGGCTGCACTTCCAGAAAACGCAACCTTGAAAGAAAAGTGGGATTTATCAAATTGTTAAACAAAAATTAGTGCCACAACGCACAGCAAGTATAACATATGTCGACACTTGTAAAAGTGAATGTGCAAAAATGGATTGTACGTTGAGGTAAGTACCCCAGGTTTGCCATTCTCTGCAAACTTCACCGGCTGAAAAGTGTATGAGACAAAGTTGGAGGAAGGACGAGAGAATAGCATACGGCCAACACTAGAACAACATGCATTTGAATTGTAGAGAAAACCATAAGAACAACGACCTTCCCGAAGGTCTCCAAGCCTATTTGAAACCATTATCGATACAAGGAACAACGCAATGACTATGTGAAGGAGTACCATTTTACCAATACATCCAGCCAGGCCCCAGCTATTCCTATCCCCATCCCCGTCACTATCACGATGAACCACATCCTTGCAGATTCCAAAGCAGGTAGCAAAATACCACGAGCACCAGCCTGAGATTGCAATGCATGATTCCGCTCCCGTTCTAAGTTTTCTTCGTGTATCCAGTCAATGGTATTGCCGTCTTGGTATTTGGCTACTTTGCGATATGGGATGGGAATCCGTCCGTCTTCCGTGAGTTCGTATTGATCTTCCTCATAAATAATGTCATCTTGTAGAGGTCTATATGCTGCTGACATTTCAGCAGATTACAAACCTGAGGAATAGTTCAATTTGTCCTGCAAGTTAAATCTTTATTATTCTGGCAGCCATGTGCCAAACAAACATCATCGCCTCCCCTTGTCCACCAATGCGACTTTTGAAGCCGTATCAGGCATATAATCAATAGATCTTTAACGCGTTCCTTATTTGTGGACAGTGCCATTTACAGAATCAAGGGTATAAACAACCATGTCGCAGTCGGGCAGGCGTGGTGACCCTCCTTCCATTAATCTATCAGCAAAATACTCGATTACCTTGAAAGATGGAGTCGACGAGGCCTCGATGTCCTCGATGCTTCTTACTCCTCTAAATCAACTACAAGGACTGGCACACACTCTCTTCCTGTCTCTGTCTCCTCCTCAGACAAAGCCACCACCGCCACCTCCACTGTCGGACTTCTTGGAGTGTGATCAGGCTTTGGCTTCTGCAATCAACATTGCTCATATCCATCAAATTAAACAGCGTAAAATCGATGCTTTGGAGGCTGAAATTTTGGCGCTAGAATCTGAATGGCGCGAAATATGCAAAGAACTTGCTCAAGGCAAAACTGAGTTGGAGGAACTTATTGAAGAAGGAGAGGCTCGTATCAAGGCCATTGAACAAGCAAAGAAAGGTTGGTTGGTCTTTTATTATTTTTATAGCTGTTTTTAAATCTTGTGCCTCCAGCATCTATCCCATATCCTGAGCTATTGACCTACGCTCAAAGCCTGAGTGCATTTACGTCTGCTCCACCTAATATGCCTGATCTTGCCCTCCCTGGGCAACCCCCACCTCCCTTATTTTTTCCGCCCTTTCCTAATGAAGAGAAAATGCGTCGTGGACGACTCAACGCAGAAGCACCTTTGGGTTTATTGGGAGAAACACATTCGGTCGGTCGACGTAAGCATCGTTTTATTGTGTAAGATATAATTAGACCAGTTGACAACTATTCTTGTAGCTCCTACTGTCTCTCCAAAGGCGGAAGGAAATACACATATCTCTGGGGCGAATATTTATCGCCAGGATCCGCAGGCGTCTCACTCTCAGTTCTTTGATCTGGATTTGGACCTCAATCCCGACCTATGATGCTTGAGGCATGGTTCTTCCACATCATGACTGAAAGTTGGGTTGTAAAAACCCTTGTATTTGAATCTTATAAAAGGGCCATTGTTTTCTGGAATCAAGGGTCCTCGATAAATGTTTGATGTGCCTACAGACTGTACCCTCGACTGCTTGTCGTACAAAACTAAGTAAACGTCCCTCAAGGATCATTTCCTGACGACAAAGCACCTTTCAATTTACGAATTCGTGCAGCCACTCCACCCTCACCACTACTCAAGATTTCTGGGATTGATTTCTGGTCTGGCTTCGGCTTATTCTTGACATAGCGGGTTGCATACTGCTCCAGCTGCTGCTGGAAACCATTGTTAGGACAGACGATGCCACGGATTGATTGGACCTGTGCAATTGATTCCCGAGCTCCTAAATCTGTGGTAGCAATCAGATAGGCGCAGACTACGGTCGCACTGCGACTAATTCCCAGCATGCAATGAACCTTGGAAACGGACTCAATACACAATGAATAGTCAGCGATGATCAAAACGGATTACTACCAGTAGTTTATTTGTCTCGTTCTCCTCCAGCGCTGCCGTAATGAAAGCGGTCGTTGCATCGAGATGTTCTAATATGTTCACATCAGCTTGATCGGGAAGTGGCAAGTGAAGTCGTCGGGTCTGTATTATAACCTCAGGCAGGTCTGGTATGTATTCGATGACGGAGATAACATGAGTGATCCCCAACTCCTCGAGTTTATTCTGGTTTCGTGCTGTCCCGTAATCAGATAGGTATAGTCGGGGAGTGATACGACTGGCTACGCGACCAGATCCAGTGCCAAATGCACCTGGGATCTTGGGGGATGTAAGCATTTTCTGCCAATTCTGAGCAGGGAAAGAAAGCATCTTTGAAAATCAAGTGGATGGATCAGAACAAGAGTTGGTGGATGCATGCTCGCAAAGCCAACCATTGGCTGTGTAAGTAAGGTGTGAGAACAGTGGTCGGTCCGCTTATTACGGCCTTTCGACCTCCTTGTAATGGCAAAGAAATGGATGATTGCTTTGGAGACCCTGATTCAGTGCTTGGTATTCTCTATTATCTGGTAAGTCTTATTCAGTTGTTTTATATATGGTTGCTCAAACTTGTAAAAGTTTTAGCTGGTATCTTTGCACCTGTCATATCGGAGGTGGGTTCTGGGAATCACATAATGCTACAAGTCCTGTGCTTACCTGTGCACCAGTTGATTGGCTCATTCGGCGTCAACGTTCTTATTTTATTGGCAGTAATACACTACCTCGTCTCAAAAAAAATTGTGTATATTGCTGACATTTAGCATTCTGACATGTGCAGGTGTTTATCTCATTGCTACGAATGTTCTCATCTCAGCGGTAACGACGCTCTACGTGTCTCTGTCTCTGGGTCGCCGCACACACAATCTTTCAAACTATCCTATGCCTGACAAAAAAACTCTAATCGAGCCCTACCAATGCATTAACAAGAATGGAGACCTTGCTACCTGCAACAAACCCAGTTGCAATAGCAAATGGAAACCTCCCAGAACCCATCATTGTTCTGTTTGTGGGGTTTGTCGCCTAGGATTTGACCATCACTGTCCATGGGTAAGTGACCTCAGTTTCGGGTCATAATGAATCATTTCTGATAGTCTACAATTAGGTTGGAAACTGCGTTACGCTTTCCAGGCTCAGTGCATTCATCTCATTGTTGTATCTGGCGCCTTTGACCTTTGTAGTTTCCATCTCACCAGTCATTGGTGTGCTCGGACATCATATTCTTGTGGCTCTAGATGTTTCTCGCAAGGACGATTGGGTGAACAAGGTCTGGTGGAATTGGTCTGGTTCATGGATAATATGTGCTGGCCCTTTTGGCCGATGGTTTATTGGCATCCTCTTAGGGTTTGTAAAATTTCGAGATAATCGTCCACGTATGGGATCACCGGCAGCTTCTCCCGGTTATCTCATTGAAGAACCGCACATTCGGGTCTTTGTAACTGCCATTCTGGCCTTGTTACTATCCACGTTCGCGTTGGTAAGTGGATATCGCCGCTTTGTTGGCTTGTCCTTACCCCTTTCATCAGGCAATGGCCTACATCTCTACCGTGAAGGTTTTGAAGGGAATCACGACTTTGGAATCGATAACAGCATCTTCGCGAGAAGCCCGGAGCAGTTCTGGCCGGCATCATCTTGTTTGTATACCACAATCCCCGAGCTTAATCTCGGATGACACCCACGAGGTTACTTCAGTCTTTGCTGCATTACCAAATGAGCGAATTTACGATTTTGGTCCTACATATAATTGGAGGATTTTTACAGAAAGGTCATCGATGTCTACCAGTGCACCCAGGTTTGTGCTTCTTCCTTGCACCAATGAAATGAGGCTGAAACCTTAACAGTGAATTTGTCTGGCCAAAATTAAATCCAATAATGTTACAGAGGATGCGATCAACGCAAATCGGTAACTAAATTGACTTCATCCTGTGAAATTTCATTTCGTCTTATGATGGTGCGGTGCCTGGGTATGACAGATTCAGCAGCAACTCGAACACAAGCTTGAGAAACTGAGGCTACCTTTATTTCCGCATCCAGCCGTCGGCCAATTACCGGCAGTCTCTCCAGCCAAGCAGGCGCCATTGAAAGCTGCGGCTCCATCTGAACCGTGCCATTGGCCGCACGAAACCTCGGTAAAGTTTCCAGTCAAGGCGCCACGCCCTGATGGGAAGAAGGCGTCGGCACCTCCTGTGTCTTGGCAAATATCGAAACTGTTACCATGGCCCGTTAGATTATCGCTGGGCAGACTCTCAGATAGCTTACTGGAAAGCTTTGCCGTGCTGGTTATTTGGGTTAGACGTGGATTGGCCACACCATTGCTTTTTTACTATCGTTTAAGCGATGTCCCCCGGCTACTTTAGCAGATACATACCTCGTTTCCTTGGACTGGGCTTCATAGTGGTTCAGCATAATTGCATGGGGCACATTTTGCATGGGGCATATTTACCAAAGATCTGTCACCATGACCACAATGCTGTGGAAAGGTCCAGTAAAAGCCGGTGAATATGGGTCAGCGGTGCCAGTCAAAGAGAAACAGCGACCGCAGGCATCTCCAGGCCCAAGGCCTGGTGGGGCACCAAAGGCAAGCTGGTTCATTGCTGCCGTAAACCCACTCCCTGTCTTTCCGCAAGCTATTGTCAAGAACAAATTAGTCTAGGGCCTCGTCCCAGATGGGAGTTGGGGTTAACATCACCTGGAGATCCGCAACCAGAGTACACGGTGAAGGAGGCAGAACCAGAAGGACTTTGAACATATCCACCTGCCGTTCTTTCGCTCAGAGTAACAGCATTGACGGCCAGAAAAGTGGAAAGAAGAATGAAAGTAGAAAATTGCATGTTCATCTGCCAAATCCCCGTTTCTATACCCCCACCTTTATACTTTTCGTGGATGTCGTACTCTGATAATCATCGGATAATCACATTCTAGTCCTTCTCACGACGAGTTTGCGACTTATCGGAAAGTCCTCGTACTGAGCTTGTGACTTATAAAATAATGCTTCAAGGTCCAAGGAGAAGCGAGGCGGTTCTCTGTTCAGCATTGCTCTGGGACTGAAAAGGCGAACATATGCAAAGAAACCTAGTAGAAAACTAGGCCTACGGCGGGATTATTTTTGGCTATGCAATTCATGGTTCCTCTTCGACCCACTTGGACAGTTCATGTGAAACGCTCAATGCACAGGCTATCATTTCCAAAGGAACACGTACGGTAGTATCGTGGCTGGTTGTTATGTTTCCCGGCGCGATTCTCGGTCTGAAATGTTCTGTTCCGTGGCAACTGCAACTGCAAGCGGTCAGGTAACCTTAAACATATGGCTTCAAGAGTCCTTCCAAAGATTTGAAAGGATCTTTGAAGCTAGGAAGTTACTGCTAGATTCTCATGTTCCGAGAAGGATAGTAGTATTGGTATTTTCACAATAGATACAAAAATTGAATCTACGGGTTTTCTTCGGGCTTGACACCATATTTTGCAGGGTCGGTTCCATGGTGAGGATGGTTGACAAGGTTGAACCTAATTCAACGATGACGTTAGTGATATGGAAAGAGAATAGAACTGCCTTACATCGGGAAAATAGCTGAAGGGGTAAATGTAAGTTGTAGCATAGATACGAACAATGGCACATAACGTACAGAATTTAAGCTGGGACCATTGAGAGTTTCTGGCAGCGGCTGCCTGAACCCATTCTGGTTGAGGTGATTCGCCATATAGAGCTTTACCCTCTCGAGCACGTTGGCTAAGTTCTTCTAGATCCTTCTCTTCTTCTCGTTTATTTTCCGTCCAACCCCAGAACCGCACTGTGGAAAGGATATATAGGTAATATAGCGATATAGCCGTAAAGTGCACGCACGGCTTGACTGTTGATAGGCAAGCAAAAATCCAGCGGTAAAGCCCAAGAAGCCTCCGAGCTTGAGAGAAGTTTTCATACGGAATTTAGTGGGATCTGCCATCTCTATACGCTTTGTCAAAATGAAGAGCGGCGACACAGTTGACTGAGTAACACACCCCAAACATATAAGGCTGCTGGAAAAGCTGCTGTTGCGCCGGCCCAACTCGCATAGTCTGACGGTCTAAAGTATCTGATTACACGGGAAGCATGCGGGTCTGCGTCAATGAGAGGATAAGGAGTCTCTACGACTTTGCTGGGCATAATTGGTATTTGTCGGAACCGCCGCGCGGGAGCAACAGAGGACAATGACCTTTTTCCCCGTACACGTGACTTAATTGTCCTGCCCTGAAGTTCGCTTTGCCCCGCCCCAGTGGCACTGAAATAGGCGCGGTTTTTGGCCTTGGCTACCTTGTTCTCCTTCCACCACTTTTGCCCCACATCCATTCTCGCACCATGAGTGCCATTCGTACAAATAGAGCTGATGGACGAGATGGACGGTTCATTACACCCTATACTAGATGGGTGAGTCGTAAAGCGTGTGGTCTGCTGTGCAAGGACCATCACTCAGCAAACCTATGCAAGTTTTCACGAATGTTTGGCATACAATCGCCTGAGGAATCCGTGGAACAAGTCAAATCAAGCACTTCAGACAAAGACTCAGCGGTACGTTGCACCTTGATTCTTGTTCAATTGCTGGTACCCTAATAATTGGCTGTCTAGTCTGCTAGTACGCTATTAACGTCCCAGGCATTGACTTCTGCACATCAAACGTCCAATCCAGAATCCAATCGTAACCACCGACCACATCTAACTTCTGTGCAGTATACAAATGCTTCAAAAACAACATCTTCTTCCGCATCACCGACAGACGTTGAGATGGACAACGTTGCTAGCTTCCTGAGTCAAAGCGCTGGTCAATCAGTCAGTGCCAAGGAGGTCGAAGGAATGCTCGCTATATTACGTGGAAACACACCGCGTATGTCGTTTCGAACTCAACTGCTAGATTTCCACCAGTTCAACGCGTTTTTCTTCTCAGCGGAACCACGAGAGATATTCCGGTTCTCATCTTCTACTCCGACTCGCGATCTCCAATCGTCACCGTCAACTCCCTTGTCCACACGTAAAAAGTTACCGAGAAACCCCAACGGTGTGTATAGATGGGAAGGTGCAGGCAGCGCCAAGCACGTACGCCCACGGAATAGATATACTTCTCCTATGTTTGGTGCCTCCCCATCGAAACAGGACCGATCGGCAACGAAAGAGAGCATCGATTCTCAAGATACACCACTACCCGATAGCAAGAGACGCAGAGTGGGCGATGAATCGTCCAGTTCAAGCATTTCCACCCAGCGTCCATCTATCTCCGAACCTACCGCAAGAAAAGTGCCTTTCCCGTCTACAACTTCACCACCACCCGGTACAAATGGAGTTGCTAACCGTTCTAACCTATTTCCTTCACCTTCTCGTCTTCGAACTCCTGTCAAGCCAACTGCCCCAGTCATTCCTTCACCGCTACGACAGACTTGGTCGGAGACTTCTTCTTCCACCTCTTCCCAGAATGAGACAAGAAAGAGTCCTTCACAAACTAAGACGGCCAACTTCATGGCTGAGCTCATCAAGGAGACTACTCCACCCAAGAAACCCGATCTGACCAATCCCTACCAAGTAGCGAGCCCTGTAGGTAAAGTTGGTCCTCCCAGGCGTTCTACTAAGAGGCCTAGAGCGACTGGCCGGCCTGTAGCTCCTACAAAAGCAGAAATTGAAGTGGAGAAACGAAAAAAAGAAGAAACTAAAGAGAAAGAGAAATTGAAGGAGTATTCTCCTCAAGCTATCATTGAAGCTACTGTGCCCAAGGTGCGCCTTTATAAGCAGGATGCCGGCGGCAATCGTGCTCAAGTTGTCCGTAGGGAAGCCAACGATCGCGGCCACCTGCGCATTTCGAGAAATCGACGGATACGTCCATCACTGAGGAAGATAGTTCTCATGCAAGCCCACGCCCGCAACGTGAGGTGCCGGTTGTTGTAGAGACCAGAAAAATCACGTACTTCGTTGATGAAGTTAACGATATTGACGACGACGACGATAAGGCGGAGGAGGCCCGTCGATCCGCGAAACGAGCTAAACCCTCTATCAATGGACGCGGCCCGGCTCCCTCTGCCGCCGAGAGAATTCATAGAGTTGCTCCAGAGCCTGAGATCACAGTTGAAGAATTAGAAGACGCGGATATGGATGCCGGCGAACAAAAGGAGAAAATAAAGCAACCGGAACTGATCATACCACTCAACGAAAATGGATCGTCTTCCTCTAGCACTTCTACCAGTCCCACCAACACCATCAGCCCTACTGCACCCCGCAACAAACTGTGCTCAGCACCCAAAGAGCCCAGTAAGTTGAGATTCAGCTTCCAACCAGAAGGCACTCCCGTACCATCTTCACCCAAACCAGTTGCATTACCAGCTCCTTCTCCTCCCGGCCTTCAGAAATCAGACTTCAAATTTGACCCACCCTCTTCCAATTTCAGTTTCACCTTCAAGCCGACCGATTTTCCACCAGACGAGTCTACAAAATCGCAGGAACAGGCAAAGAAGGTGAAAGTTAAAGATGCCAGTGAGGAAGATATTAAGGCAAAGGCTCGCACGATGGTTGCTGGTTCCCTCCCTAATTTTGCCATGACGTCGAGCGCCACCCCCGTCTTGCCGGGTTCAGCTGACCTTGCCGGGATGCACAGACGAGTCAATGGGCTTCCTGTCTCATCGCTACCGAGTTTTGAACTCTCATTTGGACCTTCCCAGTCAGCTACATCGTTCTCTTTCAACTCTTTCAACCCAAAGCTAATTGATGTGGCCCGCACTTCAACGCCTCCAGCCATCACACCATTCAGTTTCATGGCTGCTGGGATGAAAACGCCTTCCAATAATCCGGGGGCGTGGATTTGCTCCCTCTGCGCCTTGTCAAATCCCAGCTCGGCATTGAAATGTCAGATTTGCGATCACCCCGTCACTAGTACGTCGTCGTCAGTAGTAGCAGCAGCACCTGCTCCCCCACCAGCGCCACCTGCAGTTCCTGCTATCACAGCGTTTGACTTCGGGGCTGCTGGTATGAAAGCGCCGTCCGTCTCACCTGGAAGGTGGATTTGCTCCCTTTGCGCCTTAACGAACCCCATGTCCGCTAATCAATGCGAGACTTGTGAAACCATCCGTACTGTTTTCTCTTAACTTTCACATTCTATATTATCGCCACCCATCATCTCGACTCTCAACTCTCAAAGAATGCACTACGCGCATATCATCACTCTTGTCCTGTTCCTTTATATCTTCCCCCAAAGTCTTTTTTTCCACCTGGCTTCATAATCGTCATGAGTGTGTGGCCAGAACTCTCTCCATATTCATTCTCATTCAACTCACGACCCCGCATTCTACAACATTTTTACCCCGAGGTTCCTATTTTACGAAAGAAGAGCTGTATTTGTAGCTATTAGTTCTATTTTTCCTAGCCTTGCCCAGTCTCCTTGTTTCTCCACGTCCTTATCCAGATCCCATACCATTTACCATAGTTGTCGTCAGTTACGTAGTGATCTCTGTTACCTTTGCAAATTTGAAAAGCTCCAAAACGGTTTACTTGAATCGTTTGTTCACTGTTCAACTTCCTGGCGTATGTTTTGAAAAATCTAAGCGTCGCGCTATCGAACGACTTTTACTTTCATCTTCGTCAGGTGAGGCAAGTTTGCGTTTGAGGTTTATACTCCTCGCTTTGACTGTCGGTCCTGTTGAGCTCAGTTGGACGTTGCCGTCGACCTCTTCTAGTGGACGGGCTGTCATTTGGGTAGTGCATTTTGGAAGTTTGGAGGGGAAGGTGGGGTAAGGTAGGGCGAAGAAGTAGGGGTGGTGAAGTGCCTGGAGGTCAGTAAAAACAAACAACAAAAAAAACATGAGCAGATATTCTAAGCAAAAACTGAATCACTGACCTCGACCGCTGTGATGCGTTTTCGAGGTTCAAAAATCAGACACCTGCTCAACAAATTCAAGGTGTCCGCACTAGCAGCCGTAAACAGATCGCGCAGTGGAGTTTTAGGGAACTGTCCAACGGTCACATAATTAGGCAATTTTGTATGACCCTACAAAGAATCATTTTTCAAAATTCAATTCAGCGCGCAACTTTTTGAAAATAAAAATGGAACAACGCCTACCGGCCATTCCTCCTCTGTAGGAGTTCCCAATGCTCTAAAAATTGTCTTCAACTGATCCATATCGCTCTCACCCGGCAAATATGGGATGCGAAGCATGAGTTCAGCGAATATACATCCTGCAGACCAAATATCTACTGCAGAGCCGTAATAGCGGCAAGCGAATAAGAGTTCTGGAGGTCTGTACCATCTGTTAAATTGTGATGATTAAATGTTAGTTTGTTATTAGATAGTGGGTAAATGGATACTTACCGAGTTATGACTTGGTTTGTCATTGGACATTCTGGATCCGCAAAGTCCCTTGCCAGTCCGAAATCAGCAATTTTGAGTTGTCCGTCAGAGGCGAGAAGTAAGTTGTTGGGTTTCAAGTCCTAAGTAAAAGTGAGTGTTAGTTTTTTGAGGTGTATGGCAATGACAGAACAAGAAGAAAAAAAAGCGAAGAGTAAAGGCAAATACAAAAAGGGTCGAGGCAAGATGGAGTGATCATACCCGATGTAATATAAAATTCCGGTGACAAAACTCAAGACCGCGAAACGTCATAGCCATCCAACTCTTAATATCAGCTGGCAGGAACACGAGTGACCTGTCCTTGATGATCATTTCTAGATCAGAATCTAGGAATTCAAGAACGAGATTCAGGTTTGTTTTTGAGGAGAAGACGTCCAGGAGCTACCAAAAGAGCAGGATTCAAATCAATATTATTTGAAGTGGGTGGGTTAGAAAACGTACATCAATGATATTTTGATGTTTCAATTCTCGTAGATACTTCACCTCTCGGATAGCCGACATGTCTAAACCATCCTTGAACTGGCCTACTTTGATTTTCTTTATAGCGACTTTTCTCCCCGTTGAAGCTTCTCTGCCTACAAGAAAACGGTGATAAGGCCATGGTGTTTTTGCATGGCGTGACGAGAACACTGACCTTGATACACAACGGCGTATGTACCCTCCCCAACCTTCTTATCTTTTATCCTAAGAACATAAGTGTGAAACTGTGGCAATAATGGTAGGAAGGGCTAGTATGCATACCATTTCCGCTGTCTCTCTGCGTTGGCCTTTTCTACTGCATCCATGATTTCAAGTTGAATTTTGAGTATACCTGTACCCGTTACAAGGGGACACACCAAGAAAGGAGAGAGAGGTAAGGCATTAACTCGCCATGCAGGACAAGGATGGATTTGATTTCCTTTTTCGGAAATTAGAACAGGCGTGAGAAAGGAACCCAAATCACGATCATGTGATGGGCTCTGTGATACGATCAAACGGTTCGAATGTTTATAAAAGTCAAAAAACATGGGTTTTTACCTTTCTCCGCTAGATACACATGCTTCATTCACACAATTGCAAGGACTGATTCTTTTCTTGACATACTCATGACTATATCCACGTTCAAAAGCTTTTACGATACCCTGGGCATTGAACAATCAGCTTCTGCTGATGATGGTCCGGTTCTTTTTACATACTTCCCCCTACTCATCAACCTTTTACTTATATACTTCCAGTCCGAAGAGCCTACAGGAAGAAGGCACTCGAAACACATCCAGACAAACTCGAGCCAGGCGCGTCTGAACCAGAGAAACAAGACGCAGAGCAGCAATTTCATAAAGTCGGTATTTTTACGTGTTTTTTTATCCTTATGTAGAACATTCTTTGCATGATTCTCAGCGGCGAACGGATCTATAGGTCCGCGAGGCGTTTGAAACTCTTGGGGATGTTGTGAAACGCAAGGTTGGTTTCCTTTTTACCTGACTGCACCATGTCTACATCCCTGAGCCTCATTGACTACTTGCAGGTGTATGACGCTCGACTCAAAACAAGAGCCAGCCCCCAATCAATCTCTGAAGAAGCCCTGCGCAGGATGAAAGAACGTAAAGAGTGGGCCGACAGGCAGCGTGAAAACAGTGAGAAGCGGATGGCAGAAATCAAAGCGCAACGTGAACGAGGGAAACAAGAACAAGAGGCAGCTAAAGTGAAGCGAGCAGAGGAGGCCACTATGGTTACGGAGATGTTGAAGGAGATGTATCGGTTGAGCCCAGAGTTTGCTGCAAGGAGGCAAGCTGTACTTCAGGCAGGATATTTTGGTTCATTGTGCTTGCTCATTTATTTGACAGAGCCTTTTTTCTAGCGCAAGGCGGAACGAGAACGGGCAGCGATGCGCAAACAACTTCAATCTATTCGATCTTAAGATTACTGTTGGACAATTGCATCTTGTAGATGTGCTTTATTTTATGCTTATTAGTTACCGGAATTGTATGTTTGTATGAACTATGGCTGCTAACCTTCCTTTGTAAACCACCAGTCTATAACCCCGACAATTAACAATCGTTTTTCAATTCACCCCCAGTGCTCCCAATCTACTCTTTGCTATGCGTCCAATATCGAGCACAGCACGATCCAACTCTCTCTTCCACTCCTCGCTTGAGATATCAACAGGAGATAACGTGTCGAGTGGAGGATCGTCAGGCGATAAGGAATGGGGAATACACAACATATCTTCCATTTCCTCTGCGATAGCAAGACGGGTCCTTCCATTCACGAAGGTAATATAACGCAACCCCGGATATTGAACCTCATAGCATGCGTTGAGATGACTCAACCGAGCTAGGACTTCTGGTGAAGTCGGAATGACTCCCCCCGAGCCTTGCTCTTTCGCACTGAGCTTTGATAGATTTTTGTTCTCCCCAATACGTGGATGGCCTGATATGAACTGCGATTGTGCAGATACATCCCAAGTCGTGATTTGTGCGAGTGCCAAATCAATCAGGTGTGTATAGGATTCGAGAAGAGGAGAGGATTTGAGGACGGTTCTGAGTTGTGGTTCGAGGATGTTGACCAAAACTGGAGAATGTTCAAAAAGTACCTCCAATGCAACTGCGAGGGCGTTGGACGCGTAGCCTTGTTCAAGGATCTCTGGCAGTGTAGGTATCATCATACGTTAGCGGCCCGGTGTAGGCAAGTTACTTTGAATTCCGAAAGAGCCCATCTGGGCTACGGGAGACTACCGGTCGGGTGTCTGCTACTTATGACCATGTTCCGCTGGGGTATCATATCCACTGGAAGTATCGCTGCGTCCTTCACTCGTGTTTGTATCACACCACACCTTGCGATACAGCTAGCATGACCACTCACAATTTAATCCTAGGACTTGCTCATCAATCCAACCACGTACGTCAATGTTCTAAAAGCCAACAAAAGATTCTCATCTCTGGCAGTCGTGGTGTACATGACATTGTACACAAAGTAGCAGCCGTTGGGTCTCGTACCATCGAAAAGGCTCAGGAATTCATTGATAAATGTGCACAAGGTGATCAATCGATCAAAGCATATGGTACTTACGGAGAAGTGTATGCAGACGAGGTAAATCCCTTCACAGAATAATAACCATTCAATCTAGACACTAATTTCAATCCCATGCTCAGGATGTAGACGCCGTATATATCGGTCAGTTCAACTCAAACTCCTTCGTCCACACCCTGACTATAACTGTAAATAGGTACACCTCACACGTACCACTACACAAACGCCCTAGACGCCATCAACTCGGGGAAACATGTCCTCTGCGAAAAACCTGTAGCATCCAACCTCGCAGAGCTACGTTCCCTCATAGCCGCAGCCAAAGAACACAATGTGTTTTTCATGGAGGCTTTATGGACCCGTTTCCACCCGCTCACTTTGGAAGTCAAGAAGATCGCAGAAGAGGGTACTTTAGGTTTGCCTGTGATGCTTCATGCAGATCTCTCAATGAATTTCCGTATCCATGGTGAGTTACGCTTTTCAAGACGAATTATTTCAATTTCTCGAATCTAACGGTCGTAGACCTTCCTTTGACGCATCGAATTTTAGACCCCGATTTAGGTGGAGGTGCCTTACTTGACCTGTAAAATTCCCTCTTCTATTTCCACAACCTCACAATAAAACCCACTTCTTAGCGGTCCTTACCCTCTGTTCTGGGTAAAAGAAAAATTTCAAATTTATCAATAATAAATTTCAAAGATTAAATTTGATCTAGGCAATCTTGGCCCTCTTCGAAAACCCTGCAAACGCAGCCAACTATCCTTCAAAGATACAAGCATCCATGCTCAAAACCCCTCCAACTAACGTCGACACGGGCACTCTGTTCAACTTGACATTCGATTCTCAGTCCAACGGTAGCAGCAGCAGGCTCGCAGCTCAAGCTTCTTTAAGCTGCAACATAACCATCGACAGTATCCAACCAGGCGTAACCATCCGTTTCGAACGCGGTAATATCATAATCCGATCTCCTATATATTGTCCAAAGGAATTCACAGTCCAATACCTCTCCGATAATGGTGAGAGGGAGGAGACGAGGACGTTCGAGTATGTTGGTAGGGGTTGGCATTTTCAAGCTGATGAAGTTGCTAGGTGTGTTAGAGAAGGTAAATTGGAGAGCACGTTGTGGGGACATGATAAGAGTATCTTGGAGATGACAATTTTAGATGAGGTATGCATGCATCACCTCTGTTTTCTACCATCCTCAAACCTTAGGTGTTAGGTTCGTCGTCAAGGAGGGTATAAATTCCCTCCGGGAGTCGAAAAGGTAATCGATTGATATTAATAAATAAGGTGTACGTCGTAGATTTACAGATTTTGTGAACTTGTTAACGATTAAGTTTTTAAAAAAGTACGAAGAAAGCTACTCTTTCCAATGGGGTCCCAGTAGTCAAAAAATAATTTACAAGAAATAGGTTAGTAGACAATTTAGACAAGTGTGATATTAAACCGCTCCTTCTCCCAATTCCTCCATTCAAACACAGGCAACGGATGACCTCTGGGATTGAATACCCATGAATTCAGAGCGAGCGGTTCGTCGTCGCAAAATAACAGATAGAGATATTTGAGCGTTTCTCCCAGAAAATAACTAACGTGAGAGACATCAGTGGCGTTGGGAAAGGAAGGCTAAAGATGATGCTGACCTAGGCATTTCGTCTTTCATCAATGGTGGGACCTGCTCGACATTTAGTAAACTAGTGTATCCATTTTTCGTTCGTGTATGTTTTTCGATAGCTTCGAAAATAGCCCTTTTGAAAAAATGTATAACGATGACACAGTGCGTATTAGAACAAGCACCATCAACAAACAAAAAAGAGAGAAAGAGACTGACCAACCACGGTTTCTCCACCTATCGCTTTTAGTAATCTTCCACAAGAAATAAAAGCTCTCGATCAACTAGTTTTTTTGTTGGATAATACACCCGTCAGTTGAAAGCTGAAACAAAGAAGCGAAGAAACTTACCTCAGGATTCAGAGCATACCCAGTTTTCAGCAGAACATAATCTCTATCCCCAGCCGCAGTCGACGTCTTATATACTTCATCCTCTCTCGTCCCAGGTGGTCCATTCCCTTTCTTCCCTTGCTTCTCCCATTCTTCCACAAATTCCATCCAACGACTTGCTTTCCCTTCCTCTCCTTCCCCTGCAAAAGACTTTACACCACCCCCACCTCCGTACCCCATCCTCACTTCCTCCCCTCCCAACCCGCTTCCCTGATCAGCATACATAACCCAACACGTATACGCCAATCCTTGCGCAGCCCACAAATGGAGCTCTCGGTTGCGGAGGGGCAGTGAGATGCCTAGGTTGTGCACTCCTAAAGCTAGAAGGGCGGGAAATGAACACGAATTATGGTGGAAGTGGTGTGTGGGTGCAAATGAGGAGACGGATGGGGAGGCTGGAGAGAGATTGGTGAGGTAGAGGAGGTTACGTTTAGGTGAGATGTACAGTTGGGTTTTGATTATAGCATCGATAGATTCGAGATCTTAATCGTCGTTAGTTGTTTGGTTGTTAAAGAACGAAAGTCATTCAATACGAACATAAAGCCAAACTTCGCGAATCCGATTTTGCGGTCAATAACCATTGTTTTAGAAGATATTCTTGTGCATTGTCGTAGTGTCCTGTATCAACAAACACGTTTAACACGAGTGGTTTCAGGATGATGATACAGAAGCCCTACCGGAGTTTATCGAGGCACTTGTCATTGGATCCCACCGAAATGGTAGAGTGCCGTTTATAGTTTTGTTGTCGTACATTTTCATCATCAAAATTTCAGTCTGATAAATTAGGAGACGATGCGAACGTTGTTAGACGTGAGCATGGCGTCGATGGGTAAGAAAAAGGCTTTACCAGGTTGTAATATTCCATCCTCCCTGTCAGATGAGCTAGGTATTTACTGGCTCAGATGTGGCATTTCAGCAACGATATAGAGATAGAGGCAAATGCACCCACAACTCTAGTTGACAGCTAAGCATGCTTGTCCAAGAACTACTGGTAGTGTTTTGATTCATCGATGAATCCTCCCTACGAAAAAGAGTAGAAATAGAAATAATTATATGAGCAACAGGACGACTCACGATGTTGAAGTGGGAGAAAACCTAGAAGATGAGTTAAAAGCTGGAAGAAGAATTTTTGCAAGATCGTCGGCGCGTGTCAGGAGTAAAGGTTCCTTGGAAAGTGCATAGGCTGATAATAAACCACCTAGATGATGGCGAATCGTATCATATAGATATCCATGTTCTCTCTAACGAAGTGTTAGTTGAAGGACTGAGGGTCAGAAATCTGTAGAGCAACATACGACTTGTAGCGAGAACGAGGCACTTGCCACTGTCTCGAGAGATTCTCGGAACACATGATGTAAACCCATGATCCACATGGTGTCTAGGGAATCATAGAGGGTGAGTTCCCAACCATTTAAACTGTGATAGAACAAGAATAGTGGCATTATGAGCGAATTGAGGTCAAAGAATGTGAAACGTATGTACTTATTAGCTCTTCCTCCCGTAACCGGCAACAGCACATCATAGAGTGCCGCATACTGTCTGTATCCACCATATGCGTGAATGAATGCATTCCGAACATTCTCCGCACGTCCATCCCATAGTGTAAGTTTCAAGGACGACGCGTACGAATTCGAATGTCGGTGTGGTGGATGTATAGGACGGGACTTGTATCTTTCGACTGGTGGGTGCTGTTGAGGACTATAAACGCGTAAAGGAGGTCTATCTGCTCGAAGAACGAATATCCATAGAACGAAGGTACAACCTACGACCCAGGGGAATATTCGGAGCAGTGGTCTGGCGGTCGGTCTGCAACAATGTGATGGATAAGATGTTTTTGGGCCTGGTACAGTGGTGCCAGTGGTGGTGTGTTCAACGTGTTTATGATGGGTAGTATTGATAGGATTATGTGGGATAGTAATGACGAGATTGGGCGTATTACGAGTTCGAGGCATCTAGTCAGACAAAAAAGAAAGGAAAAGGGAAAGGACCCTGCAATACTGAGGGTCAGGCTGATTTTCCGACTTGCTCACCACCAACCAGGATACTCAATAACAGTGGCACAAGTTGAAAGAGTTGTCTGAACCAGTGTCTCTAATTATGTATGACACCAATTGAGTTATTCACATAAAGTAATTACAGCCGATCGCCAGAGCTCAAGAAACAGTCGTAGAAACTAGGAATCTTGTTGTAAAATATCCATTATGCCCCAGTGAACCGTAGCCGCGGGGCTTAGGTATACATAAATGGTAAAAAAAAGAAAGAAAAAAAGAGGCGCCGACTTCAAGCTACAATAGAAGTCAATCATCAGTCGTGGGGGCGAAAGGATGGACAGGACAACGTACTCGCTCTCCTTTTGTCTTTCTTCAACTCCGGCTGCTTCTCATAAGCATTAGGTTCAGTATCGTCTAAAATCTCTGGTTCATTCACTACTCCCGGACCCCTCGGTGCTTGCTGAGGATTCGAAGAGTTAGGACCTCTTAGAGATGGGTTGGGACGACGATTATGGTTGTACCCTGGATGTTCATGTGGACACGAAGAACTTGAGTCAGAATCAGAGTCAGAAGACGATTCACCGGATGACTCGTCGAATCTCCGTGGTTTATGGTAAATACAACAAACTGAGATAAAGAACGTTAGATGAAACGATGGAAAAGGTTTGATATAATTACTTTTGGATTTCTTCTTCCCGAAGCCTTCGTTATCTACGACATCCTCGCCCCAGGCTACTCGTGATCCCGTTCGTCGTTGAACACCTCGCAGACTTAGGGTGCCGATTATTTGACTACCTTCGGGGTTATCTCCCTGCTCATCGTCATTTTCTTCTCGTGACAGGTTATTGGTAATGGTCAGCGTGCGAGACCCATCTCCTGGAGCAGATGTTGATGGTCCATTTCTTGTAGCAGTATACATGGTTATGATGGATGGAGAGCAAGTTGCGAACGCCATCAATCACATGTACACACATGTCATCGCCTTAGATTTACTCTATTTCTAATCACAGCTCCCATCCGGAGGCCCATCCTTCCACCTCTCATCCACCTTTGCACAATTAAACTTCTCCTTCCCAAGTTTCTCGTTAACCTCATTATGTCTTTCACACAACCACCGGCTCAGCGCACCCCGCCCACTGACATCTGGCGGGTGTCGATTAATATCATTCCCAAAATCGTCTGCACACCAAGTACATGGGTATAGCACGGGTAGGGAGCGTAAGAGCATGAGCATATTGGCGCGTTGTGTTGGAGTGGGTTTTTCGGGGTAGTACGCTGCTGTGGTGTGTAAGAACGTCCATGTAGCGCGTCCGAGCTGTTCGACATCGGGAGGACATCCAGGAGGGGGCTCCTCTCCTCTATAGGAAGGCGTTTCTCCGTCTTGTGTGTTATTAGTCGATGTGCTAGTGGACGACGAGGAAGATGCAGTCGAGCCAGTAGCAAACGCTGCCATCATAGAGGCTACCGGATTCTGTTGTGCTGCTGTTGTCAAATATGGCACAGGCAAAGATCCATCGGTGGTATTTGGTCTCTTGTTCGAGTTTGCTTTACGCGTTGTGGGTGGCTTCCAGTATCGGAAGGCAGTACATATTTTGCAGGGCTTTCCATCTGGTCCCATTACCATTCCAGGAGGCATGCCAGCATGAGGTGCTTTAGGTTGTGACTTTGAGTTTTCTGCTGTCATTCTACTAGATTGAGTTAGAAATGTTATTAAAGGTTGCTAAGTGCGAGCAAACAGCGGCACTGCAGTTTTATGACCCGTTTATCCCCGGATGGCGGGGATTCGGGCGGGCCGGGTTCCTAAATCTTATCAAAACGGACATCATCGCCTGTCGATACACTCGACTCGATTACTCTTATCCCATCAAATTTAAAGGAAGGAAGCACGTCAGAAGAGTAATCGACCTTTTCCTCATGAACCGACCTATGACCTAGGTGGGGCATGCTAGGGCATGCTCCGAGATACTGTTTAACAGCATCCTTAACCCTTTGCATTCGTGATAAGGCTCGAAATCGGGATCGTCCTCCTATAGCTAATGTCCTTCAGGTGGATTGTTGCCATCGGTGGAAGGGGAATTTCAGGCTGGTTCTTCAACCCAGAAATATTTCCCTTTTTCTTCGGTGGGCAACTTTTGGGTGGCATTTTTGCATGAGGGAATGGCTTGTAAGGAAGTTCTAGCGAATCTTCATACTCGAGCCATTTTTAGGATGTTTAGATACATGTGGCCATCCCTGCCAAATTTGAAATCGTGAGAACAAGTAGTTATACTATACACAACTTCGGAACTAAAATGCTTTGATGTACGCGTGGATCATGATGTCAAAACTTGAATATATAGTTTAGCATATAGATAAGAATTCGTAAAGTTTGGAAGAAAAATAAATGCTCTATGATCAAGCCCATTTCCCCAGAAGTGCCATAATTGCACAACCAAGGCACATCGTGCCAACGGAATAGGCAATTTTACCATTTGATGCATTCATCATCTCCTTGTTAAACAAAAACTCGTGGGCAAGGAGCTAGGGATGTGCAGAAATCAATCAGCTCAAAAGCCCACACCTCGTAAAGCGTAATAAAATTACCTCTACCAACCCGGTATATAGCAGAATGCCAGCGCTCAGCGAATCCAGAACGCCGCTGACGATCGATGCAGTGGTACTACCTGGGTTGTATGAAGATCTGACGCCAAGGCCAATGGCGATTCCGAGGGGCGTCGTTATGCCATAGAGCGCAGCGCCAAGGTATGGTACCCATCTATATTTACCAGGCAATTCCAAGTAAGCAAGCCGAGATCCGATTCCCAGTCCCTCAAACGTCTCTACATTATTTAGAAGTCATGTTGGGCGTGCCTTTATTCCAGTGATTCATAAAACTCACGGTGGAAGACAATGACAACGAACAGTGTCGTGAACTCTGGCGTAACAGCAAGCGTTAATCCAATGAGGACGCTGAATTTAAAGTAAGATCATCGTTGAGCATAGGATAAAATTGACCCGCACCTGTGAAGGACAACACCGAATTCGAGAATTGCGACTCCGATGATTTGAGCAAGGGCGTTGTCGTCAAAGTTGAAACCATTGTTGCCCGTTTCAACGTCGGAATTGCTTGCTTCCTTTTCGGCCCTGGGTTCTGAGGTTTGATCGAATCTTTCTGGACCATGGGCGGAGTGGGATCCAACACCGTGCCCATGCGCGTCTGGGTTTTTCCAATGAGCCACTGATGGCTTCGATAGGGGAGGGAAAAAAACTTGCCGTGGGTTTTACCGATCTTCGCAAGCTTAGCACTCCCCCATCGAAAAGCGACAAGCTCGATGATAAATATTACGAAAATACTGAGAAGACACAGTGCTAGTGCATAAGGCTATAATGCAATATGTGGCGCGATCAGGGAAGGCATCTTATCGCTTCGATCAAAAGAGAAGCCTACATATTCACTCCAAGCTGGAGACAGGCATGGACTTCCGAGTTCTGATATTCCAGGTCCGAGGAGATGGATGAAAGCTGTCGCAATCTAGAAAAAATGTTTGTGAGACAAATTCCCTCCCCCCTTGAAGGTGCGTTGGCCGTACGATGACTCCAGAACCGAAGTATTTGGCGAAGCTTATTACAACATGAATATGAAACACCAACATGATAAAGGACTTGAAAACGCACTCAAATATGGGCTTAGGGATATGCAGCCAAGTAGAGCGATTTGCAAGGACGGGAAATAGAGCCCCGCTCGTTGAACCGATGAGTATAATGAATATAGAGGCAATCCTTAGACGAAAAGATGTATCTGCCCCTCCGCCAGAGCCACAATTGAGGTCGGTAGTGGTGTCAGACATGGCAGGGGTGTGAGAGATGTTCTAGATAGGACTCAGCTGACTGGATATTATATGACCGTGGCGACTGTGCGGGTTCTCATTTGACAGCCAGAAGGATGTTACTATTAAAGAAGTACTTATCCTAAAAGTATCGGAGACCAGAGCTCCGAGGTCCGGAAAATCGAGTACACAATATGTAAATGCATCGGGAATAACGAAATCCAGCTGAAGGAATTGAAATGTTTTACTGACTTACAACCACCAAAAGTCAAACCATAGTGCACAGGAGTATTAACGCACATGGACCCCGGGCAGGGAAATATAATTTTTTATGGAGCCTGGCATAAATCACGTGAGACACGTTTCGAGTACCCTTACAGTCAGCAAATATATATTCCATATTACACCATCTAATCTACACGGTACTCTAATCAAGGTTTATTGTTTCTGCCTCGTCCATCATCTCTTGAACCAACGCACGCAGAATAGCACTCGGTGTCGACAGTATACGAGAAGCATAGAAAATTAGTTTGTGAGTAATATGGTTTTCCCTGCGACGTCCGCTGCGCGAATTATCGCCATCCTGTCCACACTCCGAGAAAATATCATACAGATCTGATAGTGCAAGAATAGATATGCCATGCGGGTGTGAACGAACCATCGTTTCCGACCATACCGTGGAACTTGGCGACGCCGTTAAATCAGTTACGAATAGAGGCGTCAAGAGAAGCCCCGCGTCCCGTAAGAGAAGCGAAAACAACCCGTTGGTCATCACACCCTTGAGGATATTTTCAGCCGCATTTATAGAGCATCCTTTGATACCAATCTAAATATGAAACTCACGAGGTCAAACGCCGACCAGAACTCGGTGGAAATGGCAGTCAGGTCAGGATACAGCTTCGTGGACCTACGGTCAGTAAGAAAAGGTACTAGGCGCGAGATTAATCGTCGTGCTTCGGAATATTCTGGCTCTTGATGCCGGAGGCTACACAAAGGAGATATCCCGAAATGACGAGTGACATATGCATAAGAGATGCTAGATCATCAAATGAGGTGTCAGTGAAGGCTCGACGGTGATGAAAAACTGGCCCTATACAGAATAGCGCAAACATTGTACATCAGGGGGTGACCTGTTGAATTTGGCTTTATCAGCGACACGGGAACCTCCATCATTCTGGGCTTGGTGTCATGTCGAGGAGATAAATTGATTTGCCTGCTGGAACGGGGTGCCTCCCACCATGGGTCTTGGATTTCCTTCTTGAGGGCTTCACTGGCTAAAAGCTGTTGGGCAAGTTCACCGGTTGGATTATTCAAAGCGGTGATAAATTTGGACCGCTCTGTCGAAGTCAGCATACCCCAAAGCGCATCAGGGGTAGTAGAATCTGTAGGCATCATCTCAGGGTAAAGATGAATGGAAGCTGAGGCAAGCACCTACCAAGATCCACTGCTTCAAATCGTCTCACCAAATCTGAAGGACCCTCGCCTTCGTCCTCCTCTAATAACGTCTGATCAGCAACGCTTTCTTCCTCAAATTTTTTCAACAAGTCCATCATCTTCTGACGCTCCTGAGCATTTTTAGATGGTTCGGCATGGATTTCTGTTTCGATCTCCTTTTTGTAAAACGTCTCTGAGCATCGATTGTGAGCCTTTTCAAAAGTGCATAGAACGAATGTCCTCAAGTCAAAAACAAGTGAAATGTGTTTGAAAATAGACGCACACCTGTGATCTGAAACAGGTGAGCGAGCAGTAGGGGACGTTGCAAGTTGGGCAGGTGTATTTTGCGAATTGTCTGCGACAACTAGAAGTTGTGACACAAGGTTTAAAACCTTGATGGCGTAAAAGGCGGTTTATACGCACAGACTACATGTCACCTTATCTACCGTTTCTTCTGGTCCAGCAGATGTATGCAGCCCAATGGTAGTTTCGGAAAACATCCGTCAAATCTTGCATCGATAGTTCCGACAATGAGGGGGTCAGGTGACTCGGCGCCACGGCTTCACTGATGTCAATATAATACATGTACAGCGCATTCTAGTAACTGCCAATACCTCAATCACTTAAGGGAGCAGAGGCAGCTCTGACGAGGATCTTAAGTTTGACAACTTGGAGGAAACCCTGGTTACTACTTTCCGCCAATGGACACCCAGTATTTGCTACAAAATATCATATCTGCTGAATACTTAGCATCGCGGCTTTCCGCATGTCAAACATCCCGAAGCTTTAGTAAGTGGCGATTCTCGATCATTTGTACTAGAGCCTACTAGCCCGACACTAAGATATGGCACGCAGAAGAAGACCTGGTGCTCATGGCAGAGGTACTCTGGTCTATGTTCGATCTGGCCTCCGGATCATTAACATTGATGTTGACCCTCGATGACCCCATGAGGCTTCTCTATATTCCTCTAGGGGTTCCCACGGAAGATCCCAAGATACTAGTAGATACTAGTACTTGAAGTTTCTCGGTTCCAAAAACGGTTGGACTCTATACAGCTTTATACAGTCGAACTTTATACTAACCCATAACCCCTTATATCTCATAGTTCGAGACTCTCATAACCCATACCCCTCAGTGGACGGCCTTGGGAATGAGTCAAAAGACGTTGACGCGCAGCCAACGGCGTGGCGTCCAGCCGAGCAAGCACATACATTCCACAGGCATGCTCGTGGGGCGTATAGGTAGCGGTTTCGAGCCTGCGAAAGCTCTCATCAGGGCTTCACCTAGTACTAGTCGACGACAAATAACAACGGTCAACTTTTCCAATCTACAGTTCTAGCTTGTAACATATTGAGGACCGCCGGCTGCGGGGAGCTCGCTTCTCATACAGTCCCTAATAACTTATTTTAATGCAATAGTAAATTTTTTGGAACAGCTTTGTACGGTGCGCGAATTACAAATTGAAGTCCGGCCAAAAAGACCGCCCAGGATTGAATATGATAATAGCTCCTTGGAATAAGATACCGTTGAAGAATAGTACAAAAGACAAGGGTCAGAACAAGACGTGAAATGAGCACAGTAAGTTCAACGTACAATTGCCTCAGAACGAACCCAAAAAAGCAGAAACCTGTTTTTCTTTACAGAATGTCGTTTACATGAAGGAAATACCCATGCTGTCAACTTTTGGGACGTCAAAAAAAGCTCGAGAACGAGAAATAAGACGGACAAAAACAATTCTGGTACATACATAAATAAAGTTTGGCTTTATTTACCTGCCAAAATCCAGCCCTTCGCAATTATGACTTCAGAGGATCTGACATCGTAAGGCTTAAGCTTCCACCTTTTGCTACCTTTCAATAACCACTAGAGCTTCTAATTAAATGGTTGAGATATGGTCCAGAATCACTGGGTAACGACAGATTGTTCCCTAACGATCTCAAGAGTTAAACGTTGAACGTTAAGAGGTCTATCATCACTCTGTAGTAACAATGTTCGCGGAGACACTCTTTCCCTGGATGAGTATGGGTAGTGGACGTTACTAGTTGTTTCATCGACAGTTCGAGGAAAAAGAGCCGCGAATCGACCTAGGGTGAATTTCTCTTGAAGTTGCTGAAATCTATGCATATCATCACAAGGAGTACATGACGCAGAGTATCCTTACATGACAATTGCACACTTAGGCTGTCAATCCACTTTATTCCTCTGCCGTTGAATGCCTAGCTTTGACAGAGAAAGGATAGGGTATAATAGCGACTCTCTCATTAGTTATAAGGATGAGCGGTTAGACCGTTGGTATAGTCACGGGTACCAAATTTATTTAAAGGATGTACTTACTATTAGGTGTGTTTTGAAATCCTGTGCGGTCCCTGCGTAACACTGCCTGCCCCCTTCAGTGCAGTTCTCCTTTGCGTCGAAGGGGTCATACCTCTCCTATTCGCCACTTTCAACCTTAATGCACAACGATACTCGCGATATCGATGATCTTCTCAGCATGGGCGCCCCGATACATACCATTAACGAACATCTTGCAGGTAAACACCATACCGTAACATACAAAGCCTTCGCACGCAAGCACCAACGCGACTCTTCGCAAGCTGAGAGCAGCCGTTCCCTATGCGCAGTCACCGCATTGAATTGCGTCCGCCTGGCTTTTCAGCTGCAAGCAGACTGGGAAAGCGATGAAGAGACCATCTTGCGGTCTTTCGTTTCGGAAGAGATGATCAATGTGGGTATTTTTTCAACTTCAGTCTTCAGTTATGCAAGTAATATAACGATGGTGGTATAGCAAGTAATGAACATAGTACACGATCTGCCCTTTGATCCCCATCTCGAGATCGATGACCTCCTTGAGGTTCCCATATTCAAGGAAACAGTCGTCTCGAAGATTAGGGAACAAGGTCGCCATCCCCTTGAGATCTTCAAGGATTTATTTATGTGAGGCTCATCTCACTTGTTTTTGAAGCTTATTCATTTTAATCCCTGGCAGACGATTGTTTCCTCCAGAATCTATGAAACCCATAATTGCGATCGTCTTCAAGCAGACTCCAGAACACCTTGTTTGCTTCCGATTTCAATCATCCGGTTCCTGCATCTTTGTTATATTTGACGCTCATTCCCGCTCTGAACATCCCTTCGGACCTGCTTTCATCCTGGCTAGCGACGTCGACACGGTTGCTACCTGCTTCAATCAACTACTAACACAACCATCCATCTCGCAACCCGCTTCCAAGCAGGATATCACCGCCAAACCCTACTCATTTACGGCTCTTGTCATCGAATCCAGAGAAAATTCCTTTACAACCGACGATCTTCTTACGAGGAGCGTGGCATATCTTTCCGAGAAACTCAGCACTGCAGATCACACACCGTCAACCCTGAATTTAGGTACTCCAGGTCATCTTGAACGACTGCGAGTTCGAGCGGAAAGCCTTCGGACGCAAAAACTAGCTGATGCAGCTCATAAACAAGATAATAATCGACAAACTGGCCATACTAGGCCCTCGACTTCCCATGGGAAAGATCCTCTGCCTTCTACGAAATTACCCCGACGCAGCGAGTTTGGATGGCAATTAAATCTTCAAACTTCTGGCACCTCATCCGCTGTAGATCCCAAGAATAACAAGGATCCTAATTTAGCAGAGTCTCCCAATCCTCTTGAAATTAAGAAAATGCTTATGACGGATTCACGGGAGATCGAGTTTGATTGGCTCGCGCCTTTGATACCAGGCCCCGGGCTGGACAGCGAGGACGTTGATATCTCTACAAGTAGTGCCTCAAAGGTTGACAAGGAGAATATCCCCGATCAAAAACTCTCGCACATGCGCAGTCGTTCAGAGTTTGGTTGGCAAATGGCGCTACAACAATCTTTGAAAGCGGATAAGCGCAACCGTGTTGGCGACAAAGACCTAGAAATTATGACTTCGGCCGTAGTGCCCCAAGCAGATGTCCAGACTCGTGGAGTACTACTAGGAAAAGGGAAAGAAGCATCTGGGGAGGTTTCTGCGACACAGACAGTCCCGAAAGGATCAGAATCTGCTTGGCCCTTCGTGAGGTGGTTGTCGGAGGAGGAAGAGCTTGTTGCCTCGTCTTCTAAATACCCTTCTCGTGACGGTGCCTGGATCTTGGCATCGCAAAGACGACGTAGTGTGGAAGAGGATAAAGTCAACAATGCAGTTACTTCGTCTTCTTCATCATCTCATGCTAAACTTGGCGAAAAAAAGTTGATATCTCCTTATCACCACGAACTGGATTTTAAGCCCCTTCCCTCAACGGAGGGTGAAAATTCAACAATACACCACAATCTACGATATTCATCGATATTTCCAAATTATCTTGACCCAGTGTCCAATAGAGGGTTTGTGACACTAGAACTACCCACTAGCGAGTTTTCCGCCGAATCTCATGAGTGCGGCGTGTGCAATGAATTATATGGTGTAGCCCAGATCATACAGCTACCTACGTGCATACATACATTCTGCATAGGGTGCCTACGCACTTTCACCAAGACCAAGATTAACGAAGGACGCTACCCTATAATCTGCCCCGTTTGTTCAATTGAAAGGACGAGGGCCAACCAAAGTCGTGAGTTGGTTCCCTCCGCATTTCGATCGATGGATAATTTAAAAATTTCTTGACAGATATAACACAGGCAATCGTGGAGAGATTGGAACTTTCTAAACAAGACCTTGACAAGTTAAATGCCCTTCAGTTAGTCGCGCATTCAGTCATCTTGCATTGCCCTAGGTAAGTCTTGGATTTCTAAACATTGAGGACAAAACATAAAGTAATATGATTGAACTAGATGCAGACAGACAATGAACGTGGATCGAGGGGAATATGCAACTCAACGGACTATCATGTGCCCATTACCAGCGTGCCGTCACAAGTGGTGTAAGGAGTGCCTCAAACCTCTAGCAAGCTCTCAAACGGAACATAATTGCAAACAGCGTGGGTTTGACCGACTCATGCGGAGAAAAGGATGGAAGTATTGTCCTGGTATGTTCTGTTGATCCCTTCGCGTTTTTCTTCCGTAAGCTCAGCTTTTAGGCTGCAATACACCGGTCCAGAAAGAGACGGGATGCAACCACATGACGGTAAGTTCTACTTGATGCTGTTCTTCTTGTGAACTGGTTACCATAAGCTTTATCTTTAGTGCGGGTCTCCTGGATGTAATGCGTAAGTCTTTTACAACCAATTGGAGATGCTTTGATTCACAAGAACAGACATTTTTGTTACAAATGCGGAATATTGATTATCGATACTTCCAATGGAGGAGATGTGGGAACCGCGGTAACGGAGCACTATATCGACTGTGTGATGTTCGAGAAACGCCGCAGATGTACAATTCAATGAACAGTAGCATACTACTCTATTTTCGATGTATATAATTAGCAGTTCTGTATTTCTATTATTCATGTACAGACTAGTCAGATTACGTAACACATGTTTTTCCATCGTCCGCTCTCTTATTTGCAGATTGTACCATGGCTGAACCTCATTTAGTTGAGAAAAAGACCACATTCTCCTCCTTTTCGCACCTCCTCGATGCGCGCATTCTACGGTCCCTCGCAGATATGGGCTTCGCACGCCCAACCCTCGTCCAAGCCAAAGCTATCCCATTGGCCCTCGAAAATCGCGACATCCTCGCTCGAGCACGCACCGGAAGTGGCAAAACAGCTGCCTACTGTTTACCGGTAGCCCAAAAAATTCTCTCTGCGAAAAGTGTGGGTGCCTTTTATGTTCAAAAATATCTTGATGTCCGATTGAAAAAGAGATTTTTTCATCGGTTTGTGAAGACTTTGGACCTTGAAGATGAGAATCGTCAAGCTACCAGAGCGTTAATCCTCGTGCCTACGCGAGAGCTCTCGGAACAAGTTTCTGCGTACTTGAAACGGCTGTTGATTTATTGCGACACAGATGTTAGCATCTCGAATGTTGCAAGTGGGACAACAACACACCTGCAACGGTCAATACATTCTACTTCTTGAAGAAATTGCAAACTGCTCAAATGTTTCTTGTAGGACGCTCTTGTCAGACAAACCCGACATCATAATTGCTACACCCTCTCGAGCATTAGCTCTATTACAGTCTAAAGCATTATCATTATCATCTCTAGAATCTCTTGTCATTGACGAAGCCGACCTTATCCTCTCTTACGGTCATGACGAAGATGTGCGACAGATCTTCAGCGGCGCCTTCTTCCCCAAAGTGTACCAATCATTTTTGATGAGTGCAACTATGACGGAAGATGTCGAGATGTTGAAAGGCCTTGCGCTCAGAAATCCAGTCAGCCTGTCTTTTATTATTTCTTATTTATTTTTTATTCATACTGAGATTCCGGTTAGGCTGTCTTGAAGTTGGAGGAAGGCGAGGATGAAGCAGCCCATTTGACCCAATACGCCGTCAGGTCCGTTTTGCTTGAATAAATTTATACCCAAAACGTTCATGTCATTGTGCTTTACAAGGTGTTCTGAAGTTGATAAATTTCTCCTGACATACGTTATCCTAAAACTCAAGCTTATCAGAGGAAAATGTATCATCTTTGTCAATGACGTCGATCGCAGCTATCGCCTCAAGCTTTTCCTCGAGCAATTTTCAATAAAGAGCTGTGTTCTCAACTCAGAATTACCGTTGAACTCTAGGTACATGATTCCCTAGGAAATGATTTAACTGTGTGGATGTTCATGCTCCCTGGCATATAGATATCATGTTGTGCAAGAGTTCAATAAGGGAGTGTACGATTATATCATTGCAACAGATGAAAGTGGTGCTCATGGCGATCACGACGAAGAGGAAGAAGAGGAAGAAGAAGAACAGGGTGAGGAATCAGAGGAACAGGAAGAGGAAGAATGTCGGTTCCATTCAAATCCTTGGTGACTATACCTGTTTAACCCGTGGTTACTCTCAGTTACCACAACGCAGAGAGAACCCATACAGACCGCCACAGTCGTAGACCCCAGGCCTTCAACATCAAAATCTAGGAAACGAAAACGTAATTCACCTCCTCCGCCAGGAAAATCCCGGAAACGACATCGGAACGTAGCGAATGGCGGCGACAAAGAATACGGTGTCACACGGGGCGTCGACTTTGTGGATGTTTCTTGCGTGCTCAACTTCGACCTACCGACCTCATCACGTTCATATACCCACAGAGTGGGAAGAACGGCTCGAGCAGGGCGTACGGGGATGTCAATGTCGTTTGTCGTTCCCAGCTCACTTTGGGGAAAGAATAAAGTAGTGGGATTTCTTCCAAGTGCCCAGAAAGATGAGCAAGTATTTTTCAAAATCGAGAAAGAGCAGGGTGCCAGAGGAAGCAAGATCAAGGAGTACAATTTTGATATGAAGCAGGTGGAGTCGTTCAGATATCGAATGGAGGATGCGTTGAGGAGTGTTACGAGAGCAGCAATTCGGGAAGCGAGGATAAAAGAGCTCAAGACAGAAATTTTGAATTCAGATAAACTCAAGGTAGTTACTCTTGTTTATCACTGACCCTCTAACTGAATTCATCTACATTACTTTAGGCCCACTTCGAAGATAACCCCCTTGATCTTGACTACCTACGCCATGACAAGCCATTACACCCGACGCGAGTCCAATCACATATGAAATATGTTCCTAAATACCTTTTACCCAGGATCGCTCCTGTTAGTGGAGATGATGGAGGTGACCAAGGGGTTGAAACAAAAGACTTTGTGCCGTTCAAAAAGGAATCTGCGAGGGGCAAAAGCCGAGGGCGTGGACGAGGGAGCCGAGGCCGAGGGAATGGAGGTCGTGGTGGTAAAAAACCAGATCCGCTTAAAAAGTTTGGTCGATAGGCTTTTCGCATGCTAGCGGGATCGTATGTCTAAATGGAGTATTGCTAAAATTCCAAGGTTGCATGACTAGTCGGTCGTATTTTGCACTCGGAGTGCCTATTTTTTTTGCTTGCTAAAGTCACCATCCATAGCATAGACATCAATCAACCCAGAAGTTTATGCGAAGGCTTGCTCTAAACGTTGATACTATAACAAGAAATGCATGGTTGCAGGATCTTATATATGATACACCTTTATCTAGTGGTACATACAAAACTCGAGGTTTGAACAGCAAAGACTTTGATGATCAAAGCGCTCCTTTCAGTGCATCAATAACGGTTCGACCATCAACTTGCAACGCCTTCCTCCCATCCCCTGGAGCGTTTGACAGCCTTCTGCCATCCCTGCCACTTCTTCTCTCTTTGCGCTTCTGCCAAATTGGGTATAAATTCCCGGCTACCCTTTGTGTTGATCTCCTTGAGAGTCTCAGGATTATTCAAGTCCCAGCCGAAAAGCTTGATAGCAGCTCCAGCACAGATGGCTGAACCAAGAGCTGTCGACCTGTGGTCAAACAGAGAGGAAAGATAGAAAAGGTCAAAAATTTTTGTTGTAATGGTAGATAAGAACGTACTCTCGCATCTCGGGACGGACGACGCTAAATCCTCCAATATCAGCCAATATACTCATCGTAAGATCGCCATTCGTCATCCCTCCATCGACCTTGAGATGCTTCAGATCCGACCCAGAGTCCAATTTCATGCTCTCAATGATGGCACGGGTCTGGAAAGCGTTCGCCTCAAGGGTCGCACGCGCAATATGTGAGGGGTTTGTGTACTGAGATATACCTGTGAAACTTATTTTAAGGGAATGTTCATAGGGAAAGGAAGAGAGATGAACCGATGAGCGTCCCAGCGGCACCAGGGTCCCAATAAGGTGCTAGGAGACCAGAAAAGGCCGTGACAAAGTAGACACCGCCTGTGTCGGACTCTTTTGCGGCGAGAGTATTCACCTCGTTTGCGGAGGATATGATAGCCATGGAATCACGAAGCCATTTGATGGCACTCCCCGCGACAGCGACTAAATCAGCCAACATAATATTGTCAATGCAAGGAAGTCCTTCAGAAAAATGTTACTGACTGCTGCCTTCCAGGGCGTAAACGGGTTTCGCTCCCGGGCCAGCTTGATACGCAATCTATGGGAAACGAACATACGTTGTCAGAATGGTGTTCCCTCTCTCCGTAATGAGGATGACATACCGTGCTTAATAAACCGTGGTCACTCTTTACAATCTCGCCTCCAGTGCAAAAAAGCAAAAAGGCACCAGTTCCATATGTACATTTTGCTTCCCCTTGATTCAAACATTTGTTGCCTATGAGGGCTGCTTGTTGGTCGCCCACAAGGCCACCAATTGGCACGCCGCTAAGTGGCCCATATGCTACTTGACCATAGACTTCAGATGTCGATACGAGCTTAGGCAGGATTGACTGGCGAAGACCGAAAAATTCGAGAAGAGTAGGCTCCCATTTCAGCGTAGTAGTGTTGAGTAGCAAAGTGCGAGATGCATTTGTGACTTCGCTGATATGGATACCTTTCTGAACGCCCCCAAGCAGATTCTAAAAGGTTTGGTTGCTAAAAACATAAATGACATAGTAGGAAGGAGCACACGAACGTAGGCGACCCAGGATTCGACCGTTCCGAACAAAAGGTCATCTGATTTATGTGCCGTTTCTACTTCGGGATAATTATCAATCATCCAGCGCAATTTGATAGCAGAGAAATAGGTTGACAACGGAAGCCCAGTGCTATTATTGGTGTGGATAGAAGATGTGTCATTGTCAATACAAAAACAGAAGGTCGGGAGGGAAGAGAAGGAACACGCACATGTTGCGTAGGGCTTCTATTCCACTCTGCTCCTTTTTCCATACTCCAGGAGATACTTCTATACCAGTCGTCTTGAGCTTTTGCTCGAAATGGGCGACCGTGTTTTTGGTTCGGGAGTCTGCCCATACGATGGCTTTGCAAAGGGGTTTTCCTGTCTTGCGACTCCATGCAACCGTAGTTTCGCGTTGGTTCGTGATACCTGAAATGCCATATGGAATGACATTTGACACATGGGAAAAACACAATCATGTGATAAAGCTGTGATAAAGCGCACCGATGATTTTAACGCTCTCTTTGGCCCACCCGGATGCCTCCAATGATCTGATAGCCTGTTCAATGCATTGATCTGCATGTTGTTGTATTTCATCTGCGTCATGGTCATGCCATCTGCATGTAGTTGAGTAAACAATTGTTTGATGATGTCCAGAGAGTGACGAACCCAGGATTAGGAAAGTATTGGGGAAATTCGAGCTGGTGTTGAGCGACTATGTCTGCATGTTTGTCGAAGACAATGAATCTGACTGAACTGTAATTTGGTTCGTATCAGACAGTAGACCATGATCGTATGTGTGTAAGAACAAAATCATACGTAGTGCCGCAATCGAGGGAACCAACGAACTCGCCGTGCTTTAGTGACATATTATTCCTGCGAAAGAAAGAAGAGGATGGGGGAGTTTTTATACTAAGACTACGTCTCCATGAGCGGAACAGTGTCCATTTGGAAATTGACAGTGACATGGATGCCAAACTGACCCCATGACAAGATTTAAGCTACTTATGTAAGCAATCCTTCTGCAATATCTTCAACGAGTTTGGTAGTAGCTACATACACATTATCATGATCGGTGTACTTACAGACTTCATTCACTCACCTCTGATCTCTCCAAGATTGGTGATAACATGAGTCGCCGCCCATATGGTTGTTCGAATCATTGTAGAGTACGGACACATCTACTTTGTTTTTGTCTCGAGTGGTCTCAACCTTCCTGAGGATACTTGAACAAGTTTGACACCAGCAGGCTTGTGTGAGTGAATGTAGCTTGTATTCTACCAGCTTGCAAACGTAGATCATTGAGAGGAGATTCCGAGAGAAGAGAGGTGATATCAGCGTTTATGTCAAGCATACGCGGTTAGAGTCGAATGAAGAGAGTTTGGGTAATGATTCAAATCAATAGATCTGACCACGTGATTCGTCGGAGCGTCAATAATGACTAAAATCATTTACATAATCTCATGTGTTTCCACACCCCGAAACGGCGCAAAAAACCTGACCGTCAGGATAAAATAAATACATATGACATTTGCTACATGCTGGATTGCAATTATCACTGTCTCACTGTCAGTAGTGTCGAGTCTTGACGTCGGAGCCAATAAGTGTAGGAGATTCAACACATGACGTGCTGAGTTTTAAATAGCGGGTAGGGGTAAGTAGGCGCGATTGTAAGGAGTTGGCGCGACAATCCCACTCAAGAGCTCAATGTCCAGTTATGACAAGGTCGTTAAATTGGCTTGCAAACCAAAGGCTGCTCCTCCAAAAGCTAAAGTGAGCTTTGCTCTATCGCCTTTACAATGTCTCTCATCCAATATTGTTCCAGTACATTGACCCTATCATAGCCGCTACCTGGTCCGACGACGGTGCTGTCCACGATGTATGCAAAGCCTTGTCCCCTCGCATTCGCGAGCCCAATACCATTGTGCGGCTTTATTGAATTACCACCATTGGACTCGCTCACCCTGTCTTACAGATCGTGTTCAAAGCCCTGATTGTCCTCCACACCATGATACGAAATGGCGCTACAGACAACGTACTATCATACCTATCGTCTTCGGAAGTTCTGCGGTTACGAAATATCTCGTCTGGAAACTGGGAAGGTCAGTAGCATTCTTGCTTTCTATGACATTTGCCCGGGGTCAATGCCTCATAGGTTATGCTACACCTCAGAATCTACAAGTCTACGCCCTCTATTTGGATTCTAGGATTCGCGCATACAAAGATCTAAAACATGATGTTATCAGGGTGCAGGCTGAATCTAATCGAGACATGCGAAATTCAGCCTCAATCGAAGAAGATGGGTACCGTGGTCGGAAGGACCGTTCCACGAAACCTGCTACAGTCTCCGTACCTACCAGGAGTAAGACAATCATGGGTAGAAAGCTGCGGTCGATGACAGTGGAAAAAGGCTTGTTGCGAGAAACCAAAGTAGTACACGGCATGATTGACACTTTGGTGGAGTGCAGGGTTTGTTTACAATGTTTTATATGTTTCTGTGCTTTAACTTATCTCTATATCAAGTTTTACTTGGACGATCTAGAAGATGAATTGACGACGACCGCTCTACGTATGTTAGTGAAGGATTTGTTGATTTTATTCCAGGCAGGGAATGAAGGCGTCATTAACGTGTTGGGTAAGATGTCTTTCCTCGAGCTACTTATTCTCTTTACTCAATATGGTGAATTTACTTGCAGAAAATTACTTCGAAATGTCTCATGTGGATGCCAAAGAGGCTCTAAATATTTACCGTCACTTTTGTAAGCAGACAGACCTTGTGGTTGAATACCTTGGCGTGGCGAAGAAATTACAGAATCTGCTCAATGTCCCTATACCCAACCTCAAACATGTGGGTGCATTACCTTTATTTCCTTATATCCTATGTTAACCTCTCTTCTAGGCCCCGGTTTCTTTGGCTGGTGCATTGCAGGAATACTTAGACGATCCAAATTTTGAACAAAATCGCATTGAGTACAAGGCTAATAAAGCAGCGACCGAGAGACTTACAAAATCGAATGTCAATGGAAAGAAATCCGATGCAGGTATATACAACTCCCCCAAAGTATTCCATTCACTGTACCCACGACCAATGTTCTATTATTTAGCTTCTTCAGCATCTCCTAATAAGCCTTCACTTTCAAAGTCACCCGAAGCCCCAAAAGCTAGTACAAGCCAACAGGTTGCAAATTCATCGCAACAGGGGGGCAAAAAAGACATCATCGATTTTTTCTCTGCCATTGACGAACAACATCCAACGGCGTTCAATCCTCAAAATCAAAGGTATGATACGCGTTGTGCCTTTGTCGAAAATCACTAATCCCTAACCCAGCATGAGCTACGTCCAACCGAACCCTTTCGCTCAGATTGCAAATGGACAGAATTACCAGCAACCCCAGGTCACAATGCAACCCACTGGCTTCATTGTACCTCAACAAACGGCTGCACCACAACAACCCAACCCGTTTGGCATCTTCCTGGGACAGCAGCCGCAGCCGCAGCAACCTGCCCATCGGCCATTTTCATCCTATCTAATGTCCCAGCCAACTGGCTTCCAACAACCGCAACAGCCACAGACATCAGGGTTTCCACAATCGCCTCAACAGACCCTCCTGCAGCCGCAGCCCACTGGGGGTAACCCTTTCCGTCAAACTATACTTGTACCCCAATCTACTGGAATGGCATTATTTGGTGCCAGCCAAGGACAATCTGCGCCTAATGGGCATCAATCTTCTCAGGGTACCCCTACATCTCTACCAGGGCTTTCGGCCTTCTCGCAACCTCCAACCTCAACTATGCCTTTGAACGCGCCTATACCCTCTATGGGAGCCTCATCGAACAACACGCCGGCTCGTCCTTCATCTACACCGCTTACATCTTCTGCAGCAACCTCGCAACCTCTACAGCCAGTGAAATCCCATCCAACAGGAACAAGGAATCCCTTCGGGCCAATTACAAGTTCCCCACCGTCTGTACCGAAAGCACCGACCCTTCTAGAACTTACCACTGGAATGGCTGCTATGAACGGAAACACTTCCCGAAGTCAGCAATCAGCTCAGCAACAATCACCTCAACAGCAGCAGCAGGCCGATGCTTTCAGCAACTTTTCCTTCAATAATAGCACATTGAATCCTGGTGCTACTGATATTTCCAGTGTTGCATCGTCTTTTGCCTTCAACCCGAACGCTGTCAAGTCAACGACGAGCGAAAAGTCATTTTCAAACAATTCAGGGTTCATGGGCACTGGGACTACGGCTACGGGCTCGACTTTCTCTGATTCCCTCTTTTCATCGTCCCTGTCGCAATCCACTAGAACGTCAACTCTACCTCCGTCTCCAACAACGCAAGGATCGTCTCCGGTAACTTCTCATGTCACAGGATTCGAAGGTCTAAAACCATTCATACCTTCATCATCCTTCGGGGCATCGTTAATGGAATCTCTACCACCCATTTCTGGTTCTGGCCCAACCAGTCCTGTAACCAATAGCACCACCACCAATCCCGGAAGCGGATCTGCGCCTTCCCCCGCCGGTGCTAATTACTTACCGTCGTCCTCCACGCCGATTGGTACTGGTAATTATTCGTTTTTGAGCAGTCAGCCTACAGGTGCGACAGGCGGGTTTAGTGGGACAAGCAGTACGTTTGGGTCGTCTTTGGGTGTAGGCCTGAGACCTCAGATGACGGGAGGGGGAGCTGCCAATCCTTTCCGAGCCTCAAGCGTAGGTGGACCTAGCTTCGGAGTACCTGCTTCCTTTCAGCCAGGCTCATCACAGCCATTGGGTGCGAATGTGTTTGGGATGACTGGTGGAGCATTTGGTGCTCAAGGACAACAACAGCCACATGGGACGGCGTCGTGATTTGGTCACGCTCTTGACAACCTTCATACTGCTCGTACTTGGGTCTTTGTACTCTGAATCTCTCGTTATAGTTTCTTGGATCTTTGGGACATTTTAATTTTCATGTATCTTCTTCCTCTCTCTTAGGTAGTTGCTTTGTACACCTTTTTTGCATTGATAATTCCCCATCTTTTTGAGTCATCGTCACGTTTTGTCTTTACTAGGCTTTGTCTTTGATATACCCTTCTTGAGTTCTTTGCAAAACCTTTCAGCAACGTGACACTCCTTCAGCACTAACCACCACTTTCACTCGCTCAAAATATTATATTTGAATGACTTCGTAAGTGGAAAAAAAATAAAATGTTTCGGTGGAATCGAATCCATCCATACATTGCAGATCAACTTCCATTCCGTCGGCTGTCACACTCGAGAGCTCGGTCGAGCAAGCCAAACGCGCCTTCGCGTTAAGAAAATACGAAGAGGCTATAGATCACTATGCCACTGCACTTGAGCTCATGTAAGTCGCGTCCGTGCTTGTTCCTATTTTTTCAAGTCGCGTTTCGTTTTCCATTGCTCAGTGTACCTCTTTTTGGGAATAGTACTCAGCAACTTGGGGAAGATGCGCCTGAAACGGCAGACTTGTATTTCTCGTATGGAAAAGCCTTACTGGAGAACGCTATCGTGCAAAGCTCCGTCCTAGGGAAGGAACAACAAGAAGATGCGAATCAAGAAGACAACAAAGGTATGTTGTGCTTGCCACTTGATCTTGGCCACTTGACAACCTATCGCTTCGCTCACAGCATCAGGGTCTGGCGGTGGCACAAATGCTCCTATTCTATCATTTTCCGGCGATGCTGAGGACATGGATGATGGCGAAGACCAAGCCGTTGACTTTTTCGGGCAGGCAGCCGCTGTAGAAGAGGCGGAAACTGAGGAAGGCGAAGATGGAGACGACGATGGGGAGCCTGAAGATGACTTCAACGCTGCTTGGGAGGTTCTGGACCTGGCGCGAGCCATTTATGACAAACAAAAGAGCGAAAGTGATGACGAAGAAGTGAAACTCAAGTTAGCTGACACTTATATTGCATTGGGAGATGTATCTTTGGAAACAGGTCCATTCAATGTTTTTTTTTTTTCACACTATTCTTGACTCATATTTCTTTTACAGAGAAGTTTGACCAAGCCATCACGGACTATGAAGTCGGTCTTAAATTAAAGATTAACCTTCTTCCGACATCGTCACGCCAGATTGCTGAAGCGCATTACAAGCTGAGCATGGTCCTCGACCTTACATCAGGACGTCTCTCCGACGCCATCATTCACGTCCAAAAGGCCCTAGAAAGCGTCGAAAGCAGACTCGCTGAACTTCGTGACGGACTTGCTGGACAACTACCACCGCTCCCAACACAGACAACCAATGATACTAAAGGCAAAGGCAAAGGCAAATCATCAGGTCGGCTCGTCCGAGATGATTACGTGCAAAATATGTCAAAAACGCAAATAGAGAGCGAGATCAAAGAACTTCAGGGTTTAAGAGATGATCTAGCATTGAAGGTGAGTTGGCCAAGCATGCTTCGATGCATATGTTGGATTCAAACCTATCTACAGGTTGAGGAGTTAAAAACATCGCCGAATGAGTCGCTCACCACAAGCGCTCCAGCTTTGGTAGCTCAAGCTCTGGACCGAGAGCTAAACGCAGGGTCGTCCTCTTCAAACACAACACCGACTGTCGTAAACGACTTGACGTCAATGGTCGTCAAGAAAAAAAAGAAAGTATCGGATGATTCTAATGCAGGCAAGCGGAAGGCAGATGAGGAAGCAGAGCCATTAAATGTCGACAAAAAACCAAAACTGGACATTGCAGACCAATAGTTTGATCACAGATTCCAGACTTCACTTCATTATGTCCATTGTTTTCTTATTTCATTTAAATTTATAATAAAAGACTCCCCCTTCCTTACTGGAGAGTTGAGTCTTCCCTATTTCTTTTTTATTTTTCAAGTTTCAACCTCGGGTAAAGTTTCATCAGAGCTATTTTACATTTTTTATTCCTGAAAAAGGGCACATCTAGAAAGGTACAATGGTAGTATCAATCGGTTTATGCTTGAATTGTTTTTTGCCCGTCCCAAATTCCCCAACGATATGTCCTTTCTTGTCTTTGCTTCTCATTATGAACTTGTATATAACCAATCCCTCCAGACCCACCGGGCCCCTGGCATGTATCCTTCCAGTGCTGATACCAACCTCAGTCCCAAACCCATACCGGAAGCCATCAGCAAAGCGCGTACTTGCATTGACGAATGTACCAGCAGAGTCAACACCACGACAGAATATAGATGCGGCTTCCTCGGATTCAGTAACGATGGAATCTGTATGATGAGACGAATGGGAATTGATGAATTGAATGGCTGATTGAAGTGACGGCACAGAAACCACAGAAAGAGTGAGAGAAAGGTGTTCAGTAGCATAAGAAGCTGACGTGGATGGTTGGACATGAGATTGCAGGTTGGATGGGGGAGGGGACAATAGACTTAGAGCATCTAATGTTGGTGCATCGCAATGTAATTGGACATTTTCTGCCAGTAGAGCTTTCGCTACTGATAGCCAGAGGTCGTTCAGACGTGACTCGTGAACAATCAACATCTCAGTTGCATTACATGCAGACGGATAATTGATCTAAGAGGAACGGTCCCATTAGCACCAGGATTTCTTGCTGGGAACACGAGAGGTACCTTGGAGTCAACAACTATTCTGATGGCCTTCTCTTCCTCGGCCTTTTCATCAATATACACCGAGCAGAGCCCATCTGCATGACCCATGACTGGAATGCGAGTGTTATTTTGTATACTTCGCACCAGGCTGTTGCTTCCGCGGGGAATGACCAGATCAATATATTGATCCAGCTCAAGCAACGAAGCTACTTCAGCTCTCGTCTGAATCGCTTGGATATATTTCTTAGGAAGCGCAGTTTGCGATAGTCCTGCAGTGATGGCGGTGGAAAGGAGTAGCGTCGTTCGATTTGACTCTTTCCCACCTTTTAGGATGGCAGCATTTCCTGTAAAGGTCACAAGTTGAACATTGACTTATCGGAAGGGGTGAAACAAAACAACAAAAAAACACAGAAACTCGCCTGACTTGATAGCCAGAGCAGCAATGTTGACCACAACTTCTGGCCGCGCCTCAAAAATGACAAGCAGAACTCCGATTGGACAAGAAACTCGGTAGAGTTCGAGGTCATCGTCAAGTTCCGATGCATATGTAACGGTCCCTGTAGGATCTGGTAGAAAAGCAACATCTGAAATGCCTTGCAACAAAGAATCCCATTTGTCTCCTCTGCCTAGATCAAGTCGGTTTAGCAAAGATTCGGACATGCGACCAGCATCCACTTCGACTTGAGCAGCCTTTGATGTCCCAGTTAAAAGAGAGTGTGTGTGTGTGTACAATATGTCAACACACACCTTGAGATCCTCGACATTGGCAGCCAAAATGTCTGATTTTTGGAGCTCAAGTTGTTTTCGAATGGCCAAGAGTGCATTGATCCGTTCAGAGGAAGGTAGGAGCTGAGATTCCTGAAAAGCAGCCTTGGCCGATCTCGCAATCTCCTCTGACTCCATAACTTAGAACCGTTCGAGTATCTTCCAGTTGAAATACAACTTTTGTGGTCATGAAAATTTTTCGGACGACACACGGGATTCAACCGTAAGATTAGATAGATCACCGGACTTGGCAAGATCAAATAATTAAGTGGTAGCCAAATAATATTTTCCGGAAGAAAAGGAGGGAAATTTCATTTTGTTCTCAAGACATACAATGCCGTCGAGGTGTCTAGGTCTAGATACTTCTACGATGACACAAAGGAAGACACATGGTCCTCAACAACTTTCTTGATCTTGGCCTCAAGTTCAGGAGTAACGGTACCCGTTGCGATATCTTGTAGAAGAGCAGTCTGGGTAGCGAGGTGCTCACGGAACTCGGCTTCCCATTTGGTGATTTGGTCAACAGGGATGGAATCAAGCTACAAAAGGGTTAATATGCCTATCGGAGTAAGATAAATCTTTTGTAACTCACGAGACCATTGACACCAGCGTAGATGATGGGCACCTGGACTTCAGTGGCGAGAGGTTGGTATTGGCCTTGTTCTAGAGAATAATGTGAGTATTGAAAGCTAAAAAAATATGTGAGAGGACGCAGAACGAACTCAGAAGTTCAGTTAGACGAGCACCACGGGATAGCAGGAAACGGGTTGAGGCATCGAGATCGGAACCGAATTGAGCAAAGGCGGCGACTTCACGGTACTGAGCGAGGTACAGTTTGAGGGAACCGGCAAACTTCTTCATGATTTTCCTACATGAGATCGTGAGAAATAATTATGCGTTGCGAGTGAGTGCCACATACGTTTGGGCAGCAGATCCGACACGAGACACGGAAAGACCGACGTTGATGGCAGGACGTACACCACGGAAGAAGAGCTCAGCTTCCAAGAAGATTTGTCCATCGGTGATAGAAATGACCTGAGTAAATTTGTCTAAGTCAAACCATAAGACAGAGTAAACAAAAAAGACTGACATTAGTGGGAATGTAAGCAGACACATCACCACCCTGAGTCTCAATGATAGGGAGAGCAGTCAGGGAGCCTCCGCCGAATTTGTCGCTCATCTTAGCAGCACGCTCGAGTAGTCGAGAGTGGAGGTAGAAGACATCACCAGGATAAGCCTCACGACCGGGTGGACGACGAAGGAGGAGAGACATTTGACGGTAAGCGACGGCTTGCTTGGACAAGTCGTCGTAGACGATGAGAGCTGCAGATTCGGTCAGAAAATTGAAATTTATTCATAAGCCGACGAAAAAAAAACCTACCGTGTCTGCCGTTGTCACGGAACCATTCACCCATGGCACAGCCAGAGAAAGGTGCGAGGTATTGGAGAGGAGCGGCTTCAGAGGCAGTGGCGGCGACGATGATACTGTACTTCATCGCGTCATTTTCTTCTAGGGTTTGCACGAGCTGAGCGACAGTCGAACGTTTCTGTCCAATGGCAACATAGACACAATACAGCTTCTTGGATTCGTCGTTACCGTCGTTCCACCTCTTTTGGTTAAGGATAGTGTCGATGGCAACAGCGGTTTTACCAGTCTGACGGTCACCAATGATCAACTCACGTTGACCACGACCAATGGGCACCATGGCATCAATGGGTTTGAGACCAGTCATCATAGGCTGGTTGACGGAACGACGAGGCAGAATACCGGGGGCCTTCAATGAGGCACGGCGACGTTCGGCGGCCTGAATGGGGCCTTTGCCGTCGATGGGGTCACCAAGAGCGTCAACGACACGTCCCAGGAGACCAGGGCCGACGGGAACATCGACAATTTGGCCGGTACGTTTAACGGTGTCGCCCTCCTTGATAAGACGATCGTTACCGAAAATGGAGACACCAACGTTGTCGGCTTCCAAGTTCAAACACATGCCACGAACTCCAGAAGAGAATTCCACCATCTCTTCGGCTGAAGTAGAACATGAGTATTAGCCAACAGTGAAAAAATAAAATTAACGAAAATGTTGACCTTGCACATTTCTCAAGCCCCAAACACGACCAATACCGTCACCGACACCTGAAGGGCACGGAGTGAAAAAATTATCCATGTCGTAAGGTCAGAGAACCTACTCAATACACGACCAGTTTCCTCAACATTTCCGGCAACTGAAGTTCCAGAAATTCTAGATTCAAGAATAGAAGAGACCTCAGAGGCAGCTTTTAGGTGTGTGACGTGTCGAAGAGAGGTGAAAAGAGAGAATTCACGTCGTCAGTAGGCAAACTCATCCATGCCATTAGTAAGAAACAACCAACCTGGCTTCGCGGTGGCATATGAGCGAGCAACGAGAGGTTTTGTGCTCTGAAAAAGAATTTCGTGTAACACCGGGATGAGTCCAACGGTCGACTGTTGAGCGAAAAGAGTAGGAATAAAGGCAAACCTTTGCGGATACGGCCAGCGCACGAGCGCGCGCCGAGTTTATGATAGCAATTCGGTGCATGGAGGTGAAGAACCTGAGGAATAGGGAAATGGGATGGTACAGAAGGAAAGTTTTTGGATGCACACCCGGCTTTACTCGGAAGATTAAGTCGGAGATTGAATTGAAAATTTCACACCCCGGTCTAGAGACACTGATCCCCATACTTTACTCTCAATGGCGACGACGACTGCTAGGTGGTGGTGTAAGTCATGTTTATACAAAAACATAAACGTTACTCAAAGTCAACATATCTAGTACAATGTGCTGCTTCGAGGTCAATGCACTCAAGCGCTGCTCTCCCCGGCTCAACAATCGCTGCACTCGAGCTCATACGTTCACAACCATCCCAATATGTTGTAGCCACTTTTGCGGGTAGAAAACATATTCTAACACCCCGAGACCTGCTCACTGTACCCCACCTTCGAGACGTCAAGGTCGGGGACGTCCTTGCCCTCGATGCGATCCATGAATTGGGTTCCCGAGAGTACACCCTGCGCGGTAACCCCTTAATTCCTCCAAGCCGAGTCAAAGTTGAAGCGACAGTCGTGGAACATACCAAAGGAAACATGGAGTTCATTTTCAAAAAGAAAAGGAGAAAGGGTTATAGGAAGACGATACAGCATAAACAACCTTACACCCGTCTCAGAATAGGCAACATTGAGATTCCCCTTTAACAACCATAGCACCTCTCTGAACTACTACTATACGTTAACCTAATCTTCGAGAAGACAAAAATTCATATCTCTCCTTCTTCCGGAGTCTCTTCGCGAGCAGAGTCTTGCCTCTTGTCAACGCTCATGCGGTCAGACGGTAGGTCTTCACGGTCGTATCGCGGTCGCTGTTGGAGAATGAAAGAATGAGGCCCTCGCCAAAAAGTGAAAGATCATCTAAGTGGACGTGCCTTTTCTGCACGTTCATTCGGAGGCCTATCCTCCTGCTCTCTTTTCTCCCTGCCATCCTCCTTATACACAGAATCACTTCTGTCTCTCCCACTCTTTTTCGCTTCAGGTGCGTCATCCCACTCTTTCGAGAGACTTGAGCCACCGTCACCGCGATACAGCCGACTATCTTTATCTTTTTTGTCTTTCTTCTTTTCTTCTTTGTCATCTCTGTGATATTTTGAGGACTTGTAGCCGTCGCGATCTTTTTCACGGTCAAGCTCTTTGTCCCGTTCGCGATCAAGTCGACCATACTCTCTAGAGGGACGGCGTTCACTATCGTACTCGTCGTACCGATGGTGGTGTCGAGAACTTCGGCTTCCTCGTTCGTAGTCTTTACCACGGTCTCTATCTCGTTCCTTGTCTCGCTCCCTCTCGCGGTGAGAATCTCTGTCTTTTTCACGTGGCTTGTCCCGTTCTCGTTCACGATCACGCTCCTTCTCCCTTTCTCGATCTCGTTCCTTGTCCCGGTCCCGCTCACGATCATCATCTCGATACTCCCGAGGGGGTTCTTTGCGCTTCCTACTGGTCGTAGAACCACCATCTTCGGACCCCGTTTCTCGCATGCGTTCCTATTGTCCAGATTGGTCAGAAACTTGGGTAATCCTAAAGATGAGCCAGACTCACCTTTTGTCGTTTCACAAACTTGGCAAATGCAGCTCGTCTTCCTTCTTCCTCGCCTAGTGCTATATATTCTGGAAGATGTTCTATAAGAAGAACGACCTAGTCGACGTCAGTCAAAATGAACCATGCAACATGACAGAAAAAGAGTTCACACTTACATCTTCGTACCGTAGCGATATATCCAACGGCTCTGGAAGCTTCTTCAGCGCGTAACGTAAATCGTCTTGCAAATGACGCTGTTTTCTCTCTGCTCTCCTCTTTTCATCAGCTTGTTTCTTGATTGCCAGATCTCGAACCTGAAAATTATAAGTCAAATAGAGAATAACCAGCACGAAATATTCTTACCGTCTTGAAAACCAATCGAAGGTCTTCTTGGGACAAAGTCTTGACAGTAGCTCCATCTTCTCTGATGACATCTGCAAACTCGTCCCAAGTGGTTTCAGGTGTGATGCTAAACAAATTCTCATCAACATCCATCTTGTCACCAGATGATTCCTCTTTGGCTTCAGCAGGGTGATGTTTGGCATTGAATCGCTTAATGACATCCTCAACCACTACGATCTTCGCATCCAATTTCTGGTCAAGGGCGTCGACAGCATCCCAGAATAATTCGAGCGGATTTGAACCGGGGTTTCCTAGCATATCCAGGTATCTATTGTCATCACGGAACAAATGATAGACTTCTTTCCACTTGGTGCGTGCCTTAATGACACCGGACTGAACGAGCTCAATGACAAGACCCTGAAAGAACCAAGCATAATACTGAGTTTACATGATGGAATGAAAAAGTCAGTGCACGCACCTTGAAGGCTTCACGTGCTTTTCGTTCCGTTCTCGTCTTTTCCACTTGGGATCTTCTCATTTGTTCTTCGTATTCCCTCTCCCGTACTCTACTATAGTCCTCGAAAGCAAGGAGGATATCCAGAGTTGGCAGCTTTCTTAATTCTAAATCTGACTTCCAGTCGTCAGATTCCAGAAGTAGATTGTGGGCCGTTCGCCATTTGGTAACGACGTCGACGCTAAGTTGCTTGAAAAGTGCCACCACCTTTGAAACGCTCCGTGCTCTAGCAGCTCTGGTTTCATTCTGGAATCAAAGAAAAATTCAAGTTCTAGAATATTGAGTTTGAAAAAGAAAAATATGTACCACTTCACGTTCCAGAAGTTCAGCAACATATTCTTCGAAAATGAGCTTTCGCTCTGCTTCGATCCTTGCTTGCTGCCAAATAGGATGCTGGGAGAAAAGTTTGTCGGTAGTGCGGAACGTGGTGTAATGGAAAACATTAGGATTGCCTTTCAGCATGTTACGAATAGCAGGGCGCAATTTTGAAAGCCTTGCTTCCCTCTCCTCTTTCTCCTTGACTTTCAAGGAATTAGTGTACTAAGGGAAGACTCTGAGAAAGGCGCCAAAATCGACATGTTTGCCACGCACCTTTTCCCAACATGCTTTCTTTTCGGCAAGAGTATTGAGGGCTTTATATAACGGATCAGTGATAGTGGCACGCATCGTCTGTTCCCATGACCAATTAGCATCCACCCCGGCCTTTCTCATCAAATGTGTGAAAGCCTTTTCTCCCTCTTCAACAGTCGCGAATCCATTATGAGGGATGACGGGATCATCTGGCAAATTGGGACGAGCAGGAAGCACAGTGCTTGCTGCTAGGGGAAGGGCCCCAGTATGAGCTCCAACAGCAAGGCTGGTCCCATTTTGTTGGCTAGGCTGAGAAGCGGATGAGGATGAGGATGGATCAGCACCACCTATGGGGACAGTTCCACCTTGTATTGCCATTCCGACTGGAGTAAAACCAGGAGCAGTCACCGCTCGCGGCGGTCTATAATATAGAATGGGATGAGGACAGTCAAATCTGTTGCGTAGTGCTATAACTCACGCGTTCGTTGTTTGTCCTTCCTTCTCCACTTTTTCAAGAACGAGAAGAAGCTCATCAGGCATGTCCCATTTTGATTCTTTGGTCTCCGTCTATAGACAGGTCAGAATGTGCACATAACTACAAGAACCCAAACTCACGTTGTAGTAGTATTTTCGACCACCAGAGAAGTATTCTTTCCATTTAGTTTGGGTGAGTGCACGCTGGAAGAAAAAAGTATGAGCCAATGAAGATATTGTAAAGTAGCTTATGCACTTCAAATGGAGTTTTCAGTTCTAAGCAAGGATAATAAGTAAAGTAAAAAGATAAATATACACAAAACATACCGTCTGGTTTTTCCCAAACACTTTGCTTGGTCCCTGTATTGAACCAGTAGGTGCGGCCCTCTGGATTTCGGTGTTCTGTCTGATGAAGATAGATGTTGTTGGGTTTAGAGTAATTGATATGATATTAGGGTGAGTGACGTACCCAGATGTTCATAAGAAAGCAACCTAAACATATGACTGTCAACAATAAGTAGGATCGATTTGGTGTATTCACTTACTAGCTCGCTGGATTAAACGTCCTCAATGGCCTTTGTTGGGTTGACGAATTCAAGAATTGCCCCACCAATTTGTACTTATTTGGATCGGTATTAGGCCCTTCAGGTATCGCGATGCCTGCAGCTTCAACCGATATTAGCCCCTTAGTACATACTGGCCTCATGCACATATCGAACATGATCATCTTCCATTGAAATGAGATACACCGGGAAAGATTCGATAAATCTGCCTTTCCTTTTTTTGGTTTCCTTTAAGTAGATGTAATTCAGGTCCTGAAAGGATGCGCCAGAACTGCACCCTCTTTTGTTCTGCTGTTCCCTTTACTGGGCTTTACGATATGTCTCTGTTGCCGTCTCAATCAGCAACGACGAATTTCTGTACAAGCAACTTTCCAAGGTCAAAACCACTTCCTTTTCTAAAGGACTTGATCAATCGGCATTGAGACTTGGAACAAATGCGAGCCGAGTGGGTCCTTTCAATATAATTGGCTTCCCTGGTATCTCTTTTAAAACAATTCCCAATTTCAACCTGTATTTTCTTAAAGGTTCAATATGAAGGATATTCACCCAGGATCTTGCTACACCTTTGAGCAGAATCGAAGTCGCTAGAGACTTCGCCACAATCACACCAGTCATGAGTTTATGAGAGCAGGACTTCACAGGTTACCGGGAGTGGACAACGAGAAATGAGCGTACCCCAATAATAATAGACGAGTCTTTGTCACGGAGCAGAATTACATAATGAGTCAACATTGCAGACGCGTCTGTTCTGGCGGCTCAGAGCCTCTCGACGTGAACACGACCACAATCCTTTTTTTTCTCGAAAAATGCCCCATTATGCGCCACAGGACAATGATTTTTCGCCCAACTCACATTTTCTTGCCCCATCAACCCCAACACATCGTAAATCGCTTTCGAGACAAGGTGGCCAAGCTAATCGCCGTTCCACGAGTTCTCTTCGCACACCGTCAAATCTTGCCAATGTCATTGAAGACGATTCTCTCAATGGACGTCACCATTCTCTCGCGCATGAACTCGCAGTGGCTCTCATGCCTGAGCCGACTGCTGGTTCAAAACTCCTAGCGGAAGAGTTCGGTATTGAGTATGACGACGGCGCTGAAGGGATAGATCAAGTGCGAAATTATCATGACCAACATGATACCGCGCAGGATGCACCTGCTTTATCGTTTGCAGATGAGATGCAAGCGGGATCCGCTAGCGACGCGTCGTTTCATGACCTCCCCTCAGAACCGGAGGACCCTTCACAAGATTATGATCCGGGATTCCACAATCTTGCTACACGCTCGAAAAAAGAGACCCATCAGAAAGAACCAGAACATGACGCTATGGAAGTTCTCGCTCAGGATCTTCATTCGACGGATAAGTTTCTTGGTCACCTTCGCACACTCGATGTCGATCCTGGTTCTTCCGCAGCTCAACAACCGACATTAGAGAAGCTGGCTTCAGATGTCATTCGACGTATGAATGAAACAGTGAGGAACAGGGAAACTCAGGTCCGTGAATTACTTGAATGCGAACGGGAGTTCCGAAAGATAGCAGGCGAGGTGGGTGGCAGCGACGTTTTAGGCCAGTTGGATGAGCTGGAACACATAGAGGATCTCTCGGAGTCATCCCAAGTGGCCGAACCGACAAAGACTGAACATAGACATCATCTTGATACCCTCGAGGAGGAGACGGCCCCTACACGGTCTCTAATCTCACATCACTTACAAGCCTCAGATTGGGAACTAGATCCCGATAGGCATCGTTTAGGCGACGAAGTCGATGGATCTGAACCAGCTACTTCTCCCATCAAGGATTCTTTTCTACCAGCGCCATCCATCGTTGGTCCGCCTACACCAGCGAGCGCCATTCCACAACTAGTCCATCTTCGATCTTGCACCACATCACTCGTTTCATCTCTTTCTACCATTTCTGAACACGCGCAAGTCAATGGAGCTGCTACAACGGAAGCCGGCAGGAGAATTCGGGCATTGAAGAACAAAATTGGCGGTTGGAGGACGGATTGGGACAGCGCTGAGCGTAGTCGGATAAGGATCGAGAGGTGGGAGGCGGGCATTGGGGATGGCGAAGACCTAGAATGTCCCACATCATTACTTCGTCCAATGAGCAAGAGAACAGACGGAAGAAGACTAGTGGAGGAACATCTACACGCATTCGAGCTTGCACTAGCAGACGCAGCTTTGAAGACTCAAACTATCATGGCTCGGTGAGCCCACTAAGCACAATGGTGACTTGTTATACACCGTGGTCTATTGCAAAAGAGGCCATTCATGTTCGCTATCATCTCTAACATATCGGCCCCCCATTACTCCATATTGTACAATTCTCTATATGTATACATGGAACAATTCTCTACCCCACTATAGGAAGGAGATCACATACACTGTCGTTAAATTTACTACATTGTCTTACCTATTTATCCTTTGTATTTGAACCTAGTACCAGCTTAGCATCGAAATAGACGAAAGGACTTTACTCTCACCATTTAGTTCTCGCATTAACTGCCTCTTGGCGCACAGACCGCTTTGGATCGTCCAATACTTTAGACAATTCTCGTAAAACAGTGGTCTTGTGAGGGTGGAGAACATCATATCGGACGATATCCGGCAGGACTGCTAGATAACGCAACGCCGAGATACGGACTCTCTGAATCAAATGTAATTAGCAAAGTCGAGCTACCCTTCGTTGAAGATTTTACCGTCGTCGACAATTCGCCTATTCTGCTGTTCTTCAGCATAGAATTGACTAAGGTGGAGCTGTGTTCGGAAACCAGGTTCTTCTCCGGAGATTCTCCTTCAGCCGCAGCAAGGAAAGTATTAATCACATTATTCCGAATTGTACTGTCTGACAATTCGAGGCCGCGTAGTAGAAGAGGGATAAGCTGTTGAAAATTGAGCATCAGTACAATTGTTCGATGCGTCCTGGTCTTACTGGCTTACTGTGGGCATTTCTTGAACATAGGAAGTTCTTGGGATAGATTTAATAAGGAACGTCAAGGTAACTAGAGACGCCGTTCGCCGCGTTGCATCTGTATATTTAGGTTGTAAGCCAAGCAAGTGGCGTTTGCAATATGTTTACCCGTTGAATCTTTAGCAGATGAAATAATGCGTGGCAGAACAGCATTCACATATTTTTGCACGTAGAGGATCTACAAAAGAAATTTTCATCCTTTGAAGGGAATCAGTCTTGAAATAACATACTTTGACTTCAGCATGATTAGCTTTAGTTAAGATTGAATCCGCTTGGGCGATTTCCCCAATTGCCTTTGCGGCTTCCCAACTTATGGACGCATCACCAAAGGCTTCGTACAAGCGTTCTGCGAAAGTCATCGCTAACGGATGTTTCCGTACAAGTAGTGCCTTAGATATCTGACCCGAAATGATAAGTTAGAACCAGACATGACACCAATTTTTGAGAAAAAAACAGTTACCCATGTCCAGGATTTTATAGCCAATACACGTCTTTCTACAGGCAAATTCTCGTCCTGGATCTCCTTGGACCAAAATATGTCCAGTTTATCATTCAAAAATGACGACAACTCTACATAAGTGGTCAATAACATGAAATTGGTAAATCGGCATACGAATTTCCACTTACCGTCACTCCGTCGATTGACGATCGAAGAGAGCATTTGCAAAGCAGATATTTTTGCTAGTTCGGTATCTGCCGTATCGAGAACCCATACGAGCAACGCATCCAGAAACTGGCTGATGTCACCCAACTCAAGCTGAACTTCTTTGTGCAAGGGCACAACTGCTGCAGTTAACAACGCGATTATATTTCTGTGTGTTGACGCGGATGAATCCTGCTATCATTATTAGAAAAAATACCTGGAAGAGGTGAGAATAACGTTACAGCGAAAATACTGAGTTTCTGATGGTTGATTATCTTCTGGAAACCTTGAGCAATATCTGTTACGTCTCCGTCGATTAGTGCTTTCGATATGCCTATGGAATACAATTTTTGTCTCCTGGCAAAAGCAAAAACATGAGATCTACTTCTGTAAATAACGTGTTGGCCTTGACTAACTTGAGAGGCAGTGATTGTACAACAAGGGTGATAATTTCTCCCGCCACTTGAAGAAGGCGTGGATCTGTGGTCATCACCGGTCGTTCATTGGAGAGAAATGTGGATGATATAAAGAGGTTGAAGATGTGAGGGACTAGGCGATCAATATATTTTACAACATCTGGATCTTTCCTCTGCACTTTAACAGCCAGTGTTTGCGAAAGTGTTTTGAGAACCGCGTGAGCATAGGCTGCATCGAGCTCTATGTCGGAGGCAGCGGTAGGCTGCCAAGTGGAAGGTAGGCATATAAGATCTAGTTTTGTTGTCAAACGAATGACGAGGTTTTCGAACAGTTCAGATTGAACGCAGAGCGTTTGTAATGCAGACAACGTTCGCCAACATTTACCTCGTTCGCCAGCAGCGGTGCGAGGTGGTGCAGCGTCGGGTAAGGATTTGAAAAGTAGTGGAAGGGTTTGTTCTGCAACATGACGGGGTGCAATGGATGTGATGGTAGTCAACAGATGGAGGATGGAATCGCTGAGAAATAAAATGCTACATGAGAAGAGAGTTAACGGCGGGTTGTTCTTACCTTGCATCATCGATATCATCATGTTCACCTTCCAGGACTTGGTTAACATTGTGTACAATGAATCCAAGTTCCTCATCTGAGAGTAAACCTTGGGTGGCAACCATCGCGTTGAGGCCTGAAAGTGCTGCATTTCGTGTCGAAGAGGAGATCAACCCTGCGCTGAAGACGCCCAAGACTTCGTCTTTATAAGGCATGAGAAGAGAGTTAACCGTAGGAGAGATTTCATTTCCGTCGTTTTTCATAGAATCGCGTGCTGCTTCAGTAAATTCTGACAGTAAAAGCAAGGTCGCGGGGCGGTTTGATGCTTCATCCGGATCTAAAAAGAGTCGAACTAGATGAGGTATAGTTTTTGACATTATATAGCGAGAAACCGATGCTAAGAAAAATCATTGGACAATTTCAAATGGGAATTGAATATATCGAAAGAAGGCCTACGGGTTGTCGAGATGAATGCGCAGAGCACTTTGGTAGCTGGTTTAGCTTGACTCTTTTCTGGTTCTTTGAGAATGTTGATGCATTCTTCACAAGCATCTCTTGCAAGACCCTGGATATCTTCATCGGATTCAACAGCTGCCTCTTCTTCAGCATAGATGGTTTTGACCAAAGCTTGAATTGTTGCAAGGGCACCATCTTCGGTCTGAGTGTCTACCGGCTGAAATATCTGCTGTTTCTTAAGATTTATACCACCCAGTGATACTCTGTAACACCAACCTCCAACTTCAAAGCATTCCATAGTTTGCGTGCGGATGCCCTTGCCAACGCTGAACCGTAGACAGGCAAACTAGCATCTAGCGCCTGAAGCGTGTCTATCTGCGATAGATTTTAGTTTAACAGACGAAAAGGGAACATTTGAGTTGACCTTTGTTGCACGAGAGCCGGCAGTAAGTTTATCCAGAAATACAGGGATTGCCAAGGGACCAAAGGTAGGAGTAGCATTTAAAGCTCCACTGATGAAGTCAAAGATTGAATGAGCATATAAAAGATAGGATGCATACCGAAGTGCCAATCTCAGGTCGTCAGTGCTGATCCCATATGGATCATTCGGAGGTGGACGGAAAGTAATGGGAAAGTAGCAAAAAACAATATTAAACAAGGACTGGCGGTCAAGGTTGTTCATCGGTAAAGTACGAGCTTAAGCCATGACTTACTTCCACGTGTTCGGAGATGTCAAATTCAATCAGAAGCACCCGGACTATTGCAAAGGCCACCATGAGATTTCTGGGATCTTTCTCCCCCTCTGCGAGAGCTATGTATCCAGACAAGAACTGCTTGCCCAACGATTTAAGAACTAGAAACAATCGAGGTCACTAAATCAACCCAAAAGGAAGTTGACCCACCATTACGATGCCAGGCCAATAAGGAATCGATTATAGAAAAAACAATGAACCTGATGGATTGAACAAGAGCTTTCATCCTGATATGCTGGAAAAGCCTGTGGTCTTTAGAGAAAGTTGCAATGATGACCCAGGATTGTCTTTACCCTTCTATCACTGCGGTAGCTTCCGGCGGAGAGAAAGTCGGAAGAGATACGAGGGTTGAAATTCCATTAAGTGCAGGCTTGACAGTCTCCGAATCAGCCAATTTTTCGCAATAAAATTTTGTCAGAACTCGAACTTGTGCTCCTCAGTGAGGGAATCCACAAAGAAGAATCAGAGTACACACCCGATTGACGGTTCATCGTCTCTGGAGGAGAACGCTGCAAAACCAGTGACAGAAATTCAACACCTATATCCAAAGTAGGGAATGAAATCGAGGTTATTGCGATCTGATTCATGCAGGCTTACCCTTCTGACGAAGCTCGCTCTCCTCTGATGTAAGATATTCCCCCAGGGACAGAACCACCTTGATCAAAGAGGTCCGGTCATTCGAGATATCTGCCATTATCATAAGTTCAATACTTGGTGGACGAAGTTCTTCAAATATTCAACGTGCCTGAAACGGTCTCAATGATCTCCTCATCCCTACCAGATGCCATCCAAGTTTGAACCAGCTTATCAATGGAGACCATGGCTTGAATATGGGTCCGCTGAATCGCTCGATTGCGCGCGACTTTGACGATGTCACGTGAGGTGGCTGCCCGGGCCGCTCAGATTAAAGATTCAACGTGCTACTTACTGCCACAAGTACTATAGGTCCTAAAATCTCGAGGGCTTTGCCTCTCACATGATATTGTTAGGCGCTCGCGCGACCCGATGTATTTCAGACTTACAACCCTACCATTCAAACCTCCTTTTTCGAACATTTAAAAGTGGTCCAATCTGGCAAGCGAAGCCTCGAAAAGCCATACATTCCGATGAGCCTACAGACAAATGGAACTACAATGCAAGTCCTTTTGATGGAAAAGTCAGCGATGGTCATCGTGACCTTCGACTCGTTGACGCCAATATTCTGGAGAACGAAACCAAACCGCCCCTCGGTGTGAAGATGTTGGTTCGCGACTTCATAGATGATTCTCTATACAATCCAAATTATGGATACTTTCCCAAGCAGGCTACTATATTTAACGCGAAGGATACCACCTTTGAGTTTTCTACCTTTCGTGATTCAGCCGAATTTCAAGAAGAAGTTGGTGTGAAATACGCAGCTTATGGAGCCGACAAACACGATGGACCAGGACGACAGTTGTGGCATACCCCAACAGAACTCTTCAAGGTGCGCTAATTGCCCGTAAATATTGCGCAATCCCTGATGGCAAAAATAGCCATGGTATGGTCGTGCAATCGGACGCTGTCTTGTCTCCGAATATTTGTTGAAATATTTTCCATACGAAGACTTTATTATCTACGAGATTGGCGCGGGGAATGGGACATTGGCGCTAGATATCTTAGATCTCCTGCAAGAGGAATATCCAGAGGTTTATGATCGCACACAGTACCACATCATTGAGATCAGCAAGAGCCTGGTACAAGAACAGAAGAAAAGGCTCACAAAGAAGCACCCCTGCGCAAAGGTGGAGCACAGAAGTATTTTTCACTGGGAGACGAGGGAACTAGCCCCTTGCTTTTTTGTAGCCATGGAGGTCATCGTAAGTTCCGACTTAACTGAACCATCCGGCCTATTATCCTAAATCTCCTGCTAGGACAATTTCGCTCATGACGTTGTGCGATACGATTTTGCCACTCTGCAGCCTTACCAAGGACTCGTTACTATCGACAACAATGGCGACTTTGACACCATTTACTCACCTGTCACGGACCCCTTGATCAAATCGTTTCTGAACATGCGTCGCATTCTCAAACATCCTCCACCTATCAACAGGCTTATTCGGTCCTCTGATACATTGAGGAAGATTTACTGCTCGCTTCCCTTTGCACCCAACTTATCTCCCGCTGAATATGTGCCAACACGTCTTCTTAATCTACTACGGACTTTACGAACCTATTTCCCTCGTCATCGACTGGTTCTTTCAGATTTTTCCTCTTTGCCGGATACAATACCAGGCGTTAATGCACCAGTTGTGCAGACAAGATTTCGCAATGTTACTGTGCCGTGTACTACCCTACTTGTGAAGCAAGGGTATTTCGACATCTTCTTCCCTACCAATTTCGAACATCTGCGGGATATGTACGAATATACACTGTCTCAACCACCGTCGGATCTGTCATCGTCTCTGGATGACGCGCATCCCAGTCGTATCACGCCATTAACGTCGACTGCAACTTCTTTTTCCGTAGGAGCTGGTTACTTTTCCTCCTATCAACCGAACAATAGGAGAGTACCCGTTGACGGTGTAACTTCTGCGAGCGGGCTTCCAATTGGTGAAAGAAAGTCCAGTGTATTTTCGCATTCGCGTTTTCTAGAAACCTACGCGGAACTAGAGAAGACACGCTTACGGAACGGCGAAAATCCCATGCTTGATTTTTACAAGAATGTTAAATTTTTGTTTTGATACATGGAACACCCGAATGTATGACTATGAGTGTATACGCACAATATATAAGTAATAATGGAAAGCATCTCCCAATTCCTTGATTTCCAGGGTCGTCCCAGGCCTAGTCAGAAAACGTCGACGGAAATGAGGCTGTCCAAACGTCAAATAGATGAAAAGTCCGCCTTTTCTGAGAACTCTGAAGTTAAGATGTTGTTGAGTGTAAGAACTATTACAATAGGTTCCTGCACATACCTCAACGTCTCATTCACTTCTTTCGTACAATCGTCAACAACCTGCTGAGGAGGATCCTAGCTCCGGTGTAAGCTGAGGGCTGGTATAATTACATAAAAATTATTTTGCATTCACCCAAACATCCCCTTTGGCTGTCATCATGGCGTCCATTGTTCCTACCGAATGGGTGTGAGATGGAAATGTTTGGCATAGGATTATAGTAAGACGCACCTTTATCTATTGCGACCTCGAATGAATCGGCTTCGAAGGAGAGGTTTCGAACATCCATTTCGTGCCCTACTAATGAGTCAATATAAAGTGAAGATAAAGTTTCATGAAGACGCACACTCCATCTCTGGTCGAACTTGGCCATGTCGTTTCCGCATTTGTTCAATGAGGACTGCAGAATACTAAAGATCCAAAACGCTCCTTTTCAGTTAGGAAAAAGGGACTGGAAAAGCGTGAACAGACATCGACATTCACAATATTACGATAACCATCGTCCCACATCTTAAAGCATAGTAGATGAGATGATTAGATGTTGATTCTTAAGTCAATAATTGATTTGAGACGCACATCTTCAGACAATGTAGAATTTCCACATCCAAGCATGAGAATTCGCGAAGATTTACTTGGGATGAGTGTATGGAGAAGTTCAGCTAAGTCTGCGTATGATTTGAACCAGTCAAAAGACTCATTGTTTCCTACTCTTCCATAATTCTTCAATCGGTGGTGTTCACAACCCATGATGGCGAAAGTACTGACTGTGAGTAGCGTTGATTCCTGGTGCAATATACTTATAAGTTGGCTTTGGCGGCTTACTGTAATCGAAATCCATAAACTGACCAGTATTCCTTTGTACCATAATCCTGGTTCTTTGAGGGCAACCCAGACATGACTGTGGAAGGCGACGTCGATGTCGGTGATACCCGATTCAGAAAAGCACCTTAAAATTTTACTTAGAACAAGTTGCTGGACTAGAACTTCCCATCTATTATGCCTACAAGTCGCTTTGAACCGTCCTTGATAAAAAACAAAATCAAGCGCGAAGAAGTTGTCCGTAAATCAAAAAAAGCAAAAGGCCAGTTGAAGTTGCAAAGACGTCTTGCGCTCGCGAAACTGGAGGCGAACGACCCTGCTGCAAAGAAGGTAAGATTACTATTATCTTTTTTTGAATATTACCAGTAAAACCGAACCTTACCAGAAACGTCTTGCTGAAAATGTCCCTCGTACCCTCGACAATACCAGAGAATTCGACCCATCTATTTTAACTGCCGACCCTTCCACCTCGAGTTCGCAGCAAAACGAGCTAGTAGCGGACCTTGATAACGATCCATTTGCCTCGTACTTTACTTCTGTGGATGATCCCAGTTTACCCCCAAAGATCTTGATCACAACCTCGCCAAAGGCTTCAAAACGAACCTATGACTTTTGTGACGAATTAGTCGGCGTTTTTCCCGGAGGAGAATTTATACGTCGGAAGAAAGGCAAAGGCTTTGAGTTGGGTCGTATAGCGGGATGGGCTGCAGATCGTGGATATAAACATCTTTGTGTTGTGAACGAGGACATGAAGAAGCCAAGTGAGTACTACTTTGTCTGCACATTTCGTCATTAACTTGTTTGATTAGATGCTATCACTTTGGTCCACCTTCCTAATGGCCCTTCTGCATACTTCAAGCTAACTTCTATTGAACTAACGAAACAGATATATGTGAAAGCCCATTTTTCCTTACCTTCCTATCGCTGAATGCTCATTGGCATTGTAGGGACATGCACGAGCTACATCTCACCATCCTGAACTTGTGCTAAATAATTTCGTGACACGACTCGGGCATGCCGTTGGTCGAATGTTTCAGACCACCTTCCCTCAGCTACCAGAGTTCCAAGGTCGACAGGTTGTCACTCTACACAATCAACGCGATTTTCTGTTCTTCAGACGACATCGGTGCGTTACCCATCTTCGATAGGGTTAACCACATCTCATTCCTTTGGGCTTTGTGTAGGTATGCATTCAGATCTACAGAGAAAGTTGCGCTCCAGGAAATCGGCCCTCGGTTCACACTCAAGTTACGATGGCTGAAAAAAGGTATTCCTGCGGTGCATGACTTTGGAGAAGAACCGCAACCTCTTATTCTCGATGTACCACCTGTTCCAACCGGAGAAAGGGACCAGGAGCCTTCAGAAAGCCCCGAGGAATTACTGATGGAACAAGAAGAGCCCAGGACAAAAACTGTCCCTCCAAAGCATGATGAATTTATCTGGGCATGGAAAGTTAGTATCACCCCATATTTCCTCTGTTCCCCCCCATAACATAACATTTTAAAAAATAGCCGGAACTGGAAACGACAAGAAGAACCTTTTTCCTGTAGCACTCCCTCTCTCTATATCACATGTTTTCAGCGTTCACCATCATGTAGTTATCACTCGTTGCAAGTAGGAATGCTTTCAAAGTCAAACTAGTACTCCCCAACCGTGTCATTCACTTTTTGCGAGTTTGAAGCAGAGCAATCTATTCTGCCAAAGCGAAGTGACAACAAATACTTATACTTATACATGGCATTATAGGAAATGATATCATCCCGCCGAAAAAGATCAATCCCTGACTGGTGACTTGTGGTATTGAGAGGAATGGTATGCATCAATCAGCTTGCAAGTCTATGTACATGCTGCTTGCATTCAGACTCCCAGAAGTCTTGTGGTGATCTGCTACTAATATAACAACAACTTGTTACTTTGGCATCGTACTTCAGACTCAACGGGGTACTCGAATAGACGGGTTCCGTGGATTTTGACTGAGTTGTGTATTGTCTAATACGGACCTAAGTGCGCAAACGGCGGACCCTTGGTACAGACAATAAATACATGTTAGAGCTTATAATCTAGGTTTGGCAGCAGCAGCAACCTCATTATGGAGTGTATGAAGATCTTCCGCTGCCTTAGCTATTTCCTCTACAAACCGAGCGTTGGGCATCTCCTTACGGGAAGTGACGGTGAATTGGAGACGATCTATTGCGGATGGTTTCATGCAAAATTCTCTCCAAAATGGCAATTCTTTGCAAACTCACCATCATAGCCTGTCATGTAGGCAACTCCAAACCCATCGGGAACTACCTATGAATCCAGTCAAATTTAAGGATGATAATTTGGAAAACAACTATTAAACCTACTTCGCCCCAACCATACACAGGGAAGTGCTTTGAAAATATCGCAGAAGTGCTAAGAACCCAATACGATGACCTTTTGAAGACAGAGTCATTGTAGAGTTTAGGCAATTCTTCCCCCTCCTTCAAGAGATTTCTAAGACCTGATCGTCGAGAAGTCAGAGAAGTCTGGAATAGAATTGAGGGGGATATTTCCTGACCAAAGAGATGACGATCTACGCCTTGACCTTGACCACCGTTCACCGCAAGACTGATGTGTCGACTGGTAGCCAAATCGAAGAGCTTTTTACGGGTTTCGGCATTGACCTGGTCGTCGTCCATGCTATTTACCCAAGCATCAGCTTCGCTAGTGACAACACGTATCGTTTCAGTACGGCCTTTGTAAAATTGACGAGTAGAAGCGGCTTCATATGTACCCCCATTTCTCTTGTTGTTCCCCAGCAACCGTTTATAAGCCAATTGAATGATCATTTGTGCCCATGAATCCGGAGAAACTGCGAATGTTTTAATCGCAGCTTTGCCGTAAGAAGTCAAATGGAACCCCAGTTCTTGACTCTCCACGAGGTCACGGGCAGCGTTATCAGCGTCACTGATTGCTTGAGTAATTTCTGGTGACATTTCCCAGTCCAATGGTTGTGGTAAGGGAACAGGCTCGCCCGAAGATGTACCGTGATCAAACGCAGGGTCGTATAGCATATCAAGCATATCATCACACATCCGTACTGTCGGTGTACCATCCATGACAGAGTGTTCACCCATTATTCCAGTATATGCGTTGTCGAAAATGATGAACTGCAATGGTTTGTCTACCCACCGATTTCTCAAACCGATTGGGATTCCTGCGACAACGTCGCCATGCCAAAGAGCACGGCTGTGATGAACGGGATCATTCGGTTGAGAAGAATCGAGGCAAATGATGAATGCGGATGAATGGATTGCATCTAAAATTTGGCTGTTATGAGCTTTCGATTTTAATTCTAAATAATCCTGGAAAAAGGCCTCGTGAATAATATGTAGATGAATGGATAACAGCTGAAGTGTACATACTTTCGACCAAACATCGCGTTTGGAGGCCGTCAACACTCCGACACCGGGGTATTCCTGTAAGGTATTATCGTAGATGTGTTGAATTTGCCTGGTGTGGATCAGTTAGACAGAGCATCTGATCACAAATAGAAAACACTTGCTTCTCAATCTCTTGAGTGCTCAAAAGCCGTCCATTGCGGGTAACTTGGACTTTCCATACTCGATTCTTGCGCAATACAATGATGTGACCAGAATTTCCCAAATCGCCAGGCTTAGCGCAAGAGACGCTCCAGTCAAGGCCTTCGTTTGGTATTCGACAACAGTCAAACATCCAACTATTTGTGAATTATTGATCAGTGGTATGAATATAATCTACTGTTTCTCACCGGTAGGTGTCCATGCACAAGGGTTTTCCCTTGATGGTGTCTGGTTTGATTAATCCTTGTTTAAGTTGCTGTCTAAAGATCATGGTTGCACGCGCAATACCCGCAGCACGACTAGCGGGGCTCTGAGGCAGGTGTGTGGGTGCACTATCAAATCCATCTGGCCAAGCATATGAGGACTAATCATAGAAGCCCATAGTCTGGATCCTCACAGTAATAGGAAACATTGACCACGACCTGGATAATGATATTACCAGCGAGGTGTATAATGAGGTAAACACAACGTACCGAGTCACGATAGCCAAGGTATCCGGCATTGTCCCACCATTCCTCCAACCAATGCGGTCTTTCACTTGCTCTTTTCAACAAACGCTGCTGGAGCTGAGGACCATGGACATTGGCGAATGTATCGATTTTGCGAAGAACTGAGGAATATTCCGAGTCCGACCAAGCAATAGGTTTTAAAGATTCTCTCAAACGATCTAAAGTTTGCTTGAGATCGGGAACTGGGAGTTGTGGTAAACTATGTTGTGCAGCGAAAGTGACTGTTTCAGGCAAAGGTTGCGGTGCGGCTGATTTCCAATCTGCTGGACGTATAGGACGAAGAATAGTCGAGGACATGTTTCTATTTCTAAATTGGAGAAGAGAACGTCGTGAACTGCTTGCCAACATCACCGTTGCATTCACGCTCATGATATCCGGGCCGGTCGGGAGGAAGTCTACGAGATTAGATGCCCCGCTTGAGTGTGTGACCACTGACAATACTGCTGCGGATTCTTTGCTGCCCATCAGCCACCTCGAGTCATCGTCAAATAATGTACAGTCCGCCCGACAAACCTCTTATCGTCAAATGTACATTCGAAAAGTGGCAGAAGAGGATCACATTCAACTCGGCTCGAAATTGTTCATACGAGGTACTCCGACACAAGGTATAGCGTTTCAATTACTTATTGACTTCCTCATTGATATGCAGGAATAAGGTAGAAGAATGTTTCTCGCTTTCTGCAACATCCTACGCTATAGCATATAAGGATGATGATGGGGAGATCACAAATATTGCTACGGATGCCGATCTCATCGAGGCCATTCAATACTTCCATGCTGGCGATGACGCGCCGTTATCTTCCGCAGCATCCATTCTATCGGGTCGTAGCTTTAGTGCGCGAAAAATCACAGTTCGAGTGACAATTTCGGTCGATTACGATGGACCAAGTTTATCGGATACGTCTTCATTGGCCAGTCTGGAAGAGTTCAAGGGACGAAACGGCAGTCAACAGTCATTCTCATTTGGCACCCCATCTGTTGACCTTGATGACGACTCTGTCACAGTCAGTTCAAGAGATCCAGGAACATCGTCTGTGAGAGCCTTGGACAAGTTTCTCACTTCAAGAACAAAGAACAATTTGAACATTGATTTCAATACCAATAATTCAACTGCGAAGGAGGTCTATGGGCGCCCCCCAAATGGCCAACCTAGATCTCAATATTTACAAAGTACGAGCGGCCATTCGCAAAGCGGACACGGGCAACCTTTAGATTACATTGGCGTTGCAGCTCAGAGATACCCAGCAAATCCGTCGGCAGTATTCGAACGTCTCAAATTATCAGAAAATCAACAAGACGATTCCTCCAGCATCAATTTCGAGTCTTTAGCGGCCAGTGAACGGGGGGCTGCATGGTTGCGAGACCAGAACGAACGAACTATTAGGTCCAAGTTGGGCGCATTACCAGAGCCATCTGAATCCGACAATTTATCTCTTTCTTTGGGCTCACAGGACGACCCCCTAGGTGGCGATCTTGCTCTGGAGAGGGACCCACGAGGCAAATATTATTACACTTATACTTCAGGATCATCTGCTTCGCAGTTCCAGGGATCTGGGGATGAGGAAGCGCAAAATGGCATGTCTGACGGAGACATGTATGTCAACAATCTTATGCGAGGAGGACGACGACCTACTTCCATGCAGCTTAACTGGCTTGCTGCCCAGCAGATTGAGTCAGCCCAAAATCAACGACGAAATAATGATGTCCGTCAGAAATCCATTCAGGAAGAATCCTCAAGTCACACTATTGATAAAGACCTCCTCCCTTTTCTACCACTCACAGGACCAGATGCCGAACTTCTCACCGACTGTTCGAATTGCGGTGTCTCATTGGACGCCATCCGTTACGTTTGCTCAACTTGTGGGGAAAAGGCACCCATAACTGAGTCAAGATCTGAGAAGGGCAAGGAGAAGGATTCATCTCCACGAAGCGCTCATTCTTACCCTCCTTCGGCCCTCCCAATATTTTCAAGTCCTAATTCCAGTTCGTCCCGCACATATGTCGGAAGCGCGGAATCCTTTTTTGATGCGCAGCGCCATAAACCTCTTCCCTCTATACCCTCGGCCCCATCTTTGCTCTCAGTGCACTCTAATTTTAGTTCTAGTCCTACCAGACATTCAAATTCTTCAAGCCCCACTTCATCTCAAACCTCAGCAGGCTACGAGCTCTGTTCGGGTTGTCTCGAATCTGCTGGGATCCACCACGCCATAGAGGCTGGTTTGGCACCCCCCGGGTCATCACCAAGCATTAGTAGCATCTCCCTCTCGCATGACGATCCGCAGCGGGCTTCGCAATGGCGTCGTGCTGCCCCGAAGAAGGGCCAATTGCGACACAGTTATCGAGAGAAAATGTGGGGACATATGGGGTGGGAGGATGTTGGTACGTCTCATGTTTCCAACTTGATTGCCGTTTCCTTCAAACCTACACATACAGTCCAAGATGAAGCGGAGATATCGCGATGTTCCACGTGTCGCGTTGTCACACCCCGCAAGCGATACAAATGTGCCTCTTGTCCAAAGATGCATCTTTGTCGAGCTTGCTATAGGTCAGTTTGCAATTTCAAGGCCGTCTCCGAAGAACTCATCCGGTCCCTAGTCAAGTTCATGTTCTACACCCTTCTCATGCATTCCTCGTTGTACCTGATAAACCGTCAGAACCGCCAAGCAGCTCTGAGTATCTGTCCCATATTACGCCCGAGGCTCTCGAGGAATTATGTTCGTACTTGTCTATCGTTGTCTCATCCTCAACTCTGCTAACAATTATTTAGCACTTACACATCCTGGTGTTAAATGCGCGCAGTACGTATATCTGATGATGAACTTTTCTGTACTCACTTTTTCTCATCTATGTAGTTGTCTCCTTGATATCGTCGGCGCTCGCTTTCATTGCGCGATATGTGATTCCGTCGATATCTGTTCCCATTGTGAGTCTGCCGGTCTGCCAGGGAACCTCGATTCCTCCGATGGCGGACATAATTCATCACATATACTAATCAAGGTGAGTCATGAATGGCTTTCTCTATCTTACATATCTCATTTCATTCTCATCCAGATTCCATATCCCTTGGAAACAAACGAAGTGGGTTGGCCTCAAATTGAGACATTCAACACTGATGGGCTCATTTGAACAGCTTCAAAACGCTAGTCGACGCGCATTGCATCTTTGGAGCAGAGATGCAGCTAGTGTTGGATTTGCAGATCCGAGGTCCAAAGCAGAGTCGGAAATATCTTCCTACGCACAGACTATGATTGGTTCTGGCTCAAGGGACGGTCTATCTCACTCTCCAGGCGACCACCGCATCCTCTGTAATAACTGCCATCGCGTAAGTCAAATAAAAGCCATTTATTTGAGTAAGAACCTTTACTTCCACTTTTCACAGATGATTGTTGGTGTTAGATACCAGTGTGGTCATTGTCCAACATCCCCGTCTAGCTTTAATTTGGTATGTTTCGAACGAAAAGAAAGTATTACTAAATCTCATTCAATTTAGTGTGCCAATTGCGAAGAGTGGTCATACTCTCATCATGATCCCTCTCATGTCTTTTTTAAACTTCCTAGGCCAGTGGACAGACCTTTAGAGTCTTCCCAGGTCATACTGCCTCCTCTGTAAGTGTAGACTTATATTATCTCACTTGTTCTAACATTTTCTTAGCTATACACTTCCAGCCGGCCCTTCGCCGAATGCTCCCAACCACCCAAAAAGTTGTCTTTTTTTTTGTCTCATGGAAATTTCTTCTGATTTTCAACATGCCACAGCGTACCTTTCTTCCCTTGTCCATCCAGCTGCGATCTGCGATCTGTGCATGGTTCCTATCGAAGGCGCATGGTTCCGATGTTGCTATTGCCAGCGTGACTTGTGCGACGGCTGCCAAGAGGTGGACACCCATGATGATACTCACGTTTTCTTGGTTTTCAAGTCTCATGTATGTTCTTTTGTTCAGTTATTCGAATGTCGCTTTGATCACTGTAACTACTTCAGGTTGACATGCAGGCTTTCAAGTCAGTAGCTTATCATACTGGAATGATTTCTGCTAAAACAGTTCTTTTTTTTCTTGCAGAAGCTTTGCTAACCTTGATAATTCCGACCGAAACTCGCCAGTGCTTTCTTATCCCCTTTATCGATAAATTATTATACACCTTATATCAGTAAAGCTCATTCGTTGAATGGCATGAAAGCTGTATTATTATATGTACTGGTAACATGCTGACAATATTATAATAATTGCTGGACGATGGTGAATACACACCGTATCTCTATCCCTTTTTGAAACCTAATTGCTCTGAATGAGGTGAAAATAAATTGAAAATATTAGGTGACTCGTACCTAAACGACGTCGTTCGTAGAACAGATCCGTCCTACTTGCACCAAGGTTGACAATCTTGGGACAACCGTCCCTATCCTTCTCGAGTCGAGTGCATTCCGCACAATAGTAAGCGTCAGAGATACCTGGCATTATCAATACATGTCTGTCTAGTCGGGACAAATAATGAGAAACTTACCAGGCGCTCCACATATTATGCAACGACCACCATAGGTGCCAAAATTGCATTCATCACATATCCTGACCAGAGTTTCTGGTCTCACGTACGAATCACATACAGGACTGGAAAGCAAAAGTATAAACGGCTGTTTTGTGCAGCAATAATTTCGTACGTACCATTTCCCGTCGCACTTTTCGCATAAACGGCCAATAGCTACGAGTTCCCGTTCCAATGAACGCGTACATACAAGAAATAGAAAAGTGACATACCAATACCAGGTTGGCGCCGGCACATTATTAGATCTATTTCAGGTCAGGAAGCGGTACTTGAGAAGGATTTTAGTGCACAAAGCATACCTGGATGGTGCTTGGACATGATGGAAGATAGAGAACTCGGTTGACTTAGTCATCTGCTTACGTCGCTCATGTTATATAATACTGCACAATTGGATTTTGGCAAAAAAAAAAGAGTAGGAACAAGGATTAGACAGGTACATAAATAGGAACTGTATGGGTTGGATTCTATGACTGAAATGGTTTGTAGAAAGCACAGACAAAAGCGATACAAGTCCAATCGAGACCACGGATAACTTTATGAGTTTATGAGAGATGGAAACTTCCTACACCCTCCTGGACTGCCACACGCAACTTCTCCTTCATAACCTGCTTGGAACTATACTCCGGAAGCTTGAGGTAATTTACACATGTCATTACACTTGGTAGATAGTCGTCAGCAGTTAGCGGTGCTTCATGGGGCTTGCGAACGACGGTAAGCGGGGGGTTCAATCCTCGGAAACCTTCAAGTTCATCCATCAGATAGACTTGTTGCATACAATAAGAGTACGACTCACCGCCAATGGGCAATTTTGGACTCCCTGTTATAAATTGCAGGTAGGCGCGTCGCATCAGCGGACTATATTCAGACATGGTCTCAACAAGGTCACGGATGGCTCGGCTTTCAACATTAAATCCATGGTCCGCTTTAAGAGCTTCTGACAAAGCTATCGTGACATTAATATGGGTGTCAAGGTTATAGGGTTGGTCAACTCACTTTCGACGCTCCAGTCTTCGTCAGAATTTCCAAAAAGCATAACAAGTTCGTTCGCAGAGAAAGCACGCAAATCGGTAATCGGGAAAACCTTGGAGAAACCTTCCCTGAAAGCCTTTGCCTGAAGCGAAGCACCTTTCCCAAGGATCGCATCCAAGACTTTAGCTATATACTCGCTAACATTTTCCGATGTTACTGGTATATCTCGCCCGCCGGGCTGTTATAAGATTAGATATTATTCATCGAACAGGTGAATTAGTTCTCACTCGTAATTCAATGTCATAACCGGGAATGGTAAAGTCAAGAGCAAGGTCTTCGATGCTGACTTGTTCAATTCTGGCTACTTTTTGAGATAGCTGCAAAGTACATTCGTTGAGTCGAAGTGACAAATCGGTAAGGAAAATGAAGTACTTTATCGTTCGCCACAGAGCTGTCTGAAGCGAGGCTTTGGACTTGCGCAAGGGAGTTGGCAAGTTCAATGTCAACAAGCTGGTGTTGCAGTAAGTGTGAAGCCCTTTTTCTTATGTATTATACTAACCTTGAGTGTTGCGATCGTCAGTGGCACATCCTCCCCAAGGACAAGTTTCAGGAAAATTTTGTTGAAAGACAAATCGATTATGCGAGAATCTAGCATTGCTTTTGCAACGAACTGTCCAATGACACGCAATATATGTGTCCTTTTCCTGCGTAGACCAATGTGAATTACAAGTTTTCAAGGAATTTGTTGAATCACGTACTGTCCACCGTCGTTGATAATATCTTCTGGGCTGATCGGCGCTGGGTAGAGGCCATTAGGATGATTGACATAGATGCTAGGACCAGATGCATCTGAATCTCTCCAAAGCTTCAGATCTTTCCGAGCAAATTCCTTCGAGACCAACGAATAAAATTCAAGGGTTGGCCCTAGACCCGTGCCAACCTCCTCGAAATACTCAACTTCCAGAATCGATGAAGAAGATCCATAGAGCTCGAAGACCTTGACAGCCGATTCCAGAATGTGCTTGCGAGAGATTCGGACCTTTTGCCGCTGCAAACGCCCGAGGAAGCCAATCCCGTCATCTCGCCTAGAACTATCTTGGCCGCGCGCTTGCTGGCTCTGCCACTTCAAAATCAACCGTGCATACCCAAACGAGGTTGATTGGAGGAAGTTATAACGAGTTGCGAAAGGGAACAAGAAAGGGAAGTGTTGGGGCAGATCAAGAGCCCAGTCCGGAAGACAAGAACTTCAGATTATTTCAGTTAGGTCATAAATATTTATGAGGCTAGGTAAGACCAACCTAGCAACTATCATAGGTTCTTCCAATTGCCGAGTCAGCTTCGCTGTTAGTTTGTTGTTGACGAAGGCCGAGTCTGAAAGATTCCGTTTGTCCCCTACAAAAGCCACGCGTTCAGCTTCGATCGTATTGAGCTGACAGAGGACCCGAAGAAGACGCAGTATCTTTGCATGAGGAGAATCTTCCGGAAGAGAAGAAAAAGTGGGACTTGGAGATCTATTCTTCGTCATAGACTCAGAATTTTCGGAGCGACCTAAACCAAGGCAAGGATTTAGTAGGCAAGGTAAGTGGTGACACAATCATGTACCTTCGGAACTAGGAATCGGACCGGAAATCTTCTTGAATTTGATCGTGTACATCCCTTGCCAAATCATGTTTAAAGGTGTCGCACCAGTCTTCTTACGCATCTCATGTTGATGAATGGCCCCGTAAATAGTTAGATCTAGTGGTAATATCTGATCGTCCATTGAAAATTCGAGGTGCCAGTCAGTCGGCTTGGCTTTCAATGCAGCAGCGTAAGAGGCTCGAGAAGAAAGAGAATTTCGGGCCATGGCCATGAGACCCTCCTTTGACACTGCATTGGGAGTTGCCACACGGGTGCCATCTGGGGTCTGCGCCTCGATTTTTGTGCCATCTTGAAGATCAAAGATGTTAACAAAGACGCTAGATAGGAGATGAATTTATCAGACCTTCAACCACAGACACTGTCACTGTCTTCTCTGACAGCGATGTGTCGGGATCAACCTCGTCATCAAACACCTCAGCATCAACTTCGTCATCCTCATCATCAGTAAAGTCAGCCTGAAGCTCAGAATCCACGATAGCACCACTGGGTACAGGTTCGACTGGAGCGGGAACAGCTTCCAGAGTGGGAGGTGTATTTGAAGCGCTTGCAGCACCCGATGGGGAAGACAAACTTGCGTTCTCGAGTAAAGGACCGTCTGTGCTCGTTCCTGCCGCCAGCTCCCCTGACGATGATCCTGCCTGTTTGGCGCTTAAACGTTGACTTCGACGACGCTGAATTGTTGACACAGATGTTGTAGCCGCAGATGATTCCGCTCCAGGGTCAGTAGACTTAGCCGGCTTTGATGGATCATCACCGGTGGGTTTGGACGTCGAACCTACGAAACCAGATGCGGCGAGAGCCGCAAACATACCAGACAAACGAGAGCTACTTAAAAGACCTGCGACTCGGGGTCGTAGGTAATCATGGAGAGCCTGGAATGTCGCAATTGCGTGGATTGAAACCACAATGTTGTGAAGATTTCGGGGAATGTCTGAGTCGTCGCCGGCAACAAGTCGGAGTCGGAGTTGACGTGCAAGCAGTGAGGGCGAACTTCGTTTAGAATCTAGGATAGAAGGATATTGAACATTTTAATCTTTCATTAGGGACTTGACTTACCGTCGCTGTTTTGAGCAACCGTGATAACATCAAAGGATTCCATTCTTGTCAAACTTTCCTGTAACTTTTTTACAAGGGTTGCAAAAGGCGTTTGGCTGGGCTGTGGCCCCTTAATTTTCCGGCCAGCAAATGCGTCAAGTAGAATTTCTTTACGCCTTTGGATGTTGACTGTAGAATAGATCTTTTTTAGTATTAGACCGAATTTTTTGGTGAGAATCACCTGCCTGTACGATTCTCATCGGTGGCAAACTGAAGCAGACCGTCAACAACGCCACTCTTCAGCAGTTCAAAACTTGAAACCGAGGTGTGAGGCGATGCAAAGAGATCAGCAAGTTCCCATAGAGCTTCCAAATATTCTGCGTCTGAAGCATTGGGCGCTGAGATCCTCTCGACAACGCGCCGAAGATGTTCAAAAGCACCATCCTCATCAGTATCTTCCTTGTCCGTCAAGTACTTGAACTGGATGATTCGAGCTCGAAGAGTAATAGCATCTTCAGGGTCAAGGGACAGAGAAGACAGCTTTTTGAGGCCTGGCATAGGCATAGGCGGGTTGGGCGCAGGCGTGTCTTCACCTGCTTCTGAAGATTCTTTTTCCTTGGATTTTGAGGAAAGAAGAGTCCTTTCTGCCAATGATTCAACTTCGTGGAAAACGCCTTCACGACGAAAAGTGGGCTTATACAGCAGAGGAACCTTTGCTAACAGCAGGTCGACGAGCTGCAGAGCTCCAATAACGAGCGAGGGGTGATCTTTAGAAGATAGAATGGAAGACGCAAAACTAGCAACCGGCACAAACTAAAAATAACGTTAGAAATACATTGTGAGAGGGCCGAATGCATAGACTGACCATTAGAACCCGCTTCAGTTCATCTCCATCCAAAAAACTGACAGCCTTCAGTAGACCTGTCAAAGTTTTAATCCTCACTGGAGTGATTACGCTTGCAGCATAGACGTCGATGAGTATGGGAACCAGCAGCTGCATGAATTTCGCCACTACAACTGACTTCGACCGTAACATCTCTGTACGATCAGGCACAACTTCACTCTCGGCCACATCAACTATCATAGAATCACCAGCTTCATCAGGTTCTTGCGACGGTACGTCGGTGGCTATTGGTGCAGGAGACGCTTCGCGATCGACGATAGCGACAACAGGCAGCGTCACTGTAGGTGATGGTTCAACCACTTGGCTAGAGGCCTGAGAAATGTTCGCCTGATGAGCGGCCAAGCGAGCAGCAGCTCTATCAGCTTTGGCCTTGGCTTTTACCATACGAGCCAAAGATTTCTCAGTATATCCTTTGTGATCGAAGACCCCATCTGACATTAAGGTGAGAAGATCATAGAAAGGCGATAATATACGAGACTAACCTTTAGGCAAAGGTGGTAGCAACTCTGAAACAAGACTAAGCGCCTCTTCTACCTGATCCTTCGGACGATGGGCTAGATTTTCCATCACCGTCATGTCGGCGAGCCCTCCGCCAAGTCCTTGTCCACTCAGGGAGTTGCCCTGGTCTGAATGGCTGTCCGAGGCAGAAGGCAGAACGCCTGTTAGAATTTGGTACAGTGTATCAACAATGTCGGCCTCGAGAAGGGCAACAGTGATTTTGGCACTAGCTCGTGCGGACGTGGCCAAAGCTCGGAGAAGCAGTGTATATGTGTTTGAGGCGATCAAAGGTGAGCCGCCAGCTGGTAGAAGTAGTTGATTTACTGCTTTGATCAAATCAGCATCCACCAACAACTCGAGGTTCTCGATCGAGGCCCGGTGATATGAATCGACTACACGAATGACGCAAAGGCAAGCAAATTCGACCAGACGCTGGTCTGAGTAAGTCAAACAATTACGAATGATAGGCCAAACTCCACGGATCATGGGGAAATGTTCGGAAGAAACGTTTCGACAACAATTGGAGGCAGCCTGAAGAGCCGTTCTTTGGACTGCAATCGAGAAGAAATCTAGATAATTGAGTAAAGCAGCCAAGCCACCCTCACGCACGATAGCGCTGGGGAATTCTTCAGAGATTTTTTCCATGGTCTGTATGTTTGATTAGATTTGTGATTCTCTTGGTTAGACGAAAAAGACAAGACTTACGCTGAGAGTTTGTTCCGCCAAATCAATGTAAGATATCTCAATTAACTTGCTGCAGAGCACGGGAATTGCTCCGTGATAAACGACGGTGTGGGCGACACCAGGCATGGCCTCCATTAGATTAGCTAAACACCTGCACGCGAGTACTTGGGCTTCGAGATTTTCATCTCCTTGATAAGAATTGCCTGTGCTCATTGCCAAAGCAGCAGCTAGGGCTGCATCTTCATCGTGTTCCCCAGAATCTTCATCGCCATCCTCGTCCTCGTCTTCATCAACCCCTTTACCACCCAGGATCTTGACTAACTCTCGAACGAACTGCTCAACCTGGAAAGAGCCTGCCAAAGTATCCTCAGTGCTGATGCTCAGCAATTCGCTCAACTCCTGCAGCGTTACCAATCTTGTCGTAGGGTCGGCAGTCGATTTGATATTATTTAACATGGACTTGAGGCGAGACGATAGAGACATCATATACGAGCCAAACTGCCGGTAATCACCGAAGATCGCCAAGGCTGTAGCTTCATCCATTCCGCCGGGGATAGGAGGTCCCGCATCACTAGAAGGGTTTCTACCTCCTTCACTACCTGCCGGACGGTTGTCTCCATCTCCGTCATCATCATCATCGTCTTCGCCGTCGTCATCATCGTCTGCAGCGCCGGCCGGCTGGTCTTCCTTATGGCCTTTCTTATGGTCTGCTTTGCCTTCTGCGACTTCATCCATCTTCTCCCCCATCTGTGGTTCAATGTCTGATTGATCATGTTTGGTGTGCTCTGGGTCGAGCATTTCAGCGTCCTCGCTCTCAATACGAGAAGAGCCTGCGGCGGCCATCTTTGATTTCAACGCGGCTTTACCCTTTGTGGACATCCTAGGAAATGGTCAGCGTGAGATAACTATAAATAGGATACGGCATACCTGGCTTTCCGGGGCATTTCTGGGAGATGAGTGGTGCTAGATCTAAGAGAATAGGTAGATGTTCGGGAACGCTTTACGGACGGGCCTGCTGTATCCTCTTCTTCGGGTTCCGGGGCAGCACGTTTCTTTCCTTTGTGATCTCGTATCGGCTCGTCAATAGTCAAGGGGATTGAAGTAGATGGGGGATTACGGCGAGGTCTAAGATGGGTGAAAACCTAAGTTAAGGTCAGATCTGATAGCGAAAATGCACTGACCGCTTGTGGCTGCGTGAGGAAGCCTCTGGAAGAACTTCTTTATCTTTCCCTTTTCCTGTATGTCCTTCACGAAGGCGACTAGTTTTGGCCGGACTTGTGCGTGCGGTACGTGTACTGATGGATTCCGGAGGGCCTGCGGAGGTTCCGGGTTCTGGTTCTGTGTTGGTTGGTTCACTATCTTGGCTCTTGGACGAAAGCTGTAATTTCTGTTTTGCGGCTTTCACTCTTGCACTGGAACGTATCGGTTTTGGTTCTGAGGACGTCGCTGGAGAAAAGTGTTCTTGCTGGTGATGAACGTTCGATGCACTGGAGCTGCTTGTGGCTTCTTGATAATGGATTGGTAATAAATCCATTTAGTGCATGCACCCAGCCATCGATTCTAGTGCGTATAATAAAAACGAGGTCAACACGGAAGGGTGTGGTGGTGGAAAGCAAGAGCAGGTCAGACTCGCGAAACGCCCTAAAGCAATCCTCAAGCCTTATGTAAGCAGGTGGCGTCTGGACTCCGACGATCAACCGATGATGGTCGGAAGTGTATTCTAAATAATTACGATTTATACACTGGACTCTCTTAATATTTCCTCCGTGCTGTTCACAAAAATATCTACAATCTTCTCGATTTCTCCTTTGGTAACGTTGTATGCCGGCGCAAGAATGATATGGTCCCCCTTGGTGCCTTCCAAGTTAGCGCCTCCCACCATTCCCATAACGATGAGACCGTTTCGCAGTGCTCGCGCTTGCACAAGCATCGCGAACGAGTCGCCTTTGAAATCGACGGTTTTGTCACTGAAATCAAATTCAACGGCCCAGAAACCACCGCCACCACGAATATCAAAGGTGTAAGGCGACGCCAGAGAATTGGGCCCAGCAAACCGTTCTTGGAGAAGTTTATCTAGCAAATTGTTTGACATTACGTCCCGATATCCATTGAGATTACAGACAAACCTAGGTATGCCCCTTGGATACGGATGTTTTCAAGTAGATTTTCTTCCTCGATAACGTTTTGGACAGCTAGGGAGGCAGCACAAGCCAAAGGATGTGCCTATTGGATATGTAATGTGTAAATTACAACAGATTGAAATAAGAAAAGATATAACATGCCTGATAAGTGTGTCCATGTTTCCACAGACCTGAGTGATCGCGGATGCCATCTGCAACCTTTTGGGATATCAAGATAGCACCGATAGACGCATAGCTGGGCAAAGTTTGAGAGCGTAATAGAATAAACATCAAAGGTATCCCTACCCTCCTCCAAGACCTTTTGCGACTGCCTGAAGGTCAGGCTAGACGACGTCATAAGTACAAACCAGAGACCACCATGAATGTTAAAGACGCACTGCAACACCGTCACCGAAGGATTCCCAGGCGTGGAGAGTGCCCATACCTGTCCTCATCATCATTTGAAGATTGCCAAATGTTCGGTGATTGATACGCACGACCCATGCCACTCATAACCTGACAGACATATCCCTTCGGTAAGATGTTTAGGGAGAAAAGACGGCAATCTACCCACCTCATCAAGAATGAATAAAGCACCAAACTTGTCACAGACGGTTTTCATAGCTCGATACAATGTGTTAGCTTCATCAAAATCAAAATGAGAGGATATCTTACCCTTGAAATAACCCTTTGGTGCGGCAACGACACCAGTCGTAGCCCCAACTACTGTCTCCGCGACGACTGATTGTTAAGGTAAGCAATGATGATTTCAACGTCTAACAAATGTTCCTCGTACATCCAATAACAGTCTCAGGTCCCAACTCGAGGAACTTATCTTCGAGCTCTTGTCGTAAACGCTCAACATATTGCTCTTCAGATTCGTCATGTTTTTGGAAGCGCTTAGCATAAGCAGGGGAAACATGGTAAAAGTGCTTATCATCCAAAATATCTGCGTAGGGGGCACGTCGAATAGGGTGATATGCACATGAGAGCGTAGCCAAAGTGTTTCCGTGGAATGACAATTGTCTTCCAATGAATTTGGTTCGTTGTGACTGCCCAGTCTCATAAACATACTGGAATAGACATCAGTGAAACGGCGTTTGTGAAAGAACTAGATAAACAGAGTACCTGTCTGGCCAACTTTAAAACGCCTTCCATAGCCTCCGATCCTGGGTAAGATTGTAAGTATTGCTGTATCAATTTGAGCAAATAGGATCAAACCTCCAGATGCAAATCCACAGAGCTTAAAGGCACCTCCACTAGTATCCACCAACTTTTTGGCCAAAGCCTCGGCAGGCTGGTTGGACAGTTGCATATTATAAACGTCTGTAATCGTGCAATCAGGAATAGTATGTGTGGCAAAGAACTGAACCCGCGTACAGGAAACCTTGTCTAGCTGGTCTTTAATGGCTTGCGTTACTTTCGGATGACCATTGCCAATACAGGTAACTGCGGCACCCCCAACAGCATCGATGAGGTGTGTACTATCCACTAGAGTTACGTAGATTCCCTGGGCCGACTCAGCAACAGGTGGCTGCCATGGTGTTCTATGAAGGATGTTCGTAGATCTGGGAGAGGGCTTGGATAAGTTTATCGATTGCTTGGAATCATTTTCGAGAGAGGGCGCGATGGTGTTGATAGTCCTGATTGATGATTGCCCCAGCCTCAGATGCAGCCAATGACTAGGAAATCTTCGAACCCGGATCATCTGCATTCCCAATGGTGCTGGTAGTCAGATCGATAAGTCGATTGAATTAGCCGTGGTAAATCCTCATCAGTTTTCTACTTTCCAATAGGTTCGGAGCAAGCCCTTGCTCCGGTGGTTTGGTCCAAGCCTTCTTCTGCCGGCATTTGCTTGTATCGCTTTGGTAGTACAAATAGAGTCTTTTTAGGTTCGGAGCAAGCCCACATGCTCCCTTGCGGCGCCTTCGCAGAAGTATAATGAATATAAATACATATTAAAGTAGGTAGGAAGCCATTGAATTGTCTGACAAGAGTTCAAATTTTCAGAATTACTAGTCAAGTTCAGACTCTAAAGACCATTAACAGAAACACCAACTCTGTGGTTAGAAAACCTGCAAGAAATTCCTGTTCAAAGCATGAAAATTTGTGAACAGATTATTTCTTTGAGTCATTTAAGCTATACGTTACAGTAAGTCACAACCTCATCATGCAGAGAACGATGGGTCATTGCACTAAGAAAAAAGCAATAAAACTCAAAAAAGATGGTTGTTCTATGTATTTTCACGGAAAAATATTGGGAGACAAGAAGTGGGGCCAAATTTAGTGAAATAATTGCAAAAATAATGTGGGCATACCATGTAAATGGTTGCGAGAGGGTGGCCCGGGAGAATCTGATCCAGAAAGATCAAATTTCGACTTGTGTCCATCAAAATTTGAACATATGTTAGTGGATTGGTACTTAAAAATCTTCATTGAATGGACAATAAAGGTACTTGATTATTTGGATCCATGAATTTGGTGAGAGTCAAATGTGAGACAGAATATAACTTCTCTGAGTATATAATTGAGCAGAATAAAAACAGAATACAAAGTATTAAAATTCAATAGACCAGAATGCAAAAATTTTAGCGTTTGCTGCAATGGGTAGAGTTTATTTTACAAATTACAAGTCATCGGTATTAGTGATTGCCGATATATATGTGTGTGTGGAGGTGTGGGGCAAGGCAATATTTAAGTGCTAGGCAAAAGAGGAGGAACCAGGAGAAAGTTTCAAACGCCTATGGGTTTTCGTGAGTCTGTGTTAAGCTCGGAGTTCGGACGGAGACGTCGGGTCGGAAGTCGTGCGAGGCGTTGGCTTCAACTTGTAGGTTGCGCCGCTCTCTTGCTGGATGCCTCGAATTTCGGAGGTCCGGACGGAGTAGGAGAGTCCGGAGTCAAGCCAAGAAGAAGCTTAAGAAGACGAGAGCGAGTTAAGGAGAAGTAGGTTGCTAAGTTGATATTCGAACTAGCGAAATACATACAACAAACTGGAGTATTTATACTGAAGCAAAACATAAACATATAAGGAGTTATCGTGAAGAG
>Ga0193743_1000023_pt1 | contig 105287 bp, 148 predicted proteins | sample L2c2metaG_FD_143038 | JGI IMG/M metagenome (GOLD analysis project Ga0193743, IMG submission 143038) | Soil microbial communities from a riparian zone of the East river system, Colorado, United States - L2c2 | ecosystem: Environmental > Terrestrial > Soil > Riparian zone | place: USA: East... | reverse complement strand
ATTATTTCAGAGATGAGTGGTAGTGGATAAGCATTTTTAATTGTTTATTCATTCAGATATCGATAGTCTTGACATGGTCATAGCTTTCCTGCGTCTTTTTAGAGACAAAGAAAAATGGGGAAGCCATTGGGGATTGTGATGGTCGAATATATCCTTTTTCCAAATTTTCTTTCAGGAATTTATCCAGTTCCACTTGTTCAATCGGTGTCAGATTGTAATTTTTGAAAGATTTTGGAACAAATCCATCTTTCAATTCGATCTTATGGTCCCAATTCGTTCTTCTGGAAATTGATCTGATTCCTTTTCGTCGAAAACATCCAAGAATTTGTGATATTCTTCAGGTATTTGTTCTTCCAATGGAACATCTTTCTTCTTCTCATCATGAGTTTGATGAAGAAGTTGAGAAGTAGTTGTTTTCGCATTTATCCAAATATTCAATTCATTTTCCATTTCTTCAATCATTCTAATGACAAAGTCTTCTTCATCAATTGAAGGATTGATAAGTCTGTTTGAGTGTTCTTCTTCATCTTTTCGTCTTTGATGAAGGCCAGTAGAGGGGTTTTGTCTTTTTTGGGAGGCATGGGAAATAACCTTAAATTTTCATCACAACTTTTAAATTGTGAGAACAAATTGCCTATTTCATTTCGCAGGAGTTTTCGAGTGGTTTGCCAGTTAAGTTCTCTGGTTTGCCAATTGATTTCTGGGTTGTGTTTGTTCAACCAAGGAAAACCGAGGATAATCCTTTGTTTTCCTAATCCAGTCATCAATAATTTGATTTTTTCCTGTCGTCCATTTACCGTGATGTCCAATTGTATGAAGTATTTGATAGTTCCTTGTTTGTTAGAGGTCCCATCAATGTTAAAGACTTTCAGCGGTTTTTCAAGCTGTTGGATATTAAGTCCAGAATTTCTTGCATAATTCTGGTCAATGACTTCTCCTCTGGCTCCGCTATCAATGAGCACAAGAGTTTCAACAGTTTCTTTTTCAGTTTTCCTGCTTATTTGTATAGGAATAGATAATGAATTTGATTCTATCCTAGCGGTACTAACATTGAAAATGTCAAGACAAGGAGAGACTGACGTCAAGGCAGTTCTCCTTTTTAAAAACCCTGTGTTTCCGATTCTTTCCAAAATTCATCAATCTCTTCATCATTCATATCTTTCAATAGACTTCGAATGTGTTGATGGAGTTCTTTTCCATTATATTTCTTTGTCTGTGTATGTTTCGATGTGCTGGCTCAATCAGGACAATCTTTTCCAAGATGTCCCTGTTTTCCACAACCAAAGCACAACCCTTTCTGCATGCATTCAGCATGTCATTCGGGCGTCATTCGATTGATATCCATCGTGTTCAGGTCCTTTTTGGTAAAGGTAAAGCGTCTGGAATTGTTGTCTGTTTTCTTTTGTTCTTTCTTCGGTTTGTTTTTCTGTTCGTTCTTCCTCCAACTGTTAGAGGTTTCTTGTTTGTTTTGGGTAGTTCTTCCCATAATTCGCTGCATTCTGTGGAATTGGTGGTCAAATTTCTGTGCCCATTCATAATGTCCTTTTATTCCATTGAGAGGGAATTGAAGGGTTAAGAGTCATTCTTGGAGTTTCCTGGGTAAGGTTTCCAAGAAGAGGTCGCAGAGGGCTTCTTCATCTTTTCCAATTTTGGCTTGGGTAACCAAAGTTTTGAACATAGTGATATGTTTGTTCATGGGTGTTTTCCCTTCTTTCTGTAGTCTTTTGAGTTTTTCTCTTGCCTCTCCAGGCGCATCATAGGGTGAGAATGCTTCTTCAAGATTTTTCTTGAAGTCATCCCACATTCCAAGGTCAAGATTTTCCAGGTTTGGTTGTTCTTCAATAAATTGTTCGTTCCAAGCAGCTGCTTCTCCTCTATTCATAAAGGACAATACAAAGTTGATTTGTTAAACAAAAAGTAAACGCTCCGCGAAATCATTTGGGTGAACTTTGTGATTGCCTGCGATATACATTCAACAACTCATCATCCATCATTTGAAGTCATCTCAGTTGCCAGAGAATTCTTTGGGCATGTTTATCTTCTTCTTTCCAGAAGATGATTCATTTGATTCTGTTCCAAGATTCATTTTGTTTGATGATCCTGGAGATGATGGTGGTGTCGGTTCCGGTATTGGGTTTTCTTCGAGGTTTAAGGGTGAAATGGGATGGGAGTAGATAGGAGTGGTGAATGGGATGATCGCTTCTAGATTAAGTGGTGGAGGAAAGATGCTATTGAATGGGACAAATCCTGGTGAGAAGATAGAGCTTCAAGTTAAATCTTCTGGTTCTTGTATCGATGGTGAGCTTGTTCTAACAGAACTTGCTTGGCTGTTTCATTCGGAATTTGTCTTGTCTTTTCAAGAGGGTGTCACCAGGTCAGAGACCTTCTAATGATGTTCATCTCATTCGGTTGTTTCAAGTTTCTTTCGCTTGTGTAGAAACAAAGCAAAATGTCGATAAGCTAGTCTTTTGTTATGACTTCAACCAATTCAGTCTTTACAGACGTGATCAGTAAGCAGTCGTTTGGACTAGTTTTGAGTTTGTTCGTTTATTCAGACTATAAGAATGCTTTGGTGTAAACAAAGTATTGTCTTAAGTCAAGCCAATGTTCTAGAGTATCAAGAATGTCTTCATTATTCAAACAAAGACTAGCTACAGTTACAAGATATCTAGCCATAGTTTATTTAAAGTGAAACATGCGTGTATCGCATGGTCAAAGCATGTTCAACATGTGTTTAGTAAAGAAGTGAAGGCATGATGCGCAGCATCATAAATGAAAGACATGTGTGTTATGCATGGAGAAAGTAAAAATAAAGAGAACATGCATTTGTAGCATGTTGTTCAAGAAGTAATCATGAGAAAAAGTAAAATTGTATGTGTTCAGGATGGGATCGTAACACGAACCGGTTCGAACCGAACTTTCTGTACATATTTTTTTCTAATTTTTCTGTTAAGAATTGAGTGAGATATCAATAAATTATCCATTATGATCCTGCACCGACATTTTGGGAGTCGGAGATTGAATTTTGGATCAATTAAATTTTAACACACTTTGTTGGTTCTCTGCTTTCAGCTCCAACCACCCATCCACCACCCGCTCTCGTTGTTCAACTACTACCGCCCGTTTTCGGCTGACAGCTGCCCCAGACGATGACACCGAGGGACAACGATGAGAGACAATGCCGAGGGACATGATGGCGATTGCGCTGGGCCTTAGGTGTGTTTTTTTTTAATTGATTGATTATTTTCGCTTAACAAAACTTAACATTAAGATTTTTAGATTCTTACTTGCTATCAGCAGTCAGGTAGGATAGAGGATCTTGAAGAGGCAATCATGTGCCACTGCCCATTTTCGGCTGACAACCACCCCAGATGACAATGCCGAGGGCTGACACAATGGCGCTGGGCCTTAGGTGTGTATTTTTTTCTGTAGATTGATTATTTTAAACTAACAAAAAAAAAATTAATTATAATTTTAGGTTCTTACTTGCTATCGGGTAGGATAGAGGATCTTGAAGAGGCAATCACATGCCACTGCCACCCAATGCCCATTTTCGGCTGACAACCGCCCCAGACGACAATGTTGAGGGCTGACACGATGGTGCTGGCCCAGATGATGCCATTTGCATCATCTGGGCCCTTTTTTAAATTATGATTCATTATTACTGAGGGCCCAGCTTAGGTCCCACTATATATATACATAGTTAGTATATTAGTTATATATATTATTGTATTGTAGTCAGTATATATTATTGTATTGTAGTTAGTATATAAGAGTATATAAGTAAATAAATCCTGTGATCCCCATAGGGTAAATTTGGTTTAGGGATCGGTTTGGCAGTTTGAACTGGTTTTAGAACAGAACAGAACAGAAAGAACTGGTTCTTTCAGCTCAGTTCCAGTTCAGGTTCAGTTCAGCAAAGGGACCGTCGGTTCGGTTCTTGGTTCTTCAAAAATTGTTGAAGAACCAAACTGAACTGAACTTTGGCATCACTAGATGCATGTCTATATATGTTTTTGCAATTTTCCCCGTTTGCCTCTAAAACATTACTGTTTTAAGGAGCCTGTATTCACATAAATATCTTATTAGTACCAAGAATCAGAGTTGAAATAATAAAATGATGAAAAAGATGAAGAATGGTGAAAAGGTGATAGGAATGCAAAGGTAGCTATGTCATGTGACCATCAGACTCCGATATCGGAGCCGTGAGTGTGCTCTGTCTTGAGTTAGCGATGATGAGGAGGGATGTACAGAGTTGACGGAGCATTATTGGAGGAAACATCAGATAAAGTGGAGCATCCCCTAACATGGATGGACAGATGGGGGGGAATCAGGATTGTCAGGGGTAACCCAGGGGTATTCCAGTTGTACCCTACCCCTTGCAAACTCATTCAGAGTATTAAAAATGATTTGAACAATGAAAATATGTCAACAACACTCTGACAGTATGTGTTATGTCTTTGTACAAGCCAGAAAAAAAGTAGGTAAATAAATGTGAGATATAGATATTCTTGCCTTTCTGAATACTCTTAACCACTGCCAAGGATAAGGTTTTTTCAACCCTTATCTTTACCTTTACCTCCACCAACAGGTCAAATCTGTGCTGCAGGCAGCAGGCTGGGGAGAAAAGGAAATGAGTATGGATTGTTGTGCTATGGCCACTATCACTGCTGGCACTGGGTGGTGTTTCCCTGGGGAAAACCCATTTCTAGACAGGTTTTGTGTTTCCCAAAGGGTTTTTCCCATGGGAACACAAAAAGTATTTCTGAAAGAAAAATCAAAGAAACATGTAATGTGTTTCTCAGATGTTTCCTATTGATAAATTATTTGTTTTTCTTAAGATTTATCAATAGGAAACATCTGAGAAACACATTACATGTTTCTTTGATTTTTCTTTCAGAAATACTTTTTGTGTTCCCATGGGAAAAACCCTTTGGGAAACACAAAAACCTGTCTAGAAATGGGGTTTTCCCATGGAAACACCACCCAGTGCCAGCAGTGTATTGGGATTAGAGAATGTGTTGATTATTAAGATTAGAAAATATGTTGATTATTGGGATTAGAGGCTGTGTTCACTGTTGCAATAGGGGTCTGGAGGCAGAGCCCCCAGCAAGCCTCAAATCCATGCTGTACACACGGCTTCATGGCTTGTGAAAACCTTATTGCCTCTCACCTCATCCATATGGGTACAAATGGGGTGAAAGATGTCATGGAGGGTTTGTTTATTGTTATCCTCTACTTAGTGGTGTTTTGTAGTTAACAAATCACAGGTTAATGTATAGTAGTATGGGAAGTCTACTGGGTGCAGTGTGCCAGTGCAGTGTGTGCAGTTCCGTATTCACAATAAACTGCAATGATTTTCGAAACTTGTATATATACTGTCACTTCGCCAATGTGCAGTGACTAAGCCTTGAGGAATTAAAATCCTTCAGACCAGGTAACCATACTTTCAGCAAGATGTAGCCGAGCTATGAATCCAGTATCGTAGAGAGTGTTTTGCTCCATTCAACAACTTTCGGGTGAGCTTGAACCTATATGGGACCTACATTGAGTGGTCGTTTGCCGAGTTGACAGCTAAGGAAACGCACCTTGCGAGCATCGAAATTCAAAACTTGAAGACCTTCCAGAGTCGTAGCGCGCGAAAGAGCAACGTACGCTTGTCCTAAGGGAAGATAAATACCATTACAAGGCGTAGGTCATCACGACAGAACATTACTTACCTTTTTCGAAAACTTTACCTAAATCGACCTTGACGCGCTCCAACGTTTGTCCTTGTGATTTGTGTATACTCATCGCCCAAGCAAGTATCAATGGTAGCTATAGAAATTTCAGTGATCCAGCTTTGAAGATTTAGATCGATATATATACCTGTGTTCGGCTCACTTGGACTTCGCCACTTGGTAATTCAACTTTCCAGATTTCCGGCATAATAAGCATTCGTCTTTTGATGCCATTGTGTAGGTCGAACTCGACAACAGGATAACGCTTCACTCCAACAGCGGCAGCATTTTGGGTTTTCTTTGCAGCGCCGCCGCCGACTGTCGTTGATGATGCCGCTCCGATAACGCCTGCTCCGGCCATGACGCTTTCTGGATCATCTGGTGTTCCATAGACTGCAGGATCAGCAAAACGTAGGATTTTCCCCATACTTCCATTGACAAGCATTTCATCGGAATTCTTGATCAACATCACTTGAGCACCAAGTCGCAGGGTGAGTTTTTGTGGAGCCATAAAATTCGCAAGCATTTTCTCCCGTTGCGCCAGATCTTGGATCATGCCGCCGTCGATAGATTGAAAAATCTCTTGTTCTGTTGTAAGTTGGTTCATGCGCGTCGAGTTAGAACGCTCAACGTCTTCTCTACGAGGAAATCTGAAAATAGTTTAATTCAGAGTAGATAAGGTACTTGAGTTAGTAAGTAATTACAGTTCAGTGGGGACCAGTTCACCCTCATATTCAATGGATCTCGAAAGTTGTTTGAAGCTTTGAATGGAGTTGGGAGAAAGGGTGCCAAAGCGCATTTCATTGAGCATGTCAACAAACCCTTGTTGTTGATCAGCATAGGGGGGTTAACACTTTCATGAACGAGACGTACTTTGATCACTTTGTCGAAAGACTTTGGTGAGGTTATAAGTGTGTTTGACGGTCTGTTTCCACATCTGAGCTTCAAAGGCAAATTTCACTTGACTGGAGCCCTTGGTCACTGGCGGTAATTGGAAAAAATCGCCCGTTACGATAACCTATAAATGAAATAAAGTAAGCAAACATCAAGAGGTAAGTGTTATCAACTACCTGGATACCACCGAAGGGTTCTGAGCTCTTTCTAAGGATACAGGCTATCCTTGCCAGCTTATCGAATAGATCGCCATCAACCATTGATACTGAATATCAATGTGAGTGTGTATATGCACACTAATGAACAAAGTTTTGCCAACCTTCATCAATAATCATAACTTTGGTTCTGACCCACCGCGTTGAAGCCTTCTTATTCTTCTTGACTTTGACCGCCAAGTCATCCGCCGGCTCGATGCCTAGTCCAATACCAGCGAAAGAATGGATCGTAACGCCGCCGATATTGCAAGCAGCGATACCTATCATCCAGGAAAAGAATATACATCAACAGACGATCGAAGAGCCATAAAGACTATCTCACCGGTCGATGCTGTTATAGCAATGGCATCTTGAGCTTTATCGTGCTTCTTTTTCAAAGTCTTTATTATTTCTCGCAAGAGGACAGACTTTCCGGTACCTATGCCACAATCTTTCAGCATAAACTTTGAGAGATAGCAAATCACGTACCGGCACTACCAGTATAGAAGACGCTGTTCCCATCCTGAACCAATTTCAAGATCTGCGTTTGTTCTTGGCTTAAGAATACCGGGGCAATTTTCTGCTTCACTGATGACGAGGAAGCAGAATCTTCGTATGTTGATTTTTTGTTGTTGGCTGCCACTGGTTGACGCGAAAGACTAGGCTTTGACAAGATGTCATTCCTGTGCCAATCTGGAGGAAGTTGCCGTCGAGCTCGTTTAGTTGGAGGTGCAGTGGTAGTGTTCTCAGATGGGCTCGCACGTTTGTTTTGTTCAACTAAGGGTGGCACAGTCGAAGAATAACCGGCAAGCGCATCCTGAATATCCTTGAGACGCTGTTCCGCGCCTGTTAGCTTTCTCGCTGCAGGTTGTACCGGGTTAGGGGGTGTTGGAGGCCAGTATATCTCTTGAGAAGATCTAGGTTGTTGAGGGACAGACAAAATCGACCAATCGCGCCTGACGGTACCCAGTCCGGATTGAGCTGGCTTGGACGATTTCGACATAAGTACCAGTTGTGGTTAAAAAATGTTAACCAACAGGTTGGTTAGAATTTTGTTTCGTGACGCGATCTCGCAGTGTGGGAAAAACACGATCGGATACAGTCACGTGTTAGTGGACGCGTATGAGTGGTGATTATAGTTATGAGAGCAATTAGTAGTGTGTAAATAAATCTATATCTACTTTTAGAGGTATGCCCGTGCACTTCGTCGTGCCATCTAAAAGAGAACCTCAATAAAAAAGCTCGATCTATACAAAAGTGTCAAGCATACCTCTATGACTTTCCATCCACCAGTGACTTCATTGCTGAGGTCTTCTGGTACACGGGTGATTGCCGCAACATATGTGCACTGTTCTACCTTGTTGTCGGCACCCACTACGATTTCGCCAGTCTTGGCATTCCGGAATAGTAATACTTCCTGAGTAGCGAACGTGATAAGAAACACAGGAACCTCATTTTCAAGAACTTTGCCATCGGAAACCTGTGAATATGTAAGTATTGTCAATAGAACAGACACGACTCTACACACATCAACTTGGCGAATATCGAGGACTTTGCTGTCACTAATAAGACCTTGGCGAAGGAAATGCTCCATTGTAGCCCAAAGCACGTTGTACGTCTGGCAATGTACATCAGAGCAATTGACAAGCAGGAGTATTGATATGCGTACCGCCTCCCCACACCAGGCTTTCAGAGCCTCTTGATCAGCAGAAAGGTACGCGTCGACAACTTCGGGAACTATGTATTCTCGGAGGTCTCGCTCAAAACCTTCACGGTTAAAGGCTGGGTCCATGCTTTTCATCAACCGCATGACCTGAGCCGTCTCATTCTCGTCAAACCATGATCCAATCGTCTCCGTTACAGAGCGAACAGTGGAAACAACAGGATTTTCAGATTCGTCATATGCCTGACGAAGGGAAACCAAAGATTTGAGAATGGGATTTGTTTCCTTCAGCTTATTCCAAGCCTCTTGTCTCGGCGAATCCTTGTGAAGAACTAACGCTGCTCCTGCCCTATGCCGAGCATGAAATCAGCATTGGAAAAAAAAACAAACAGAGAAAGACACCGCGCATACTCTGGATCTGCAACAATACGATTGGGACCTAAACCAGCATTGCGCCCTGCCTTAGCGAGACGTTTCTGTCTTCGAAGTCGACGAGCCTCCTTTTCTTCAAACCCTGCATGTTTTGCACTTCCGCTATCATCCAGAGCATCAATAACAGTTTCGGCCAACGTTTTATACGCAGCAGTATTTCGTATTGGCTCCGTCGACTTTTCAACAGCAGAAGAAACGGCAGAAGATGCTCGTGATATCTAAATTGAATTTAATCAGTCAAGGAACTCCAACAAATGACCAGACGAACAGCCCGCATTATATCGCTCTCCTCCATGGTCTTCAAGGCTTCTGAGACGGCATCTCCAACTTTAACGCCAGTTTTCTTGAGCTCTTCTGCCGCAGCTCGTAGTCTTGGGTTCTCTTTGATGCGAGAAGTTAACTGAGATTATGTGTCACTTGTAAGCACTATCGCTGAAGAGGCAAGAAAACGCACTCTGGCACGCTCATATGCAGCCCTCGCCCGTTTCATTGCTTCTGAGTCCTGTAATTTGTCGACATCTCCCTGAAGCTGTTTTACATTCTCTTGCAACTCTCTGCTCTTGCGTAGTTCATCCTTCAAGACATCAACGAAAGTTTGAAACGGAGATTTGGGATGTTCGTTGCGCCGACTCGATGACGAATGGAAGCCAACGCTGCCTTGCACATGGTTTATCCGAAAAGGGGGAGGATAGACAAACTGACGTGCCAGAAGGGAAATTTTACGATTAGCAGCACGCACAGCATGACTCTGGAGGTTCCAGGGCAGCATAACTTAGAGGAAACGGATTCCGGATTGAAATTCTTCACCTCTCACATGATCCCGTAAATATTATAGTCATGTGACTCTAAGCTTGTACTTGTACATCGACCACGATTCTTTGAATCATCACAACAATGGGCCAGACAGCTTCTCGCGTGGAGTCTATTCAGGTTCCCAATTCAACAAATTCTCGTTGTCCCATCTCTCATATTGAACCTGCAACGCCATCTGCGAATTGCCCTGTTCCACACGATCCTTATGCAAAACAAGCTCAATGTCCTGTCGATCACACTTCTCTCAATCCATTAAATCAAATGCCGTCTCTACCGCAAGCACCCGCACAAAACCAGACAATAAATCTCCCCATCTCTCGAACAGAGTCGTCTATTCCTCGCGACCAATCTTCAAAATGGGAATATCCCTCACCACAACAATTTTACAATGCTCTTGTACGTAAAGGATGGGAAACGCCAGAAGAGCACATTGAAACCATGGTCGAAATACATAATTTTTTGAACGAAGAAGCTTGGGAAGAAGTCAAAAAATGGGAGAGACGACATGCCAGGTAAGCATTTTGATTGCCCACAATATCCACGCCCACTTACACATTCACCAGCGACGATGATATTGTACTTGCCCGTTTCAAAGGTCGGCCGGGCGAGATGTCGCCTAAGGCAAGGCTATGGATGTTTGCTGGCTGGCTGTTACCTTCTCGTTTCAAGTAAGTGAATTATCTGTCCATTTCCATTAAGGTAGATATCTTGAACATGTAATCACAGCACTGAGCCACCTTTTGACCGCCACGACTGGATTATCCGTCGACCAAAAACTGGTGAAGAGGTTCGATACGTTATCGATTATTATTCGGCGCCCCCTGAGCCCGATGGTTCACCAGTCTTCTCGCTTGACGTTCGGCCTGCTCTCGACAGTTTCAGCAGTGTGAAAGATCGTATAGCGGTCGCAACTGAAGAAGTATGGGCCGGCCTCCGTTCGAATACAACAACTCCTTCTGGATCAAATCCTCCTTGATAGCAAGGCTCAGTGCTGATTGCCCTTGTACAAGCCTTGACCTTGAAATGACGAGGGCTGCGTTATACGTCACGGATATATGCCAAGTTGAATGGAAGGTAATTTAGTTTGTTCTCTTTTGTGTCCGGATTGCTGCATGTTCTTGGCAATAGAGCCACTTTACTTTCTTCGTCCGAAAGGGAGCCCATATAAAATTTATCCCATAACCCACTTCTTTGCGTTTAATTTATTACTTTTGAATCCCTGCTTTCAGATCCAGTGCAGGCACCGTTCTCAGTCGACCTGCTCTCGCGTATGATTTACATGGAAGCAGTTGTTGGCATGTTAACACAGCCCGAACGAATTTAAAGATGCATTGTCCTCATGTCCTTGCGGTACTAGCCTCCTCTTGGCAGAGAGCGAAATAGCTTGCCCGACAGCCTGGTACGAGCCACAGGATCTTCCCATCGACACCGCAGAAGGTCTGACCCTATGGCAAAAATTCATCATTCATCACCTCGATTCTTGAGCTTTCGAATTATTCAGCGTCACCCTGCGGTGACCGTATTAAACCTGTCTCCACGGATGATGTCTGATTCATTCATCCTCAAGCCGTATAATCTCGAACCTACTCCGTTAGCTGGCCGTGTTCGCTCCTCAGTTCACGGCAGAATGGCTTGATTCATGTTCTGGCATCAGGTAGTTATACGGGTTTTACTCTATTTCGTGCTGCGGGCCTTCTTAATGGTTGTCGTCAGTTGCACTGCACCTACAATACTTTCTTCAGATTTCTGCTCAAAAGCGGTTTTCACTGGAGAGACACGGTGCTCGACTTTCAATACGCTTCAAGCGAATTTCCTCTTCCAAAGGCCATGATTTGCGTATTCAGCGCCCGGTGATGATCCTGAACTTACCGAAAGCTCTCAGTCATATTGATGGAAGTAATCTTCACGCTGCTGTAGGTAAGAGCGAAAACAGCTTTTGTGTCAAATACCAACATTCGACCCCAGTTCGGGAGCCTCCTATCTAAACATCTTGTAGATTTGGGTTATCGTTATAAAGAATCATACAGGTGCGCATGGGTAACACAACCTCAATACCATCCATCCCTAACCTCAGCACAATTCCCCACTGATCTCAATATCATTCTCAGCCTCGCAACCTCAGCAAGCCAGATTCTTATCCTAAAGCTCCAACTTGAACGATTCAAATCTACCTCGGTTGAGGCCAGGCGCTCGTACACATTACTCTCTGGCCGAGTGCTGGAAAGCTTTGCGCCTACTTACGATTTACCACTTGGAACTCCTATTATAGTTCTGGGAAGCCGCTGCTCGCAGGGATATCTCTGTGTAAAAGGAAGCCTGAGGTAAAATATTATTCGTGGGTGCTAGAAGTAATTCACGTCCCAGTTCGATTCCATGCATATCATCTGATACCCGCGCCGGGGGGCAAGGCACCAACAGATTCGGAGTATAGTAGGGTGGAAAGCTCATCACCGGCCTCAGAGAGCTTCAGTAGCCTCGAAGATTCGCGCGGTTCACAAATTTGTTTACACTATTATACAGCAGAATCCTTCGATTCACCCAAGTTAATAACTCCTGCACTATCAAAAAGTCTTTGCAACTGAAAAATCAAGAGGTTTCAATATCGTGTGGAGAATGCAGATCATAAACACGTCAGACGACGAGGCTTTCCAAAATGGTCTTAACGCCCCATGCGCCAGGATCAGGAACCTGCTCCTTCTTTAACCTATCGCCCTCGACGTACGCGCTCCTCCCAGCCTTCGCTTCGAGGTCCTTCGTGGCCACAGCAGCGTCTCCAGCAGCTTTATTTGCCGCGGAAAAGTTATATCCTGAACCAACGAACGTCTCAACGAAGGCCGAGAGAGGGTCCACGAGAGTACGTGATGGAGGACGAGCACGGGTGTACATGTATAATTTAGTAAGGGCGGAATTGAGTGCATCGCCCCACACTTGCGGAGTTACATTACCACTCTTCGATGCACTTGCCTGGAGACCTTGCGCCAAAGCCGAGAAAAAGATTCTAGACAATATGTGAGGACTTTGAAAAGGTGCCTGTGCAGGGAGAAACTCATACGAATAGAGAGCACCGCTGGTACCGCCCATTGCTTCTTCTGCGACTTGGGCGATGGTGATGATAGAACGAATTAGATCATCACCCTTTATTTCACCATCAATCTTTGCCAGTACGCCTGTATATCGAATGTCAGACTCTCCTTCAATCATCCAGTTTTGATTTCCATACCTTCAGCACCTGTCTTGATACCAATTATCAATGCAATAAGTAAGGTTCTGGAGATCGCTTATTTTCAAGTTACCTTCAACGTGAGTCCGCAATCACCATCGCCAGCGATAGAATCCATTCTTGTAATCTCAGATTCGGCATTGATTAAAGCGTGGGCAGCTCGTTTGATGTTCTCAATGAACTCTGCCGCTTTTGGAGCTACTATTTCTCCGAGGCCAGGCGTAGTGGTTGCTACTGGGTTGCCAGAAAGTACTTGCTGTGATTGTGGGAGAGGAGGTGAGCCAGATGACCATTTCCAACCAGGAACATCAGGTTTGTCATCTAGTAGCGAGAGTATTTCAGAAGCAAGAGGCGCGCCAACTTCATCCTCTGTCGGCAATAAGAGCAAAGTGATGGAGAAGCCCGGCATATTGAGGCTCGTCTACAGATGATGAGGGTAAGTTTGAATACCAAGTCATTATGATGACATCGCTCTAACCATAAAGGTTCCGGCTAAGATGCGGCTGACTGTAAAACCTCTGGCATCAAATTCTTTTTTTGCCTCAGCAACAATACCGCCGAGCTCAAGCTCACTGACACTTCCAAGGTTATTCACAAGCAAGACAACATTGTCTTTGGACTTGAATGGCACGAAGGATCTAGCGGGGTCAGATACATCTGTTAAGAAATCCAACAACTGAGGAATAAGCTGAGAGAGTTTTGGAACAGGCGACAATCGACCATGCCCGCTTTCATTGTGTATGCCCATTCCGATCTCAATTTCCGAGGATGATAGATCAGCAGTCATTGGAGCAGTGCCAGGTACCTGTGAGAAGAGTGAGTCAAGACTCATATTTGACAATTTAAAAAGCGTACATGAGTGTGTCCGACGCTGACTCCAATAGTTGCGATGCGACTAGCAATCCAAGTTGCCATGAAATAGACCTGGTCAAGACTTCCACCACGAGAGGCTAATGCACCAGCAATTTTGTAGACCAAGACGGTTCCCGCTAGTCCACTGTAATTGATGAATGTCAATTGACACTCGGGCGGTTGTCTCATATATTTCATGCCGTACCGTCGACCAACAATCTTCCCCTGAGCTCTGTCAACGGCAACATCATCTCCAACAATAACAAATTTAATACATTCAGCCTTTTCAGGATGAAGGGCTACATATTGTTCTTTTGCTAGTCCGAAATTGAGAACATCGCCTGTGTAGTTTCTTGATATGAAAGTGAGCATCTGATGTTTACCGACATAAAATATAAATAAGACCTTACTTGACTATGATGACAGTGCTAGGGAGAAATTCGAAATAGAAATTTGAAAAAGAGAACTAGGGAAAGAAGAAAGCTTGCCCTCTGTCGTTGTCGATAAGGTCAATTCCACGCCTAACCTGCTGAGCGTTGGGGGAAGCAAACACGTTGCCGCAGACAGCACCTAGTGATAAAATACGCTAGGAGTTGATGTGGAATATATTATATCGATTCTGTGACATACTCATGAGCATACCGTGACCTGCAAGTGCGACAACTAAGTAAGCTTGATCCAAAAACATCGGAAGCGGCGACGATTATCCTACCTACAAACCCCGCATGAGCAGGTTCGTGGCCGGAGCCCCCTCCACACATGAGAGCAACCTTAGAAGTATCTTGTGACTTTAGATAGACAACTAGGTTGAAACCACTAGTCAAGATGATGACTGTCAACTGTGTTGTTTTATACTTTTATTCTGGGAATCGAGTGCGACTTTTGGATTTATGGCACATAATCCTTTGAGAGAATCCACGACAAGAGAAGAGGGCGAGTTTAAGAAATGTTTGCCTTGTTTGATATTTGATGAGCACAACGTAAGTAAATACAGTATGCGGAAAACGGTAAAGCGTACTTTGTCCTGGCATGATAGCTACGGGTGAAAGTCTCGGTCCCTAACTGATCATTTATTATTTATTTATTTATTTTCATGCAAGCCTTATCCAGTCAGTTTTTGTAGTCTGAAACAACCCAAGCCTGCCAACGGCCTCCAAACCGGACTAACCTAATGAATATCGAGCATTTAATTGGGTATCTTAAAGAGTGTTTCCGTTTTGGAAGAGGAAAATGACATCGAGTAACATCGAGTAAATACAAATTCCAACCGTTTTCCTACCGCTTTAGTTGAGGACGAGTAGCGTCTTTCGTCTTTCCATTTTTCCTCCTCAATGTGCCCCAAGTCCTGATCATAAGCCTGAATGACACTTTACTTCCTTCCTTTAGAACTAGCATTGAGCAGATCCTCAGAGTGACAGAATCTTTCAGTTGCAATGTAGAAATTATGGCTCATATAACCTAGTGAAGTGGCGCAGACGCGACGCGAGGGTAGCGAAAATTTCAAGATATATTTTTACTAACATGCTCGATTTGTTTTTTTTCTGGTCTCGCAATAAGTATAGCAAGTATCCCTACCGACCTTTCCAGTCACCTATGACTCAGTCACGCGTGTGACGGCGCAGTGTCGTTACTGGTGGCTTTTGTTTTAACTTTTAAAGGCTTATTACTTTTGACTGCTCATGCCTCTCCTGCCATCGCCAAGCTCTTCCCCGAAAAATTTGCTGGAATCCCCTGATCTTTCCTCACAACCTAGTAGAAAAAGACAACGTAGTCAGTCGATGCAGTCAGATTCTGGAGCATCTAGTTCCTCTGTCAAACGGGCCGTAGCCGATACCACTGGTGGCGACAATCCTCGCACCGATCAATTATCTACTCTGACTTTAGGTGATCCAAATCAAGATATTGACGCCTACATGAATGAGCAGGGTGAAGCCGATATTCCTGCATTCATGCCACCTTCCTCTCAAATCGCGCCAGCCATCCAGTCATTGCCACCAGGGGAGAAGTGCTCTCTTGTCGAGAAAGGCAAAGCAAGAAAGATGGAAATCGGAGAAACTTGGTATTTAGTGTCCAGAGATTGGTATAAACGGTGGATCAAAGCTTGTACTGGTGTAATAGACAAGGAAGGGCCATTGACAGAACAGGAGCTCGGTCCCGTCAATAATTCTTCACTTTTGGATTCCTACAACAATCTCCTGGCTTCTCTTGCGGAGGGTATCGAAGTGGAATATGTTCCAGAAGAGGTCTGGTCACATTTTGTTTTGTGGTATGTAGTGCTACGATTATGTGCATCTTTTACTGATTTTCAAATTCTTAGGTACGGTCCTCCAATTCATCCACTTGCAAGGCGTGTTATAGCACGAGGGGCTGCTAAGCAACCCACAATTGAACTTCGCCCTCTCCGGCTGAAGGTATTTCGACTTGTGAAGGCTTACGCAGATCATGAAAGCACCCTTCATCCTTGGGTCACTATATCTGCCGGAGAAACTATCGGTACCTTGTGTTCCCAACTAGCAGCTGCTGTGTCACCAGACGGACAAACTAGCAGCCCCTACCGTATATGGAGCCTGCCTTCCAATGACTCGACTTGGACTGAGTTCCTTGGGTCTCAACTGCTTTCGGACGCGAAGATTATAGAAGAGAGTGAAAAAACCCTCGAGGAACAAGAATTGGAATCAGACGACGCCTTTGTGGTAGAATTTAAACAGTCGGATGGTTGGATCGTTGAAGTCCCCAAGGCAGTACCGCTTGCAATCGAGGCACCTCCACCTATCTTCGATTCAACTGATGGATTTTTCAACAAAATGTCTTCGTCGCGGTCCTCGACAAGCTCGACAGTGCCTTACAAGTCAAATCTTTACAATGCATTTTCAAGTTCTGGATCCCGCTCGTCATCAACGGCAGTTACATTCTCTGGCAAAGGTATCTCTAAAGCGATGGACCCGGGAACTCTCGGACTCGGAAACATGTCAGTTCAATATGCATTGTTGTGTTTCTGTAATCAGATTCTAATCAATGCTCTTAGGGGGAACACTTGCTTCATGAATTCTGCCCTTCAGTGCTTGGCTCACACTAAAGAATTGACTGACTATTTCCTAAGTAATTCACTTACTGATTTCCTTTCTGAAACCGCTAACACTCACAAAAGATGGCGTATTTGAGGAAGAGCTCAACAGGGACAACCCACTTGGTATGGGCGGCGCTATTGCAGAGGCGTTTGGGGCCCTTTTACAACGTATATGGTCGACAAGTGGACCTTCAACCTATTCACCTCGTGAATTCAAATCACAACTGCAGCGTTTCGCTCCACAGTTCAGCGGCTACCAGCAACATGATTCTCAGGAGCTTGTCGCTTTTCTACTAGATGGCCTACACGAGGATCTGAATCGTGTTCTCAAGAAACCTTATGTGGAAAAACCGGATTGGGAAGGCGGTGGAGATCTGGAACTCGTTAATTTGGCAAGAAAGTCGTGGGAGGGATACATGATGCGAAATGACAGCGTCATTGTTGATCTTTTTCAAGGCCAGTACCAGAGTACGCTCATTTGTCCGGAATGTCAAAAGGTGGGATCAGATGGTTTAGCATCGTTCTGAGGCTTTACTCTTTTCTTCTTTTAGGTTTCCATCACCTTTGACCCCTTCATGTACCTCACATTGCCCCTTCCCGTGCAAAAAAAGTGGATGCATAGCATATTTTATGTCCCTTGGGATTTAGACAAACCACACGTAAAAGTGCGGTCGTTATACGACTGTTTTACTTGCCCCTCCTAATGCTTCCCTTTTATTTATCAGGTTCCTGTCGAAATCAATAGAGATGCGTCCTTCAGGGATCTACGCAATTTATTGGGTCGTTGGATGGGGGCTATTCCAGATAACGTCAGCATTTCTCTTCGTTGCATCTTCTGTATGAAGCCATTCATCATTTTCTTAGTTGCTAACCATGGAGATTTTCAATCATCGCTTCTACAAGAATCTCGACGACCACCTATTAGTCGGCGATATGACAGAAAATGACAGTATTGTTTGCTTTGAACTTCCTTGCCACGCACAGCAGAGCCGGACGTATCAAAAAAGGCCAGACGATCCGTTTATTATGCCAGTCTACTTTTGCGACATCAAACCTCCCATTCGTGGTTCCTACTTCAATTCTAATCGAAACGCACCGAGCCTGTTTGGTTATCCCATGGTCATAGCAATTGATCATGAGCAAGCAACGGATCCCAATACGATGTACGATGTGGTTATCATGCGCTTGCAAAGATGGACCGCCCACGCCAGGGACTTATTCGCATGGGAAGTAGGAGTAGGGTTTCCTGTTGAGGAAATAGCAATTCATATGAATGGCTTCCCTCCTATTGAGTCGATCACTGAATTCACTGAAGATGGCAAGGTTGTCACGGTTCAGGCTGACCTTGCGCCTGAGCCCGAAGGGGACATAGTTGATGAAAAGAAAATGATAGTGGACGAGGTTGCCCTCTCAGACGGGCCTCTGCGCATGCTTGGAACCAAAAAGGATGTCTTCAATCTTCGCCTACAAATTGATCACAAAGATCTTGGAACAACCTACAATGCTTACATTACGAACAATCGGTGGGAGTCCTGGGATGCCCGTTTGCGTGAAGCTGATACGGACCCAATTCTTCTTCGAGAGGACGATGCATTCTATTGCGAATTCGACGAGAATGTAAAGGCTTATTATTTTGGAGATGGTCCCCGCCACGAACATGCTCGTTGGGATCAATGGGAAATATTTACGCATCCAGAATACGAAGAACGCAAAAAAGCTACTGCAGAGAAGCGTAATAAAGGTATCTCATTGCAGGATTGCCTGGATGAGTTCACGAAAGAGGAAATGCTTGGCGAAGATGACCTTTGGTACTGTCCTAATTGCAAGAAACACCAGCAAGCGACCAAGAAATTTGATCTTTGGAAGGCGCCAGACATTTTGGTTGTCCACTTGAAGCGCTTCAGCAATAGCCGGACGCTGCGTGATAAGATAGACGCTCTCGTTGAGTTCCCCATCGAGGGGTTGGACCTTGGTGAGATGGTAGGCGAGAGAGCTGCTGCCAGAAGACTACTTGATCAAGGGATGGACATTGAAGAGTTAAAGCTAAATAATCTTGACGAACCGCTTGCCTATGACCTCTTCGGTGTTGACGAGCACATAGGCGGTTTAGGCGGTGGCCATTATCGTGCTTATACATCGAACCACTTGACGAATACGTGGTATCACTTTGACGATTCTTATGTCACCCCAGCGCAAGCTTCGGAATCAGTGGTATGAAACATTTTGTTGTATCTCTGATTTTCCAACATTGTTTAAACTATTCGCTTCTAGAATGCCAATGCGTATCTCTTGTTCTATCGACGCAGGAGTAACTCTCCTCTTGGTGGTAAAAGTTTCCACAAGACCGAAGAAGCAAAGCAGCAACCTCTAGACGCTGAAGTCAACGAGGCTCCGGCTGTGGCCATTGATACTCAACTGCCAACTCCTCCAAATGAGCCAACTTCCAACTACATGAGTACTAGTATCGCCCCTTTTTTCTCCCATCCGCATTCGGAGGTAGACCATGAGCAGTGGAACTTGCGTTCAGCTGGTTCAAACGCAGGATCTTCATTGCCTTCCCCTCCAGCGGACGATCCACCCGACTTTGAGGAAAGTCAACCGTCCTACTCCCATGATGCTCTCTATCGCGCCACTCAGCGTTACGACTTTCCATATCCCTCCAGCAAGGCATCCCCCACCTCTTCCAATGAAGCAGACGCAGATATAGATGAAGAAGTCCTCCTGGATTGGGGTTCGTCAGCGGACCAATTTGATGATGAAGTGGGGGATGCTTTGCCAGACAACAGATCGCCTGAGTGGGATGCAGGAAGTACGTTGGCCTCGTCATCTTATTCCGACCATTCGGATCTCAACAACCCATTCGGTGACGTCAAGACACAGAAATCAGAGGAAACTACTCTCAAGCCCATACACGAGAAGACCACCTAAGTAGGAATTCTCGGCTTCAGATGCACAGCGATAGCCATTGCGTCCATTTCGTTTTATGTAATTTGCCTGCGCTCTGATTGCTGTCGTTACATTCTTTGCCAGTGATGCTATTGCTTAGTGTATCATTCTGTAATGTTCTCGGTTTACACAACAATAGATAATAAATTTCCAGTTTTGCTCGATTTTATTTGGGTTGCAGCGGCAACCGTTATCTTTTGGTCACACGGAACTCATGGTTTGCTCTGCACCATGATATGAATCGAATTCCTCCAAACCTTCTATACCTCACAATCTATAATCCGACCCTTCGGCCGACTGTACCTGTTGATGGCGACAATGAGGATGCTGAAGAACTGGCGCACATTCTTTTCTATACATCGAAGGAAAAGGCTGTCTCGAGAGATCGTATGCTCCGGCAAATAGGTCTCGCGAAAGCACTTGTCAACTTCGCAGAGTGCGCATCAGACCTCTGGAGTCGTATGGATTATGTTGACTGACCACGGATGAGTAGATTGTTCAACACAGACGACCCCTGTAACAACGTACATTCACAATCGAGGCGAATGATCATGGTTTCCCCCGAACCAAACTTTTGGATCCATGCAGTCAGTCATGTCTATCGTACCATTGTCTGGCCTCCCCAGGTGACCTATTCGTATAGTGTGTTGAGGTTGCCAGAACTTTAAAATTGGAGCATGCGAAAGGGAAGTCGAAGTCGAAAAGCAAGCATACAGATAAGGGTAAGGAGAAAGATCTGCTACCGGTTTATGAATATGAGGATGGTTCTGTGCATGATAGTGCCCTACGCGCACACATTCTCAAAGGTTATGAGCGTTTCAAGGTGGGCGGGGGTTGCATTCTGCGCTGGCGTAGTAAATCACTATATACCCTCTAAATGCAGTTGACACACGGCTCTTTCGCCTCAATTCTTACAAACCTTGGACAACAAGCCCTAGAACTACAACTAGAACGATTCTTCACCGTTTGGGCTTGGTCTTGGACCTTAGAAGATGGTCACAACTTTTGTGAAAGTTTTGGTGAGATCATCTGAACAATAGAAACGCCCATGTTTCGCTAAATATCCATAGGCCCGCTGCTTCACCCCTACTCCTCTCGTCTGATACCCCTTCTTGACGATTTCTCTGGGAAACTCTCTTCGAATATCATTCCTGTTGTCCTAGCTCCTCCCCATGTCATCCCCTCTATCCGATATACAGACCGTCGTTATCCTGCGTCACTCGCAATGCACCTTCTCGAAATGATTCCACCCCACAGAGACCCTTCACCTAGCCTGGATGCCCTAGATGCTCTTGATTCATCTGTGGACACACTCAAATGCAGAGATCCTCCAGGTCACAGCCTCAATGTAAAAGACTCGGACGCAAGTAGTACATTCCTCGGAATGCCTGCTATCGGTGTGAACATGGATATGCGGAAATGGAACTGGCCTGGATATCTTACTTTTGGAAAAGGCAACGGTTCCAAACAAGGATCTGATAAAATTGCAATCCCCGCTTCAGAGAAGGAGGAAACAGTCGCCGAGCAGGAGATTAGCCATGTTGAGGTAGAGGTCAATACAAGTGCTTTAGAAGATGCCATTTCTTCCGATTCGTTGCCCATATCTCGGCTACTGACTCACCCTGAAGGAGAAGGAGAAGCTCAGCATCAAACTCCTGATATCATCAATAGGGGTGACTTACCACTGGAGCCACAGGATTCTCCATCTTCACCTTTATCTCCAGCTGGGTCTACATCAAACATCGACGGTCTTCCTCCCTCGCCCCCTTCGCCCCCTCCACTTCCCGAGTTTTCGATGACTAGAGTCCATCTAACGCCCCTTCGTAGCCCTATGTTTACAACAACGGTGACAATTCATTATTTCATCGTGAGTATGTCTGCTTACTTCCCTTCACCCTTACTGACTAAACACAAAGAGGGATCAAGTCATGCTTGCGTTGATCGAGAACCAAGAGAATGCCGCTGAGAGCTATGATATCGAAGCAGATGACCTCGAAACAGCTGCGGAAGGTGCTTTGAGACTTTTTGATGAGGTCGACTCGAGAATATATGAAGCAGGTCTAACATGGTGCGTCTTTATCTTAATGTTCGATCCATCTTTAACTAGGACCCTGTAAAAATGCAGCGTATCTGAATCTCTGCCTTCGGCTACAAAAATCCTCCAAACTCAAGACCGGCATATTATCTCAACGGGTCAATACACACACATCAGTCCTGGTTTTTCATCGAAATCGAACCATCTATTCAATGCAATGGCCATGCTTTCATCGTTGGTACTCTCAATCTTCATGAGACGGTATACTGACCACCATATATCCCCAGTGATTCTGATATTACCGAAGTATTTTCTCGCGGTCAGAATCCTCAACATTGGCACATTGGCAAACGTGGCCTTAAGCAAGCAGTCGGCGACGGGAAGGAGAGCACAAATGGAGAAGAGGCGGTTTTCCTAGAGGTCTTTAGAAAGGAGGCCAGTTTGACAGACGTAGATAATGTACTTGCAGGAATTCGCCTGAAGGCTGCTGATGAGTAATATATACCCCATCTGAATCCCCTATAAACATACAAGTATTCTTGGAAGAGCCAAACACAAATAGCTTTTATTACAAATCCGCTTCTGTAAACTCAAACTTTCTCTTCCCGACACTCCACGGCCTAACAACAACCGCACAACATTTCTTCAAAGCTCAAGAACTCAAGACCGTTCAACAAGAATGGCGTCGTCATATGCGGCGTCAGAAGCTCAGATCAAGAATGAGATTGAGAGATTAACAGGTATAGACTTTCTACCTCTCTGCACCGTTCTGATTCCCACTTTCTTGCATAGCGACAATCAATCAACATAAAATGCAAATTGGAAACAAGAATTTGAACCAAAGCGGGTATAGTACCAATTATACAGACAACCAAACAGGAAGACGGAGCAATGTGTATGTCAATCCAAATTATAAGCCTCCAAACAAGTATATTCGCCCAGGTCTGAATGGTGCTACTTCGGAGACGGCTATAGCCACGGATTCATCTGGGGCAGGTCCGTCATCAACGTTATCCACTTCTTCCCGTGTTGGGGTTTCATCTCCACCTGCGCCTGGGACTGTTACGCCAACCCAGAGTTCCGGCGTAGGTGCCCAGAAGAAAGAAATCGTCCTAGGCGGCGTGGCTTTTGAGTCATCTGGTCGTTCACTTGTGAGGAAAGATCGTGAGCATTTATTATGCGCCCCTGTCTTCACATAAACCCTACCTACCCTCTTTTTCTTCCCTCCTATTTAGTACCAAAGCTCAACAAACCGGTATCGGCTGGAAAGTCAGCTTTTACCATACGTCACCATCCTTACGGTCACAAGCCCGAGCATGTGCGGCCTACAAGGGCCTACAAGATGAAAGCTCTCCGGGGACGGAATTTGACGCTTAACAACAGCAGCAGGAGGCCTTATTCGTATGTCTTGCGTGCTCTACTGTATTGTTGTCTCATAAATCTTGGGGCAGCCGAAAGTCCTCAAAGCGATCAAACAAGTACTCTGAAAAGCCTTGCCCGCGCTTCACCACCACAGGTGCGCCCTTGCCTCCACCCTTGTTTCTCAAGAGCTGGAGAACCCTGATCGGGCTGGCTTTCCATTCTTGAGGAGCTCGGTTCTTTCTCGATACAATATTCACACTTCATCCTTTTTGTTCTGCTTGTTGTCCCGGACTATCCATTTCAACAAATTTTTCTAGGAGCGTGCACTCGTGGATTGACCTGCATGTATCAACACGACCCATCAAAAATCGCAATTTGTTGGAACTTTCTACAAGACCAGTGCCCAAACTCGGCGGAAACTTGCAACCTATCTCATGAGTCAACACCGCAAAGGACACCTCTATGTCTTCATTTCCTGAACAAAGGCCGGTGTACCAGGGAGAAGTGTCCGTTCCCGCATGTGAATGTGGGACAACGTCAGGGCGTGTGTCGTGATTTTGCTGTATTAGGGTACTGTGAGCGGGGGTTGGACTGTGACCGGCAGCATGTCAGAGAATGTCCTGACTTTGCAGAAAAGGGGAGTTGTGGGACGAAGGGGTGCAAGTTGCCTCATGTGATCAGGGCGAATCGGAACAGGAAAGTTGCTGGAGTTAGTGCTACTGCCTCAGCAGCAGAGGAGGTGGGCGTGGAGGCTGTTACTGTTTCTGAGAGTGATAGCGTTGTGTTGACAGCTGAGGATGGCCAGCTTGGGGATGAGTATATTTCACTGACCTTCAAAGAGAGCGACAGCGAAGATGAAGAGGAGTCAGAATCAGGATCGGAATTGGATATGGATGAAGAAGATGAAGATGATGAGGAAGGCTCTGTCATGGATGTAAATATGTAAACTTGTCTTGTGTGCATGTTTTGTATTTTCTTGAATACAATTATTATGGTATCATATGCTAGACCAGCACAGCCACATGTTGCGGTTGGCATTCTACCACGTACTTTGACCAGTCCCTTGTCGCAGCCTCTGCGCATCTCCCCAAGGTTTAGAGTTCCCATCATCCAGCCTTCTTTTCAAAACTATCCGACACGTAACGCTGGCGCCCATTAGTTCGTCCGAGTCTCAAAATTCATGGCGTCGACCTCGGCGGACGACCCTTCCTCGTTGTCTTCACATACGCAGCGACAAAAACCTTCAGCCTCGCGCCTGATGCTGTCGGTGAAACGGTCTTTGACACAGTCCGTACCAAAGAAGCGTCCCTCCGAATATTCAGTGAGTTCTGCTTTCCAGCTTTATGCTACAGTATCACTGGACTTGAAACAGAAAAGCGCCATGCATTCTACGTTTGAAGAAACAAACGCTACATATCCACCTCAACAGTTTAGAGAGGCAGATCCTGCATCATTTCGGCCTACAATACAACAAATAGCTATGGGTCTGCATACCTCCCGAACCCCCCACTTGCGACCCCTAGTCTCCTCTTCTTATACCTTTCCACAGCGAAACTCCGCGCCTCATTCGTCTAACCCTTACGAACATCTCCATAAAACATCTCCTATTCTTCCGCCTCCGCCGATGCGGTCTTCCATGAAAAAACCCTCTGCGTCAGTTACCTCATCCTCTGGCAGTCCAGCTATCAGTCCCCCTTTCTCCACCGCTTCTGTGGCATCTACTACACTCACATCCCTCACGCCCTCCTCTACTCATTCCCCCCGCTCTTTTGCTGGTCTTAAATCACGCATGGCGCGTTTTTTGCCGAATGCACGTTCGGCCTCTCTACCTACTTCATTGCTATCATCTCCACGAAGTAGTTCTTCCGAGTCTGCTCAACCGAAAAAGGCTGTGCGGTTTACCACAGAGGAAACTGTTGACGGGGACTGACCTACATGACTTTTCTGTGTGGCCTCTATTTTATACGTTTGTTATTATTATTATTTTCATTTCCTAGGTAGTATTTGTATCTTCCTGCTGTAGCCCTAAAGCTTAAAATTAACAGCTTTATCAAAACACCAAGTATATACCTGAGCCAGGGTTTGAGAGTTCAACGTGATGGTGCTAATTAAGTATATACTATATTTGCAATTAAATTGTTTCTGTCAAGACCAATTATATATGTACATCCTGATTGTATATGTGAGCACCAAAGATTACGCGCACACTGAGGGACGGCTACATTAGACCTACTTCAGTACTTTTGCCACTTGATGGGCTTGTTGCTACTTGTAGCAGGTTTTAACAGTGAAATGCGATAAAACTGATGCGGATTTAATTAAGCGCCCAATCTTACCAGCCGATACTATAATTACTGGCTACTTGAGTACTAGTTAAACATCATGCATCAACCCCAATCTGATGGTCATCATTGCAACATTGCAACATCGACGCCGTCTGGGTATCCACTATCCATCCTTCCATGGTCGTTCTGAGACGATGAGAGGATATATAAAAGAAGAATGCCACATCCCATGAATGGAGATGCGACCGTATTGGTCCCTGGTAGTCACCGGCAGCCGAGGCGGCCGAGAGAACTACGAGACTCGGATAGAGTGCTGATAGGCGACATATGACTGTAATAAGTAAAGAGGATGGGGATCTCGTATCATAGTTGAGGCCGTGCTCATTCCATGACAATCATACTTGATACTGAATCCTGACGAACAAGAATTGACAAGAAAATGGATCGAAGGCAGGAATCTAGACTTAACACCGTTGGAATCAAACGTTCGCCTTATCGTAAACGATCAACTATCAGATATCACGAGACACAGGTCACGTGGGTGACGCACCGCCTCTGCAAGAATCAAATTTCATAGTGTCCGCGCGTTCGACAAGGCTAAACCAAACAAACTCTCTTAGACGCCCTTCCTTAACGATTAATCTTCAGCTACCTACCACACCATCCTATCAATCATCCTATAAATTCTACCCGGCGCTTGAAATTAGAAGCTCACAAATCGCCAATTACTATATTGCAATCTAGTGCTTGAATATACGAAACATGGCCCCTGTCGAAACTGAATACTATGATTTGGTCCGTCGGTTTCATAGATTCAATGGCTTTAAAGTCGGTGGCATGCTTATCCTGCATTTTCGCCTTCGTAGTTGGGTGTGCCAACTGATGCAGACGAAACGGCACTGAAGAAGGCTTACCGGAAGCAGGCGATGAAGGCTTGTTTATCCCTTGATAGGTCTTGCTGGCTCATGCCCAACCTCTCTTTCTCTTAGTATCACCCAGATAAGAATCCTTCCGCCGACGCAGAAGAGAAATTCAAGGATATCAGGTGTGTTGTAATCCTTTATTGAGGCACCATACTGATCTAGTGTGCATGGGTTGTAGTAAAGCATATCAAGTGTTATCTGATCCTGTTAGTCGATTTGATTCGTAAGAACGTGCTCAATCTGACCCTGTATCCTCACCTGTCGTGCAGAATCTACGTGCGGTATATGATAAAAATGGGAAGACGGTGGGCCTGAGTTATCTCGAGCCTGAAGAGCGACGACTAATACTCGCTATCAACAGGTGGATAAAGAAGGCCCTATTGACATTGAAGATGCTGCTGGTTTCTTCGCCGACGTTTTCGGCGGAGAACGGTTTGTTGATTACGTTCGTCCTCCTCCCCTTCCTACAATATCACATTTTCCTCATTGATATAAAAACCGTTTAGATTGGCGAAATCGCCATCATGAAAGATCTGACTTCCGTCGCCAAATCTATGATGTCAGACGAAGAAAAGGCAGAAATAGAGAAACAACTGAATAGTGGTAAACCGAGCGGAAGCTCCTTCAGCTCAGCAACGCCGGATAATAACGCGAAAACACCGCCGGTTGCTACCGGCACTGATTCAACTATTGCAGGGCAAAGCACACCTGCACCTTCCGGGGCTCATGACGATAGTACCACACCTACGAAGGCGGCGAATGCGAGTTCTTCAACGACTGCAAGTCCATCTCAAGTTGTGCCACACGGCTCTACCCTCCCTCCATCATCAAGCGCTACCGGCGTCGCCCCCGCCTCCGATAAAGAGCGCGAAAAGCGTGAAGCACTACGACGTAAAACCGAACAGCGGGAGAAGTTACGTGAGCATGACAAGGCGCGGAGGAAGGCGATGGAGGAGCGCGTGGCAGCTCTAACAACAAAGTTGATTGAGCGATTAAGGCCCTTTGTTGAGGCAAAGGATCCAGGAGGTAAAGATGATCCTGAGTCAACAGCGTTTGCAGAGAAGATGAAACGGGAGGTGGAAGATTTGAAACTTGAGAGCTTTGGTGTTGAGGTATGCTTTTTTGTATTGTTGACATTAATTAGTTGCTCATTGATTGTACATTATTTGTAGCTGCTGCATACGATTGGAAGTGTGTACATGATGAAAGCTTCCTCGTTTATGAAGTCGCGGAAGTTTTTAGGAATGTGCGCTGTTCCTTGCTAATAGCACTATTTCTTAATCAATTCATCGTTGGCTTTGCAGCCCCGGATTTTTCTCGAGGATCAAAGAAAAGGGTACTTTGGCTAAAGAAGTTTGGGGCGTGATTGGTAGCGCGTAAGTTATTTAAACTATCATCCTTCCCAATATTCTGAAGTTAGTTTTGATGTTATATCAATAGTTTCAGCGTTCGAGAACTCATGATCGTGGGTAGCCGGTTTTGAGTATTGTTTCTCTTCTTTTTGTCAATTTTATTTTTTGCATTCTTTCTGGTCAGGAGATGGAGAAGGCCCAAGCAAAAGGCGATGTTGCCGAGGAAGAGCTGAGAGCACTCGAGATGGACGTGACAGGCAAGGTGGATCTAAAAACGAGACTAAATCGTTGTCGAATGAAAGCACTAATCGTGGGGTTGGTTTATAGATAATGCTTGCTTCATGGCGAGGTGCCCGTTTGGAGGTCATCCAGGTTCTTCGAGAGGTCTGTCGTTGTCGTTAGGGGTCCTTTATTGAATATTAATCTTCTCGATTGTCATAGGTCGTTGAGAACGTTTTGAGGGAACCCGGACAATCCGAGACCGTTTTGATCAATAGAGCCAAGGTATGTTGGGTCGTACAACATTGAACCTTCCTAATTATGTACATCTCCAGGCACTTCTTATTAGCGGTGCCATCTTCAAAGCTGCAGTCCCAGACGAATCAGATGAGGAGCGCAGGCAACTTGAACGGTACGTTCTACATTGCACATGATTTTCCGAGCTGTTGTGACCCAGTTTCCCTTCTGTGTGCTATTAACTAGCATGGTTCATGAAGCAGCGCTTCCAAAAGCCAAGCAACATGGGACGAAAGCTGCCAAATCCAAACAAGAAGAGATGCTCAAGCAAGCACTTGCAGAAGCAGAGAAACAAGCACTTGCGGAAAAGGCGGCTGCGGCTGAGAAAGAGAAGTTTTAAAAGGATAGTACTGCTGCCACTGCTGCTACGACAGTGTAACTCCTTCACCCGGTTAACTTGCTGGTATGCTGTACGTGGATGGTTTGAAGTTTTCTTCCACCTTCGTAGGTGATTTCTAGTTGGATAATATTTTTTTCTTTTTTTTTTTCACATATTTCACGCAGTATAATACTATTTTTTGCCCTTAGACTGAAGAGTTAAGCCTTTTATGATTTTTAAATGGTATGAAACCAAATAACCAATGATGAGATGATAGGGAAGTAAAATATCTCCAGTACAGAAGGTTGTTGCTGAACTCTATTGCTCTAGAGTTAGAGTTCGGACTGGAAATTACTTCCCAGCACCCCACATATCTACTTGCACACCGGATAAAATAAGCGTACGAGAGGAGTGAGGTGCATCGAAGGAGAAACAAGCCCTCGGATCGTGGGTAGGGAGTTGTAGGGAGTTGGAGATAGGATAGATCTTTTTTGCATAATTTCCTAGTATCGCACTCAAGGATCTAGATTCGGGGCTCCTATTATATATGCACAGCTTTCGATTGCTCGAACGAATCTCGCACCTGACATTGCATGTAGGTTAGCGTAAGAAAATCGACAAGGATGAGAATATTTTACTTTGCAGAAGAAATCAAAGTCACTGACGACGCGATAGCCCGTCAGGGCTAAGGCTTTAGTTATCACCATGGTAGCATCATGGGCTGCTTGGCTGATAGCAGCCCTGGCAAACGCAGGTGTATGATTTCCACCTTGAGGTTCTGTGGGGATGGCTATATGGATGGCATTCAACTCAGGATTCCACACAGAGTTATACGAAATTAGCTTTACCATATGCAGGATGCAGAGCTGGGAGTGCTGTAGACGTGATACATAACGCTTGATGGTAGGGTAAATATGAGATTAAAAACGAACCGTATGAAATATTGCCCTACGGTTTCAAGTAAGTTTGAGAAGAGATGAATACAGGAGGACTACGAACGAAATCAGTGGAGGCGGTCGTCGCATCCATACGAGTAAGCCAGCCATATCGACTCCCTACAATATCGGCGAGACCTTGCGCTAGAAAACCATAAAATTAATTAGTTGTACGTATATTAATAGGGTGTGGAGAAGTCACCGAGTACGGGGTTCTGGTTTAGATCAAGATAAGGGTCAGCAAGCTTCATTTCAACTCTACACGAAGTTGCGAGGGATGCAGCTCTTGAATTCAGTTTTCAGCTTAAAATCACTTATAATCGTGGTTCACTTACTTTAAACAATTTTGCACTCGTTCACTGAGTACCTTGAGCTCAGAGAATGTCGGGGTTCGTGCTAACCACTGCATTTTGGAGTAGTCAGGGATCACTGAAGTACTATAGATCAGGAACGGATTTGTCCAAGAAAAATAATAATGTGGAATTTCACCATTGGGTAGCCAGTTCTTCCCGTGGACTATGCCGTGGATGCGATGATCAGGTTTTATTTGCTGTCGTAACATGGAGATACTCGAGTACGCAGAAAATGCTGCATCCAAAGCGTTTATACCTTCCCTAAGATAAATTTCAGAGGTTAGTTCGTATCTTTGCGCTGTGAAGGCTTACCATGGGGCCGCTCCAGCATGGGCACTATAATGTAGAAATTCATGGGTCAACCCCGAAATTGCAATGAACCACAAACCTGTGTCCAAAATATTCGACATCAATCTGCTGCATAGCTATCGAGGCTCCAACACTAGAAGAATGTGGTATTCCTGGTGCTGGATGACACCTGAGAAAAAAATCGTGAGGTTGTGCGCATTGATGGGGATTTCAGCAAGCGCTCTAGTACATGATACATGCGTCCATGTCAGCGTAACCTCCTCGCTTAAGGAGAATGATTTTGCCGCCTCCGTTTTCTTCCGCTGAATTTGCATTTATCATCAGGCTGAATGCACATAGATCAAAGTTCGTGACTGCTCTACATACCAGGAGTGCCGAGAAGTACAACCTTCCCAGAGACCTGCCGTTGGGCTTGTAATGCGGCTTTCAGGGAAATTGCAATACCAACTCCGCTAACAGCGATGAGGTTGTGGCCACAACCATGCCCCATACCTTGTAATGCATCCATCTCAGAATTGACACCTATGACTCTTCCTCCTGTACCCTGTGAAAATTCTGCTCTCCAAGCAGTTTCGAGACCAAGATAATGCTTGGTGACGTTAAAGCCATGCTCGGCCATGAAATTTGTCAAAAGGTCATGAGCAAACCTGAGGAATTAGTTCAACAATATTATTCTTGTGCGCTGATGAGAAATGAGATTATGAACCTTTCCTGGAACTGGAGTTCCGGATGACCTAAAATTCATCGTGAATAATGCGTTGTGATCATATGATGGCGAGGATACCATGTATTTTCAAACTGAGATCACGAAGTTTGGGATTAAGTTTGTCAACCGTTTGTTCAATAGTAGTTGAGACATTGTTATCAGCCGAAAAGCAATCTTCTGCACTGTAGGATGGCGGGAATGGTTCAGTCGACGACCACCATTCGTTTGGTGGACTGTAAGAATAGTCGCAATGAGGACTGAAATACTGAATGTCTTCCTTTTGTTGCTGTGCATCAAGGCGTGCACACGTCGATTGGTTAAACTGTTGACTCTCGCTTGCTACTTCCGAGCGGCCTTTACATTCTCCCGACAGTTCGATGCTTGTTGCCTGAGAGTTGCTCGACTGTGAGGAGGATTTAGGACGAGGAGACTTGATTCTACGCGATCTAGACTTGAAAAATTTGCCCAGACAGCCAACTTGCAAATCAGAATGGTCCATCAGAGAACTTCTTGGGAGGGCGGCCTTGGCGGTTTAGATTGTGTAGACTCTCGGTAAGGTTCCACTCGACGACCCAACTTCAGACAACCACATCACGACAACCCGGCGAGCGCGGAAGATAGTAAAAGGAGAAGAGCCGTCGAGGAAGGCATGTGTAGATATCAAATATGGCCGAGAACTTCACATAGGTAACTTTTGAGGTGACTCGAAGCCGTCTGACGGTACCAGTACCAGAGATCATATAAGTTTACCGCCTGCATTATTATTTGTTCAGCTATTGCTTCAGCGCAGTCAGCCCAATTTTTGAATCGGTTATCAAATGATAAGTACAGTACAGTAGCTAGAATACAAAGGTTCACTGGGGCTTCTCCCCGCGGAAGTAGCATCCAATTCTTTTCCAGAAACCTGGCTGAGATGCATATTGATCATGGCCACTCAATCCAACCACGATATTACCCTTTCGTGTATTCAGTTGGCATAAGGTGGTCTCACAAGAGTTGTCCACTTCATTATGAGAATTGTGAGGGTTAATCATAAATATGACCTCCTTGTCGGATGTCTTGACAACTTTCATGATCCTTGTGAGAGCAGGTAAAACAATCATTTCACCTTTTCTCGTTGTGAGATGAACGACTCCCGAAAATTTTTCTGGTAAGAAAAGTATGATGTCTCCTGCAAGGGGCGAACCTGAGGTTCAGTAATGGCTAAAATTTTCGTTTGCCCCGACTCTTACCTTTGCGCGAGGTGACATCGAGACCTAGAGGCCTGATAGGAAGCGTCGGTAACTTCGTATTGTTCAGCATCGATGACATGGCTGATGATGATCGGGTACATACCAGGTTTATTTTGATGTCTCCTTTAAGGGTAGCCACATCTATGATTGCCTTTTTAGTGTCGTGGGCGTCGCCAGTTGTACCCAGATCAATGGAAATATCTCCTGTACGAGTCCGGAAGGAGGCGTGGGGCAATTGTTGCTGCGATTTCCGCTTGCACTTTCGACGACTTTTGTCAAGCAATGGGATATGTGGATCGACATAGAAGGTTCCTACACAGAGGTAAGGAGACGACAAAGAGAAGGTAGTTTCACGTACCCTTGATGTCTTCATGACGTGAAAAGATGTGTACTTGATCCACTGTTGGAGGAGGATGGCTGCCGGCACTCGTCAAGGATGGAACACCAGGGTGAATACTGTATGCTGGTGGATTATCTGCCATGACCTTCACTGAAGTAAGTATTGTTGCTCCTTGAGAATAGGGGAATAGTTATCACTGGCACGTCAATCTTAGGAAGTGGCTTCGAGCCGAAGGCGACTTTTGGGGCTTCGACTATCATCATGACATGTGAAACCAGTGTCTCGCAGTAGAAATATAAGAGGGTACTGGAAGGTCTGATAATCAATTAATTTGCTGCGGCCTCCTGGAACGGGGTAAAACGTGGTCAATGTAGCGCGGAAGCTGTGGAAAGTCCTGATAATCGCTACAATTTAATGATGAGAAACCTCAAGGCGAAAATACTATTGCAAGAAGAGGGCTGTGATATAAAGAAAGACCTTGAGTCATCTATGACAGCACTTCCGCAGTACTTGTATTAAATCAATTGTCTCAAAAAAATAAGTGCAAAAAGGGCCTGACCGGGAATTGAACCCAGGACCTCCTCCAATCAAGAACACCCAAAGGAGGAATCATGCGACTAGACCACCAGGCCGATAGCAGTCATTGGACTTTTTACCTAATAATTTGGGCAATAGTCAAGGACATACATTGCGGCACATCGGGACTCGGTATACATCATTGCAACCAGCTTTGCAGATATCTTCTTCCCATTTGTACACCCTCTGCCCGGACTATGGCTTCCGTGGCCCCATCAATGCAACCTGAACGCTTAAACCAGATATTCAACGGACTAAAGAACAAAAACGCAGAGACTAGAGCCCAATCAGCAAAGGACTTATACCATTTCGTCAGTATCATATCTTACATTCTTAATTCTGTTCTAAATTCTTCTCGCGGCTCGTGGAATAGGTGTCGTTATCCATAGGGGAAATGTCATCAGATGCTGCGGCCAAGCTCTGGGATGATGACATCAATCGACGTTTGTTCGAGCTCACACATAGTCCGAACACTGCTGAAGCTTTTGGAGGCCTGCAAGCCATTGGTGCGTCGCATTCTACGACATATATACATTTATAATAAATTCTATGCCAGAGAATTTGCTGGAAATTGATCAGGAGGAAACGATAGAATCCAAGAGGAACCTCTTCCGTTTCTACAACTATGTTAAACACCTTCTTCCCAATCCTGAAGTCAACCTCATGCTTGCAGCTTCGAAGACCCTAGGAAAAATCGCAGATATCGGCGGATCAGCGTTTGGGGAGCGGTTTATGGATTACGAAGTACAGGCGGCTATTGAATTGATGCAGCAGGAGGCTCCCCGACACGCTGGGGTTCTAATTTTAAAAGAACTCGCGAGGCACAGTGCAAACTACTTCCACTCACATATCGGAATTGTCTTCGAGAATATCCTTGTACCTTTACGTGACCAACGCTCCATCGTGAGGGAAGGCGCTGCAGAACTGCTGGCCGCTTGTCTAGAGATTGTAACTCAGAGAGAACGTCAAACGCGAACCCCCGACCTATCCAAGATTCTTCAAGATGCACAGCTGGGCCTAAAACAATCCCAATCCGAGGTCATTCATGGCTCCTTACTAACATATCGCGAATTGCTACTCCATGCCGGCATGGTAAGTCTCATTTTATCATCGTCGTTCTCATAGTCAACATAAATATCTTCCACCCCCAGTTCATGAAGGAGAATTTCCTGGATACGACAGATCAAATTCTGCGCTTCAAGTCTCATCGCGATCTCAATATTCGCAAAATGGTTATCACCATGATTCCGTCACTGGCGGCTTACGACACGCAGACTTTCACGGAACATTTCCTTCACAAGGCTATGGCACACCTTTTGACTCAATTCGACAAACCCAATGAGCGGAACTTTGGTAAAGTCACTTTCACACTTCGTGAGCAAATATTAAGACAGCCTTGCAGCCTTCATTGCGATTGGACACACTGCTACGGCTGTTGGAAGCGATATGAAGCCGTTTCTGGATGCAATCATGACGCATATCAAGCAAGGTTTGCAAGGTCGAGGGTGAGTTTTCACATGATTTTTATATGTACCTCTATAAAACACAAACTAGGAGGAAAAATGCCCCTTCTGAAGAGCCCATCTTTCAATGCATTGGACAGTTGGCAGCTGCTGTTGGCCCCAATCTGACTAAATTACTCCATGATCAACTTGACCTCATGCTTGCCTGTGGATTGAGTGGGCCCCTCGTTTCGGCACTCACCGCCATTGCGAAACACATACCGCCCCTTCTTAAAACCTTGCAAGGTGTGATTCGGATTCCCTTCTGACTCAGAAAATCAGCATATAACGCAGTGCACCCTAGATCGTCTATTAGATTTGTTGTCCAACATTTTAAGTGGACAACCCTACAAATCCTTAGGCGCTCCTCCTAGCCTTGGTCGAAACGATGTAAATGGGACAAATAGAGATCTTAACCCCAGTCAGGTTTGTGGTGGAATTGTTTTCTTTCTTGCTATCTATTGGTTTACTATCTAACTTTTCAGATAAATGGGATCGACAAAAGTCCAGAAGTTTACACGCTGGCACTGAATACTTTGGGCAGCTTTGACTTCAGCGGTATGAATGTTTTCCCCCCTTTTTTGCCTTTGCTGACTATCGGTAGGCCATGTTTTAAATGAGTTTGTTCGCAGTTGTGCCCTTCCGTATCTCGAGGATGATAACCCAGAAGTTCGCAAGGCTGCCGCCGTAACTTGCTGTCTTCTGTTCGTGAAAGATCCTATTTGTTATCAAGCCAGCAGCCATGCCATAGAGGTTATCAGTGACGTCTTAGACAAATTGTTGACAGTGGGGATCGCTGATCCAGGTATTTTATCCTACCTTATAGAAAGAAAGAGGTTGACATTTATCACATCCATTCTTACAGATGCAAATATCCGACGGACTGTTCTTTCCTCCCTACATGAGCGATTCGACAGACATTTAGCTCAAGCAGAAAATGTTCGATCACTTTTCATTGCACTAAATGATGAGGTGTTTGAGAATCGTGTGACTGCTGTTGGCCTGATAGGTCGATTGGCAAAGCATAATCCAGCCTACGTTATGCCTTCGTTACGTAAGGCCCTCATCCAGCTGTTGACTGAACTTGAGTATTCAACTGTTATGTAAGTGCTATCCCTTTGCCACTGATCGGTGGTGAGTTGACGTTGTCTTAGGCGCAACCGAGAAGAGTGTACTCGTTTGCTTACTCTCCTAGTCAGCGCCACGCAAAGGCTGATAAAGCCTTATGCTCTACCGATGTTACGTGTTCTCCTCCAGAAAGCTAACGATAATAATCCAACTGTCGCGGCGAACGTCCTTATGTGTCTAGGAGAGCTTGCCTGCGTTGGGGCTGAAGATGCAATGCCTCATGTTCCTGACCTTATGCAAGTTATTATCTCCAGGCTTTCCGATCCATCCTTGATAAAACGAGATGCCGCACTTCACACTCTTGGTCAAGTCTGCTCAAGTACTGGTTATGTTATTACACCTCTCATTGATTATCCTCAACTATTACCGCTGTTGGGAAGGATACTGCGCACTGAAACCAGTCTGGTAGTACGTCGCGAAGTGGTCAAAGTTCTTGGGATTCTCGGTGCTTTAGATCCATATCGACGAAAGGTACGTTTTTCTCGTGCGAATTTCAGGTGCATTTATCTTACTGTCCTTGGTATACAGAGCAGGCCTGATGAAGACGCTGCAAGCGAAACAGCTGTGGCAGCCGTGAATCAGGTCCCAGTGTCACAGCATACAACTACGTCTGCATCCGACGATTACTTTCAGACCGTCGTTATTACCTCTCTTCTGGCTATTCTAAAGGATCAGTCATTGAATAGTCATCATCACACCGTCATCGAAGCCATTATGTCTATATTCAAGACACAAGGACTCAAAGGTGTCACATTCTTGCCACAGGTACGGCTCAATAAGTTATTTTCAGTTACCTAAAAAGCATCTGGCATTATGATAGATTATACCAGCGTTTGCTGCAGTCACCAGAGGTTCCGCAGCCAGACTTCAGGAGTTCCATCTCCAACAACTTGCTATTCTCATCAGCATCATCAAGCAACATGTTCGTAACTACATGCCAGAGGTATTCAGTCTAATTGCAGAGCTTTGGGAGAATGCAACTCTCCAGCTTCCTATTGTTGCTTTGATCGAGGCATTAGGGAAGGCCTTAGAAGCGGAGTTCAAGCCATTCCTACCTTCCATCATCCCTCTTATTCTCAAAGTATTCGATGGAGAACTCACGGAGAAGCGCATAAACACGCAGATCAAAATATTTGATGCTTTTTTAACTTTCGGTGCAAACATTGAAGAATACCTACATCTCGTGATACCCATCATTGTCAAATCATACGAACGACAAGAACCATTTGAGCGGCCCGAACTGATTACTGCTCTGCGCAAACGGGCTATTCAAACAGTCGACGGATTATCCAGAAGAGTCAACTTTTCTGATCATGCCTCACGCATTATCCATCCTCTGGCTCGAGTGCTAGAGGGACCAAACAATGAGCTGCGCATGGCAGTTATGGATACACTCTGCTCACTTGTCATTCAGTTGGGATCAGACTTCGCTATCTTTGTGCCAACCATAAACAAGGTAATTTATTTCGCACCTCAAAAACGTGAAATGTAGTTGACTTGATGCGAACAGTGCCTACTTCGCAATCGCATACCTCACCCCAAATACGAGAATCTCATTTCCAAACTTCTCAATGGAGAACGCTTACCTCAAGAAACAGGTGTCCTCGAATTGCTGTATGCTTATTTGTTCGCTAGAAGGACTCCGCTCACACACCCACCAGGTTAAGCGAAAACACAAAGGCTCCTGAGTTTTCCGCCCCAGCAGAAGCCACCAAGATGACTGTAAATCAACAGCATCTTAAACAGGCCTGGGATACTTCTCAAATCACTACAAGAGATGACTGGTCGGAGTGGATGCACAGACTTGGGGTAGAATTTATGAAGGAATCACCTTCGCATGCTCTTCGGGCCTGCATGAGCCTCGTTGATATCCATGCACCCCTAGCAAAAGAATTGTTCAATGCTGCGTTTTTGTCATGTTGGGGAGAACTTTACGATCAGTATCAGGTATGTCTCTTGTCCAGTCTCAAAATTCATGTCGATAACACGAAGTAGGAGGACCTTGTGCGTGCGATCGAGTTCGCTATCACCTCGACTACGGCGTCCTCCGATCTCATCCATCGTCTGTTGAACCTCGCCGAGTTTATGGAGCACGAGGAGAAACCTTTACCAATCGAACACCGTACGCTGGGAGAGTATGCCATGAAGTACATGGCCTATGCGAAGGCGCTCCATTACAAAGAACTAGAATATTTCTCAGAGTCATCTCCGGCGGTCATTGAAGCTCTGATCTCTATCAACACCCGACTTCAACAACACGACGCCGCATGGGGTACATTGCTTAACGCTCGTGAACAGTACGACGTCACAAAGCATGAGGAGTGGTATGAGAGACTTGGACGATGGCAGGAGGCTCTTGTAGCATATGAAAGAAAAGCCGAACTCGATCCTACAGCTCCAGACGTTCAAATCGGTCGTATGAAGTGTTTGCATGCGCTTGGAGAATGGGATCAACTTGCTGCTCAGGTGGAGGAAAACTGGTCAAATGCAAATCATGAGGAACGCCGAGAAATTGCACCAATGGCAGCAGCAGCAGCCTGGTCTTTGAATGAGTGGGACTCTATGGAAAATTACATAGCCACCATGAAGGCGGATTCCCCAGACCGTGCATTCTACCGTGCCATCCTTTCCGTCCACCAAAATCAATTTCCCAAAGCGCTCGTTCATATTGCCAAAGCTCGTGATCTTTTGGAGCCTGAATTGACATCGTTTGTAGGAGAGGGCTACGGTCGATCTTACAGGTAAGTCTTTGTCACTCTGAACAAACATGATGTTGATGCTTTTATCTAGCGTCCTGGTTCGTGCCCAAATGCTGTCTGAACTGGAAGAAATTATTGCATTCAAGCAATTCGCCGACCAGCCCGAAAGACAACAGACAATGAGGAAGACATGGATGAAGAGGTAATTCGCTCGAACCCTTCGCTATAAGTTAGGCCTAAAGTCTGTAGATTGCAAGGTTGTCAGCCAGACGTCGAGGTATGGCAAAGAATACTCCAAGTTCGTACTCTCGTCCTGACCCCGGGAGACGACCCCATGATGTGGATCAAATTTTCAAATCTTTGTCGTAAAAATGATCGGATGGCTTTGGCAGAGAAAACGATCAATTCTTTATTGTCCCCCGACAGGGTAAGTTGTAGCATTGTCGGATAATACATGCATTCACCATTTACAAGGATCAGCGTCTACATGAACATCATCACACGAAGGCACCTCCTAATGTGGTCTATGCACAACTAAAATACATGTGGGCTACAGGCGCTAAGGAGGAGAGCCTGAACTTCTTGCGCCAATTTTCGGCAAGTCTCGCCCGAGACGTCATGCAGGAAACCAATGCACAAACTCAGCGGCCTGGTGTATCCAAGGCTAAAATGGCCGAATTGTCAAAGCTAGTTGCTCGCTGTTATTACAAACAGGGGGAATGGCAGGTTGCATTGAAAGATGACTGGAGTGCTGTACGTTTCTCATAAGTGCCATCGACCGTTCGCTGAATCAACCTTTCTTTAGAGAAATGTCGAGGACATATTGCACGCTTATTACCTGGCGACTCATTATGATCCTGGGTGGTACAAGGCGTGGCACACGTGGGCCCTCGCTAATTTCGCTGTCATTTCCCATATGGAAAGCCCGGCAGATGGTAAACCGAATGACGTCGCAGGAGAACGCTTGGCTGTTCATGTCGTTCAAGCAGTGAAAGGTTGGTCTGCACCAACATACCTTTTTTTTTTTTCTAATGTTATTTTTCCAGGCTTCTTTCGATCAATCGCTCTTCGCAATCAAGATGCTCTCCAGGATATCCTTCGTCTGCTTACACTCTGGTTCAAATTCGGTCAGCATGACGAAGTTAGTCACGCCATGGGGGGCGGGTTTTCAACAGTAGAAGTTGATACCTGGTTACAAGTCATTCCACAGGTAAATTCCAATTTTACAGACGTAAAGGCAAATTAATTGTTTTCGATCAGATAATTGCCCGTATCCAGACACCTCATGCAAATATCCGGAGAAATATTGATCACCTGCTGACGGATGTCGGCAAGCACCACCCACAAGCCCTGATATACCCCTTGACGGTGGCTTCAAAATCCTCCAGTGTCTCTCGTCAGAACGCAGCAATCGCAATCATGGAACGAATGCGGGAACATAGCCCTTTGATCGTTTCACAAGTACGTGTTCTACATCCTCCCGTAATAACCTAAGTATCAATGGTCTGCGAAAGGCAATGGTCGTTAGTCGAGAGCTGATTCGAGTTGCTATCTTGTGGCACGAATTATGGCATGAAGCCTTGGAAGAAGCGTCGAGGCTCTTCTTCTCAGAAAAAAACGCGCCTGGTATGATACAAGCCTTAGAACCTTTACATGAGATGCTTGAAGCTGTGCGTCCTTTGACTTGAAATTATCCTCTTATAAATTTCGTTTTGTCACAGGGCCCAACTACTGCTCGGGAGACCTCTTTTGCTCAAGTGTTCGGCCGAGAACTTCACGAGGCACGTGAAGGTTGTCGTCGTTATCGAACGTATGGGGACGCAAGTGGATTGGATAAAGCTTGGGACATTTATTACGGAGTAATTTTATTTTTCCTTCCGATCGATTTCAGAAACATTAACATGCCGCTACTTAGGTTTTTCGAAAGGTCGAAAAACAGCTTCCTCAACTTACAACCTTGGATTTACAATATGTTTCCCCAAGTCTTTTGAAAGCCCGAAATCTTGAATTGGCTGTGCCTGGTACCAATTAGATTCTCCCAATGATGGCTTTGTAAAAATTCAACTTTCTTGACAGGTACCTATCAATCGGGGCGTCCCGTCATCAAGATCGCCAGCTTTGCCACCAAGTTGACGGTCATAGCATCGAAACAACGCCCGAGGCGGCTTTCTCTGAAAGGCGACGATGGAAGGGACTATCAATATGGTTTGAAAGGTAAATAATCACCCAGTCTTATCGTAACTCTAGATAATCTCATCGATTCTATACCCAGGCCATGAAGATCTAAGACAAGATGAGCGAGTGATGCAGCTGTTTGGACTCGTCAATACTTTGCTTTCTGTGGACAGCAGTAGCTTCAAACGCCGTCTGCATATCCAGCGATATCCCGTCATACCTCTTGCACCTAACGCAGGTCTACTGGGCTGGGTACAGGATAGCGACACTCTTCATGTTCTCATCAGAGACTACCGAGAGTCCAGGAAAGTTTTGTTGAACATCGAGTATCGATTAATGCTACAGGTAATTGCACACGCCAAAAGACTGGACAGGACTGTAACCAATCGCTCTCTCAATAGATGGCTCCCGATTACGAAAGTCTTTGTTTGCTCCAAAAGATAGAAGTCTTTGAATACGCTTTGGAAAATACCACGGGCCAAGATTTGTATCGAGTTTTATGGCTAAAGAGCATCAACTCGGAGCATTGGTTAGAGCGACGTGCAACCTATACTAGATCACTTGCTGTGAATAGCATGGTGGGCCACATATTAGGGTTGGGTGATCGACATCCCTCCAATGTGCTCCTGGAACGTAGTACAGGGAAGGTTGTTCACATCGATTTCGGGGATTGCTTTGAGGTTGCCATGCATCGCGAAAAATTCCCAGAGACGGTTCCTTTCCGACTTACAAGAATGCTTACGCATGCTATGGAGGTCAGTCAAATCTCTCGACATTTCGTTTGATGAATTGACCATTTCCGTGCAATAGGTCAGTGGTATTGAAGGCAGTTTCAGAAATACTTGCGAGATCACAATGCAAGTCCTCCGGGACAACAAGGAATCTCTTATGGCTGTTCTGGAAGCATTTGTGTACGACCCACTCATCAACTGGAGACTGATGCAGACAGAAGTTGAGATTCGCCGACCATCAGGTATCTAGTATTTTATGGTTGGAGTGTCAATGTCCATTAACAATTTGTTTTGCAGAAACAGAAATGTCTCCCGAGCGAGCTGCTGAGTCTGCTAGGGCAGCCGCAAATCCCCAGGGACCAACCCGGAAACTTAAAGCTGATGAAAATGATATTTTCAACGGTAAGTGAAACCAATTTTATGATACCTCATGCTTACTCTTCCAACCAGACGAGGGGCAACTTGGTGGTGCTCAAGAAGTTCGCAATGAACGGGCGCTATTCGTGTACAACCGTGTACAACACAAAATCACAGGTATGATAACCGAAATAAACCACAACAAGGTTCTATCTAAAATTCTGAATTCAGGACGTGATTTCAATCCTGAAGTCGTTTTGACTGTTCCTGCACAAGTCGAAAAGCTTATAGAGCAAGCTACAGCTTTGGAAAACCTATGTCGATGTTTCTCAGGATGGTGTGCCTTTTGGTAATAGTTACTACTTACACATTTTTATCGCATGCTTTTTGTATTATTACTTACCTGGGAATTTATTCAACTGGAGAAAAGAATTGTTACAATGACTCAGAGTAATACAATGTCTGCTACAATGATCAATGCGGCGCCGGGTTGCCAAAACAGGCACAGATAGAACAGAACTCTTGCCTCTGACATCTTAAGCTTGAACTTTTGGGTCTATCGCTAAAAACTTCTTTCATTATGCCCCGAGGGATTCCTAATGCGAAACGCGATGAAACTGGCATGCGTTATACCGTGTTCAACGTTCCTCTGGCGTGAGTCAATTTCACTTGGTTGGGGAGTGGTCGTGTGATAGCGAGCTTCTGGGCAGATTCAATCCCAAACATGTTACCTCCACCTATCTCAAGTCCGAGTCACAGTCACTTTGGGCAAGAAATGCTCTTCGTAAGAGTAAAGCTGCTAATACTGAAGAGATACCTCAAGATCAAAGGTATAAATCTTTCACCGCTTGAAATCTATGATCTAAAGGAAACAGACGCGGTTCTCAGGTTATCGTCATACACCCTGGGTCGCGTTTCATCAGAATAGGAAAAGCTTCGGATGTCAACCCAATCACTGTTCCATGTGTGGTTGCAAGAAAATGCAAGACATCTTTTGTTGCACCGGAACGCGTATCGCTCGTTTCATGGCCACGCACACACTCAGTGCCAGCATCAGCTGAGAACAACTCAAACGAGGGAGACGAACATATCCCACTTGATGACCCAGTAAGCTTCACTGAAGATCATTACTCACAGTAACATAATTGTTTTCAAGTTTGATTCAAAATTAGCTGCAATCACTCTTTCCCTCCGGGACCGGATGCGATTTTACAAACTACGTGTTACTCCTAATGCCACCAAAATAGCGTCGACATTTAACGAACAATTCAAACCGGAGAAGATCCCTGAGCATAATGACTATCAGACTGAGTGGATCGATTCCTCCTGTCCTGACGAAGTTCTAATTGGCGAGAAGGTATGCTTGCAGGATTACTTCCCAAACTTGTTGCTCGAACTCAACATAAATCATAGGCTCTCCGCATAGTTGATCATGTATCCTCGAACTACATGGTAAAATGGCCAATCCACGGCTCAAACTTCAACACCCGCGACTATAGCTCCCTGCAAATGATACTCAGTGATCTTGAAGCAATACTTCGAATCACTTTAAAAGACCGACTCGATATCAGTGAACCGGACTATAAAGTAGGTTCATCTCCTTCTGCAATGGCCACTCAACGACGTAACGCCGTACAATATACAGAATTATTCTGTCGTTCTTGTAATCCCTGATTTCTATGATCGGGCTTACGTTCGGGAATTTGTGAATTTTCTCTTGGTGTCGATGGGGTTCAAGCAGATTTGCGCGCAGCAGGTTGCTATCTCTTCTTAGTTTTGATGAGTACTCACACGCTAAGGCAGGAATCACTTGCAGCCACGTACGGCGCAGGTATCTCAAATGCATGTGTGGTCGACATTGGCGCTACCACGACGAGCATCGCCTGCGTAGATGAAGGTCTTGTGTTACCAGATACTCGGTATATATATGCTCTTATCGCCATGTCCAGTTCTAATGATTCTTAAATTATTGTAGAATGTCGTTAAGCATGGGAGGGGATGATATCACAGAATTTCTCTATGTCCTATTACGACGCATCAAATTTCCTTACAAAGACATGAATCTAAACCATTCCTACGACTGGAACGTGATGGAAGATCTAAAATCAAGACTGTGTACGTTGGCGGATGTATGTGCTAGCGATCATGTTTGCCGTCCTTGTCTCAAGGTTGTTATATCAGAGCGATGTCGCTTTAAATCTTTACGATTTCATTGTGCGACGGCCGAACAAACTCACAGAAAAATACGGTTTACGGGCATATGACGAAATCATTTTGGCACCAATGGTGGGTCCAATTTTTTTCCCTCTAGCCTTTCTGGATACATATCACCCTTTTCATTTGCAGTGTCTTTTTGAACCTCGTGTAATCGAGTTTGACAATAAGCGAGAAAATTTCCGCCCTATAGGCCAAAATGTCACCGAGGAGATCATTGGACATCATGGAGATGTCGTGGTGAGTGGGTTAGCTACACATGAATTGTAAAAATAATTTATTGGAATGGATAGACAAACGCGATGGTTATCTCTACTCAACACTTGATGCCAAATCCACAACCTGAACCGACTCCCCAGAATTCGCTTTCGGCTGTTGAGGCAATCCCAGGTTTGTAGCTATTTGACGTTTAAATTGCATTCAACGGATCTCATTCATAGAACCAGCAGCTCAACCGAAGCTCGAACCAGATGCCCAGCCGATGGATGTGGACCTTCCCGATATTGTCCCCCCCGCGGAGAATCAAATTGATGTTGAGGAAGAAACCAAAGTACCCCCACCACAATCGGAACAGACATCTCAACCTTCACAAGCACAGCCAGCGCCGTCTTATCCTGGTGGTTATGTCATCGACGTGTGCTTTGAGGCCAGCAAACTTCCACTGGACGTAGCCATTTTCAATAGCGCCCGAGCTGCTGGAGGCGACGAAAAAATTCGCAAGTATTTGCAAGCAGTGCTTGTTATTGGTGGTTCGGCCTTAATTCCAGGCATGGCCCATGCCTTGGAGAGCAGGTTAGGAGGCTATTTTTCATTCCTTTTGAATAGTAATAACCCAAACGATAGGTTACAGGCTATAGCTACGCCATTGGTGCCTAATATGGAAAAAGTTCAAATAATTCCTCCACCGAAAGAGGTTGACCCTAGAGTTTTGACTTGGAAAGGTGCAGCAGTGCTTGGAAAAATGGATAGCATTTCTGAGCTTTGGGTCACACCTTCGGATTGGGTGAGTCAAAAAAGTTGGTAGGTTTCATCATGACTAGCTCTATAACAGAATATGTTCGGTGTGCGGGCTCTTAAGGAGCGTTATTTTTACCTTTGAAACTTAATTCTTGTGTATGATTTGTTAATCCGTGGATGATGGGAACACGTTGCATTGTTGTACACTGCAGATATTCAAATGGGATGGTGACTACAGACAAGACTGTTGATTACAGGAACAAGACGTCGATTACAGGCATGAAAGATGCTGATAAGGATGATGATTGCAGAAATGAAGACATGAAACGTTGAATCTGAAGATAAGAATTCCAAACTTGGCAAACTCCATGGAAAGGAAAGGATGTCATATAGAATAAAATGTCCAAGTTGTCTGTATAATAGATTGCATCCTCTGATGCAATCCAGTGTTAGAAATGTACCCCTGATTGCTGTGAAATTGGACAGAGGATGGCATAAAGGAGGATGAAGGTGAGACGACAGTTACCCGCCTTGAACTTGAACGCGCGTGACGACAATCTACAGGAAATGTGATTGAGCCAATCAAACACCGAGTTTCTCTTTCAGAGCAACAAATTCCTGGGATCCCATCGTGCACCAGCATTTCAATAGATGCGCCATTTCTTTCTTCCCTTCTCTGCAAGGTGTTAACGTCAAACACGGCTTTATGAATATTTCCGTCTCAAAAAGGAGGGCAAACTGGTCTGACCTATCCTTTTTCAGCCACTCCGCTCTCATATGCCCACCCTCTCTCCAAAGTGTCACATCCAGCGCGTCCGACAACTTGTCGGGTTCCTTGCTATCCGATTGTTCCTCCTTCCGAGCACACTCACTGCCGCGATCCTTTCTCGATTGTGATGCCCATACACCTTCTGTTTCTTCTTTCTTAATTTTCGTTTGCGAGCACAACGGGGGCTCGAGCTTTTCGACGAGTGACTCGATGGCTGCGGCAGCAACTCGGTTCGGAACAAATGGAAAGGTAACGAATGCTCGAACAGCGCCTTCTGGCGTGATAATCAGGAGGCTGCGACAGATAGGACAATCGACAGATTCATGCCAACCCCCGCAGGCGCGATGCAAGCGGGAAAAGAACCATTTGAGGATGCAAAGAGCGCAGAATGTGTGGCCACAGTGGCCAGGATTTAATGCGTAGGGAGCCGCGAGAACTTCATAGCATCTACGATTTTGGATGTTATAAATGTTGCAGAGCAATTAATAGCAAATCTTAGCTTACAATGCACAGGTAAAATGTTCTTCAAGTTGTCTCAAAGTTGACTCAGCTTCCCGTTCCGCAATCCGCGACATCATGATAGAAGCCTCATCCTCCTTCCTCGTGAGAGACATTGCCCGCTGTTCTAGCATATCAGAGCGAGCTCTGAGTTCTTTCTCTTTGTTAAGAAGGGCCTTCTCACGTCGGTCGAGTTCTTTGTGTGTTATCCGCTGCAATCGCCGAGAGGTGGAACAGGAGGGTGTACTGTGGGTAATCAATCGCGATACACTTCCATTTGGTACTGCAGTATCCACTCGTCTGCGCTTTTGTCGGCGTGCAGGTTCTGTGTCGGGTGCAGCCACTGTCGTGCTCCGATTCAGTGAGATGGACTTACGTTGGGAAAAAATTGAAGGTATACCCTGGCGATTCCTAAGTCTGGACGACCTCCTAGTGGTCACAGTAGGCGACTCATTGTTGCTGGGCATGAAGGCAATTGAGGAAGTGGTTAGCAAGTGGCAAGCCGCAGGGTCACAGAGTCGGGACGCTTACGTCATGTGACTTGTAACTGTCATGTCACGTTATCCAGTTCCGCCACTGCCCGGTATAAATTTATTACTACTATAATATTGTTAACTGGCCATGGTGACTTGGACCGAACCTTAAATTATCAACGCACTGAAACCCTCAGAGAGGGACTACTGTGCTAAGCGACCTCTCATTGATTCCTTTTGATTCATTTGCACATCTGGCTTGGACAGGCAGGTGTAGCATGGGCATCTGGCAATTGAATCGTGAACCGCGTCTAGAAGACCTGGATAATATGCTTGTTTAACATTCGCCAACGCCCAGACTACAGACTTGCCTACAACGTCAATAGATTTTTACCAGCAGCTCTTATCTTCCCCCTTGAAGACGGATCAGTGTGCCTGTCCCTGCGATGTCATATTGATATATTGCCCAAGATGATCTTTTGGCGCAGTGAATAAGTGGAGTGGTTTCTGAACCCCAACTTCTGTTTTTGTGGAAACTGGCATTATAAAGTGCATTGCGAGGCATTTGGTGTAATCTGATGTCAATCTGTCAAGATCAGTAAAGTAGTGCTCTGCTCACTCCGACAAATCCTACATTTCCTACAGTCTGTAGCTCCATGGTGAGAATATCCTTAGATCCCTGCTGCGTTTTCTCTCATTTCTATTTATCTCATTTTTATTATTCTTAGGTGCCCAGGCTCTGCCCAACCATTAAGGTTCTTTTGGGGAAAAAAAGGTAAATGTCTCCTCTTAAACATCATGAATGGCCGTACATGGGTGCATTGCAGAGTCCGTTTCTGTGCCCTTGGCTCGACGTTGTGGTGGGGGCTTGCATCCTGAATTCAGTTTGAAGCTCCTGCTCCTCAGGTTCTGATTTTTTCTGCTCTTGTTAGAAAACGCAAGTTTTATTATCATCCGGGTATCGTATATTTTTGGATTAAAGTCGGGTTGACCGGAGTGGTGCCAGTACCTGATGGCTATACACATACGTAGTACAGTGGCAGTAGCAGTCGATATGTTCTGCCATAACAACGGGTTCTTCAGTATCACCAGAGCATACTTATTTGAGACTTGCGATAACTTCATTTGGCTCTGCTGGTGGATTGCTCAAAGTATGTATTCTAGACATGGTCTCCGTCGTCTACCAAAATGCTATCAGGGCCTGGTCAGTGGTTTCTCAACAGTTTGAATATCATGTGTATACAATTTTTGAAAAGGGGATAAGTACTTTCTAGTACATACTTGTCACTAGATATCAACGACATAATGATAATTCCGCTTTTCTGGTGAGTTGTCTTCTCTTGCTTAATTTATGTTCAGTTGTCGAACCTTCAGGCCTCATGGTAGTATAAATCTACATATAATTAATGCTAATAAATGTCTAGAGCCGCTCTCTCTCCGAACTGGCAACCGTTCCTTGCTGCACAATTTATTATCTTCTCATTCTTTGATAGGCTTCAGGTCACATTTATCACTACCTCGAGCATTTGCATTGACTGAGGACGAAATTTTTTATTGGAAAATGATATACGGCATCTGCCATCCATACCCACGTCAGCGAAGTTGTCGATAAACTGGGGAGCGAGTGAGATCCGACCTCGCCGGCATCGGCTCAATTTTATTTCTGAGTAACTCCATCGGTATATACTGGGACAATAACCTCATACGAGAGAGCGGCAGATTGCTTACTTATTGGTCGGCACCCGCTGGCACCCGCGAGAAGGAGTTGCACTTGCCCGTGCTCGGCCGTAGGGACTGGTGTGAAATCAACGGTTGACGGGGGAAATGATGACATCGCAGCAGATCGCAGCTCGGGTTGAAGATGGGAGTTTTCGGGTTGTGGAATGAACTGACCTCTCGAAGACGACAGCGGAAGCATCTCGAGCGCTGTGTCAAAATGATTTTTTAGAGTTCGACGAAATTGAACTTAAGGATCAATCACTTGATGAGTCCGATATGCACTGAAGAAAATAAGAGTCCAATTTGAAAAAAATGTTTCAGTGGATTGTTTTGCGCGCTCAAGGTGTTAAGTCAAAGAATCGACTCTCTTTAACATTTCTTGATTTGTCTTGTAACTCCCACGTTCTGTATTGTTCGTTGTTTGGTTTTGCGGGGGGGATGACATCAATTACGGAATCAAGATCGTAGATTTATTCAATTTCACAAAAGTGGTTCAAATTTTTAAAAGTAGTGTATTTCCACTGGAATATATAGAAAGAAAAAAAAGATGCGGATGAGTGCGGAAAGAAGAAAGGGTTTGAGTGAGTGGTTGGTCCACATGATCTCGACCTATATGGGTGCTGAAATTCTATAGAGAAGGAGAAGTGTTTGGTTTGATTGTTCGGCAGTCAGAGTAGACCCTTCAGAATTAATTTGAAGATGCACCCACGTCACATAGTCACGCCGAGATCTCGATCTGTTAAAAATGATTTACAAAGAAGTCGAGTAGTGGGACCCTCTCAAAACTCAACGGAGCCGTTCCAAGTAAATTCTCCCCCAAATTTTTCCCTGCAACTTTGTCGTTTTTTTGTTGTTGTTGTTGTCAACCTAGATGCTCTCTCATCCTATTGCACATACTCCCCACTTGTCAATCACAAAATTTATTCCAGACTACCCTTCTCACCTCATTTCGAGGCCAAAAGTCATTTCTCCCTCATCTTTTTACACAGATTTTGTCAACGCCTCTCCAGTAGACTCTCCAACGGGCACTCTTGACGAAGACCGAATACCTTCGCCCCTTTCCCCTCAGGCATCAGGTAATTACGACTATGCTCCGCGTCATTCCAACCCTTTCGACTCCCAACTCTCTTCAGTTGAGATCTATCGAAACCCGCAAAATCAATCTTTTGCCACCAATCAATATCCCAATACCCGTGATTCAGTACAAGAATCTTTTAATATTAATACCTCGGCCCCTGCAAGGCAATCTCGCGCAATGAATTCTTACCTCTCAGAATCCCCTTCTCCTACTGACCTTCATGCTTCTGTATCTGCATTGCCTCATTCTATCCCGCCTCAATCGCAAGAAAGATTCCCCCATTCGGACCCTGGACCATACCCTGCTGCACAAGATCGTGTATCACCCGGACCCGAGAGACTATCCCGCCAGCAAGATTTTGATAAATACCACAACGATAATACTTTGCATAACCACCTACTGGATCACAGACGGATGTCAGAGCCTGCCGTGCTTAATGCCCCTAATCTCTACGCTATGCCTAACCCGGATGCCTCGGCGTCTAGCCGTTATCAACATTTTAATTTCGCCTTCAATCCACCAGCGCTACATACACCTCGTTCTGCGGCGTCGCTATATCTCTCACCCTTGCAGCGTGGGGCTAGCACAGGTTCCCTCCGAGACTTACGCGACCAACATTTCGAGTATTCTTCACAGCAATCCGAATGGAAACATCGTGAGCCGCAAGAGCCCTTCGACCATCAAAGCGACGCTCTCGATGATCCAATTTCACCAATGCAGCCCAATTTCTCGGGTGGCCTAGGAAGCTCTCCGACGACCGGAGTGCCTTACTCGCCGATGAGTGACAATCTCTACGGTCCATCACCACCAGGGACGGGAACCTCGACGTCTTCATCTGCACCTGTAAGTGCAGGTATTCCTTGTAGTCCTTCTCGCTCAATTCCCCAGCATCTGCAACGGAGTCTTAGTAACTCACATGGTGTTGGTGATGCCATCGACCGCAAGACCTATTCTTTTGTCGCACTGCCTGGGAATGCTGTGAAGAAGCGTCCGAGACGGCGATACGACGAAATCGAGAGGCTTTATCAATGCTCTTGGCCAGACTGCAATAAGTCGTATGGTACGCTGAACCATTTGAACGCACATGTTACTATGCAAAAACATGGTGTGAAGCGCAGTCCAAATGGTTGGTCTTTTGATACTATTTTTCGAACGATTTACTAAGACCGGCTCGTAGAATTTAAGGAGCTTCGAAAACAATGGCGTAAAGCCAAGAAAGAGTCAGAGACTGCGGGTGGAATTGTCCGCCGGGATAGTTACAATGATAACTATGACGATAACGGGTACTATGACCAGCGGTACCTGGGTTCTCACTCAATTAACCATCGGCCACATTCGTCTCATCATCCTGGTCTGCCATCGTCAGTATCTATACCCCATTCCGGCACAACAGACCGCTACTCAGTCTCTATCGATGATATACGGTACCCTGCCCATGACCGCGACGATGGTCTCATTAATTATGGGTCTTTAGCCGCCCGTCAGCGATACGGTGGCAATCTACCTTCCTCTTGGCACGGTGGATCCAATATTCCCTCCCGATCGAATATCCAGCCGCAATATCTTTCGTCTTCCCTTCCAAACCAACCTGCACACCATTCTCAACTACCTCAACTAAGTATTAATAGCCGTTTACACCAAGCTTCGTCTGGCATCTTGCCTCTAAATCGTTTACCTCAAAACAGTACGCTTCTGACGCCTTTGCCCGGTTATCAGACGACCTCATTGATCCCTCTGTTACAATCAGGGAATGGCCTTTCATATTCAACCGATGCATATGAAGTCTACGACGATGATAGCAACTCACGACCGGGAACAGGTCATACTAGCATAGGAGCCCACAGCGGAGATGAATTCGACCATTAAAAAATCCCTTCTGCAAGGTCAACTTAAAACTTATCTACATAGGTGGGATTACCTTCAACTTCCGAGCATCCTGCTTGTTTCTCTGCTTTCTTGCCGTTTCTATTCTCAGCCTTCCTTGATTCATCTCACTGGATTTGCATTTCTATGGTATTCCTCTCCTTTCGAATTGAATAACTTTTGTCTTCATTTATTTTATATTTCCCTGCACATATTGAATTCGTCGTAACCTTATCTTGCTTTGCTCATACCCCAGTCATCCATATACTTGCGCTGGTGATATACTTATTATTTCTCCTATGGATAACCTCTTCGTATTTTTCGACCTTAGACTTCTCATTGTACATACCAATTACTTCTGTATAATCTATTAGTGGAAATACAACAATGTATGTTCTGGGTGTGTCGAACATTGATAAAGGCTGGATTTCCTTGTTGTTTGGGATCCGGTGAAACCTATTGATTCAAAGGAGATGATTTGCCTTCTGTCCACATGGGCACACACGCACACATGAGCCATCCATCGATGAGTCCTTTCAGATTACCTGAGTTGGCACGGGAAGTCAAATCTGCAATATATTAATTCCATATGCATATCTATACGTAACGCCTCAATGCATTGATTTAAATTACCAGAAAACTTACGGTTGGCATCTCTTCTCCGAGACGAAGAATGAAAAGAGTCTTCTATTTGTCTTCTTTTTACCCTGTCACCAATCTGTCACCATACTTTCGGGTTTATCAAAAAGAAAATTTTGTGATGTTTTTGGAATATCTGTTCAATTGTTGGAGCCGGGGATCGTTACTTTTTGACTTCGACTTCTGAAGAAACGTGTCTTGGCATGTCAGCAGTTCGCGGATGGGGAAGTCACGTCACAAAGCTTCTTCGCTGTCGGCTTATTATAGACGTCCCTTTCGAAGCGCTCTACCTTGTCTGGACTTCCGTAGACTTCCGTGGGATGACTTAATAAAATTACTTTCCATCAGAGTAATATAGATCAGAGTTCGGTTGCAGATCGTCATGCAATCAAAACAGTGCACTCCGACAAATTGATTGTCGACATAGACTGAAACTGCCGCTGGGGGAGATTGGAAACAGAGACGGCTCAGACGGCGCTGTGCCATGTGATAACTGTGATACGCATACAACGCGCTGCGGTTGAAATAAACAAAGTGTCACATACTGTACCGAATAACTGGTGAGGTCATTGACACAATAATCTTGGCTGAAGTCCCATTGGATTGCAGCGATTCTTTGAAAGGGGTTCCATGAGGTTCCATGGCCATCGGAATAACGAAGCCGACTTTGTCAGAGAGGAAACGCTTTTCCGACGTCGATTGGATACATCGTGTATCGAGGCATCAGAAGATTAGATGATTTTCGAAAAATAGAATTGATGAGATCATCAGATAATCACCTGAGGAGACGAGCCTCAGTGTCCGAAAAAGATATCAATCAACGGGCAAATATATTGAAATCTGAAAGCACGAGAAAGCATGCTTGACTTGATAAAATCATGCCACAATCAACCCCGAGCGACCTTCGAAGAAAGTCAACAAGGTGTGACGGATTTCTCGGAGAACTCGCTGAGACAATAATTTATATTCGACATGCAACTCGGAGTTCTTCATTAAAACTCACCTTCTAATTTTAATGAAGTCGCACGGAAGGGTGCTGAATAGGTATTTGCAACCAAATGCCATCCCATTGACCGCCGCGATATTCGGAATGTTGACTCGAACTCCACCGATTCAGTTTACATACAATCTTCGGAACCTTTAACTTTGAAATCTGAAGGTCAACAATTCCACATCTACGGGAGTTTGGACAGTATCGTATTGCGAACGAAGCAGTATACGGTCGAGGCTGAATAACCGTTTTGGACAGGAGAAGATCTTGTGTGACATCAAAGGACCCATGAGCCACATAGAATTTTGCCTTAACAGTCTGTGATTACATTTCTGGAGGCTTTAAGTTCTAGCAGGAACTTTGTTTAGACGGTCGTCCACCCAAATGAAAGAAAGCAGTGCAAGGATCGGGTTTCGGGGTAAGCATTCATGGCGTAGACTCGCCTGTGTTCGGAACCGTTTTTTAGTTAATCGAGCATCGCGGGTCGCCCATTATGAAATCGGCAGCATGGCTTGAAGGAGCGATTTTCCTTGCCTCAGCTCGAAGTCATCACCGACATACAAGACAACAGATTTTGAAGGGACCTGGGAGACCAGCGATGTGGTGTGTGGCCAGGTTTGGGTCCATCAAACAAAGGATGATGATATTGTCAGCGGCCTCTTCCCTTATCACACACACTTTGCATTATTTGATAATTCGGTAATTCATATTCTTACTTGCTCTACGCTCATCCATGTCGAACGATCTTACCCTGACTGAGCTGCCGATTGAAGTCTTACTTGATAATCTTCTCCCGTATGTCCGGGTGCCAGACCTTCTTAGCTTGGCGTGTACCAGTAAAGTGCGGTTTCTGTTGACATCGACTACTTTAATCAACCCTTACATGAGCTCTGGCAGTTCTTTTCAGTTATCTGTTGTGATGATACCTTGTGGAAGCGAAAACTACAGTCAGACTTCAATTTCTCCGGTGAGGGAACCGCTCGGACAAGCGGCTGGAAGTTTATCTATCGAGGCCTTTCTAAACCACGAGGTGTGTTTTGAGTATTTTCCATTAACAATATCGATATTGATGATTGTACTTAGTATTCGTTTGGGGGTAAGATTGTATTTGTATTGAATATATGGCCCCTCCTTTTCTAAGGCTTTGCATCAAAATTAGCGAAAAGTCTAATGGAAGGCTGGGTCACCCTGATCCTCCGAATTCGACAAGGCAAGGTGTCCCTTTCCCGATAGAATTGCCTTTGCCAGGCGTTCGGGTCGTCAGTCTTGTAGCAGGAGGGATGTATGTCAAATTTTATTTGCCTTTTTCAAAGGCATCTCATTGGTTGTTCGATTTCAAGGTCATTCCATGCTTTAGACTCAGATGGAAACATTCATGTCTGGGGTTTGTGCTGTCCACGTCCTCGCCAAGCAATATAATTGACCAATGTCGCAGGCACGTTGGATGGATCTAGGATTTCCCCTCAGAAATTCCATGGCTTCTCCAAGAGTGGGAGGCAAGCAAAAACGCCTTTGAAGCTTGCTATGCCTGTTCCCATCCGTAGTATCAGGTAAGGAAACAGTCGACCTCATCTACACTATTATACTCATATGTTTAGCTGCGGACGTTTACATTCGTCATGCTTGGATCGTACGAACGCAATTTGGACATTCACAAGCTGGGGTCGACCGTTTCGGTTATCCTCTCCACTTTTGAATGGTGATCCTGGTAATGTTCCCCAACAAATTGAGTGCGGGTGGACATTCTCTTCTCTTCTTACGAAGTCAGGGGACGTCTTCGTTTGGTGGCCCTTCGCGGACGAGATGCTAGGGATCATCGAGGCGAATGATGACGAAATGAATCGACAAGGTGGAAAGAACGTCATTCCCACAAAGGAAGGCGTGATCCCATGCGTAACATGGGACTTAGCTTTCGAACCGACCAGATTGCCTGCCATTCCGCCTCTCCCTGACTTACTACATACAGGAAGGGAGAAATCAACAGAGGTTACCCAGCTGATACAGATCGCGGCCTTTGACAATCACATCGTTGGTTTGACAAATCATGGCCATGTTCTCAAGTTCGGTTCTTTACACAACGAAGAAGGGGTTATAGATGGACAATGGGATTATGTATGTTTCATCATCTGGTATTAATATCACCTGACTCGTTCTCCAGCTTCCCCTATTCAGCGAAGCTAAGCTAATAGCAAAACATTCTGTCTTCTCGGACAGGTCCGGAATTAGTCTTGTCGATCCTCCTCAGACTCTGCAGATAACTCACGTGAGCTATTCCCCCTTTGCATCTTATTATCGTGTTCAACGAGTTTCGGAAGATATCAGCCCATTTTGTGAATTTTACTGCATATTCAACCGACTCAACGTCGATTGTACTATTGGGTGACACAGATACAAGACCAGCCTCGCAACCGAACATAATCCCTGCTCTACAAAACAGATCAATAATATCTGTAGCAATGGGTGATTATCATAATGCCGCCTTGACAGCAGACGGCAAGCTGTTTACCTGGGGCCAGTATTCGAGTGGAGCATTAGGCCTTGGAGATCCTCTTGAACTCGAGCCAGGTTCACCTGGCGCATTCGCTACTGCGCACCAACGACAATTAGCCAGAGAAAGGGGAAGGTTTACACGACCGCCAGACGTTAATATCCCAACGAAAGTCAGTTTTGACCATAGCGGAAAGAAACCTAAGGACCGATTTTGCTTTGCTGCGACAGCGGCTGGATGGCACACTGGCGCATTGGTGATTGACTTGGAGGTTCGCTTCTTTTTTTTTTTGACGCGAACGACCCATTAGATTTAAATATTCTTCCCTGAAAGCCCGATGAGGAAGACGAAATGGAACAATAAGTTAGACGGTGGAACATTAAGCCAGACGGTGGCTGATGGGTCCAAAGGCGGCACGGCCAACAAGTTCAGCATAAACGAGCGTTTTCGTGAATCTAACAGGAGGGGAAGAAGATGAAAGGTGTGCTCTGTGGTATGGAATAACTGTGTTGCTACTTGTATGACATGACAAGACGACCTTAGCTAGGTTTATAAGTGAAGAAAAGGTTTTGGTATGGCCTTCATCAAGGAAACTAGCTGCTTTTGGAACCTGCGAACTGATATGTATAGAAGAAGATGGAGGGAAAGATTTGCATATGTACTTATATCCCTGACCCGGTACCCGGTACCTGGTGACGCGACTGTGCACGTTCGAAGTCCTTGGTTCAATCCACACTCATTGAATTGCAAAATGGCATTGCTGATGCTGAGCATCTGCGTCACTGAGGCCATGGAGGCGGACCGAGAAAGAAAAAAAGCGCGGCGGGCCTGACCGGGAATTGAACCCGGGACCTCCTCGAATATGGCTGAACCCTAACAAGGAATCATACTACTAGACCATCAGGCCGATGAGACGCTTAGCGTAAGGACCAATATGAAGCCCTTCAACCCGTTAAGTAAATAATAACGCCGCAGATCAACCGATACATTACAGATTTACACTTTCACTGTATTTACTTAAAACGAGTCAAAATATTTCGAAGTGGTACAGGCATACGACTTTTTTTCTGAATGGATTCTGAGGCTACTCCGTCCCGTACAGCAGTATCCATTTCGTTAAACTCCCATCGCGTTGAAAAGGCGTTTGAAACCGTGGCTCGCTTGTTCTCTTTAGCGCTGGAAATCGGTCCTTTGATAATGCGACTGAGTGAATGTCTCCCCCGAGATTGTAATGACCGTTGAGGACGATCATTATTTTGCATCTCAGGTTTGTCCGTATTGCCATAGAAGATACTTGGGACCATGGAGTGGCGAAGAGGGGGTTTAATAATGATAGATTTAATCCGCTCCTTTGTTTTCATACCGGAAGAAACCTTGAAAGTCGTAGATGTCGAATGCCAGGATTTGGTGCCCTGTCGAATCAAACGAGTCCTTCCCACCGACCTCTCTTTATCGGATGTCGAATTGAAGCGAGGGGTAGGGTTCTTCTTTACAGGAGCGTTGTCGTACAAGTGACCCTGGGCAGAAACCTGAGATGAACGCCAAACATCATCATACATCAGCGAAGCGACATCTTTCTCAAACTCCGACGGTGACAAGGCAAATCGAACGCTCTTCGAGGACCTTGGTCGAAAAGTTGGATGTTTGGCTAGAGAAGAGCGAAGTAATAAAGGAGGGGAAGAGGTGTATTTCGAGAGGACTTCTGGTTTCTTGTCAGGTGTATCGGTCCGCGTACACTTTACTGTTTGGAGATTTTTAGTTGCCGCGCCGACCTTACGAAGGTCTGCGGCTCTAACTCTAGATAATGGAGTCCCCTTCTGACGCCTTGTCGGTACTGTAAGAGTAGCTAAGCGCCTGCCAAGTACTTCAGGGGATGCATTGTTCGGTTGTTCGGGAGGTAGTGTGCTCTCAATGGTCGACTGCACAAACTCAACGACTTCAACTTCCATTGGTTTTTTGATAGGCTCATAGGGCGGTATCGAAGAAACCGGACATAGTCGCGAATCCCAAGGAATATCAACCGGCGGAGTATGTAGAGCCATGGATGAGCACTGGAGACGGAGGTTATTTATCATGTCTTCTATGCGTAATCCAGATGTGCTCGCAAGATTGACGTCCTCAAAGTTTGGAGAATACGTTGAAGGCGAGCCAAGAAAAGCCGTAGGTATACCGGGATAGGACAATTCGGGAGACATGACTTCGTTCTTCAAGAGTAAAGGAGGCGGGGGCTTCCTACCCCTGCGGCCGGCCAAGTTAGCTGCCGGTTTGAGCGTAAAACTTTGACAAGAATCCAAAGAAAGCGGAAAAGTGCAGTGTGAGTTTGATATCATAAGAGACGGAAGAGTCAGCTGCTCCGGGAGTTCCGGTTGCTGATCGATTATTGAACCCTCTTGGAAAGCGCCTTCAAAGAAGTTTTTCAAATCTTTCAATTCTCGCATCATGTCAACCAACTCCATAGGCGTCAGAGTTCCAGAAGAAGAGCCGAAATCCATCCTTTCGGTCATAGCTGTGTGTTTGTCCGGAGAAGCATCGATGGAAGCACGGGGCTCTGGCTCAGTCTGAGCAACATCAACGCGCACATGTCCAGCGCGAGCTTGAAAAAGAGCACGGGAGAAGTCTTCTGGCGAATATAGGGATCCTTCTGGCAGCCACTTCTCCGGGACTGAAGTCTGGTCCGGGATGTTTCTCCATGGGATATGCCCAGGTGCTCGCCAGCCTGTCAAACATTCCTTCAGAAATGATAAGGGATGAACTATTGTCATGGATCGCAGAAAAAATGAACTCACAACCCATTTGCTAATACAAAGACATTCCTTGTACATAGACTTGAGGCGCGGTGAGGTTGGAGAAGTAATCACGACTGGGTTGACGTCTGTTCTGGGTTCTTGAAGTGGTGACAGAGGCCCCGAGAACATTTTGAGATGATCGCCTAGTCCAATTATCGAAAGCCTAGGAAGTTTAGATGCAGAAAATGGGGGGATTTGATCAGACGAGCTACTTGAAAGAGTGTCAAAGGTGACCGACTCCGACATCAGGGGTTGTATGCGGTCAGATACCAGCAGTTGTCGAAGGTCAAGAGAGTCAAGAGTGAGACTGGAAGACAATGCGTTATGAGATTTTTGCCCCTGACTACATAGAGAGTGCTCCATGGTCGCGCAAGGGTCGCAAAAATTGAATTTGTCCAGCTATGTACAAGACGAGGCTGACAGGTCGTTTCAACGGAGACTGGCTGATGGCGGCGTATTCCAAGGGTACATACTTCCCACGATCTGGTTCTTTTTTCTTTGTTCGTCTTAATTATTACTTTATGTGAGTCTTTCGTTGATTTTTTTTTAACCTGGATGATGAGCCTGGAGACATTTGCACGTCAGTCAGACAACGAAATAATCGTTGTGTAAGATGACAGTCCACGCTTTACTGACTTTTGTGCTATCCGTTATGTAAGAACGTTGACTGACCACCACCATCTTGTCTTTCAGACCTTCTGAATCTTCTCTGTTATACATATATCCCTTCCATTTTAATCCATGTCAAATTCAGTTCGTAATTCTGCAACAAGAAGTCCTTTGGCATCTGGAACTCCCACTTCCACCAACGGTGCCCAGCCGAGAGCAGGCGCATTAGTGCCGACAAATACTGTCACCACAGGAGATGGACTGACGGTTCGCACACGGATCGACCCAACCCTCACCGTGGATGATGTTGTGAAACAACTGTGTCTCAATCTGAAGATTAAAGACCCTCCGTCGCATTTTGCGCTGAGAGATGAGACAGACGAGCTAGTAACCAATGATAATCTGAGGAAGAAGATCAAGAACAAAGTCAATCTCAAGTGGGTCACTGCAGCTTTACGTGCCTAATTTTTTTTGACAGACTCGGTTTGCTTAGACTTGTCAATGCGCCGGCTCGTGAAGCCAGAGAAACTGCAGAAAAACTCAGTAATCGAAATGACAAGAACATCAAATTAACACTATTTTCCTTGCAAAAGTTCATACGTGTATGTTGCGTATTCCCAGCTATGTTAGCCGATTTAAGTTATACTACATCATACAGGAAGAGCAATTTGCTCAAGAATTTCTTAGCCATGATGGTTTGAATGAATTGGTGGATGTCATATTTAAGTCTACGGGCAATACACTCGCAGTGCGTATAGCTGTCGACTATTTTCGTACCCTTGAATCCTAATTGGCACACAACAGTACGCCCTTACAGCAATGCAAAATCTTATGGAGCTTGAATATGGTTGGGACAGGCTTGGCGATGGTTTCATTCTCAGAATCGTGCAAATTTTATCATCCCCGCAGTCTTTGATCAACGTTTGTCGCCCTGCCACTGCCATCCTCAAAAAGCTTGTCGAAGCAGACCCAATCAGTGCCTCAGGGCCGCAATTAACCAGTTCAGGTCGGAATCCGTCTAGTGCACCATCGGATTCAATTTACCGCTATGGCTTCCAAGTAGTGTTTGAGCAGATGAGAAAAGAGCGAGGGTTGCTAGAAACAGTGGTAAATCGGCTGGGTAGCGCTGATACAGCTATGGCCCAATACAGGTGTGGATCCGATCCCACTTGGCCATTGCCCGCTTAACACTGATTTTATTACACAACAGCATGATGCTCATCAACTCGTTGCTATCTCACGCGAGTGACGCTCGATGGGAGGAATTTATCTCGGATCTCGAGAGGCTCAATGTTCGAAAGGCAGTTGTTGTAAGTCTCCTAAAATGAAAGAATGTATTACGAAACCTGATTGTCGTTATAGCGGCTTATGTCTCTTCACACCATTGAGGACTTGACGTCTTGCATTTTGGATTTCCAAGCAAATATCATCCGTGTCACCTACCGCAAGAAGACAACCTTGGTCGATCCCGATATCGAGGAGGCTCATGCTGTCGCTTTGACGGCTATCTGGGCGTGCAGTAAACTCGAAGAAGAAATTGACACAAATGGCCAACCTCTGAAGTGGCGCAAGCTTGGATTTGACACTGAAGATATTATTCAGGAGTTCAGCGAAGTCGGGGTTCTGGGCCTGGAGTGTCTGGTAAGCACCAGTCAAACATGACAGCGGAAGTTCTGATTATTCTTCTTGTATGTTTTAGAAAAGATTTGTGGAGAGCGATCCAGACTTTTCCAAGGTTAGTGCAATTCTACTCTTCTAAGTAATTGGTCTTAATCAACTTAAACAGGTTATTCTCGAGCAACTAAGTCGGGGTGACGAACGAAGATGCCCGATAGCGAAGGCGTCTAATGAAGTTGTTGAAATACTTTCAGAGCATTGGGCCATTTTTGCACCAGGCTGTATGTTGTCCTGTGATATCTGCTGGTAAATAATTAACATCTTCATCGATAGATTCTACATCCACCACATTCCAGCCATTTTTCCTAGATTTCCATAAAGTGCATTCCCTCGCCACCCAGTTTTTCATCCGCATGTGGAGTGAAAGCGGCGCCGCATTTGGAGATTTCACTCGTGTTGTTGCGCTCGTTCGTAGCCAGTATGTGTTTTGGCTACCTAGTTTTTGCCTAAGCTAATTCTTTACTTCATAGAGTCAAAGTTGCGCTACGACGAGAAAATGTTCGTCCCTGGCACGAGGTAGAGCAAGATTTCATTGAGTGCGAGTATCGGGCTGTGAGGGATCGACAGATGAAGGAACTTGAGCTCGAAGACGATCTACTGAGCAAGATACCTGTTCGGTAAATTTTATCATAGTTGACATGTTCTGGTGCTCATTCCATCGTCTAGGAACCTTCGTGCCAAGCTCTACAAAGAGTCGTTCGAATTTGTGAAACAGCAAAGGATTCAGTGCTTGTTACAAGGGGCATGGTTCATCAACGCTACTCCTCAATCTTCACTCCGCGAAGCTAGTCGAAAGCCGAGCCGACCGTGGAGATTTATGAGACTAGTGAGTTTTGTCATTTTATGTATTTGGTCATTGAATCAATTCACAAGGACACCGGGATGAAATACCTGCATTACGTTGACAGTACAGCCAAGTTTGCTGTCCGCAATGGTCTGGAAGATTTGACTGACAGAATTGACATCTCAATGATAAGTGAGATCGCGACGGGTACCTGTACCTCACCACATATTTCATTACGAGAGCAAGGCGATCTTCCACCATCATCTGCGCAGGTTCCATCTCCGCTGTCTTTTTCTTTGTTGAGTACCCACGAGGGTTCACTAGCAGATCAGATTGCGCCTGATCAGTCGCGATGGGCTGATTGGACAGATGGACTCAACATGTTGAGGAGGGATGGTGGTCATGTTGCATCCAAGGAGACTGCTGGTTTTGTCCAAGCTCTCACAGAAATTGGTCTGAAGATCAAATTGCTGGGTATGCCTTTCCGCTCAATGATTCCACGTACTATTCACTCATGGCCGTGCAGATTTATCAGGAGAAACGGTAGAAATACCGAGTGGATTAGTACCCGGTCCTCCGCCTATGAACAATGACTTCTTCTTTTCCGAAGTGGTATATCCGTAGTTTTCTGGGTCCTTTTCATGTAATACCAAGAACAATGGTCGGTGTATGTAACTGAGTTGTTATGCAAGTAATTATGCCATGACGTAGTGGGATATCTAAAATACGTGCAGTTGATGCAGAATATGTGTATGTATGTGACGTGTTCGAGGATCGTAATGCACTGATGATGCTTGTGATATGCGAATGATGAAAGGGGTGCCTAGAACTTTTTGGCTAACAAGACGCGACGGGGGTTGAACCTGCCAGAACGGGGTTGAACCCGAAAGTCTATAGATAAGCAACAGATGAGTAGAGATCAATCGGTATGTAATAAAATGACTGTAGTGGGCAAGGTCTAATCTAGTGACCGTTGACAGCCGTAGCTTTAGTTTTAGGATTCGTAGCCAGGTATTCAGCACCGGCTTTCAAGAAAGGCTTGAAAATAGCCTCAGAATCGTGGAAATCGTTGTGAACGACGTTGACCAGGAAAGACGTATCCATGATCTCTGTGATGAGCTTATTTGATGGCGAATCAGGTTCGTATAGCTTAGCCCATTGTTGGCCAAGCTCAAAGGCCTCGTCCTGAAATATGATTAACGTACAGCGTGGTCAGGTTTGTGAAGTGCGGCTAACCTTCCAAGCCATGAAGCTTACTGCTTCGACGATAGTAGGCTGGATAATTTCCTTTCCTGGAAAAACTCCCCAAGTCACAGCGTTGGGTCCTTCAGAATGAGTATTTGTTCGCAGGTCTCCACGTTTGTTGATCACATAGTAAGTGATATTGCTATCCCGCTCAATATGAGTTAATAGGAGATCTAGAAGGGTTGGGTTGACGAAGAATTCGAGATACGCCTGACGAACGACGATGAGCTCAATCCATTACCGACAGTCAAGCAAACTGACTTTTTGATAGACATAACCGTTACTTGGGCCCCAGCCAAACACCTTGTCGTCGCTTCTCGCACCGTTTACTGCAGGTTGAGAATTGATGGTCAGGAACCCGAACTCGTTTATCTGGGCTAGCTGCTTGGAGATAACTGAAGTTTCAACTGCTGGCGCCTGGTCTGACCAAGGAAGAGCAGCCAGCTGCCTTATACAGAACCGGGTAAACAGAGATGCAATGTCAGCCAAGGTTGCTGGGTGGCCCCATAGATTCAGAGCATTTTCTTTCTAATGGTCGCAAAGGCCGATAGTTAGGAGAGGTTTAGGAGAGATATTTATCGGCTCACTGTTTGTTTGATCCATACACCATAGCCATCAAGTTCACCATATGCGGGGCTACGAGAGTCTCCAAAACGTCCATTGGGATATTCATCCCAGTTTTCTGTGCGAGAGATATATGATTTGGTTCTGTTGGCCCAGAAAATAGGCCGAATGGTTTCCTGGCGTCTGCTGGGAGTGAGGGACTAAGAAACAATTAACACAAATCAACATATGTAGTATGAAAGAAGAGCATACTTGTCTCCAAGGTAGAGGCTTGATAGTTTCGATTCTGGGAACGAGGTTTAACTCTTGAAGTAACATCTTGGTACCTTTCTCCAAGTTCATAGTATAGAAGTGCAGACCACGAATGCCGATATCCTCCTTCAGAATGCGTCGGCACATATCCGCTACAAGCTTGGTACCAAGCTCTCGGACTTTTTCATCGTCATTCTTCACGGGCTCTAGCTCGTCGAGGATGGACTGAGGAATCGAGATTTGCGCCAAACTAGTCGCGCGTTGGAAGCCGTTCCATGTCTGGATGGGAGCAATTCCAGGTACGATTGGGATTGTAATGCCCGCCTCACGAATGGCCTTGACCCATGAGATGAAAAGCTCGACGTCGTAGAACATCTGGGTGAAGATGAAGCTGGCGCCACAATCGATTTTCTCTTTCAGCCATCTGATCTCGTTATCACGTTCGTCTGGAGGGAGCGTCATGTGTTGGGGAAAGCCCGCGACTGCGATATCAAAGTAGTCTCCGTATTGGCTTCGAATATGTTTGACTAGATCGATGCCATGGACGAAACCACCTTCAACAGCTTCCCATTGCTCCTTTCCCGCAGGCGGATCGCCTCGCAATGCAAGGACATTCCGACAGCCGTGTTGTTTTGCTTCCTAAAAAAAATCGATGATTTACTTAGTCGAGAGAGCTGGTATATCGAGAATTGAACCGACCTTCAAGGCAATGTCGACTTTTTCCTTGGGCATGTTGGTGCAAGTTAAATGCATGCATGTCTCTATGCCTATCAGGCCCTGACATGTCTTGACCATTTCAGAAGTCAAGTCCGATGTTCTACCGCCCGCATTCCTGTGGAAAGAAAACATGAGGTGGGTTTTGTCACTACCACGACTGGTGAAATCCAATACCATGTAATATCAATGAATTCAGGCCCAAAGGCTCGCATGCGCTCTATACGGTCTAAAAGATTTTGCAGACCCTAAAAAAATTTGTAATGATTAAGGATCCAGGCTGAATATAGTAGATTGGGAATATTTCACCTGTGCAGTTCGAGGAGGGAAATACTCGAATGACCACCAGATTTTATCATCTTTAGCGGATTGCTGAATCTTCTGAGATATTTTCATGTCCAATATACAGATTCAACTAAAATAGAGCAGAGAAATGGGTATGTTGAAGTTGGAGTTTGAAGGATCGAATGATCAGCTCCAAAAAAATCATAGTCCATTTTAGGACACCATCAATGTATAATTATTATTGACTACCAAATATAGATCAGGCTTCTGTGGGAGGACTGTCAACATATTGAGTTGCTTGCTAAAAATGCACAAACAAAATGGATTAATTCCCTTGGACGAGGAATACCACGCAAGTTCCAAAGACAACACCAGCGACGGTACCCATGATGACGATGTGTGATCTAATATTATTAATTGTGAATTGATATAAAACATCATAGAACGTCACACAAACTTAGGAGCACCCAGCAATGCTCTTGCCATTTTCATGTCCTGAAACCCCCTGTAATACTCCCAAAGGCCGGCGAAAATAGAAGCAATGGCGGCAGCAAATTGTAAACAGGCAAGTGATATGCCAATGGCGCTAGCGTCGTTTCGTTCATTCGGGTTGGTGCTCGGAACTAAGCGGGCATGAAGAAGAAGAGAAGAAGAAAGCAGGGAAAGCAGTAGTGCAAGTCTGAGATGAGAAATTATATTTCTCTCAAGCATGCAAAAGTCTCTCGCCGTACTGCCAGAGTTCACTAACATGGATTCGGATGATTGTAGCATCATGGACGCTGTTGAGGACGGCCGGGGCCGAGGGCATAATTTCAACGGATCAAGTTATTCACGTGCCTATGTACCTAAAAATAATACTAAGTGCTTGTCCATATTTGGCTCAAGTTCAAAGTCTTCTTGCATCTATCATCCGTAGCCAACTCTGCGGCCACAGTCCTTCATATCACACTCATTTGTTATAGAAATGAACTTACTGAAACGCCTATTTTCAATTGGCAGCAAGAAAAACAAAAAAAAACGAACCCAAAAGGTCCATAATGTCCCGATACCAGAACACGATTCGTCGGGATCACAACCGCACGACGACCAGGAACATGAAGCTGCCGTAGGACGACTTTTACGATCTTCATCAGCACGATACGCTGAAACTCCGGAACTATATTATGCCACCCTCCCGCCTCTGCGTAAGGAGTTACATCATGCATCTGAAATATTGAAATAACATATCCTTTAAATAGCTCATCCCGTCAACAAAGTTATCCAAACGCCAGCATCATCAACTATCAGTCTTGCCAGCACCTCACTGAGTCAGCGCGGAACATACAACGTTACGGTTCACAAACGCAGGAGACACGCTTCCACCGAATTTACCCATGCGAACCGCGACCTCGACGACCAGCAAAAGACGCCAAATCAACCTCGCTTATCTCTGCTTCAGGTGGAAGATAGCCGGGTAATTAGACTTCGTTCAGATCCATCCGTGGCTAGTCTACTTGATTTATATGATGAACATGGTAAATTATCCGCCGATGCTTTCTCAAACAGTCCTCCAAATTCACCCGTCAAGGAGGGACGGGTGCAATGTCGTCGTAATGGATCGACGCTGCGTCAACTTCTTGGAGCGCCCAGCTTGAGCTCCCGACACGAGAATGATAGCGGTAGCGAGGGAGGCGATATCTCCTGGGCCGAAAGATGCCTAGCGTACGTTAGCCTTCTTTCACTCTAATCTATTGGCAATAGAGGCAGCAGCTCATCCGCTTTCTTGATAGTGAAACAGAGAGTGCCTCGTCTATTTCTTCTCTTGGCTTACGCACGCCCAACACCCCTCAAGGTGAACGCGAACCTGATGTTTCGTTCAACACCGATGGAGATTTGTCTGGGAACGTCCCTGAAAATCCTGCTATCTCGTCCATGGAAGTTGAGCTCAGTATGACCGACATAGCGCAGGACTTGGAAGACTTGAACAAGAATCATCCATACATGAACATCAATCCTAGCACCCCACAACGAGCATCACAAGTCTTTGGATTTTTGACTTGTGGAAAGCAGTCGAAACCCGTAGAAGAAATCGAAGGGTCCTTTCCAGAGCTACCAAGTACTTTCAGTTCTCCTTCGGACGAGAATGTCTCCCGTGATAAATTCGAATCTCATTTCTCTGACAACTCATCTGACTTCACGTTTGCCCCTTCACGATTTTCTGCAATGCCTACACCCCTCTCTGATAAGACCTCACGTGTGCCCCTAGCTCGATCCAGCCTAATTACGCACCCTCCCTTTTCACTAGACAGACCGGCTTCACAAGAGTTGCGGTCTACATTCTCAGATGACAGCCATGACCCTGATATTCCTGCCAACTTTGCCCGGGGCCATACAGACGCTGAAACAACCTTTAACGATGTGCCGGCTTTCTCCAAACAAAATGATATAAAAATTATCATGAATGGTCCAACTAAGGTCATAGTCACTGCGCCTACACCGTCCGTTAACCACGAATCTTCTTCCCGTATTCCCAGAGGTCCTCGGGCATTTCCCCGACGCTCATCCAGCAGTATTAAACGCAGGCGATCCGCATTAGTAGAACTGTCTAATTCTACTTCGCCATCGACAATGGACCCTTTCACTGCAGTCCCTTCCAGACGCAGAACGCAAACACACCATCGTACTAGCTCCCAAAATTCAACGGTCTCCATCTCTCGTAAGAATTGGGATGGATCTACGGATTATATCTCCAAGCCCACCAAACTGGTCAGCACTGCGCCTCAGCAGAAGGAAAATCAGTTTAGTCTTTCAGTGCGGCGAGAGATGCCCGCTACGCCACTTCGTTCCAATACGACCTCCGGCTCTCATCCTCTATTCCGGTCTGTTGTTCACCAAGGGATGTTCCGACCTCCAGTAGGAACGACGCCCTCACCTGCGTCTTCTTCTGAAATGTCGCCTGCCGGCAGGCAAATGATGATGGATGTCAGACAACAAAGGTTGAAAGCAAGGGAGGCAGACCGAGAAAAGTCCGGGAAGAGATTTGGAAATGAGCGTAATGGGTTGAGGATATGAAGAACACCTATACCCAATCCTCCAGCAACTAGTGAGTTTGTGGCTTGTTTGATTTACAGGTAGTGAGGCTTCACATTATTGAACATATGTTCAAGCTCTTCTTTTTGTACTTCTGTTATCTTGCTTTGTTGCTATCCTTCGCTATCATGTTTTCTTTTCAAATTTCCTTTCATACAAGCGTAGGGACCATGATGTAATGTTCACTGTCACGAACGCGTGACGGGATTATCTCGTGATTTCATGTTATGTCCGTGACAAGACGGTTGTGAGTTAAACGTCATCAACGATTCCTTATGTCCACTCAGAGTATTTCTGACCACCTCACCAAGCAAATTTTTATTGATCGAAACATTGTATGCTTTATATCCTTTCGAACCGCCAGGTATACTGACCTACGTCCTGTAGGTGACATATCGCTCATTGAGTCGACACCTCGCAATACACGTCAATGTTGCAAAAAAGCGAGTTTGAATCGTCATTCGAGGCTTTCATATCTTATCATGACCTTTTTACGTACAGCGAGCTCGCGACTTATCATCATGACGCGCCATATAAATCCCAAACATGTGCTGCCACGTACTTGTTAAGCGGGACTGTGCTAAGGAATTACCGGTACAGTGATGACGATGTAGACATGGAGGGGCCTGCGCCTACTCAGAAGGACAATGAGGACGATGACGGTGACGATGTGCGACAAGTCCAAGTCACGATAGTGAACGAGACAGACTTGGAAGGTTCGTCAAAAAGTTTTGCTCAAGGAATAGTGGATTCTGATATTTCATTTAATAGCTGCGAAAGCTTCTTACGTCAAAATTCATTCAATTCATATATACAGCTTATCTCCATCGCCAATCCATGTATTAATTTTTTGGTTCTGGTTATTCAATACTCGATCTTAATGGAGTCTTTTTTTTATTTTAAGGATGCTGGCCTGGTGTGTGCCCCGACGGAATATGTCAGAAACACGGATAAAAATGGAGCAATCGACTTGGCTGGTAAGGTTGGTCGAGTGGTCGGTGCTGACATCAAGGTAAGCGCTTAGCTCGTGCCACTCCTACACATCTACTTATGAACCAGAAGATGAGAAATGTAAAGAAAGGCAAACAAACCGCCGTGCCGGTGGCTGGCCCATCCAAGTTAAAGCAATCTTCGGTTGCGGAAACGAAACCGTCTGTCAAGGAGTTCGTGCCTAGTATCGACAATCCCAAGGAAAAGGCCAAGGCAAGCGGGAAAATCGAATTCTTCAAGGCGAAACCGAAGGAGATCAAGGAGATCAAAAAGGAAGAGCCTGCAAAAGAAGCTAAAAAGAAGATGTTTTTCACCAAAGCTCCGTCGCCTGCGCCAAGTGTGGCGAGTGAAAAGGCCGAAGCAGAACCTTCAACGGTACGAGATTTACGATCATATTAGTAATCCATTGCCCGACCCCGGTTTCTTGCTTCAGAGGGGTATCAAGCGGAAATCATCAGTTGGATTGGAACCAAGAGCAAGGACGCCTGAAAATCCGGCAGTTACAAATAACGTCAGGGTCAAAGGAAGGGTAGTACTATCCGACAACGAATCGGATACAGCTGCTCCAGTCTCCAAAAGAACTTCGCGCCAAAAATCTAAAGTGACTTTGAGAACCGAAAGTCCTGAACGTGAGATTGACCAAGCAGCCATGGCTCTGATGGATATAGACGATGGTTTGCGCATTGACCTTGTATCACTATTCGTGTTCTCATCATTCCTTGACAGATCAAGTTGAGAAAGTCGTCCACGAGACATCTACGCATGTGTCAACTGTGAATGATGCTGAAAATGAGCAATTGGATGACGTCGATATGGCCGATGGGACTACATCTGTACCCAAAAAGACTCGAAAGAAACGAGAAAAGAAAATAATTCCAGTTGGCGGCAATGGATTGAAGAAGAAAAAAGTGACGAAAACCAGGAGAATGATAGATGAGAATGGTTATATGCGTGAGTACCTATTTGAACCATACGTTTCCCTCGTAGTTGACCCGCCGAATAGGTACCGAAGATTACTCCGAGTGGGAATCTGTGGATGAAGAAGCTGAACCGGAGCCGCCTTCTAGACCAAAGGGCAAACGGAAGGCTGTGTCTGTTAAGAAAGAGGATGAGAGCACCGAAGCTCCTCTAGTGCCCGCCGACTCGAACAACAATCTCATTGAAGCCCAACAAGTACCCCAGAATACCCCAGTTCCCGCAGTCAAAAAGAAACAGAGCAAGACAAGTGGGGTAAAGGCCAAACCACAGAAAGGATTGCTGAATTTCTTCGGTCCCAAGAAGGGCTAGCTATCGAGCAGTGGTGAATTCCTATCAAGAATGTCCTATAGGGTACATGTTGATAATCCAATTGCATCTATTGCTTTATACATAAGTAATACAGTAATAATGTGAAAGCAGAAAAATGAAGCTAATGATAAGTTCTCCACGCGACTGGTAAGTTGATGTTAGCCTTCAAAAGGCGACAGACATCAAGATATCTAGGGTCCGTCTTGTTGGTGTAAAAACCATGCCGTAGCAAAAAGTCCAAGATAGCCAACGCAGAACTGGGCTTGAATTGGCCTTCAAGCAAGGATCGGAAAACGGTGTCAACATCCAAAAGTTCAAACTTCTGAACCTCGCCGTCCAGAGCGTTGATTCGGGGGGTTATGGAGCCATCAGGTGGTAATGGGAGGTCATATAAGTAATACATGCCAGGAAGAGCCCATCCTCTTGGAGAACGATTGGGAAATGGAAGGACTCCAACGGGACAAATGTTCTTTTGGACATAATCCGAGTCCAGAAGAGCCTCTTCTGCAGACTCTCGGATAATAATTGTCATCGCAGAGTGTCCTAAACCCATACCTCCACCAACGGTGACGTCCAATTTACCAGGCCAACTGAAGGTATCCAATTTTTAACTTGATTTAAGACCGTGGGTGGATATAGATAGCTTACTTTCGTTTCATCATGGATCGACGTGGAATCCACAACATTGTTTTCCCAGATTCGGGATCGCATACATAAGCTGTAAAAAAAGTATGAGGACGAATTAGATGAAACCTTATAAACGGAGCTTCTTTCCTGTCAGTAGACAGCCGAAATTGACAAGGCCGAATAGGGGCACAGCTGCGCGTTCGAGGGCAAAGGCGATAGGGTCATGAGCTGCGGTAGGTTGTATAGGAGGATGACCGTATACAGGGTAAAGTTCGTCACTCCAGCCTACAGAAGAGTAAGCCACCAACGGGGCTAACTATAAGTGGAGGTGCATACTGTTTAATAACTCTTTGAACATCATTCTCCTCTGCCAATCTAACACTATCCTCTCCATGTGCATCGTACGGGTGAACTTTCCTCCCTCATTTACCCACTCTGCAAACGCAAAGGTTTTCAAGTATTTAGTAGAACCTTTAGAATATCTGAGGTCCCAAGGTGAAGCTGAACCAGACACGAGGTGCTTTTGGTGGTCATCCTCTAGGGCTGAGACGACTTGAGGACGTAGATAGCCTACAGGTCTTTCCGAAGTATCATGAGATATCAGAAAGGGCACAACGATTTCTTCGTCGAAGATGGCTCCTTGCGAACTTTGAGATGCCATGATATGAGGTGTTTCTGATGGCCATGGATTGTGAGGAAGAAGGAGATTACTGCATGAACGGACAAGGGGCAGTAGGCTTTGATGTCCGGAAGGAAGTTGGAGTGGTCTTACTGGAGCAGAATCGATGTGATAAGAGCGGTGTGAGATTCTACGTTTGTCTAGTATCTGAACAGCAAAGCGGGTTCTTTGGAAAGACCGGGACATGGTTAAACGCTATGTGGCTGTGCTGAATTATATAAGTATAGTCTTTGGGAGATGCCGAGAAGATGCACCGTGAGTATACACTTCCCCCCCCTGCCTCTGCCCCAGCAGTGACTTATAAATCCTTCTCTGCAATCAGAGCCTCCAAATCAGTCTTCTTTTCTACATACACGCTTGAAGAGTCTGGCGCACCGGTTCTCACCGCCAGTACCCCCTATATCCCCCTCCAACCTTCCCCTCAACTCTTCAAGTCCACCGGACGATAGTGACGAGCACAGAGATTCATATGAGATGGTTCAAACCTATGGAGTTATCCCCGAGAATTCTGCGGAGCCAAGCCTCCATACGGATGAGGCAAGAGCTCTTCTAGCTGGTCCAATTGAACCAGGAACTCCCAGTAAGAGGCATGCCGCCGACGGTCATGCTACCCTCATCAGCTGTATCAGCAATTTATCGAATACTATCATTGGAAGCGGTGCGTAAAAACAATATAACCGACACACACACACAACTCACCAAACAATTCTCCAGGAATGCTTACATTTCCTCTGGTAAACCCATTTATATCTCTACTACCCTCCTAATAATAAACCGGTGGTATATAGGCAATGGCTTCAGCAGGACTTATACCCGGTGTCATTACATGTGCGCTATCTGGATCCATAGGAGCTTTCGGTCTCTACCTCCTCTCAAGATGTGCGCCGAGAGCCAAATATCGACATGCGTCTTTCCATGCTATTTCAAAGTTGATATTTCCTAGAGCTGCTGTTTTCTTTGATGCTGCAATCGCAACCAAATGTTTTGGCGTATCTATCAGGTATGATTTGCTTTTAGGATTCGTATAGTGAAACAACCAAGTATGGGTGGAAGGGTAGCCCTTTGCTTTACTGAACTACTGTCGCAGCTATTTGATCATCATCAAAGGACTCATGCCAAGTGTGGTTGCTTCGCTTTATCACGACCTTAGTGCACCGACGACTAACCCTCCCGAATGGGCTTTGAATGGGAATAATTGGATTACTATATTCATGGCCGTCTTGGTCCCTCTATGTTTCCTCCGCAATTTGAATAGTTTGAGGCATACGAGTTATATTGCCTTGTTTTCCGTTGGTAAGTGAGCTTCTTACGGTGCTTGAGGCTTTAATGTGAATGGATGGCTTCTCTTCAGCGTATCTGGTGGTCATCGTTGTCAGGGGTTATATCTGGCCGTTTAAGGGGATGACTGCTCCCGGAGAAATTTGGTTGATACACTTTACCCCTGACTTTGTGTCAACTTTTCCGATTCAGGTGTTTGCATTTACCTGTGCACAGAATGTAAGATTCCCTTCTTTTGACTGGTTGATTGATTCTTTATTCATGACATCTAGCTATTCCCCATTTATAACGAGATCAAAGACAATTCACAAAGTCGTATGAACATCGTCATTGGAGGATCCATTGGTGGTGCTACTCTCACCTATGAAATTATTGCTGTACTTGGTTATCTGACGTTTGGCTCCAAGGTAGGTGTCTTTTCATCATTCAACTTGGAATTTGAGGCAATAATACTTATGAGAGTAGATTGGGGCTAATATTATTGCCATGTATCCAGCGACGTCGATCTTTATTGCGGTCGGACAGTTGGCGATTGCGATATTAGTATTGTTCTCATACCCATTACAAGTACACCCCTGTCGGAATTGTTTGGACAAGGTTTTCCACTTTGGCCAAACGACGAAAGCGACGACGGTAGATGGCACTGAAGAGGAAGAAGAGGAGGAGGATGATGATCATGGGCACAGCGAAATGTCAAAGCTGAAACATTTCTTGTTGACAACGGCCATTGTTGTCAGTGGGTTTGCGCTTGCTTATATGGTGGATGACTTGCAGATAGGTATGTATCTATTTTTTCTGTGTTGGGTTGTTTTGTTTCATTAATCTCGGATCTAGTCTTGTCATTTGTGGGAGCAACAGGATCGACGACGATATCATTCATTCTGCCTGGCCTGCTTTTCTGGAAGGTAGCTGAACAAATAATTGATTGCAAGGAAAGATGACTGACCTTTTTTATATTATCAAGTTGACACGGAACGATGCCAGAGTTTCCAAGGCATTGAATATGGCTGCTTTTGGATTGATGGTATATGGTATATGTGTTTTTGTTTTCTGGTGAGTGATAAAGCTATTAAGAATGAAGCAAGTGATATTTAAAACGCTGGTTATTAGTCTTGGATATAATGTATATAAAGTAATGTACGGGACGAATAGGGCAGTAGTACACTAAATTTGATGAAAATACCCACGCGCGTTCATTGAGACGATGATGGCGACTTTGTGTGTCTGTTAGATACCTCATGCCTTGACTCTCGCCCGACTTGCTTCAGTCCTTTCGTTCGATATAACAACACCGCCCGTGTACTTTATCAAAATGGCTCGAGGTACGCCTGTCTTACACTTCCTTGTCTTGGCCCCCCTCCCCCATCATCTCTCTCTCTCTCTCTCTCTCTCTCCCTTTTTTTGCTTTCTTTTTCCTTTCAGCTCAACCTCTTTTCTATATATTCAGCTTTCTCGCACTTTTATCCTTCATCACCCCAACAACCAGCCAGCCACGAATCCATCGCCTCCCTCACTACCAGTTCCACCTCACCCAGTATCACCTCTCCATTATCACCCCCATCCTTTATGGAAACCTCGACATCCATCGATAGCATCGATGAACAATCTACCTCCGACGTCAACGGCACAAACCTTTCAGACCCAGACAACTCCACACCCAATGCTGCCCTAACACCAGATGTCGATCCTCAAATTCTCGAGGCTCTCAAAAGCAAAGACAGAATCTATGTTTTAAAGCTTGGCGAAATATTTGAAGCTCTTATCAAGGAACGGAGGTGAGTTTCTCCTCTCCTGCACGCGCCCATTCGCTCTTCCTGTACAACTGGGACATTCCCCTCCCCTTTCCGCTGTACTCGGTTTGCTGACTTATTTATCAAAAGGGCACGCGTTGAACTTTCTCCTGCTACCTCTTATCAACGTTTGCTCGTCCATCGTTGCTCAGCCTACTACAGACTTGCACCAGAAAATGACCCTATGACCAAAGGCATTTTCGTCCTTTATACAGCCGATAGTCGAATGTACGTTTACTAGCAGCCTCTTCTCTCCTCCTTCAACATTTTATAAAAAACCCTCTCATAGTCCTGAACGCCGCATCTCTGAGCTAGTGCCTGCGGAATCATCTACCCAGCCAGCTTTCAAAATCATGCGACGATCAGCCACAGAACGTCGCTCAAAACCGCAGTCTCAAACTGGCTCAATCGCAGGAGAAGATGCAGACCTTTCAGACTTAGAACCCTCCGAATCAGGCAGCCAAGGAGGTAGGAGCAATGCCACAGGAAGCAGCTCCAAAAAAAGGATGACGATAGAAGAACGCGAGGTTGCATATAATAAAGCTCGCTCTCGTATTTTCAACAAATTTGAAGAACAGGGAAAAGATAAAGATATGAGCGCAAGCTCCTCTTCTCTTTCTGGATCCACCTCGAATAGCACAAGTACAGATGAACCCATAAGCTCTCCTGCGACCGCAGAAAGCGAGTGGTCATCGACTTCGGGACCGAGAGACAAGAAGGATAACAGGCGTGGAAATTCAGGAAACGGCTCTGCTCCCCATCCTCGGTCTATCCGCTCTGGAGCATCATTTAACGGCTCTGGAAGTTCCCGTAATTCACGGGCTCCTTCACCGTCCTTCACCTATGCCACCTTGTACGAACCTCCTTCAGTACCACCAATGTATGATCCCCCACAACATCCTGGTCATCCAAGTGCAGGATATTATCCAAATCCATCCATGTATTCTTTCCCTAGCCAGGGCCAGGGACCCACGCCTTCTCCTTTTAATCCAATGTACCCTTACTACCCTCCTTACAATGCCTACCAGTCGCCGCTTCCCCACCCCCAGTATAATCCGTCTGATCCTTCAGCGTCTGCTTCAGAACCTTTCCCTTCTCCCCACCAGATGAATTACGGAAATTATTACGGGTGGTCCCATCACCCCACTCAGCCACCGATACATTCTGCTCCGCATACTATGCATCATCCCCCTCCTTCACATCAATACCCCAACCACCACAATGGGCCTCCACCTCCCCACACCTCCCCACCTTATCAGACGTTTATGCCTCCATCTCAACCCCACCCTTACCCGTACCCTGTAAATGGTCAATTTGCACCATCCTCTGGGCCATACTTGTCCGCACCGCATCATATGAATATGCAACAACAACAACAACAACAACAGCCACCATATGAAGCTCCTCGACCTATGAACGGCAACACGATAGGACACCAGCCTGATTTTCATCTTAACCACGGTGGTGGTGGCGCCAACGGTCTTCGAAATGGTCTTGGGAATGGTGTAATCCCACCTAATAGCAATGGACGACCGCCCGTTAGAAGTATCGGTCCTGGTGTGGTCGGTAATGGAAATGGGGTGAATGGAGGGAAATCCCGTCCTCCGATGCCTCCTCAGGCCCGAACAGCCTGGAGTTACGGTCCTGGGGTAGGCATGGGAGGCTTCGTGACGCCCAATGGTATAACAGCAGGCGATGCGATTGGACCCCGATTAAGCTCAAATCATCGACGACCCTCTGGGAATAATAGTAATTCTAGTAACAATCATGCGTCATCCAATTGTGATGAAGTTTCATCTACTGCTGTACGCTTACTTTTTAGCCTCTTTACTATTTACTTTAGCTAACCGTTATCGTTTAGTCTTCATCGACCGCATCGTCCTCTTCGCGTCGTACATATACTTCCACGACGTCGTCGCAGCATCCCCTGCCTGCACGACCTGATTGGGCAGTTGGGATGAAAGCCCAACCAACATTAGCAGGTCGTGTCCATGAGCAACAGCATTCACTTACGAATTCGCGTACGATATCACCCATATCGCCTCCGTGGTCAAATGGGAACTCACCAACCCACAACAATAACAACAGCAATAATCTGACACCACAAGCCTCACATCAGCAGCAACAACAAACGCCACCTACATCATTCCAATCTACAGATTTCCCGCCTTTAACTTCGATTACTCCTGCCCAGGAAAAACGGACCCCTGCTGTTACTGGGGCTTGGGGTGTATGTCGTCCCTCGCTCTCACCAACTAATGGGAACGTAAATGTGAATGGTTCGCTAAATGGGTCTGTGAATGGCGGCACGGCATACAATGATCTTATTTCGAGATCAGAAGAAGCGGAGAGAGGAGGAACCGAACGTCCTGTAGGCAAGGTTGGTGAAACTATTATAATGCAAAAAAACTAGTTTGCTTCATACTAATTCATTGTATCTTGTGAAGACAGGAGAGTTGTATAATCCCCAGCCTGCGCGACGACTTACTATTAACGCCCACAACAATGGTGGCAACAACGGTCAAAGTCATCAACGAACGTCGAGTGAAAACAAGATTATAGAGGTGATGGCTGTCAAGAATGGCGACAATGTCAACACCCCACACAGTGCTAGTTTGGTTGGAGCGATGTCTACAATGTCTTTGGAGGAGAATGTAGAGCCCTCTTCCTCAATACAAACCTTTCGGGTAGGGATAGAACAGGAACCTACCGTTGCAGCCACTTCTTCGACATAAAAACACGCACACTTGCAATGTCTTTCTAATTCCTTTTTGTTACTTGTTTCTCTTTTTCCCGTTGTGTTTTTTTTTTTTGGCGATATTGTGTTGAACAATACTTATATAAATTACCTCCAATTTTGCATAATGGTGTGCATGTGTGCGTGTGTGTTTGTTGTCGTAATTGCTGTCCAAGTATCGTGTTGGCCAATGTCTTTTTGGCCACCAGTCTTGATGTTACCGTTTTTTTTTGTGGTTTCCTTTTTTTCCTCTTTCTCGGTTCATAGATGGTGTGCAAGAATGAATAAAATTCTACTTACTATAAATGCGGGAACTGTACTTATAAGAATCACACTGACGCCCATGGACCGGCCCGTCAATGTTTGTAGGTAGCGTGACGACAACATACGCCTTTTGACATTCTCGTTCATGTCGACGAAACTACGCCATCGTCCCTTGACAGAGGAGGAAGATGCATCGGCTTTAAAACTTGGTCCAGGTATTTCACCATAAAAACTCTTTCTTGCTATCGCGACCATGTTAAAACTTTTTCCCCCTTTTTTATAGAGTTCAACAATGCTGGTTGTCTGTTGATATCTGAGGTCAAATACTTGTTGGAGAATCGGGATAAGGATGCACCTGACACTGCGTGAGTCCACACATCCTCTAAAAACCCTTCGTTTTTCATCTTTTTGTAGAGTGTATAACAAAACTCTTGAATATGTGAAGACTTTTGCCAAGTTTAATACGACGGATTCTGCTAGTGCTGTTCGCGAGTGCGTTTTTTTTATTTCAAACCAAAACATGTCACTTGACAGAAAAAACTTGTGCTTCTTTTTTTTGTTTTTTTTTGGGTGTACATTTTCTAGAACTCTTCGCAGGGAGCCTGCTCTTACACAATTCGAGACTGCTCAGATAGCAAACCTATGTCCGGCGGATTCTGAAGAAGCTAAGAGTGTCATTCCCAGGTATGCCAAAAAAAACAAAAAAAAACAAACTACATAATTGCTATGCCACTACTTTGTCTGAGCCTTTTCCCTCAGCCTTGTGAAAATTGACGATGATAGGTTACAAGCCCTACTCGATGAGATCCAGACGATGCGGAAATTCCAGACTTGAAAAACCAAAAATACTGCATACCGAATGTATGGGACTCATATAAACGTGTATTCAGAAAAAAATACGTGTACATTATAACGCTGCCGATATATATTTTCGCCTAACCCTCCATCTCTGCAAGGTCACGCTTGTTAGAGGGCAGATCATCCTCCACTTCGCCGTCTGACCCGTCTTCAAGTTTACTTTTATCTGGGAAACTGGTTGAATCGAAAACTCTCTTTTCTTTGAATGGGTTCTCCCTTTTCATGCCCTTTTTGATGATCGCCACATCTGGAATAATACCAGACGGACTGAGGTACAGGAGATCGTTTCCTGCATAGAAATCAAGTGACCGAATCCAAGCATCAAACCTTCATCATTTGTCAAAGATATGGCATTACATGTGAATGCAAAAAGAGTAAATAACTCACAGTCCATCACGATCTTCCACCTCGCGCATAATACTGTAGATATACTTTTCCTTAAATACGTTGATCTTTTCACGGTGGATGTCGAAATCTATCACCGGTCGAAATTCAGCATCTGTAGGTTGCAGTTTTTCGTTCAGTGCCGCCATCCTCTGGTTGTACGAATCGAAGAGTGGTTCTTCTAGCAGGAGGCCTAATGCAGGCATTTTGGGAATCAACACAGGTTTAGGTCCATATAGCTTTTGATTATTAATGTCAGGAAAGTACGCAAGCAAACCTGGTAAACAAAATAGCACTTGCCTCAGTTACGATCTTCATCGGTGTTCCCATTCTGCAGGAAAGCACCAGTATAGCCATCATTTTGCGCTATTGGGTTCGACAAATGAAAAACTACTTTAATATGTGATAGGGCTATTTTGCTTACAATCTATAACATAATATTCGATATGAACGAGAAATCAATACATCTGAACTCACTTGGTGTAGCATGAAGCTTTGACCATGAAAAAGAACACTAATCCACTCCGTCTCTCCATAGACGACAGGGTCAGATACCTTGGTTGTACCTCATATGAGCAGAAAATAGTAAGGTTTGCAGTTCTCATTGCTCACCTGAATTTTCTTCATGTGTCGCTTACAACTGGGGTCGCTAGAATCACGTCCGGCAGTGAAATTGTGGTAATTATGTGTCCCTTCAAATTGTTGCACGACATTTCTTAGTGATTGCACTTGTTCTTGACCAACCCTCCAAGAACGTTTACGTACGAGATCCTCCTCCCGTGACCTAGTATCATCATGTTCCCAGAAATCAGAATTTGGGGTTGGTGGAGTGTCAGAATTTTGAGTAACATGGTCCATGAGAGCGCGATGGATGCCCGATCCAGGTTTAGGGGATATCAACAGATATGTCGGAAAGAAATAAGTATATTTCCGGCTTTCACAATTTCTGAAGACGAAAATGAACCTCAAAGACGCTCAGTGACAATGGGTATATATCACTGACAATCGTGCATTGAAAGATCTTTGTACTCTACCCTGATAGAGGTTAACAAGGAGGTTATAAGATGATGAATATTATGCAACTCACGAATCCCCAAACACGTATCACTGGGGGTAGTTGTTCATTAATCGAGGTAATAAGGTCCTCAACGCCCGGTATTGTGATTATCATTTTGAGAGAGACGACGTTTCCAGCAGCGTGGACGCCCGCGTCCGTACGGGCTGCTCGAGCAAGCCCAACCTGAGTTGACATTAGTATAGAGGCTGAGTGTTTGATGAGCGCACGCACTTTAGTAGGATTGTCTGCGTTGTCTTGCGACACCGCTCCAACCTTGACAAGTGCATTGAACAAGACATTTTCAATGGTAAGTGGGATTGGACCTGGTTGACTTGAGAAAAGCTGAGCATTTCGAGCAATTTGACAAGGACTTCGCGCCTCACATTTGCATGCCTCTATACCCTGACCCACAAAATCCAAGGAGCAAGGCACATAGCCTTTTAGGCAAACGCAAGGCTTTAGGTTCCATTTCACCCGTCGGCGAAAGTAAAGTCCCTCTCTCTTCATCTTCTTCGTTTCGACTTCGACGGCCACCACGCGGTGGACGAATTTTCTTTTTTTTACCTTTTGATTGGTTCCCCCCAAACACTGAGCTTGAAAGCCGATTCACATCCTCCGTTTGCGTCAGATCCTCTTCTCCATCAACTGCCATCTTCGTGTCGTCTTCAACAATTTTGTTGTTTGTATCTTCAGATGGACTGGCAGCACAACTTGGTGGAACAGAGCTGGATTCAGCTTGAGGAATAGTTAATTCCACAAGCCGAAGTTTCTTGGAGCTAGATGGTAAAAGGTTTTCCGACTCTTCAGCCAATATCCGTTTCTGGGGTTGCAAATCAAGCTGAAAGCCTGACATAGTGCTGGAGAAATTTCTTGGGGGCAGATAAACAGGGAGATATTGCGTTATAGATGGTGTTCGAACTCGTAGGAAACTGAAACGTAGATGTCCGGCGTTGCTCTCTAATAGCAAATTTTTCCAGGGTGTCATACAATCTGAGGCTTAAGCTTGAAGACTCAGTTTTCCCTGTCTTGTAGAATATACATTAGAAATGTCAGAACGATATGTTAGAAGAGGAAGCACTACCTACGCACCTGTCAAAGCTATAGCCTCAATCCGAACCCTTGTTACTGCCAGTGTTAAGCGAAGCTGCAGGACCGGAGGCTCGGCCCGATGACTATATGATAACTGTACACTTTCAATTCAAGTCAATAATACCGTATATACGCTACACTATGCTTTGGGAGACCCATATATTTACAACCTCTTCTTCAAGGGTATCATATACGCTGACTAGCGAGTCATAAACCTTCTGAATCTCTAGTCGAGGTTTCGCAACACATTTCAAGCTTATCACCTCGTCACCCATGTCTTCAAAAGATTTACCTGCATTGGATTGCTTCCACCATGCATATTTTGCAAGAAGGGCGCCACCTAACCCGGCCGCCTCTTTCGTGGCAGAAACGTAGACGTCCATGCCAAAGATGTCCTGGAAATCATCAGTGCCACAATCTAATCTGACTAGAATCACACGACGCACAGCTATCATTTGTGTAATAGTTTCATTGGCTGAAGAACCACCTGTGATAACTAGACGTTTTAAAGGGGGAGAGTTTTTAGGAAGAATGGCTGCGATCCTGGACCTGATGGATAAAAATTGCGATTCTATGATAGCTCTCGGGTGAACAGACTCTGGGATATCTTTGATTGGAAGAGGGGTCTTCGATGACTGATCAGTGAGCTGAGTAGCGAAAAAGTACTCCCCAACCACACCCGGAGGAATTATCTCTGGAAGAGGAAAGTAAAACCCCATGTAACCATTGCAACCGGGTGGACATTGTTCAACCAGATTATTGAAAACGTTCCAGTCCCTGCTTGCAAACTTATCTCGAATGTGTTCACGAGCAAGTGCACCATTCTTGTAGCAGAGCATGGCGATTTTTCCGTTGGGATCAGTCGGATGAGAGAGAAGGTGTGAGGTCGTCATCCTTTTCGGAGGGGTGGTGGAAGCAGGAATGGATAAAAGGAAGGTTGTTGATGTGCCAAGCGAAAGCAGAGCATCCCCTGGCGCAGAAAAAGAAACTATGGTGGCAGGGTTGTCCCCAGTAAATGGAGCAATAGTACAAGCTAGGCGGTGGCGTTAATAGATAAGTAACCTTGTTGTAAATCGATTGGCGTACTCGGCCGAAATCCCCAGGAATTTACCCACCAGTCACTTATAGTTCCTAGGGTAGTACCACCCGAAATAGGCTCAGGCCCTAGTTTGGATCGCAAAGTTGGTCCACCACATATGCTCAGAAGCCTATCGTCCCATTTGCAGGTCAGTACATCCATGAGGTTCATACCGCTTGCATCTGAGATTTCGATGGGAGCGATAGTGCCGAGAAATAGTGAAGGTATAAAAGAAGACACTAAGGATATACGCGAAGTAGAGCTATATTCATCTGGATGCAAGCGGAAAATCTTGGAATAGATGAGCTGCTCAACTAGATACTTTACTAAGAGACCAAGATCAGGACTCACTCGGGCAATTTGATTACCCGTGAAGCGTTCATAAGCTCGACTCCCAGTACAGTCAGCAATAGCTTGAGCGCCACCAAATATTTCTTCCAATCGTCTACAATCCTCAGAGGTCGAAGAGTCTTGCCAAATGGGGGCCTCGGCCAGGGAAAAGGCAGCTGGAAACAGCTGACCAGCCAAGGTTTGGTTAGAATCCAAATTGGATAGGCAGGAAGTAGCTTTGTTTGACCAGTACACCGAGCCATGTTGCTGTAAAGTATAACAAGATAAATAATCTCGACGATCGAATAAGTGGATAATGTACTTGTCCTGCCCCTGAAATAGCAGCAATAGCGCCAAAGTCGACTTGATCAGTCTTTAACCTTTGGAAGAGCAAATCGACGGCTTCTAGCCACATCTCAATAGGTGAGGTGACTTCTCCAGGATCAGGACCTCTTATTGCACCATTTACTGTCCCGTAGTGTGGCAAGTCACGATCGAAGTGTACTGAAGCTTCATGGACGATAACAGAATCTTGAGACAACAAAATAGCCTTTAATTGTTGAGTGGAGAGGTCAAGTCCGAGGAACAGAGGTTTTGTCGACATGGTCATGGACATGGAGGGCGTTGGAAGTCGGATGCCAACATTTGTCCGACGGACCGCCGGAGGAAGCAACCCGGAGAATGAGGCAACCACCAGAACGAGCTTTGAAAATGTTACCCTGAGGCTTTGAAAAAAAAACGTTGCGTCTCCCGTTGTGTGATAAAGCTTATGGAACTCTTCCCTCTTGATCACTTGCCGAAATTTTTCTTATCTTCTTGGATTTCTGAAACCTATCTCCTGGGACCTGGACTCAAAATTACCCGTCAGTCTGGACCAAGCTGGTAAAAAGATATGGAAGCTGAAGGTCATGAGGGCTTCATTACCGCTCGTTGATGATGGTTTTATGTTATAACAACGAACTTCGACGTAATAGAGAGCACCTACGACCTGCGGCGCGGAGGGGATAAACCTACCCGTTTTCAAACATCTCGAGCCCCATTGCCTACCGTCCAGGAAACACACCTTCCCTTTTGTGTGATGATGTAGGCCCGCCGGGAACGCACTGAGAACTTTGTGAAACGGCCATGGAATTCATATCGTAAAGTATATAACTTGCACTGATACTCGGTGTCAAGCGTCGTCAAGAGCTCTACCTATGCTTCAATACTCGTTTACTTAGTAACTAACTTCCATCGACTGCCAATGATTCGGATCCTTTATCATACATACCCCCCCCCCGACGTGGAAGGATATCAAAACACCAAAGCAATCAATGCAGTTTCCAGATGCTTCGATTTCATAATGGTCCGCCGGGTCTCTCTGTCTGTATTAGAAAAGTACTTATACCCGGTCTTCGTCAATTATCTTTTTCCACTTATACCAGTCAGACTATGGATGCTTTATCCTCCGAATGGAGATCTCAAGTCCAGTACGCACCTGGAGACAGAGTCGCTTTCAAGATCATAGGCTCTCTCGGGGTTGCCGCGTTTGAATGTTTGCAAACCCGTATGTAGCCATGCTTTCTGTCCCTGTCCCTATGGTGAGGTTATATTGACCCCCTTCGCCGTTCCGAAGATACCAGCACCTCAGACAATCAGGTGAGCGTCAAATGACTTTCTGATAACCCCACATTATCTAAAAAATCTTCTAGCCTGTTGCAGGTGGAAACATGCTCTGGAAGCATTATCCGAAAGGATTTCCAAGGAGTTGACGTGAATGCGCACGCAGCCAATTTAGAGCGGACAAACCCAAAAATTCTGAACGTCCATGTTATGACCCATCCTTGATCACAAAGACCACGGTAAGCAAGTCTCGAGATGATGCACACTCTTCGTAAACAATGTTTCTGAACGTCCCAACTAGGTATGCTATACAGATATATAATACAGATGGGGAAAACAATCGACGTCTATCGCTATAATACAGACCAAATAAAGGACAATGACCAAAAATTATGTAGATATTACAACATAATTTTTGTAATACACATAGAGCAAGAATAGATATGGTTCACATGAAGATCCAGAAAATTCAAATCACTACATTATTAAATATTGTAACTTCACCAGTATTATCGCCACTACAGCAAACGAAAAGAATGAGCAGACAAATGTTGAAGGGGAAAAAAGACTCACACTACCAACTGGTTTTCATCAGCATAAGGATCTCCGAGAGAGAAATGACCGATATCGGAATTAACCTCCGCCAGAACTTTCCCATTGTTTGGATTTAGAGAAGCCATAGCGGGGTCCCACATCCGTATGCATCCTGTACATAAAAGAGGACAGATAATGGTCAACCAACAATCCTCAATTGAGGAATAAAGAAAGTCGTACCATCCTCTCCACCAGTGACCAATGCCATCCGTCTTGTAGCCTTTGACTGCACCCACTGCGCTTTCACAACCCCATAGACGTCTTTCTCTGAAGCAGCCTTTGATTCCCCACCATGGCCATACTCAAAAATCACACCGCGATCCCACATCCTCCGATCGTACACATGCGTGCGATTATCATTCCTAGCCAACGCGAGGTACATACCATCAGGACTGAACGACGCGTTATTAACTTCTCCTTCGAAATCATCGCGGATTGGGAACGATTCCAATTTGATGAGATGAGTGGCTGTAGGGAGCTTACGGCGGGTGTCATAGATGCGGAGGAGATGTTTATTTTCAGGGGCACGAGTAGACAGAGCTAAGGTAGCTCCTAGAAAAGTGGAAAGATTAGAAAACAGGTATATGGAGAACTGGGACACGCACCTGTAGGATCAAGTGAAAGTACGTCTCCAGCCTCCGATGCATCGAACTGGTACAATGGCTTCTTGGTTGCCACGTCCAGAGCTTTATGGATCCCGTCAAAAACGGTCGAACAGCATGGTTCAGAAGATCCAAATAGTTGGCCTGTTGTCGATTCGGTACCCCAAGCCAATGAACCGATGACATGAGGCGATCTGGAGGGGTAGAATTGGAAATCTGCCGATATCTCGAATTCGTCGTCTCGGAAAGTAAAGACGTGAATTTTCCTGTAAGAAATCGGGTTGACAAAAAAAGAGTTAAATCGAGGTATTCGTGAGTTGTAGATGAAATTAATCATTGCAGGAAGAGAGGATTTTTTTTTTTTTTTTTTGAAAAATAAAAAAAAAGAATCAGCACTTACCTCTCCGCTACGGCTAAAATTGAGGTGTCCGGTTTGAAAGCGAGATCGTGCGGTGTTGCATTGAACATATGTAACCGTTGGCTAAACCACGCATCACGTTGAGCACCATCTTCACCGTCTGACGGTAAATCCCATAGACGGACTATACCATCGGCTCCAGACGAAACAAATGACGTTCTGCTCGTCAAATCGATAAGTAAAGGACAGACACCAAAGGAATGTGAACATACCTATTCGGAAAAAATTTCAAATCATGGACAGCATAGTGTTTCGTATGTTGGCCTTTATAATTAATATCCAACAGTAGCTCGTTCAGTTTAAAGGGAGGAAAAGATGACGTTTGACGAAATACCTTTTCTAAGTCGATGTCCGTCCGGGATATTAAGGCGGTTTCGCCAGGTTATCAGAGATCCTGGTCGGTTATACGGGCTCAGTACTTCTGTGTAAGAAAAAGGAGAGATTAATTCATGTAGGATATAGGGAGAGGACTAACTCGCCGTTTTCAGTATCTGGTAATCCTCCCGTACAGGCACTAGCGATGACAGTCCACCCTTCTTTTTGTTCTATTCTGTTGATAGCTGAAAAGGGAAACAAAGTAAGGTAAGTTCACTTTTGCCAAACCGTGTCTTTTGGCTTACATCCGGGAGACTCTTTGAAAGAGTGTACAGCTTTCAATCGATGTAGATTAAAATCCAAGTCCCAAGGGCGTGTAAACGGTTTGTTAAGCGGTTGCAAGGGCGTAGGTCGAGGACGAGATGGGTATCGAAGGTTCCTAGCCAGCCGTAGCTTAACAAAATAAAAAGTTGAACTCAAAGTCAGAAAGTGAAAGTAAAAGAATGAACCTGCTCCCAAATAAATATTGGCGGACAAGTGATTTTCGAAGGATACCATCTTGAAATATCCGGATGTACATAACGTGGTAATACATGTTTCCCTGGCTTGGGTTCGGAAACGGCCAATCGTTCCATGTTGTTCATTACTTCCTCTTGTTCTTGCAGTCTGTTTAGATTGGTTGGTATTGGGGTCCACTATTTAATTGGTTTGGTTGTAAGCAAAACAGACGCGCTGAAGAAAGAGATAAGCGCGTACGATATCGAGATTATGGATATCATATCCCGCATGGATATAATCATAACTCAATTCTTCATCAGACTCAATGCCTACATCAGGGTCGGGGTCTGGATCTGAGTATTGGACGTCAATAATAGTAGACGGTCCAGCTATTGGTTCAGGACTGTATGAAGACAGAGACGCGGCCGTACGTTTCTGCCTCTGAAAAGATAAATCAGTAGAAATAAGCACGAAACATGACATATAAGACATACCTTTTTCGGAGACACCAAGTCAAGGACTTCTTCACCATCGCTGCTCAATTCGATGCAAACAATGGCCCTTTTCCCTTTATCCTTCCTGCGACTACTGATACTACTATTACTCGCTATTTCTGTCGTTGTCGAGAGTCTGGATGAAGGCGATAGAGAATGTGAGTGTAATTGAGACATCATTGTCTGGGCTATCTCTGCCAATGCGGCCTGCGAGAGTCTTCTCTGGCTTAATATCAACGGCAAGTCGGATAATGAGAGTGTGGAGGTTTCGGACGTCGATGGGATTGGTTCGTTCTTGTTAGCGCTAGCACTGCCTCTGCCGTGGGCGAGTTTAGTGTTACTAGTAGACTGTTCATGCGGCGCAGGAGGTGGAGTCGATAATTTGAGTTTTTTGACAGGAGGTACAGGTGTCTGAGAGTGTGATTGGGAGCTAGATGAACTTGCAGCAGGTCGGCGGCGTTTCTGAAAGCAATAAGAAGTGTGGAACGGAACATTGTTCAAAGGTACGTACTCTGATTTTTTCAATCGCAGGTCCGATGGCAGAAGGATGATTCAACTCTTTCCCTTTCCGCTCACCAGGTTTCTTCATGAACGAGATATCTGAATCCGAATCATCTAAATTTGTCAAATCAATAGTAGGCGTAGATTGCGGGTGCTCTCGACGGAAGGGGATCTGTCGTGGACGATTGCATTCGGCATCTACGTCTATGATCTCTGCGGAATTTATACGGGACATGTTTCTCTGTTATGTAAACGTTTTTTGAAGTAGGAAAAGAAAAGGAAAAAAAAACAGAAACGAAAGTGTCGTGGGATACGATGATGTCATCATCATCTTGAGTCTGTTAAACCAACCACCATCCATTATGTCGCGTAAATTGTCTGTGCGCAAGGGATCCGCTACTGCCCTTGATCCACATGGATTCCATGCAGAAATTAACATGAATCCATCCAGATCATCATCCAGTACTCTTTCAATCGTCCGTGTACATCAATCCACCACAACCACACTACTCAACCTCAACGACCCACCCGCCTCTCCTCAACGTAGAATACATCGTAGAATTGGTTCTTTACCCTCAGAGTCTCCATCTACTACAAATCGTGTCAGCTTTGCATTCTCCTCCTTCTCCTCAAATTCATCAACCAACAAGGATCAACCTCCCAGTCCATCGTCTTCTCCTAGACTTCGTCCATCTTCTCCACATAATAATCGCTCAGCTTCTTTCTCGGGTAAACCCCGACTTACACCAGACCAGCTCGTTGATCTCGCCCGTCAAGCTACCAATCCAAAAACTCTCCTTCAACCTACCCCACCAATTGATCTTGGCGACCATGCGATATCTCACGCAGTCACTCCTGCTACATTCACACCTCTCCCAGATGATATTTATCTCCCCTTCATTGATCGTCCTTCTGAAGTTGCAGCTCTCATCTCTTCTCCCCCCGATCTCAAACTATTCACCCTCCTTGCACAAACCTTTCCTAACAACAAACATCCCATCATCACAGATCCATCTATAGAGCTTCCACCCGATCCCATCCAATGGAGCTACCATCACCTCATCTACCATCTCACCCATATTGATAGAGACATCGCACCAGATCCAATATGGGCCATCGCTGCTCGTAGATGTATCCATTTCCATTCCGAACTTATATGGGAACGCATCAAAGGCGCTCTGGGTGTCCCCCCCGAACTCGACATCGATTGTGATTTCCTACAGGAGAATACTCAATCTACTTCAATTGCCGATGAGGCCTTAGACCGAGGTGGCCATTGGCCAGATTGGGATTCTATCATGGATTCTCCTATTGACACTAAACGTTTGAGTCTGGAGTCTCCTGTTGTTAATAAAGATGGACACGACTCTCCGTTCATTCCAATGGGCGATGTCCGCGACCAGCCTACATCCGGAGGAGCAACACGACCCACCCTTGATCGTCAGTCTCATTTCAGTCCTCAACCCACGATCACACATCAAGAAGCTACCCCTCTAGATAACGTCGGTCCCGATTATTTATCTATAGAGCCTTTACTCGCACCTTCGTCCGCTTCAGCTTCTTTCAGCTCGCTTTCCAACCATCCCCCGCCGTTGTCCATACCTTCTTCTATTGCCACAGGAGGGGATGGGTTAGGTGATATTGCGGAAGGAGCAGAAGAAGATGAAACGGAGTTGGTTTGTAATACTGAATCTACTGGGCCAGTAATGGGCCAAGCAGCTGGGGAAGGAGCAGATGACGCACATCTGATTTCACCAATCCAAATCCAAGGATTAAAAATCTCTACATCACCTATACCAAGTTCTAATTCATATGGTACGCCTCCTATGATGTTGTCCCCGATTTCGCCATTACCGCCTTATCCGCCTGTTGGGACGACTGTAGGACCACCTCCTCCCCAACCTGGTTTTACGTCTTCGTTACCGCACTCACGCACGAGTTCGTTTTCTTCTATTGGGCCATTTCAAAGATCGGAGTCGACGGGAGGTTTAGCTGCTTCGTGGAGTGCAGCAGCCTCCGGGGGAAATCACGCTTCGTCTGTATTTACTGGAAGCGAGGCTGGCGACACTAGGGAAAGAGACGTTGGCTACCTGAGTGATGGCGATCGACTCCCAGGACACCCCCTATTCCCAAGTAATTTCGCAAGATTAGCCACGGGTCCTACGCTTCGAGCCAAGTGAGTTCTTTTCCTTTTCATCTTTTTCCTCTGGGGAGTTTTGTTGGGGAGTTTGTTTGATTATGTGTCTGCGATTAGAGAGCTGACGACCTTCCTTTTTTCGTTTGGGGGTGGTCGTTTTTTATAGTGATCCGGCGTTGAAGTCGATGAATATTCCCTTACGGGCGAGATATTTTAGTGGGTCTTCTGGCGCTTCGTCTATTTCGCCTGGTGGCGTGGATGGTCAAGGAAAAGCACGCGCTTATTCTGATGCTAGCGTCCGTGTGAAGGGAGTAGAAGTGGAAACGAAGAGGCAGAGTTGGGCTGCTGATGGGTAATGTGATTGGGAGGAGGGGTGGCGAAGAAGAAGACAGAAGTACAGCTAAAAAGAAGACTCATCTACATACACGAAGATGAAAAAACGGTAGATTCACACACGACTATTTCCCCCTCCTCAGATTCAAGTTAATCTAACAACCCGCAAAATCGTTCACGGTATACCCAACATCACTGTCGAACACATCAACAAGAACAAGTATGATCTCCAAAGTTACCCAGTCAATCAGCCTCCCCAATTCCACTCAAATCAGAAACGATCTATTCTTTTTTTCTCAATTCTTTTGGACGAGGCGAGCTCGTATCGGTCAATTCTGTAATCCAAATAAAAACACGGATTTATCCGTCGCGACGCCAAGCTACCTTTTCGAGCTTCTACACGATTCATTGAACCAGAATTCAAACTTTCATTTCCCATTTCGCAAGAAGCATCCCCTTCCTTTTGGACCATTTCTTTTTTTTGTAGGCCTTCTGTTGGACACTGTGGTGTACAGTATTTTCTTTTTCTTTTTTGGTGGTACGTAGATGAAAGGGTTTTATATTGTCTGTAAAAAAAAGATTAAAAAAAAGTTGTTACATAAATCAAGATTAACTTATGTAGGTGAATACAGGGCTGTTGCCTTTTTTAAAAAAATCTCACATTTTCGCTGAGAAAAACCGTCTGATTCTCTGACGAGTTCCGTTTTTTTGTTCTCCGTTTGTCTGATCATACGCATACAATGAAAATTCCAACGGGATTCAAATGAAACTCAAATGGGACCCAAATGACCTACTCTGAATGACCCTAATGCTGAATTACCGAACATGTGCTACAAGTGCTCGAGCTGCGGTGACAATCAAAATTAGACATGCTGAAGCTTGAAGCTTGAAGCCTTGCCTGAATTTGCTCTCAGAATGACCCTAATACTGTGTATAATAGATTTTAAATTTCGAACATGTGCTACAGCGTTAGCGATCATCTCGGTGACACTGATCAAAGTTAGACATGCTGAAGCCTTGCCTGAGGCTGCTGTCTTTGACATTAAATACGCTGATCAACCTGACCATCTTCCAAGTTACTTGAAGCCAAAGCAAGGTTTGTAACATCTTGAAAGTTAAAATTCAACGATTTAAACTCACTGCATGCACACCTGGTGCTTACTAGCTAGTAGCAATATGGGTCTATTCTCTATCAGACACAATGTCAAAATCAACTCTGGGGAGATCATCGATGGGATGGATAGGATATTCAGGGAGCATTTCAAATCGACCGAGGAAGCGATTCGGCGTACCACCCAGTCCACGGAGGCGTTAGTCAAGGACTCTGGCGCATTCATGGATATCATCGGGACGAGCTTCGCAAATATGCAATATTTGGCCGAGGATACGGTGAAATCGTTCCAGACTTATTTCATCCTCCTCCTCATTTCGATCTCGCTCTTCTTCTTCGCCGTGGCGCTCTCTTTTTTGGCCTCTGCGTGGAAAAAGACGCGAGAGACAAAGGCCACCACTACCACCAACATTTTCCTCATCATGTCGCCAGAGACACCAGCTACATCGCATCTCATTGACGAAATTATTCGGAAGCAAATCGAGAACTAACAATTGATCTGTGAAGGTTTAATTATGTACGAATTCTTTCCTAAAAGGCTTGGAGCACGTGAATTCCGATAAGCGCTCGCCGGATCCGTCAGCGCTCAGCCCTGTAACGTAGTCCACTAAAATTGATTCTATTCCCATTCTAGCCTACATTTTTTCATTGTCTTCCCCGATCCACAAATATGAGCATAGTCAACGCTGACAATAAAGCAAGACGAGTACCTGATTATTAGCAATTTTCAAATATTACAGCCGAGGCCAGCCCTGGGTCCTCCCTGGACCCTCACTCATATCCATCATCACGGAATCTCTCGTCTACCCCGTCTCTCCCTTGGTGTATCCTCTCATCGCATGGGAGATCCACTTCTCTCTCATTTTTTCATTACAATGCCTCCACTTCCCGAACTACTCGGTGTCGGTGGCGTTCAAGTTCCACTTCTGGAACCCCACCTCTCAAAGATGAGAAGTGAAGCCTCCTGACCCGTACTTGTAGGGGTTGTGGGCGCTCCCACAATGATATTTTGCCATAACACTTTTGGTGGCGTTCATTGTATTTCTTCTCACGTTTTCTTTCAACGGCTGAGCGAAATCGGACTCGCGGAATATTTTATCGACGCACGAAGGTTGAAACGTTGGGAATGGGTGGGATAGGTCGAGTGGTAGATGTTGAACGTTGGCCGATTGCGCGATGAGGGAGAGGGAGAGCGGGATGCTCAATGACTTTATGTGACATAAATTCCAACTTTTCTGCAGACACCATGAAATGATCCACTGTTCAGCTGATCCACAACATTAAATTTGCCTAACATTAAACCATATTGAGGCTCACTGAGACTCCATATACTGTTGCTAATGTCAAAGCCTCTGAACTCAAGTTCAGTTTCTTGTTCTCCTATTGTCGGATCATACATAATGCAACGGGAAATATACATACAACGCAGGATTATTTGCTCAAGCCACAGAGTAAAACGCCTAATTGGAGAGGTCGAAGTGAGATTGATTTCCAATCAGCTGGACATATAATTTGAAGACGAACAACAGTTGAAAATATTGTTCGATGTCGAAAACGAGGAATCTGGATAAAAACGGGCCACCTTAGTGGTTAACGAACTTTTACGATTTGTGCCATTCCAACCAACCCAGACGGTCTCCGCAGATCTCAAATTCTTTTACTCCCATTTCTCTTCCTCCTTTTTAATCGCAGTTTTCACCAGCTCCTGTACCCGCATGCCCATATCCACAGCCATAATAAACGGAATCAAGAAGAAGGGTATATAACTGGACAATAGCAGTAAGCGTTGAGAAGCGGAGATGCTCGGCAAGTTCTGTGCCAGGGTTTCAGGGGTCGTTTCGGGAGTTTGGAGGACCTGGAATACGCATGCGAGGGTGGTGGTTGCGGTTGAGGCGGCGTAGAGGACGAGGAGAGGGTATATTGTCCGGGAACCTGAACGGATCAGAGTAAGTATAAATGAAATAGTATTTGGGAAAGAAGACGAGCCTTTGTACAGTCCCCGTAAACCTAAGAAGAACACTGGTAACTGGAAGAACCTCGAATACCGGAATTAGTTAGCTTTGAATTAGTTGGGCGTGGGGAAAGACACACAGTTCTAGTAAGAGGAAACTCTTAAACCATGCTAGATGGGAGCTGTCGCCGAAAGCACCCGAGACAACGCCTATGAGAGGGTCGCGCGACATTCCGATGTAGAACTCTATGGGGCCGCGTAGATAACTCGGTGCCTTGTAAAGGGCATGCAAGTCGATGATAAGGGTAGCGGGGATGTGTGACTGTGTTGAAAAAAGAAAAGAAAAGAGTTATTCATAGAGTCGAAATGTTAGGTAGCAAGACTTGCCGCGAAGAAAATGTAATAGAGGAGATCCAAGGGCCGAGCAGTGAGTGGAAGACTGGCATAGCGGGTGTAGGTACCAGTTTGCTTTTCATAGTTGACGAGCATCGTGGCTTGCGATTGCGTTCCAAGGAGAGAAGAGACTGAGTCGGATTTTCGAACCTAAACGTAACTTGTGTATACTCCAGTGAATAATAATCCATCAACATAATGAACACAAAGACAATCGCTCTCAGAAACTTACAAGACTTCCACCAACAAAAGAAAGCGAAAATCTAACGGCGCCTTTGAAGCTTATTGTGTCACGAATGTCACGTGATATTGTTCCCCATAAGTATCGTAAGTATAAAATATTTTCAGTAGCACGATGTCCATCTACCCTCATTCACGTCTCTTCATAGGAGCCACACGCACAGTGGACATAGCTGGCCCACATATACAAATCTTTGAAACAACGTACGCCCTCTGAAACTTCACTCCCGAAACAAACTACCACATTTAGGACCAAAAAAAATTCAAACAGGACTGGCCATCTTCTTCACTCCACGGCACTCGTCGATGAAGAAGAACAAAAAAAGACCGTGATCAAGTCAGGTCATGTAAGATGTGCAGCGGTCGATAGGGAATTTAAGTATCTGATTACTTCGGGAGAAGATAAGATGTTGAAGGTTTGGGAATTGGAGGGATTGAAATTGCTGAGCGAACGGTACGCTTTGACGAAGGAGTTGATGAATTATGAACTGAATGTCGTTATAGTGAACTCCCTAAAAAGCCCACTTCCATGGAATTCACCGCCGATGCACAAATCATCCTCGTCTCTGATAAATTTGGAGATATCTTCAGGCAAGTACGTTCTTCTCCCTCTCTTTCCCTACACCCGTTTTAAATAAAATATTTAGCTACCCATTTACCTACCTTCCGCTCACAGTAAAACAGCGAAGAGATGCGCTCTCATCCCATGAAAATCCATCAGGAGGGCAATTGATCCTTGGTCACGCATCTCCACTTAATGCATTCCTTCTTACCGCCGATGAAAAGTACATCGTCACTGCAGATCGTGACGAGCATATTAGGGTCAGCTGGTACCCTAAGGGATATAATATCGAGATGTATTGCTTGGGACATCTCAAGTACGGTTTCCTCCCTTCGAGCTGTTTCTTCTTAACAATACTATAGGTTTGTATCTGCTATCCACATCCCAAAGTCAGATCCTACGAGCCTGATTTCAGGCGGCGGTGATCCCATGCTGAATATCTGGGATTGGATGACAGGTGTGATAAAGCATGAGGTTGCAGTGTTGGATGCTGTGGAGCCGTTCATGGTTATTCGCGCGTTGAAGAGGAAGCGAGTTTACGGTGATCCCGATGATGATGAGGATGCACCTGAAGGAGCTAGGACTAAGCGTCAAAAAGGTCATCGTAAGGGAAAAGGGAAAGAGAAGGCGAAAGAGAAGGATAAGGAAGATGACGACGAAAGCGAAGCAGACAAAGACTTGAAGCCCGGGAAGGTGTTGGTGATACACAAGATCGACACATTACCCTCGGAAACTGGCCCTCAAGTCATTTTCAGCGCTGTTGGGTATGTGGCCTGTCTCTTAGTGGCACAGATGCTGACCTAGACATCAAAGTGCCACAGCTCTTTTTAGTTTCCCATATTCAGATAATTTCTCTGGCATTGAAATTCAGCATTTCGATTTTGGACGACCTGTACTAGGTTTCATGGTTGGAGAAGATGGAGTGATTATTGTTAGTTTGGACGGACAGTGGACTTCTGACGAGCCCGACGCTATTGCGGCGGTAGGGAATAACTTGATGGTTAAGACGGTGAAGATGTCTTCGAGCGGGGTGTGCATCCGTTATTCGCCTCTGTTATCCAAATTGATGATCCATATTTCCAGCTCATTGAAACTTTTGATGCGCATAAGTTGTTAATCGAGTCACTCAATTCCAAAGCCTTACTTCCAAGTATGTCCCTGACGCGTTTTACCACAACCATCTTTGTTAATGATGCATCACAGCCAGCATGGGAGATCTCAAAAAGCTAGATCTATACAGCGACTTGACTTCAATGCCAAAATACACCGCTGACCCAGAAAATGTAACTGCCGAGGGGCCCGACGTGTCTATGCTTACAGGGGATGAGGTCCAGCTTTCTACTAGATCGACAGCAGCAGCGGCAACAACAACAAAAGAGCTAAGCAAGAAAGAGTTAGGAAGGATGAAGAGTAAGCAGGCTGTGTTAGCGGCGAAGGAGAAGAAACAGCAGCGACCAGAAGCTTCAGAGGGTGGATTTTTTTTGAGGTGAGAAATGGTGCGGGTGTGGTCGACGACGACGATGTCGAACCTGAGATGAAACGAGCAAGGTCGGCGGATGAAAAGTGAGGGGAAAGATGATGTTGTTAAAGTTTGATCAAGGGACCATTTGAATAAAAACACTTGAACACCAATACCATTTATGTAAATGTTTCAATACGACTATAAACTTAGACTATGTAAATCAGAACCGGAAAAGGTGACCGGTTTGACCCAAGCGTGACGGTTCCCCTCCGATATCTTTTATCTTATGTCATATGTGACCAAACAAATACACTGGTTTGTGTTGAGAGGCAGATGGCCTGCGCATTTGGTAAAAGAGAGGCCAATGAAAGCCAAAAGTAATTTCAAGAGAATGAATGATCCTTGGGGATATATAGTAATTATTACATGACGGAATATCGATGACAACAGTAAAGTGTGTGACCAGTTGGTGGCACGCCTCTTCTTACTTGTCGACTGTAATGGACAAACCTCTAGGTCCTCGCCAACCGCCCCCTGATAAGCGCCATGCTGCCTATGAATCCATCTTTGGTCGCCCAGGCGTCTCTCATACCCCTTCCCAATCTTATCATAATTCTCTGAATTCAGAAAGACGCTCTTCCTACAATTCATTCTCCCCTTCTCCTTCCCTTTATCAACATACCCCTTATCCCACTCAACCCCCTCGTCAGTACTACCCTTCCCCGGGTCCTTCATCTAATCCTCATGCTTCCCTGCCGAACTATGTACAACCACCATATCCATCCTATCCATCCTCTTTACATCCTCCTGACAACCCTACCATGTCTCGAGCTCATTCTCCGGTCCCATATCTCCCACAGAATACTATTCATGATTCCGTACCTTTCCCTGGTCTTACCCCGGCTCAAGCCTACCAAGCACAAGTCTATATGAATGGTCCAAACGTCAACTCGAACTCGCCTGGCCCACCCAGAGATTGGCCAAGAACCTCACCAGCCCCACCAGACCGACGCTCTCACCCGCCAACCCAGAACGGAAGGCCATCTATACCCCCCGACCCACCGAAGCTCGGCATAAGTCTAGAGCACGATGACGGTCGTTTGGGTATTGATTTCATCTCGAGAAATGAAGACGATTCTCTGGATGTCGGTCAAGATGAGAGCGGCAGTGAACTCCCATGGGCTCAGGTTGAACATACAGGTACTTATACCATCCTATGCCTGCTCTGAGCGTGACCTCTCATTCATCTCTGTTTTAGCTCAATCTCTACAGTCTCGTCCAAATTCCCAACAACCACCCCTTTCAGAGAATCCACACCCCGTCCGTTGCACTTTTTTCTTTTAACAGATACCACATTCATCTTTGAATCTATATAGCATTTATCTCTTCACGTCGATACCGTTGCCGCCCACTCGCAACCCTCCATTCCAACAGGTACTCCTTCACCCTCCTCGGGAGATCATTCAACAACACTAGTCGAGCATAATCCAAACTTGGCTAGATGGTCCTCGGATTCTGCCCGCACCGTGCCGCTTAAGTTCAATGCCAATCAGCGACAACATCGCTTTTCACAAGATCGATCAGTTTCAATGTCTGCGGCAACAAACACGATGCGCCCTTTGATTGAACAAAAGCGTGCTTCCAAATCCATTCTCGTACCTTCTCTACTCGAAGGTCGCATGTCTCCTACTACCCGCACACCGATGCGCAAAACGCCTATTGTATACCCAGCACTCCTCTCTCGTGTTGCTCAAGCATTCCGTGAACGGATACCTATCACTGATCGTCTCAAAGATGGTTTAACCTACAAGGATGCCTTTGATGGACGAGAAGCAGTGGACAAAATCGCATATATCATCAAGACGACTGATCGGAATCTTGCACTACTGTTGGGCCGTGCTTTAGATGCACAAAAATTCTTCCATGATGTCACATACGACCACCGGTTGCGGGATAGTACCAATGAGCTTTATCAGTTCAGGACAAAGCTTCCGAGTCCTTTTGTTAGTGGAGAACTGCAGAGTGGACAAGAAGGGTTATCGGCTACTTCAAATGATGCACATCTTTTCAATAATACGAAGATGATGTTAGAGGTGTGTGTTCGTTCACTTCTCTCATGCACTTTCTGACCTCAAATAATAGGGTGTTCTTGACTCTTCAAAGCTGCCATCCCCTAGTTCACCCCAATCTAGACCTAGGAGAGGTTCATTTTCGTCTGACGAGATTGTTCTACCGTCTGGCGTGTTCACACTGTTGACGGACTGTTACTCTCCGACCTGTTCGCGAGATCAGCTGTGCTACAGCATTGCGTGTCCCAGACGATTAGAACAACAAGCCCGCTTGAACATGAAGCCGCAACCAGGCCTGTCAAAACAGATCAGCAAGGACAGTTTGAATGACATGACCGTGGGTGTTATTGTTATGCATAACTTGTGTGGTCAACTGATGCGGATGCTTGATATAGGATGACGGAACCTTGTGGATTCATTCTGTGCCACAGGAGATTGTGAATAGTGTTTCGGATATGGAGAAGAAACGGCAGGAAGCGATTAATGAGGTCATCTATACGGAACGTGACTTTGTACGCGATATGGAGTATCTTCGGGATGTACGTCCCCCCGCATACACTTGGTTTAATTTGCACATGTCTTACGGTTTTGGTTAGGTCTGGATGAATCGTCTTAAAGATGAAGATATCATCCCACTAGCCAGACGCACTCCATTCCTGAAGCAAGTGTTCTGGAACGTTCATGATATAATTGCTGTGAACACTCGATTGAGGGATGCACTTACCAAACGACAAAAATCCTACGCTGTGGTTGACCGTATTGGTGATGTCCTTCTGGAAGCTGTGCCCCATTTTGGACCTTTTGTGTCGTATGGTGCACATCAACTGTATGGGAAGTATGAATTTGAGAAGGAGAAGAATACGAATCCTGCCTTTGTGCAATTTGTTGACGTGCTTATGCTTTCCCTTGCGCATATATTCACACTTATTATTCGTTCCTTAGACCACCGAACGCCTTCCAGAATCTCGAAAACTCGAATTGAACGCCTATCTAACGAAACCGACGACGCGATTAGCCAGGTACCCTCTTTTGTTAGGAGCTGTATTGAAGCATACACCCGATGATAGTCCTGATAAACACGTTTTGGAACAAGTCATCACACTTGTCAAAGATTTCCTTGGGAAGGTTAATACGGAGTCTGGTAAGACGGAGAATCGGTTTAATTTGCTGCAGTTGCATCAGCAGTTGTCATATAAGCCTGGGGAAGAGGTGGTGCGTTACCTTTTTTTGCCACTTTTTCCTTTTTCCGATCGAGGTTTTGTTTTTTTATGGGTAGGATCTACGGCTGACGGAAGAAGGTCGAGAGTTGATATACAAGGGAGGGATGAATAAACGTGATGGAGAAATTCAAGTTCATCTGTTCGACCATGTGCTTTTGTTCACCAAATTGGTCAAAACGAAACATATAGAGCAGTACAAGGTATACCGACGTGTGAGTGATTTATCCCGTCTTGTCTATCATTAATCCTTTATACTCCTGTTCTGTTTGTTAGCCAATACCGTTGGATTTGCTATTAATCACAGCACCTCTGGAAGAAACCAACGGGAACGGGACAGTCCGTTCTCAACATCGGAAACCACAAGCTTTGGTGCGAAAGTCATCTTTCAATAAAGATCGTGCAGGCGTCCCGATAGCCGTTGCTTCCATCAAGAACGAACCTAAAGGCCAACACTGGATCAACTTCATTCATCTCGGAAGAAAATACTACAATTTGGTGTTGTGGGCTAGTACACCTATGAGTCAGAAGAAGTGGCTTGAGGCGATTTATAAACAGCAACAGACAATGAGGGATAGGAGTATGATATTTGATACTGTTACATTGAGTGAGGGTTTTTTTGTGGGGCATAATAAAGTGAATTGTGCTGCACCGTACAGTAAGCAAATTCTCCCCCCCCCCCTCCTTTTCTTTTATATGGTTTATGAATTTAAATTTTTCTCTGTTTTGCATTGTAGGTGGAGGACGAAGGATTGTTTATGGGACGGACGATGGCGTTTACTTGTCTGATTTGCGTGAGCCACGGCAGGAACCTGTGAAAGTTCTTGCATTGCTGGATGTTGTCCAGGTGGACGTCCTTGAAGATTACCAACTCTTGATCGTTCTGTCTGGTAACTCGCACTGCTTATTTACGAAGGTTTAAAGTATCTGACGTTCAATCCAGAACGACAAGTTATCACATTCCCTCTTGATGCTCTGGATCCACTAGACCCCATGGCGGGTTTGAAACGAGCAAAACGAATATCATCACATACATCGTTCTTCAAAGCTGGTTTTTGCTTAGGCCGAGTACTCGTCTGTATCGTCAAATCGAGTCAGCTTTCCAGTACATTCAAGACTCTTGAGCCGATTGATCAGAATATTCGTGGTCGTGCAAAGCCTACGTTCAAGAAGCTATTACAAGGTGGTAACGACACACTTAAATTGTTCAGGGTGAATAGAGCTTCCGCATGGTATCTATCTGATTGATCGAGACATTTTGGAATACCTTTTATAGGAGTTTTATATTCCGGTCGAGTCAACTTCGATACATTACTTGAAGACGAAGATGTGTGTTGGGTGTTCTAGAGGGTTTGAGATTGTGGACCTTGAGAGTTTGGATACGCAGGGATTGTTGGATCCGAATGATGAATCACTGGAGTTTGTGAGGAAGAGAGAGAATTTACGTCCTATGGCTATTTACCGGATTCTTAACGAGTTCCTGCTTTGTTATGATGGTGAGTTTGTCCTCTTTTTTCCTCTCCCTTTTTTTCGTTGATGGGTTGTGATTGATATACATTTGCTGGAAGAATTTGCTTTTTATGTTAATAAGAATGGCCGTAGGTCTCGAAAAGACTTCATGGTGCATTGGGAAGGCACGCCAACGGGTTTTGGTACGTTGGTTGCACAGGAAGTTTCCTCTGCCATGCTGAATGCATTGCACTGTAGCCCTTCATGAGCCATATGTAGTTGCCGTTGAGCCGTCATTTGTTGAGGTTCGGCATATCGAGACTGGTCTCATGTCGCAAGTGATTCAAGGGTCCAATCTTCGTTTGTTGTTTGCGGATACTCCCCCTTCTGTTACTCATACCACAGGATATCATCATCCATACCAGCAATCGTGAGTTGATATATTTTCAATTTTTTATTTTTCTTATCTTAAACGTTTGTGGTAGACCCCCTTATCACCCATATGGCGCTCCCCCGCAATACCCTGATCCATACCAGCGGCATCCACAAGGGGTAGGACGCGAAGAAGTGTTGATAGTGTCGGATGATCGAGTGCTTTCACTACAACCTCGGGGATTGATTCAGAGCCAGAGTCATCGATATATGGCAGATAATATGTCGACGGTTTCGATACCTCGATAAATGATGGGTTGCATGTATGTACCTGGGAAATGTAGATTCTGTTGTACAAACGTGTGAGAATTTTGTCAATCAAATTGATGGCAACGTTCAGCTAAAATGGACTGTCCATTTTTTTTTTCTCCTGTCCTCCCTATTGCTGTCTTTTCGTGCCGTCGCACCCCCCCACCCTCCTTCTCCCTGCCATTCTTTTTGGTTATGAAATTATATACGCTAGCTTTTCTTTCTGCTTTGCAGCTTTCGGCTATAAATGCGGAAAGACTGAACCCAAGGCATATCCATCTCAGGAGGCAGCATAATTCTGCTGTAGCTGCACCAGCTGCATCAACAACCGCTCCGCCTCCTCCTCCTCCTCCTCCTCCACCACCTTCCACTCCTCCAACTGTATCTCCTCCTCCTCCTCCTTCTCCTTCCCCTTCTCCCCCGGCTCCTCCTTCAGCTCCCACCCTGTCAGCTCCTGCAGGTGCCTCGACCCCCTCTGGCAACCCTACCGTTGTTTCTGGGACTACCGCTACCACTACCACTCAAACAGGTCCTCCCCCATTGGACACTGGTACTGGTGTCCCACTGTTGGCAAATATTACCTCTGGAATGCCCACCCAGGCTCCACTTCCGCTGTCTACTACCTATCCTCCTGGAGCTACCCCTCCCGTCCCAAGTGCACCTGTACTTCCCAGTTCTCGTACGTATAATTTCAGCAAAAAGACAACGAGGCTTCATCTTATCTCTTCTCATTTATAGTTGTGCTTGGTTCCTGGCCTGCTCAAGATAAGATTCCCGATACCAGTCAGTTTTCCAAAAGTAGCTTTTCTTCTCTATGAAATCGTCTGATCGTTCTTTGGGTGGCTGTAGGTTCATCCGAAGTACAGACTTGGATGAAGGAACTCGATGGTTTCAATATTCCTAATATACCCCCTACAGTCGATGGCTCTTGTGGTGGTGACCCTGCTGCTTCCGCCGACGCTGCTAAACGTGGATGGTGGACTTGTGGTGGTTACACCCGGGACACTGGTTAGTGTTTTTTCTTTTGTCGACTTATGATTTTACCTTCAAGCATTGACAATTTGCTTCAGATATCGTGGCGTGTCCTGATAAACTGACCTGGGGTGTTAGCTTTGATGATGGCCCTTCCTTCTATAGTATGTCGCAATCTGCCTAAATTATCTCTTGGTATTGTACCTGATCTCTGCTTCCTCTTCTTTAGCCCGGTTAGTTACATTCGGGAATATATATAAATCGACATGCACTGACCTTTTACGTGTTCAGGAAACTGCTCAATTATCTCGACGAAAAAAATATCAGTGCTACATTTTTCGTTGTAGGCTCTCGTACCATCGAATTTCCTGGTATCCTCATCGAAGAGTACATGAATGGTCATGAAATTAGCGTACACACATGGTCCCACCATGTAAGCACTGATTTCTCTTATTTGAGCTCATATCCTTGCTTACTCTAAATCAGCCCCTGACTACCTTGACGAATGAACAAATTGTGGCTGAGCTGGGCTGGACTCGTAAAGCTATCAAGACTATTCTCGGAGTCACACCGACCACAATGCGTCCTCCGTTTGGCGATATTGGTCAGTTTCTATCATTTCCTCTCGTTGATACATCTCACGACGGTACCAGATGATCGTGTTCGTGCAATTAGTCTAGCCATGGGCATGGTACCTATCATTTGGACTAAAACACCTTCTGGTGCCAAATTCGACACCAATGGTACGTACATCATTATACACCGCATCGGATTATCTGACAGATGGCTTGTCAGACTGGAAGGTTGCCAGTGGTGCTGTCCCAGGAAACGTTTCTCTCGCCACTTTCCAACAAATTCTCGGCAATGCGACGATACTCGACACTGGGTATGCATACCATTATTTTCCATGAGGCCCGCAAAAAAAAAATTAACAGCCTTGTATTCAGTTTCATCGTATTGCAACATGATTTGTTTGAAACTACTGTCGACCTTGCTGTTGGCTATACATTGGATGCCGCTCAGAACTTTCAACCCAAGCTCCATGTCAGTTTCATTCCTGTTTCAAATCTCATTTCTAGGATTGATAATTGGATAACATAGTTGAAACCTATCGGAGAGTGCTCCCGTCTCCCAGCTGGCGATCTGTATCGGGAAACCAATACGAACACTTCCTTCCCATATCACAACCAGACGACGGGAGGTAGTGTCGATGTCAATGGGAATGGGAAGTCGGTTGTGGCAGCCACAGCTGGGGCTGGAGGCGGCACTAGTGCAGGTTTTATCACCACGATTCCGGTCTTGAGTTCATTAATGCTCGCCGCTTTCGCTGTTCTGAGTATTGTGCTTTGAAAAAGCAACAATCAATCCTGGCAATTCAATCACTGACATGGACTGTTTTATACATTAATGGTGTTCAGTGGACTTTTTATTTGGTTAATTACCTTTGGCTTCTCGTCCTTTGGAGGTTGTTTGGGACCTTAAAGATCTACAAGCAAGCAAGTAGCAGTTGGATGGTTGACGTTTTATTTAGATACAAGTTATACAACAACGTACGATTAGTCGCTTTCTCATTTTATTGGACTTTTATTTTGTTTGCTAGAAAAAGAAAATACTGGTAATTTATGAATTTGGGGACTTAGAACGGTCGCGGACAGTCGGTTCCCAAGCAATATTATGTTCAGAAACTTGTTCAGCTCAACGAAATAGGTCACCTACGAGCCGTTTATGTAAATCAAGCAGATTTTTCGCCAAAACCAATAACAGTCTAAGTATCGAAGTTCGGTTGACAATGGCGTCCAGGTACATCATCGCGCTCTGTGTGCGATGTCCCTTTTCCTTGCCGACGATTCTCTTGCGGTAGCATTCACATAGCTTGAGGATCATTGATTTTTTGTACGCACCATGTAATAAAGTACTTTCTGTTGATATTCCTAAAAGATGGGGATGAACCAGAAAGGACTGAAACATGGCGGGAAGAATATCGCAGCACTGGCAACTTGCTGAGTGGAAGATTTCCTATACGTGAACAGAGTGTTTATCATTTGAAATAATGTCATCAACGTCTATGTGGACGTACTCCGAGTCCTTTTCGAAACCATCTGGGAGAGCCGCGCAACATTTCGCTGGAGCTACGTCGAACAGTTCATGACGAGGTAGATACAAGTTGAATAGCAGCTCGTCGAGTAATCGAAAAGAAGGTATACAAAGCTACTAATGGAACAAGAGAGAATAGGAGCCCTTAGAAATCTTCAAGGAAAAAAGCCTATTAACTTTGAAGAGCACATTCGAGGATCCAGAAACAAAGGATGATCTAGGTATTCTTCGGCAAGAACAAGGAAGGATCCTGGAAGTTCTCTTCATCATCCGCTATTCAGATCGGGGGTAGACTTCTGAGGTGAAATAGTCATCTGCCTCGACCAGATCATCTACGCCAGGGGGCCATGGGGGATGATGGAGAAGAACATGCATGTTTTCGTCGGTCATGACTTCAACAAAGCAAGCCTTTTCTAGTTCCTCAAGGCCATCTGGAACTTCTATCCTCCATGAATCAACAAGATTCTTGCCGATCTGAAGAGTAAGCCGTGGTTTGTCTGTGTTGATACGAGCAAAGATGAAGGCGACATAATCGCCTACTTCGTCTGAACACAAGGCATTGAGGCAGGCAACTTGCAGGTCAGGCCAGTAGTTCCCATGGGCAGGAAATAGATACGCGAAATGGAGACTAGAAGAAACGGAAAACGTTAAATGTGTCACGCGCCTTGTGAGTTTGGTGATCGAAGTCTGCACGACTGTTGCTGAAGACCAAAGTGCGCAGGGATGGAAAGAAATAGTCGTCGGTGGGAGGTGCCAGGGGCAAACAATCGCATATTATGAGACTTTCCAAGACGGGCGCTCTCAAATAAGGGAAAGCTGCGCACATGTTCATGTGTTGAATGAAGCGTAAGTATTTGAGTTTGGGCATGTGGTGTGAAGGTTTTCTGTCCGAATAGGCGGGCTATCATGTCGGACGAGAGACAGATTTGTCAAGTTGGGCATGCGCAAGATAGAAAGAAAACACTCTGGAGACATTGTTTGACCTCCTATATCGTGGGGTCGTTCAATGCGAAGATTGGTGTAGATTGGAAAAGGGTGGTAAACATGCAATGCTCGAGTAGTCTGTCGTCACAGAGGAGAGTTTGGGCGCCCCGGCCTTGAACAACAATGGCTCGATACCAGTACTTACCGAGCGGTATGAGCAATTACCACGTGAAGTGATGTGTTCAAGATTCGGTGCAGGCGACACACCGTGCTTCGGCTGCCTCCCGGCAGCCGGAGTTTTAACTGCCGTAACCTCACTCAAGAGCGCGCTACCGCGCGAAAAGAAAACATATCCCCCTAACCTTAACCTAAACCTTAACCCAAACCCCTAACGCTAACCTAACGCTAACCTCAGCCCTACCTTAGCAAAACCCAAACCCTAGAGGCACGGCAGATACCTCGGAGTGTCAAAATTCCCTCAGTGGCAAGCTCCGGCATGCAATTTGAAGGGACATCAGCGACACATCGTCATTTCGTGTCGCTGTGCCTGAGACTGAGTGTGTCTGTTGATTCTTGTCTATCCTGCATAGGGCTGCGTGCCGTCACCGTAGGCTACGGTATACGGCCGAACCGTTACGGTACGGGTACCGTACCGTGAGACCTTTGGGATGTCAGAAAACGGGCCGTAAATTTACGGCTGCTATACGGCTCATCTAAATACTAATGGGATTAGCTTATTAATGTCATGATTGGGGTCGGATTAGCCTAAACAAGCCACGAACCCGTGCCAACGGCACGGATTCGGGGCTTACTGGGGGCTCCGCCCCCAGACCCCTGGCTGCATCACAACAGTGGAAACAGTCTCCAATCCCAATAATTAACACAGTCTCTAATCCCAACAGTCCACACA
>Ga0193743_1000021_pt1 | contig 107326 bp, 136 predicted proteins | sample L2c2metaG_FD_143038 | JGI IMG/M metagenome (GOLD analysis project Ga0193743, IMG submission 143038) | Soil microbial communities from a riparian zone of the East river system, Colorado, United States - L2c2 | ecosystem: Environmental > Terrestrial > Soil > Riparian zone | place: USA: East... | reverse complement strand
GCATGGTGGGGCTGTGGTTGTGCTGCGGTAGAAAGCACATGGTGTTGGTTGGTAATGACAATGATAAGAATGCAGGTTGTTTTGGTGGTAGCGGAGTGGAGGGAGTATTCCGACGGAGCTCCGATATAAGTCCGATGAAGGTGGCTGGTGGTAATGGTGGCACTGAACAATGGTGAGGCGGCCATCATTGGAGACTCCATCGGAGCCGTCCTTTGATTGTTCTTCAGAAAGAACGTGACCAAGCACGGACCATGACAACTTGCATATCTACTAATTAGTTATTTCACCCTCATCTATGGATCACTACAGATTGGCAAAAAAATCAAACAGAATAAGTATTGAATAAGTGACTGACCTGCTGACTGTCAGTGGATACATCACTGACCTTTGCTGAATTTAGTAAGTCAGTTGGATCAACTTGCCCCCCACTTACCAACACAGATCTCAGCTTATTTCAGCAGATAAGCAAATGGGGCTTTTCCTGATGTCATATGGACTAGCAACAAGTCTTATTGTTCTTGTTAAATCATGCATCATCATTAACCACTCAAAGTAGTGGTTTGCATAGTATATCAATGTATTGTATAAATAGTGGACCTATCCCATCCAAATATGACAGACTAAGTTTCACATATCCTTGTTCATTAGATGGAACCTAGCCTTGAGAGAAATATAGGATGCCCTGAGTGACCTAGGGCATCCCAGGGCATCTGGGGAGTCCTAAGATGCTCTAGGGTAAAACTATGTTTTCCTGATGATTATATATCAGTATTCAATGCAGCAGCTTGCCTCCATCTTTCACTCACTTTGATATAGTCTCATTGGACTGCTGAAAGTGTTCTCCAATGTGTCTAACAGTGAGCCCTGTGGCCGACATATAAAGAAAAATTGCCAACTGTTCCTCCAGTGAAACATATTTCAAATTTCCATGTCCCAACTGTCAAAGTTCCTCTACCAACACCAAAAATACATCACAAGATACTCCAAGCTCAGACCAAATACAGTTGGGGTGACCTTCAGGCAGTCCATTACCCATCCCTCTCCAGTAAGGATGCAAGTATGGTAAGCTTCCCAAGTGCAAGTTGATTGCACATCTAGAGTGCCAGCAAGGGCAGTACGGAGAATGCTGATAAAAAGGATGATATATTGGTAAAGTCAGCACATTGCCAGTTGATGTGCTGCCTGGTGAGCTGCTTCATCATCTTTGTACATGGTGGAAGCTGATCTTGTTAAATTTACAACTCTGCCTGTGGTTGCTGCACTGGCAACCTTGGCAAATGTTTGTGATTCCATACTATGCACGCATCCGAACTAGCTCTAAGTTAGGTCCGGTTACATCCCGATTTGTCGAGGTCACGGTACAACATATACAAATACAATTTCTCAAACTTCGTTACGGCAGTGCAAGACCCTGTAGGCTGTAAGGTGTGTGCGATCAACAAATACAGCGCCCACTTTATTTGTATCGGTGTCATACCTAACTAAATTTGGGGAAGACCTCTGGGTCATGTTGGATGTCCGAGAACCTCCGAGAACTTACACTCATTATGTGCAGCGTGCAACCGTCGAACAGATGCTGGGGGGATGGGATGGTGGTGGTGGTAATTATCGATGGCCATCGATAATTGATGAGAACCTCGGAATCCTTGTGGTCATGGGATGCCCCAAATTTAGTAAGGTATATTGCAGGCAGTACTGGTGTTTACGTGCCACTTCCATCTGTCTGTCCATCTGTCTTCTTTTGAATGTGACGCTGTCAAGAACTGTGGGCGGACCTGTCTATCTGTCAGAGTGTCACCCGTCGCCTGGGCACAGCTTGCTGGCGTACATTATCTGCCAGCGTATAAAATCAAGTTAGACTATATCCTCCTGCCCACCACGAGGAGAATGTTGTCACCCACTGGCACCAGAGATCCTAATGTCGCTACTCGCCAGAGAAATTATCCGCAACCCTTCGAGGAAGAAGAATTTATTTTAGCATCAGACTCTAACCCAACTGCGGTTACCAGTGACACCCCAATGCTCTCCCCAGAATCGCGATCACAAAGACGCAGTTACCGCATCTCCCAGCATTTAAATCTCCAGGAAAATAAGGAGGAGCTGGTCAGATATTGGGATAGGTTTACTCGCAAGGGGAAAAATAAAATAGGAGTGAAGGACAGCTTGCGAGCGCTGGCGTTTTCATCCTGTGCGATTTATTCTCTTCTGATTCTACTTGAGTATTGACATCGGTTTATTGAGGGCTGAATATCCTACTATTATTGATACCAGTGGCCTGGGTGTCTCGCTTTCTCCATTGGCCTCATACAGCTACCTTTACTCGTAATGTTTTTTCATCATTCAACAGAAAAGTATAGGTTCATTGTCCATACCCAGTTTCTTTCTTTGCAATTATACCCCTGGAGCGGCTATTTGATTATGGGGGAGAACAGATGGCGTACTACCTAGGCAAAGACCTAGGAGACTTGCTTGTGGTGACGCTTAATAAGTCAGTTCCAACTTGTGAACTGAAAAATGTCTTAATTGTGACTTATTTAGTGCAGTAGAGGCGACGCTGGCCATCATCTTACTGCACAGATGCGAGTAAGTAGCCCATCGCGTCTCGTTATTCCCCTTAATTTTAAATTTTACTTCAGGCTGCAGCTGCTGAGGTCCACAATTGTTGGTGTTGTCATTCTGCATCTCTTGTTAGTGCCGGGAACTGCATTTGTTACGGGAGGAGCACGCATAATCCAGCAGGACCTCCATCCACATTCGACAGAACTCAACCATTCTTTGCTGACCCTTGGGTGCGCTAATACGATATGCTTCATGATATACACTCACCTGACGTGTCGCTGTGTGAACAGAGTTATGAGCTTATTGCTTCCTGCTGCTTTTTTTGCTGCGCAGGATACGGGTTTCTCTCCTTCAGCCGCAACACAGAGTATCGTCACCGACCAGTTTCGGAGAACATTACTCGAAATGAGTCGAGGCATAGCGATCCTTTTACTGATAGTGTGCGTCTCATAACATTTTTCTCGAACTTAGAGACCAATATACTCCCTGTCTAGCTACGTTTGTTCGCGAATCTATCTACACAACCCTCCTGGAGAAAAGGATGAGGTCACTATTCAAACAAGGACTCCTGAAGCTCTCAAAGTCCGTATGGCATGTTTGCGGAATACGGACCCTGAAGTCAACCAATGGGTTTGTCTCGCCATGTTGATTATTTGCATAGGCCTTATGGCTGCTACAGCTCAATGGGTAGGTTGTTTGTTGACTGATGCTCAAGGCAAAGCTCTGATACACAGGAAAGCTTGTAGAAAGCATCGAGTTCGTGCGAGCTAATATCCAACTGGAGTGAGTGCATCGCAGATGATATACTGTGTCAAAAGTGACTAAGCGCATATGGAAGGTGGTTTGGTTTAATTTTGCTACCTATCGTTTCCTTCGCCGCAGATGGAGTTGTTGCAGTGACCTACTTTGTCCGTTACATGTTTCGCCACTTCTTCCGCGAGCCAACACCGCCGACGACCTTGGCCAAAGCAGAAGCAATCGACCTTAGCATTCAATTCACAATGTTTTGGATGCCCTTCCTTGTCTTACTTGGATGGTGGACTGACAAGCCCCTTACTCTTCTATTTGGTGCGCATGGGAAGTTTTATGCCGAGGACACTTGACTAAAATAATCTGGCAGATCTCTTTGAAGTTGCGCTCGTCATAGGTTCATGCTTCATCGTTAACTACGTTACTGCCGATTCAAAGACAAACTGGGCGGAAGGCGTTGCGATGGTATCCTTCTACTGCATGATTGTGAGTAGGCGCAACCTTCCATGCCACATTTCTCTTACCGCAATATCCATAAAGGCTTTGTGTGCGTGGTTTTATCCCGGCCAGCCAGAGATGATATTCCTGTCACAATGTGAGAGTGTAGCGACGGCTCTGACTCTGGGTACGGAATGATACGCATCGTCCTTGCAATTTATTGCCCGACTGCTGGAATCCATAACCCTGGTTCTGAGTAGTAGCGCTTCTTCGTTGTTACAGATCGAAAACCTTGCATTTCTTTGGTATCATCATGACGTAACGACTATTTTCTAACTTCTAACATAGTAAAAGTATTATAAGAAAATATTTATTTCAAGTCTAAGCATCTCGTAGAGACCCCAACCGTTCTACTTCGCGATGGATAATCGCCGTCACTTTCTGCCTCATCAATGCTGTTCTTGAACTATCTGCCAAGGGTCCAATCAACGCGCTTGACTCGTGACCCGTGAAAGGTTGGGAGGCATTTGAATGACTTGTAGAAGGGTGGAGTGCCTCCAAAAGTTCGTTTGTGGCGATTGGATCCCCAAATGTTACACCAAGACAAGCGCCAATACGAGGTAGGTAATTGTATGGGAAAGGTCGACCTTCAGGCATCAATTGGTCAAAACCTGTGATCCACATTGGTATTACCACTGGTAGCACCTTAGCCTCCATCAGAATACGTCCACTGTATATATGATGAGTACGACGCGGACACAGTAAATGATATTCAAAGTAATACTGACACACCCCATTTGAACCGCGGTAGGCAAATATGTCCTTGATCACTTTTGACATATGTATCTGGCTGGTTGACTTTGCCCTCCCCATATATATGGACCTGGGACGTTAATACGTAACTTAGATTGAGATGATCATACCAAGCTCAACGCACCCAACCTCCAAGGTTAACTTTCTGTATTGCGATGTCTACAGCAGCTTGATAAATTCCCTTCCCGCGGAATGTTTCAATAGTTTGTCCGAGAGAAAAGAAGGTCGAAAAAACACTTCCTGGCACAAACCACGATGAATTTGATATATAGCTTCCGGTGATAGGCGACAGACGAATACTTACGGATTGGTGAACATGATATCGGAAGCCCCAAGGGCCCAACGGGTTGTCATTGAACTCAAATAATATTGCGCTGGAAGCATGCCCCAAATCACCGGGTCATCGAGACTGCATTAGATGTTCAATCACGAGTGCATCCTTGGAATATTTATACGTACGTTGAGATATGATTGGACACTTGTTATGACACATCAAATTGACGGTGAGGGAGTTGAAAGTAGCACGAACCTGTGATTATTCCTTGGCCAGAATTTCGTTTGTGATTTTTGAGAGCATCTTTTAAAGTCTGGAGACCGTTGACTTGTATTGAACATAGGCCCGAGTTTAGAAAAGCTTTGCACGTCAGTCCGATTGTTGTAACTGTGAGGGTAGAGAGCAGCTTCGAGCCTGCGGTCATGTTGTTACTGTAATTGAAAAATAAAAAGAAAAACATAGGGGTTCCTGCTATCGGCAAGTTCCGTTGATGGCGGTCAAAACAATTTAGTCAGCACGGCTCCCCAAAAAATCGAACGACGAGTAAAAACTGGCGCAACTAAAATATAAAACAGCTCCCCCAGCCGTGCCTCTCTCCCCCTCCCCCCATATTTGAGCGGGGCAGCGCACCCGCGCTCGGCTACCATGTTGGCCCTCATGGCATTGAGCTCCCTTGCTGCCCTCCTCTTCGTCTATATATTCATGCCAGGTCTTTGGCTCTCTATCATGTCCATTGATGAGTCCCTCGATGTCCATGAATCTGGGTTAGCTTTGGTTGCTTCGCGTACGTCCTTTTCTTTTTTATCCCGCACCTATATATATCTCAGCTGTATAAATATCAGGAAATCCATTTCGTGAAACAGGACCCCCTGCTAACATGGCGAAGCTTATCTTGCTACGACATAAAGTTTGTCATCCCAATCACGTTCTTCCGTCAGTCGCAAATAATTCATCCATTTAATTCCAGATTCAAACCAGCAACAGAAAGCGGCGCAGTGCCTCCCATCCACGCCAGGCACCACGAACTTACACCATATTCTCACGTTCGAATGCGAAAACCTCTTGGATGCGCTTTGGAAAACCTTTTGGAGGAAAGCAACATCATTAACTCCTCTCTGGTCACCACCCCCCAAATTCCCTTTCGACGTAACTTTTATATTACGATACCCAAACAGATTTCAAATAAATTGTACGACCAACCTTTCCTCAACGCTTTTTTCCACGTCGATATTCCTAAGTGCTGTTTATATTATCGAAATAATTCGAACGTTCTAGGAATTTCAGTAGAGCTAGTCACAAAATGCTATGCAATTACATATACCATAAGTATTACATTGAAAGGGAATAAGCTACGCGAAATGGTATCGTTTATTGCCGAGGACAGAAAGCATGCTTTCCGCTGGCTTGACTTGTCTGTTAACAATCGAGATAGACGAAGAATCTGCACCTGGTCTTACTACCTTGGATGGTGCACCCATCTTCGATGTGTTTTTTGTATGACCAGTCACAGCTGACCCTCCAACTGATCGAGAAGTACCCATGTTCCGTAATTTGTTTTCTTGTACAAAACGTTTGTTCAAACCAGTTGTATTTGGCACACTTTTACGAAATGCTGGACCCTATCAAAGTCCATCATGATCAACCAGGACTCTGTTTGCTAAGAAGAAACGGGGCATACCAGGCTTTCCTCCACTTCTGACTGTTCAGGATTCTTTGACCGAGCCATGTGACGCTTGAGGGTATTTAGTGTCTTCACACGAGGTTGCTCCTCCTCTTTTAGATCAAGCCATGATACGTCGTTCGTGTCCATGCCATACTCATCCATCTAGGTCAACAGTAAGTGAGAGAAAGCAAGATAGAACGAGATTAGACGTACCTCCTCTTTAGCCCGCCCACGCACGAGTCTTCGCATTTCATCGGGCGAGATATATTCCTGTGGTTCACCCTCTTCCTCCTCACCATCGTCATTACTCTTGTATCCTACATCGGCAGCGGGGGCCTCCGGCTGAGATTCCTTTTCAAGATAAGCGAATTCTTGATCATCATCCTTGAGACTTTGATTATACGTGTCGGCAAATGCCCGCGTATCTGCGTTAGCCTCTGCATTACCATGTTCAGCATCAATATGGGAACAAAGAGAGAAAGCAAGCACCTAGATCTTTGATGTCACCACGGTCGGTGGTCCGAAGCCTCTTCATCGTTCTACGGGCTCTCTCATTTTCCTCATTATCGCTCTCTTCATCACTATCATCAACACCAACGCCACGATTACGTTTCAAACGTAGTTCTCCCTGAATTGCGGCCAAATGAAGCTTTTCGATCTCTTTGTCCTGCTCATCTTCCTGCTCCCTGTTGTGTGAAGTATCAGCAAAACTTTTACATGAATGCGAAAAAATCAACGTACTTGAATTTTTCATGCACAAGGTTAGCAGCGACAACATCTTCGTCCATGTCTCTGTCGTCCATTAATACATCGAGTGTCTTGTCCATGTCCTCCTCATCCTCCTCGTCGTCTTTGGATGTCGCCTTTGTAAAGCCAAATTTATCGTCATCATCTGACTCTGCGGCTTCATCCACTAGAAACTCGGACAAGTCAAGCCGTTTCCGTTCCCGATGGTCCTTCTTGGCTGTAGTTTCTCTACCACCAGCAAGGACCTCAAAAGCGTTTAACTTTTGTGTACTTTCAGGTTCATAGGGACTTCGCGAGCGTGAAGGGGAGCTATATCTCTTCAAACGGCGTGGAGGTTCTCGTTCGGGAGTGTCAAGTTGGGATGTAAATGACAACGTGCGAAGAGGCGGTCGTATCAGGAATGGAGACAAGAAAGATTGTTGCCTACTGACACCCGAAAGGCTCTGTGTTGGAGAGGGTGGTCGGTAGACTTCTGGGCTTTGGACACCAGGTCTGGTCTGAGTGAGGAAGCTGTTACGGTATTAGACTCGCGCACCAAGGCAAGAAAGTAATGCACTCACCCGAGCTCATTGACATACAACTCAGGCTTGGAGTTGTGAATTTTCCTTGTCGCAGCTTCGAGGACAAAGGCTTGCTCTTTCTCAAATATGGTGTCAGCTTTGCGAATTAATTTGTTCTCAGCCTGGAAGGCTAGCGTGACATCCTGCGTCAAATTCAAAGTATCTGTATGCCGAAGTTTCTTCAATTCCTCGGCACCTGAATGACGCTGAAAGTAAAAAAAGTCGATGTTCAGCTTGGGTGAGAAGTTGAAAATGGAGGACATACATCACCGCATAACTCTCTCAGCGATTTCTGCCTTTCTGTCGCAAATTCAAACAAGTCAGCGAATCCTGGCTGTAGTAGTGGAGCAGGGCGGAATATGTCAGGTTCTCCCTCCGAAAATTGTGAAAAACTATCAAAAGCTGGCTGAAGCCCTTTTTCACGTGCTAGGAAAGGTGCAAGAGTATCTGATGAAGGAGATGCCTGCTGTAGCTTAGCTGCGAAAGACTGAGTGAGATTAGTGTGTCCGATTGGCGAAGTTATAGGGCTATCTTCCGACAACAACTCTCCCAAAGGCCGTCTCCTGTCCGAATTGGGTTCCTCGTCGAGAAGCGCCTTTTCATTCTGCGAGTTGGACTGCGTAAAGTCAGGTAGGGAAGGAGAGTCACCCCGAATATCAAAGATGGAACTCGAATGGCGAACAACTGCATTGTTTTCTTTGTCTTCGCTGCGATCGTACATCAGGCTTACATTGTTTTCCTTGTCATATTCATCTTCAGTAGGCAGTTCGCATGACGATGTCGAGCGTCGATGTCTCTCCTCTCTTGGTGTTGCCAATACTCCAGGGTGTGCATTCTCATTCTGGGTCTGGTTCTCGTCTTCAGACTCCGAATCAACGATACATCGACGTGCCGTACGCGCATGGATGTTGGCATCATCCTCCATGACTTCAAAGTCGTCAATCATAGTGACATCTTGGTTAGGCGGCACATTTTCATCGGGTTCCGAATCCGCATCTGCTGGCAGAATTTTGGGAGAAGCAGAACCCATTAGTTCTGGTTCCCAATCCTCGTCACTACCTCCTTCATCCTCACTGTCATCCATATCCGCTTTGCCTGCTTTTCTTGCTTCTGCGGCTTTCAGACCTCTCTCCGCGATGGTCTTGACCACATTTGATAACCCTTGCCCTATTACATTGGTACTGACTTGACCCCCATGTTTCCGCCATTCTTCCTCCTTCTTTCTTGTTACTCGTTGCGCCTCTTTACGAGCCTCGATCGCTATGAGTTGATTCAACGTGGTTTGATCGGCCAACTTCACGAGGCCACCCCGGCCAGGTGAAAGAATAAACGTCCGTTCCTTGTCCTTTTCTTGCATTGTAAGGCTAACTTTGCCAAATTGCATCTGTCGCTTTCGCCCTTCAGAGATTCGTAGCTTGTTCCCCGATTTGCGCTGAATGTCCTCCTCCTTTACCGCAGCCTTTGCACTTGAGAATGCTACAATTTCCAGATCGTCATCATCATCGCCACCATCCATTGGGGAAGGCCGCTGCAGGCGTGCCAACGCTCTCTCTTTAGATTCCTTCAAAATTTGCTTCTTTCTAGAATCTTCGACGTTCTGCTTGAACATATTTGAAATCTCAGGCAAGTCGGAATCATCGGAATCATCTTGATCTGGAAATTCTTGGTCTCTATCTGACAGCGCTGCCGACTGACGTGGTCGACGACGAGGGGAAACATTATACTCGGAGGTGCCAATTTTGGCATTATTGGGTGAGGAAAATGCTTCTATCGGGTCTGAAGCCGGCATCCGGTCTCCAAGCACCGACTGGGACTTGAAGACTCTATCTTGCCTGGAATTTATATAAAATTAGTTGAGGGCCAACTTGCAGACGAAGGACGTACACTTTCGCTAGCAAGTTTCCTACCGTGAACTTGGTTTTTTTCTCATTTCTTGGAATAACCACAGTAGATTGGGCAGCCAATCGACCTCGTTCTTTTATCGTATCTACCAAGTCTTTTTTGGTCGGCGCCTGTAGGAACAGTTAGACTTATTTGCAAAAAATCACGTCACACATACCTTTAACTTGGTTTTCTTCTTCCGGACTTTCTCACTTGTCTCATTGTTTGGACCTTGATTGAAAGTAAGTGGCGTAACGCTGACACGTGACGAAGGGGCCATCTTTTTTCGACCTGGCAATTTAGTGGAGACTTTAGCCGGCATGTCATCTTCAGACGTAGGTTGTGTAGAAGATGATCCGGAGTTGGGTGTATTCAGGAGGTGCAAAGTGGATGCAGGAGTGGTTGAAGGAGATTCCTTTGAGGGCTCTGAATCTGAGTCCGAATCACGAATAGCTTTCAAATTGCGTCGTGCGCGCGTGCGCGTGCTGACTTGGGGAGACGAAAGACGGAAAGACACGCTGTGAAGTGGTGACCGAGTATCTACAGAAGAATGTGAGCCACCGAAAATGTCAACATCGTCGATTGGTGCAGATGTCGTCGCGTTTGTACTTTCAAGTAGTATTTGTTTTGACGCGTCGTCTTTGGTCTTTGAAAAGAAGGAAGTACTTGCGTCCAGTTCATCGTCTTCATCAAGCTGTCTTAGCTCCTTTCTCCACGCAAATTCAAATTTTGACGATGGCCGTGGGCTATCTTCTTCGTCTGCGTTATTCATTGAGATTTCACAATCCGAAAAGTGCAGTGGTGAACTCGGGGGAACCTCTTCGGAAAGACCGGGCGGCGCAGTGTTATGTATGCTATCACGCGATGCAGAGCTGGGCGCTAGGGATGAGCTTGGGGCGTCGAGCCCGTCAATTGGCCCATCGTCACGTCGTCGTCCATAAGTCTTCGCTGGTCGGTGAATATACGTGAGCGTGTTAGAGTCTGAATGTGGCGAGGACGAGACAGTTGAATCTGCTATTAAAGAATGTTCCTTTCCCAAGAGCATATCAAGAAAATGAAGGAGGAAGTAACTTGGCCACCTAGCCTATTAGAAACTGGCCAAAACCAGTCACTGGTAACTTTGGGATGTTATGCTAAACGTGACATACGATGATCGTGACTGTTCGCGTTTATGATCAGCCAAGCACTTAAACGCGCATCGAATTCACAAATAATATGCGTTTCCCAAAACAAAACAAAACAAAAAAGAAAGAGGTTGTACCGCTGTGGCATCTTCACATTTTTCTCTCATATGGACCAGAATCCACGCAAGGAATCCCTCCTTTCACCCGTGCGGAGTGATCACGGGACACGATTACATAATTTTGTCACAGTTTTCACAAACACATGCCTCCCTTGAGGCCCTCAGAACGACAGGGAAGGAGAAGGGTCTGACCAAATTCTTTCATTGTCTGCCATGAGTTCTTCATTTCCGATTTTCCAAGGGGCGCAACTCAACGAGAACAAAGTCTGTTTCTCGGCCACTTTCTTGCCTTGTGTGACCATTGGCACAATTCGCGACGCAACATAAACCCCGGCACACCTCGCCCCTCCGGACACCAGTTCTACGAACTTCCATATAAGATGGGCTTTGACTAGTCACATTGTTCCAGTAACATTGCCTGTCTTTTATCCGCGACCCGTCCTTGAGGCATCATCACCTTCCGCATGTGTAGTAAACCTCATTGTTGCCATTGAACTGCGTATAAAGGACTTCCAACTGGACTACTTCCTCCTCCGCTCCATGTCATAGTCCTGCTCCCCAGATACAAACCTCTTCAGTATGACCTATAACTCGGGCTACGACAACTACGATCCCTATCTTAGCCGTTCTATCTCTCGTCGTCCTTCCATTGGCTACCCAGGTACTCCTTACCCCCACCAAGTCTATCCCGACGGAATTCCTACGTCTCATCTGAGTCACCCAGGAAGCGAAGTGAGCTTTTACAATAATTCTTTTTTCTTTCTAATTTCAACCAACAGTATCAACAGCCATATCAGATCTATGCGCCCCCTAGCAATGCAGTGGTACCCATCGCCCGTCGACTAACATCAGGTAAGAGTCGACACCACAGTTCAACTAGGCTATCTCTCAACCACAGGTCATTAGGATATGACAACATTGACGATTCATATTACGACGAACGTCAACTACCTGTTGGACACCATGCCATGTCGTCGATGACGTATCCCCGACACCGTCGTCATTCAACTGTGTCCTTCGCGACAATGCCACCTGCAGTTGATCCGTACCGTCTCCCAAGTTCTATCCACATCAAGTTTAGGCGAAAAGGCTCATTTGTCGCTGGTATTGGACTGGACGAAGCACAATCACATATCCGGCTCTCTGGAAATGATGCATACTCTTTTCATGATCTACACGCCGACAGTCGCAGGCGGATCTATCTTAGAATCAAGGTGTGTACTAAAGGCTCTCTGTGCCATTACCATCTGAAAAATTTTCGTCTCATCCTTAGTGGGTTGGTTATTCATCCCTCACATATGAAATTCCTCTCGACGGTTACGATGGCCGCGTTGACCTCCAAACCCTTGCGAGGCGAGTATCAAGAGCCTGTGTTCACTACTTGCAGGTAAGTCTAGATCGATTTGGTTGCAAGCGCATATGACGACTTATTCTTAGGCCAATGTCATCCCTATTCCATGGGATCGAGTGCAGTTGCATCATTTGGAGGAGGTGTCGTATGGTGTCTGGCAGCCCATGTTGTCCACGCGTTGACCGAGTGGCTCGAACCGGAACCCCAGTACTATCTCCGTTTATTCTTAAGATCTTCTTTCAAAACAAGCTGCCTCCTGTTTCTGAAACCTGGTTTGAACCTGGTAAAATTCTGTCAACTACTACCATATATACCCGTCGTAACATTGCCTCATGCTTTGAATCTTGCCTTGTCCTCCAGCAAGGTTTTCCTGCCACCTCCGCGGAGGCTGAGGTGGCGGTTGTAAATATATCAGCGGGCTTCTCATAAGCAGGATTGACCAAGCATTATTTAAATTTGTCACGTATATCTCATTGTCAATATATTCACGAGCTCCGAAGCGTATTTGACTATGGTATGTAAGTACTTCGTGCATAGTAAATCATTTGCTAAAAGGGTTGCATCCGCAAATCATAGCTTCAACAGCAAAGCTGGATACACTTCCTAACACTAATCCACCTACCAAACAGAAGCTCGTCACCGTAGCGGCAACGTCTATATCTTCTGCCCTTCCATTGAGTCTAGGATTATGTTCCAATGATGATGCAGACATCAAGCAGAGGCTTGATACATATCCATTCGACCATCCAAATAAGCAAAGGATGACCATGAACAACAAATCGGAGCTGATGATAGGGTCGTCTACAACCGTCGTGGATCCTCGTTGGACGTTGCACATTAAAAATAACGGAATGAATAGTGTCCGTGCGAGTGATAAAGTGAGAAGTCGGTTGGCCGACCACACCAGCAGTTTCGGGAACGAACAGGCGTATCGTCCAAGAAAATCCCCGATGCTGAAAACTAGAAAATGGATTGCAGTAAAAAGCAACGGATGGGTATTTGGGTTTGTCGGTTTAATGGAGGTCGTGATGGGAGGAAACACCGCCTAAAAAGACGTAAGTAACATATATGCTTGGTTAATAACTAAAGTACCAGTGTAATCAAGAAAACGTAGGCAACGGCCACCTCATATACGACATTAATCTTTGCAACCCTTATGACGTTGACCTTGTCGCTCTGCAGTGCAGTTGGCCCGCTCGGAATCAATTCTCGACATTCGTCCTCTCGTATAGCATTGGGTTGAATCTTCGATTTGCGTTCCAAAGAGGCAGCGACAAGTTTGTAAACTGGCATGCGGATCAACCAAGCGTGAACTCCAGCACTGACTAAAAGAAAGACGGTCGATAAAGCAAGAAATGTGAAGGCTGATTGTTCTTCTGCAGATCCACTGATATACGTGCGAGGCTTGCCGGCAACGGACATTGCAGAGCTAATGACCTGCACGCCACTTACAACAACAGCGACAGCAGCTTGACCAGCCATCATGGATTGGACCGCTGGGGGACCGAAAAGAGAGGCGATGGCGATTACGGAAGTTTGAAGGTAACCCCCCGCTGCCGCCTGTGCAGCAGCATTGAATAGAACGAATGCAGAAAATATTCTCGGAGAAGGTACAAAGCAGGTGCTGAGAGTCAGAAAGAAGGTCAAGATTGTGAGCCAAATGATGGATGACCGTGTTTGGCTGGAAGGGCTAGTCTGTAATAGCGCCCGTCAGGACAAAGACTTGCGATATATGATCACGCTTAGCTAACAGTTTTCACGGTCGCGGTAGCATGAGCCAGGAAAATAAAATTAGAGGCAGTGAATGAAGTCGTCAGATATGAGCTGAAAGTTGAGCTGAGTGGCGAGTTATCAAGCCGAGATAAGAAAAAGGGCATTGCAGTAATTATCGCTGAAAACGATAGTGAGTTGAATTCAGTGGAACTATGCAGTGTAAATTGTACCATTCCAGGGTAAAAGAACAGAGGATCCTAAAATAAAATGTATCCATCGAATGCGTGTCTCCACCAACTTGGAAGTTAGTGGATCAGTTGGAGTCAGAAGATTCTGTGGTCCTGCATCGATACCTAGTCCGTTCTCTGCAATGTTGGAGTTTTCTGATTGTGGAACAGGACCATAAAGTCCTTCAGATGGAAGAGACATGGGAACGAGGTAGACGTCAGGAATGGAGGGTGTGGTTTCATATATACGACTAGAACTGAAGGGTTGACACAGTGAAAGGGCATTTATTAACTATTATTTTACGTAGATAATAAAATAAATGTCAATTTTGACTTTTGGGAATGAATTGGTTGGGCTCCTCCTTGAGCACCATTTCAGTGAGCAGGCGTCTCTTCCTCTCGTCTTTCTTGGTCCTCTTGGACGCTTTTCTGTCCAATTCTGCAGTTCTAGCAGAGTGCATCCATCTCGCCTTCTTCTTCTTCTCTTTGTCCTCCTTTACTTGCTCCCTCCATCTGAACGCTGCATCTGCCTTTGCCTGTCTGACATTCCGACCATCCAAGTTTTGAAGCTCTTCTGCCATAATCTTCTTTAGTAGTAGCTGAGTATTAGCTTGGTATATCTTGAATCTTTCAAGTTTCTTAGCCCGTGAATGAGAATTGGCTAGCTCTCGGTCCAGATATACTTCAAAAGGGAAGGACCCGTCGTATGACTTGCCAAGATGGGGATTATAAAGCAAGCTCAGATATTCTTCCTCTGGTGGTGGTCTAAGAATGGGTCCAGAAGGCGATGGATCGAACGTTGGTAGTTGATATGTCAACCGTGCAACCTCGTCCCTAGGTGTGTCATATATACCAGCTGCAGAATATACATCATGAGTAATTGAGTTCAGCAAACTCGGCTAGCACCCACCTTCCGGATATTTTCGTTTCTGTGTGGGGGGCCAAGGAATGCGTATTTTTTGCCCCGTATGCCATCCAGGGAATTTGGGAATAGTGGAGACCGCATATCGCTTCCAAACATAACGCTTGAAATTGTTACTCCAAATCGCCGCAGAAGTGCCTACACGCGAAGCAAACACACTATTACGTGCCCAGATGAGATTATGAATACGACAGAGTTATAAAAATGACACAGACGCTTGCAACTCTGGAATACTCGTAGGGTCATTCTGAGTGGGCAATTCAAAGTCTCCGACATAGAGCTGGCATCGTGAGTAATGAACATTCTTCCCTGGCGGAGGTTGCCCGTCTGCCTTAGCTTGTGTCTTCGAGGCGACTGAGTAAGTACAAACGCAGAAGGAGAGGAAATTTCAGGACACACATTTCCAGGGCCTTTCAAGAAAACGCGATTGCTGAGTCGGTTTATACTCAGCACCTCGTGTATTTTACTATCCTCATCTCCTCGCAAACGAATTTGATCGCCTGGAACAATATTCCAAAGCTTGATTCGGTCCGTGGCTCGGACAGACTTCAATTTTGGGTCGTGTTTCGACCTCCGAATTAGCCAAGCTCGAGGAATGCTGCGAAGATGATTGAAATTGCATAGAGCCGGATTTTTTGTAGTTGCATTTAGAGCTGTCCTTCTCGTTAAATATTTGAGGGACATAGGTTACGAAGGGCCGAGAGGGAGAGCTCGCTGATGAAGTGAAGGGACGGTCTCCTGGTCGCACCTCGCTTCTCGCAGATAACTTAAATATTATGTAATATCATATTTATTGTAGAGTCACATTATCAGTCCTGAGCTCAGGCTGTGTCTGTCAATTTATTCTTCAAGGACGCCACTGCCCATGCATGATACAACGACAATAATGATGATGCTACAACGCTGGTACAATAGATGCTTGAGATAAATTAATCAATGCCAATTTAAAAATGAGAAGCAATAACTACAGAAGGAACGCAGAACATCACATCATACAGCTGTGCCAGGTTTAGAACCACTCCAGGCCGTTGATGACGAACTAGGTTCCTCCGACTCGAGTGTCTAAATACGCAAGTGCGACAGGTGTCAAGAAGACAGGCCAATAAAAAAACAGTAGAACTCACCTCCAGCAACATTCCCAGCACTTGGTCGACCTCACTCGGAGGAACCCCCCCACAGCCAACACCTATCAGCCGCCTATACTCACCCATCCGACCACTCGTGCCAGCCTCTGCCTGGAACGTTACCAATTCGTTAAACATGAGCTTTCTCCGCTCCCGGTATTGTGCTATCTCCTCCCGCAGTGCTTCACAACTCCGGCTAAGGTCTTCAGCATTGGTCGGTATGTCAGCATGGAGAGCAAGCAAATCTGAAATATCCTCCGTCTGAACCCATGTTTTTCGTTTTCCTTTCGTTTTCTCTTCCCCAGGCGAATCATCCATGTCCATGTCTTCATCGATCTGGAATGACGCAGTAGAGGCAGTTACAATCAGTTGGCCATTCGCAGCATCCCGAATTGTCTTTTCCCGTTGCTCCTCGTCCTTGACCCACTTTTCCCAGCCTAAACGATATCTTTGACCCATCTTATCAACAAGACCATTCTCCAATTCTTGCAATTGTTGTTTGGATCGAGACAACCCTTCGGCTTGCCCTTTGAGGTGCCCAACAGCACGTTGACTCTCTAAAATCTCGCCTTGAATATTCGCAAGTAAAGCTTGAGCCTGAGTCATGTCGCGTTCTTTGTCTCTAAGTTCTTGGTCAAATGATGCAGCTAGACTGTCCATCAATGCTGCTATGTCATTGACACATCGAGTACTTGCTTTCTGCGCAGCAACGGAATGGTGCAATGGTGGTTTATCGCCATTAGTGGGCGTAAAGGAGTGTCCAAGTGGGGCATTTGAAGGCGGGAAAGCAGCATGTATATTTCGGTAGGACATGAATGTTGCACGGGAGGGTGGAACTGGCGATGAGCGAAAACGCTCATCTTCCAAGATATAGTCTTCAGTACTTTTCCCGTCATGATTCCTTATCTTTGGATTTGCGCCATGATCGATGAGTATTTTGATTAACCGTTTGCTACGACTCCGTGCAGCCATTGTCAGGGCACTCTCTCCGTCCTCATCCTGAAAATTGATTACATCTGCCAATTCTTTGGGGTACTCCGCTAGTCGACTGAGAACCGTCTCCATGTAGTATCTTGCTGCGTGTGTCTTGCCTTTGGTCATCGCGACGTCAACGATATGATGGAAAACAGTGCGGTTATAGTTGTCAATGTTAAGGGTGGTCCGATGCAGCAGTTCGAATAGTTCCGGAAATTTACGAACGTCGTAGTTATTAGCAAACATGACGCTCCGCATCAGTGCAGTTTGGCCAGATTTGTTTACTTTAAAAAGATCTGCGCCTGCGGTCAAAAGTAATTTGACTATGCGAATGCGCCCCATTGCACATGCCCAGTGAAGAGGTGTGTGGCCATCGTCATCAATAGCCATGTTGGGGTCAAAATCTGCGGGAGGGTTCACAAGAAGAGGGGGGGATTCATTCGAGTCAGAGATAAAATATTCCAATATCTGGTCGGCATATGAACGTGGTTCCTCGTCTGGATCTACAGCTTCAGAGAGTGCATCATGCCGATTGTCCACTGATTGTCGATGCTTATTCTTCCGTCCAGATTGAGTGACCTCTTCTTTACCATTAGATCCACGCGAGGGTCCGGGACTTCGTATGGGGGACGGTGTGCGTGAACTTGAAGATGCCTCCGACGGTGAGGATGTCATTGAACCATCTTCTGAGCCGCGAATAGATAATGTGTCGTGGTCCGTTTCTTCCTCAATAGGAGCTTGTCTGCGAGATGACCGTGTGTTAATTATGGCTCCAGCTTGCGGAATGTCGCTGACTGCAGCTTTCCGTGCAGGTCGACTGACAGTATTTGCGACGAGGTGTTTAGGAGCAAGAGGAGGACTTTTAGCTGCAGGCGTAAATTCAATGATAGGCCGTAGTAGAGTTTCACAGTTGTACTGCTTGGCGAGCGTTAAGCCCCGCTCAAGGGGAATCCATGTCCCTGGAAATTGCTTTATTCTAAGAAAGCCAGCGTGAACGGTGAAAGACGAACCTTGGTATTTTCCATATCCTCCCTGCACTTTTTCATGTTCGCCTTTTTGAACTTCGCGTTCAAGAACACGGGTACGCTGGGGTTTGTCGAAACCTGCGACTTTCAAGATCTGAGTCGCGTTTAACCACGAGTCTGAACGCCGTCTCATCACCGCGACCCCCTTGCACATCCTGCGCGTGTCACGTTATCCACTGGTAGCGCCAAGTCGCGTTGAATGAGGCTTACATTTCGTAGACAGGTATCCCACTGTAAGTAGCCTATATAAGTGATTAATTTTTGGGGTCAGTTCTTTTGGATAGCATGAATTGTCAATCTTTGACCTTGAAAATCTGGGTTTCTGGCATTGTAATTGGACTGTGCACAAGGTGGTCTGGATGCCGTATAGAGTACACAGATCTGCAATAGCTCGAAAGGCAAAGAAAGCCGGGGCCCGGGACGTGGGGGATGGGAAGTCGAAATGCCTGAATCACGAAGACACTACAGGTAGAACGCGTGAAACAACAAAGACAAATAGATTGATCCGTTCTCTCTCTCACTTGCGGCCTTGGTCAGAAATTGGAATAGCGCCATCTCACCATCATAGAAATTACACGGGTACAAAGCAATCAAGCATTGGATCGACAATTCTTCAATCTCGTAGGTAGGTAGGTAGGTCCAATTTAAATAATAAGAAATCAAGAAGCCGCACGTGGGAAAGTGATTAATAGCCACGTGACTTAGCCGAAAGTGTTGAAACCTCTTGTCTTCAACGTCGACGACCTGCTACCGAAGGTGCCTCCTCTTTCCCTACCTCTCAATATAAATGGCTCCAAAGTGTGAACCGCTTTGCTGCTTTGGCGACAGGTAAATAAGCAAACTAGCTACTCACAGCTACCAGTTTAACCGGACACATTCTTATCAGACTTTACTTCACAACCTTTCCCCACCCCCCACCCAACTCACAGGTGCTGAACAGAGTTGCTGCGGATCCAGGAAGCCAACCACGCGTACGCTCTCGAACACGGGGCGGCCCCTCAGCGACACCTGACGATAACGTTTCCTATTATTATTTCACAATCGACGACCAACTCCTCTATCTCTCCTTCTTCCAGGATTGGGGCCCTTTGAATATCGCAATGGTATACAAAGCATGCATCCTTATGCATGAACTCCTCGAGGTGCGATAGGGTTCTTGCAGCGCCACCTCCTCGTGCCACTCATGCACGTGCCCACTTATTGTTCACTAAACCTTTACAGGATAAAGAGCTGGCGTCACATAGACTGGTTCTATACTCTTCAGATGACCCTAGGAGGAAGGCCAATGCCGCATTGCTTATGGCGCTTTATGTGGTAACTATTTGCCCGGTTTTGGCGAGCTCTGATGATCCTGAGTACACCTTCCTATAGATGATTGTCCAACGTCGTGCACCCTGGGAGGCATTCCACCCAATTGCAGAAATAGAATTTATGCCATTCCGAGATGCAGGCAGAGGACCTTCGGATTTTAACCTCAACATTCAAGATTGCCTCTGGGGTATCTGGAAAGCCATGCAGAATGGTCTATGTGACATGAATGAATTCAGTGTTGAAGATTATGAATTCTACGAGAAGGTTGAAAACGGCGACTGGAATTGGTTAACACCCCACTTTATTGCGTTTGCATCACCGGTGGATTCGAGTTGGATCAAACGCGAGAAAGAGGCCAAGGAAATTTCCAAGGGAAACGCCGGCGGGTTTTCCTCTTCCACGAATTCCAACCTGGCTTTGCAGCGCAAACTTCCGACTCCTTTCCTTAATTGCTTGGATTACTTCGAGAAACGGAATATCAAACTTGTGGTTCGTTTGAATACAGAACTTTACGATCGAAATAGCTTCTTGGAACGTGGGATTGACCATATGGAACTCTATTTCGATGATGGCACAAATCCTACGGATGAAATTGTACGAACATTCCTTGACGTTGCCGACCGCGTCGTTGAGGCCGGGGGGGTAATCGCAGTCCATGTGAGTTTCTTTCATCACCATACGGACGTAATTCACCTTCAGTTTTGCAGTGCAAGGCCGGGTTGGGACGAACAGGTACACTGATAGGCGCCTATCTCATCTGGAAATATGGTTTTACAGCAAATGAAGCCATCGCTTTCATGCGCATAGTGCGACCAGGAAGCGTCGTCGGCCCACAACAGCAGTATTTATATCTCAAGCAGCTGGAATGGGCCAAGTGGGCTGCAATCGATGAGATACGTAAGACTCAAACGTCCAACGTGGTTTCTTCAGTCCCCCTTGTTACACCAGTGACGCCACCCGCTGAAACTGATGACGAAGTTGATGGCATGCAAACAACACCCACGCAACCCACCGTACCACTTCCTCCTGTTACACCGAGCCGTCACGTTGCCGCCGCCGCCGCCAAGGCGACCTCCATTGCGCCTCCAGGCCAGCCCCGCAAGACTCCAAACGCGAAACGAGTTGCGCAAGATTCAGATGATGAAGACGAAACAGACGATGTTCTGCCTGCACTAGGTATAGCCCCCATCGCTCGGAAGATCAAGACCGTACCCTCCAGAGGAATCACGGCATCAGATCAAAGACCAACACGGGTTACACGGTCTACGGCAGGTGCAGCTAACATCAAGAAAGCTGGAACTTCGCAAGCCCCTCCTTCATCCCCAGTGAAACCCCCGCGTCAAGGCCCGAACAAGATACCTCGACTCGCAACGACGCGCACCACCTCAGCTGCAAAGGCGTTGGCAGCAGCCAATGCCCCACAAATACCACCTCGTCCTGTGCGCAACATCAACACACTTCCATCTTCCAATCTATCTCGACTACCGACGCTTATAGCTTCGAAACGGCCACAACATACTTCTTCATTGAGTGACGCTGCTAACCTCAAACGGACTGCTACAGCGACGTCAGATGCATGGGTAGCGAACAATGTAGCTGCTGTTGTAGTTCCTACTTCAAAATCTGGCCGACCAGGTCTGAGAAGTGTGCGCCGAAGACGAAGCAGTTTTAGTTCTGCCGATGTGATAGCCTGATGATAATCTCTTCCCATTTCTCTGCATTGGTATCTGGATAGTACTTATCTTCCTGTTATGTTGTTTAGCATCACCATACCTCTCGATCTGTTGCGTGCATACTCCACCATTCCCCAGCCTCCCATCACGAGGCTTCATCCATATATCTAAACTTTGTAGTATTTTTTTCCTTATCGGCCTAAAGACAGCTGGTATTCCAACAATCCTACACCCTACACCTACACTGTTGGACTAGTTCTGTGAGAATATTGAACGGTTCTAAATCATTTATTTATCTATTCGTAGATCCTCGGTGATTATAGTGACGAATACTTGTATACACATTCAAAGAACCACCGCAGATCTTCTGGGTCGACACCAGGGGTGATACCATGTCCGAGATTGGCGATCCATCCACCTCGCTTACCTCTGAAGCCTTCGCTCATTCGCTTCACAGCAGCTTCAATGGCGTCCCTTCCCCCATACAAGACATTAGGATCCATGTTCCCCTGCAGAGCAACAGACTCTCCAACGACATTTCGCGCTTCCACTGGGTCAATACACCAATCGAGGCCTAGGACATCATAACCCGCATTGGTGGATAAGAAACCCAAGGCATGGTTCGCCCCCTTTGCAAACAATGTCATAGGAGTTGCCGGAAGCTTTTCTTCAGAAATACGACGGCGAACATTTGTAGAGATGTGTTTTAATGTGGGGAATGAGAATTGCTCAAAATCGTACGGCGACAGCTCGCCCGCCCAAGAATCAAATACTTGCAATAGCTGCAAAGACACAGTAAGATTATGTCAAGTGCTTGAGCGACACTAACCTGAGCTCCAGCCTTTGCTTGGCCAACAAGGAAATCTACGCAGACGTTCGCAATGCGCAAAAGAAGAGCCTTTGATTCTTCCGGATATTTAAAAATCCATGTTTTCGCTTTTTGGAAAGTTTTGCTCCCTCCACCTTCAATCATGTAGGCGAATAGTGTCCATGGTGCACCACAAAAACCAATCAAGGGAACTTCACCCTTCAACTCCTTCCTAGTCATTGTGATGGCCTGAAACACGTAACCCAATTCTTTCTCGACATCGACAACGGACTTGAGCTTGAGAACATCTTCAGGAGTTACAAGTGGGCTGGGGAAATAAGGTCCTGGATTCATCAAAACTTCCATGCCCATGGCTTGAGGAATAACAAGAATGTCGCTAAAGATGATAGAGGCGTCAAGGAGCCCTGTGTATCGTCGAATGGGTTGTAGAGTAATTTCGGTAGCTAGTGGCGGTGAACGGCAAATTTCAAAGAATTCATGCGATTCGCGCAACTTTCGGAATTCTTCGTATATAGTAAGAGTATGTCAGGTTACTTTTTTAATCCCAATCCTTGCATGGGAGGTTACCAGGAAGATATCGACCAGCTTGTCGCATGACCCAAACTGGTGCTCGCTCTATTTTCTCGCCTACAGATGAATGCGAGTTAATTCCATTCATATAAAGGTATCGAGAAGAGGACTGACCTCGAGCAGCGCGAAGTAAAAGATCATTTTTTAGAGGTGGGAATTCGGTGGTCATTTTGAGGTGGGTGTCAAATGTTAAGGATCTGAGGTCTGATCTACCCTTTTATACTTGAGTCGGCTGGCGATAATCGGGTACACGTAGTTTGAGAAAAGACTACCGGTAGACAGGCGAACCTGAGTGCCGCCACTGGCCTTTCAACCTAATCTAATCGCTGATTTACGTAAGCCTGCCTCAACCTGGTACAAAACTTCGTCGAACAACATAAATGCCAATCGACAACCCATCTACGCTAGTCGAAGAGTGCGCCAAAAAAAAAAAAAGAACTTGTCTGTAAGGACCTAAATTTTACATCAGATTCAAAAAAACTGGCGAATTCGACCGTTTACGACGAGAACTACTAACACAATTCCAACGAGATGTGAGTACCATGTATTCATCCTAGTCTGCGTTTGTATTTCCCGCATAGCTTATCCACTTAGGATTCGTTCTCTGGATTCAAAGACAGAATTGAGGATATCGCTCGCCAGCGACTAACATCCGACCAGATGCTCCATTACTTGCCTCAAGACTTAGTCCATAAGGAGCTCAGGCAGGAAGTCGATAGGTAAAGAGAAACTCAATCATATCTATCGTCTTTTCTGAGGTCTGAGGTCGGCCTAGGTTCCCAGTCGTCGAACGTGCAGTAGCGGAAGTGCGGATATTATCCGATCCGTCCTTCCTCGCCAGTATCCAGACTTCAGTGCAGAAGATTCTTCAGGTTGAAAAGGGGGAGACACCCGCGATCGCCAAAGGTTTGTGATTTATGAATCGTCCAGTAGTTTCTTCTGGCTTATTTGTCGAAGACGAAGGCGTTGAAACCATAAAACCATGCCCACCACTTACCAAACACAGTGCAGACCATCTGGAGAAGGCTGTTCGGGACGCTCAAGTCCCTGGCGCATCTAAGCTCTCAGACCCCATGGTTACGGGAGTCTCAACGGATTCTGAACCTTCTATGCAATCTCCAATTAGTCTTACCACATCCCTTCTAACTACTATCCCTTCCCTACCCCTTCCAAGAGAAGACGAAGGGCGTGAGACGAGTATCAGAAATTCGAATGCTGAATCTGCATTACGACCAACTGATCTTTCAGAATCAGTATCCCAAAACGCCTGTAATGATGCTACAATGCTGATCGACGAATCAAATATTGCAGATGTCCAGATGAAAGATATCTGAACAGCTATTAGAGCCATACTATTGGATGTACATGTGGGGTATCCTGATGCACTTCATGGAAACATTTGATTCGAAAACCTGCTAGTGGTGACGATCTACTAAGTTCAAATTCCAACGAAAGGATATATGGGACGACTTCAAGTTGAAGGAACAAGATAGATTATAAAGATACTGACACTGCTTGAAAGAAAGGGAACCGGCGACCTGGCCAGCTCCTCTCCGGAAATCTTATTTCACCTCCTCGGCTTCAATCAACGAAATCGCCTTCTCCGAACGTGGTTTGATACTACACTTGAACGGTTTTGGATGACTTGCATCACGTTGTTAGTCCATCTTGCGTCGTCAAAGTAGATTCTTGAACTCACCTTATCGTCCCAGTCGTATTTTCGTGCACAGGCTCGATAGTTACCCCGTTTTCGACAACCTTCGTGATATCGAAAACCGCTAGAGACATTGCACAGGATATAAATACTGAAGCGTCGGCGAGGTGGATTCCTGGATAATCTTAGCTTTTTTTTGAATAAGCTAGGCTTAAATAAAGGGTCACCTGGGCATATCCTGTAGATCGAAGGTTGAATCAGAGTTATGCCATCAAGGTCCATGATATCTTACCTTCTACCAAAGCCAAAGCACAGTTCCCGTGGATCACGCTCAGGCATATGGTCTTTAGTGGCAATGAACCGCTCCGGGTTGAACTCAAAGGGTTTCGCGTACGTCCTGGGGTCATGTGTGAATTTCCTGCAACTTGAGATCAGGATGTATCAAATTTCAAAGCTATCATACTGACCAAATGTTTGGTATCACTAAAGATCCCTTTGGAATTAAATAACCTTCATGAATGTCGTCCTGCACGACACGATGGGGAACAGCTTTATTTCTCATGCTTAATGTTCTGTGTACAGGCTGTGGAAGAAACCAGACGTACCAGTAGGGACGACTGAATTCCATCGGAAAACTTCCATGGTAAGGGCGTTGATATACGGAAGGTAGGGACGATCTATAAAGGTGGGAAGTCTATCGTTCCCGACCACGGTATCGATCTCAGCTTGTGCCTTTCTAACAACCTCAGGGTGCAGAGTGAGCGCTAGGAAAAAGGAATATATCGCTGACACTGTCTGGTACAACCGTTGAGCCTTCAAATCAATCCAGAGATTATGATTCTTACCGTATCGGAAGCACCTGAATATCCGAAATCAGCCATACCAAATATTTATATTTTGAATGGGGTATGGCTTACCGGAGTAGAGGCTTGCGGCACTCCATTTTAGATCGAACTCCTCCTCGGCGTTAAGTCGCTTGCCTTCCAATAGAGTCGAAGCAAAGGAGACCTCAGCGGTACCGGAAGCCTGTGGGCAAATGAACACTATGATCAGATGCTGGAACAGACTAGAAGGGAAGTTTAAAGGATTACCACTTGTTGCTTTACAAAATCGTATGGCTGGTTGACCATTTGTAGTAGTGTCATTCCCCATTCGTTTGCCGTTCGACGAAAACTGGCTCCGGGAAACCACAGAGGGATGTGGCGCACTGTTGTAGAATGTGAGAGATCCTATTTTGTGTATGAAAGGTTTCAAGTCATACGAGCAGGAATGAGATCGACCAGGAATCCGCCTGGAGCTGTTGCTAAGGAGAATTGCTCGGTAGCTTGATCGGCAAGTCCGACAAAGGGATCGTTGTGTTCTTTAACTTCGTAGCCATGCGAAATTCTGAGTATCACAGCACCCGCAGTCCTTTTGCAAGAAAAAGTTGAGAAAACAGATTCGCTACAGAGCCAGGAGGGCAACTCACTTTCGTACATGGACAGCCAAGTCGTCGGGTTTCATGAGGACTCGTCGCAGGAAACGCCGAGCTTCTAGTTCTTCACCCGGAAAAAAACGCTTCACGACCGCCTGACTTCCTATAAGACTGTGGAACAGACGCCGGTAGCGACGGAAACGGGGACCGTAGGGCAAAAGGACTAGCGTATTTTTCCAACCCACGAGCTCGCCTGCCATTTGAAGAGCGGGTCGGTCGGAATAGATCACACTTTTCTTGTCCAACATATCGCTTGCAACTTCAGCAGAATTGATGATGATGATGGGTTGACCGAGTACAGTAACCGAACATATGTCGCCTAGAAGAAATTCAATAAGATGGCATAGGGCTGATTAAAAAAAAGAAAAGAAAAAAAACAACGAACCCCATACTTCACCCCAACGTGCAAAGGTGAGCCATTCTCTCTCAACGGGCATATCCAAAAGGTTTCCGACCAGCGGTAGACCTTTTGGACCAGGTGGCAGTGAAATTCGTCTGATTGAGCGAAAAACTGCGTTTAAAATAGATAGAGCCACAAAAACGAGAGAAACGTTGACGGCTATCATAGTAGTAGAAAACATAGCAGCGTCGACAGATGAACTTGAAGAAGAGAAAATTAAAAAGGAGTGTGGATAGTCTGCATGGCGATGGCAAGTTCACGGCTTTAAATAAGTTTTCAGAGAGGGACTACCAGGGACTCGGATAGGATCAATCCAAATTCGGTTCACGGGACGAGATTTCGTCCCTTCTCCTAGATCCAGTAGTCCAAATTACTATCGAAGGTCCGCGGTTTGGTACCTACGTTGCTGATACGAGCGTCAGAAAGGCCACGAGGTTGCAACAGACATAACTTTAAATGTCACTCTCGCACATTACCACGACAGAATTGGAAGAGAGAGGACTCGAGACATACTTAAGGGATCTGTCCAGCAATACTTGGCATGCAAAGATCCTCTAGATTGTCCGTATGAATCGCGTTGCCACTCAGCCAGATATATTCCTTCTTCAAACTATCAGGCCAGATGGGTGGCGAATCTGGTCTTTAACCATCATGATATGCTTCTAAAAGTGCCTTGCGGTCCTCTTAGACATTGTTCCAGAGTTACTATTTCGAGATTTGCACCCAAGTCCAGGAGGTCAAAGGCCGGAAGGTTTGTAAAAGAGGTGGACCTGTCAACTTGAACTTGAAGATGTCAGAATGCGAGATCCACTGTTATGGTCCGCGCCACGAACACAAAGGCGCCAGTTCTAACACACTGATTGTCTTTTCGAAAACAACGAGACAGATCCTCGAGAATTGACGCTCTCCGGCCCGATAAGAAATGCACTATCCACACTGATTAGATTAGATTAATCACATGATCTCTTCGAACTAACTTGTCTCCTTTTCCTTACTTGCAAAGAGACAAAATATGAGCCGGTCAATACGTCCGTAGGTATTCATTTTGTTGAACTAACTTTGGCAGAGGACCTATCGGCTTTTGGGAGTTTCTAGCTTGTCAAATATTTTCATAATTTCTATATAATTTCATCAAATTTGTTTACAACATCGTAACCGTTTCCCAAAAATGACCAGCTTAGGGTGGCAACACTAAAGACTGTCCGACTTGGCGCTATCGCTATTCCCACAGACACGGTTAGCCGGCCATTCATTCAAATAAAATGTTTTAAATAAAATGATCATCAACGGTGTACATATACATTTCCCGCCGAGAAATGTACTTCATCTATTATAATACACAGAAGCTAAGTTACTAGCGGCTTCGTACGACTAAATTTTACAACCGAAAACATCAAAACGACATGCCAGTTCGTGTGACGGCAGACTATACAGAATAAGAAATTAGACTCGTCGCTACTTCAGTTGACCAGGACATTCACTGAATGAACTGACCTCAGGTTCTGCTAGATCTTCCAGAACTCCCCGATCTCGCTTAAATTCGTTCATCGTATCAATTTTTATAGAAATATTTGATCTCTGAAATCGGTTTTCAAATATATAATGACATCATAACAATGAGAATCAGTACCGTTGAGTTGTTCGTCCTTTGCCTCTTCGATATGCTCTGCAAAGAGAACGAGAGTTCATCGCTATCTTCACCCAATCCCCGAATGCTCTGTCGAGCATTCAATGTGGCAAGCACCGAATTGCTGTAAACTGATTCCTGTGAGTACCTCTTCAGGGAAGACTAGCTGATAACTTACGGCGTCCCAAGCTGAAATAGAATGCGACATAGATGAGTGTTCGTCCCCACACCAATATCTTGAGCAACATCAGATAAAATAGATAAATAAGGTGATTGGACAACTCACTGAAACTAAAGAAGCAATTGCGCAGATACTCGTTAAAAATCCGGTGCTAACGGTGAACATAATCTATGACGATTACGCGAAATTAACAACCATCGATCAATGGGGTAATGTAGCCCACCAAGCGACTGATCATAGTGTCCGATCTACTTTAACTTGTAAAAATATTGGAGGGCTCATACTTAAATCGACACTTACTTCTTGAAGCCAGTTCGAGACCTACGCAGAAAATAGAACAACGCCGCGGCAATGAGGACGTCCACAACCACGCCAAGTAGGTTAACTGCCATCGAAAGTCCCTATCATCGATGATCAAGGTAATGGATATGTATCCATTGACGTTAGAACGTACCAACCTTTAATTCCTTTAATTCAGCCCACGTTTTTAGTTTCATGCTAAAGATGCGAAGTGACCATCATATGATGAAAGCAGTCGCATAGACTTACGATTGAGCTGTGAATGCTGTAACATCCAGTAGTTTCAATGGACAAGATCCCGAGGATTATTGGGAAAAGCCTACCGACGGAACAGCCTTATTGCAGAGTCAGTCAGATAGATGTTGTGAAGGGGAAAAAAAACTTTACCAAATCCTGCGAGTACCAAAGTGCCCTTCGAGATCATATAGTCAGTAACTATGCATTATCAAATTTTCAAATACATTACCACCAAGGCAGTCAAGGGAGCATTGTTGCCGCTTACTAGCAACATGTCAAAGAGCGACAATGCACCGAAGTCAAATCAACGCACGTCTCCAGACTCTCAGCGTCAAGAAACTGAAAAATTAAAACTGAGCGAATGGTGACATATGAAAAGGTGAACGGTCCACCTACCCTTGTACCAGCAATCCAATGAATCCCTGAATAATCATAAGCTATCATTTTGATATGCGAAATCATTCATGCTTACATTGAACAAAACTTCGAGCTGTCCTGATAGTCAACCAATACTTGAATGACCATATTGTATTTATGGACATACGAGAATACTCCTAAAAGAACATGAGGCTTGTGAAGTGCGTGGTGGCATGAGTGAAACGCACCACACCATATCCGCGAGTACCACTGGGTTATTATAATTTGAGACCAAATAATGGTATACTTGCTCAGTTGGTTAGCAAAAACAGTCGATGCCGATTATTAAAATCGTTCAGACTAACCTGTATGAGAGATGAGAATCTGATGGATAGTATCAAACGCGAAGACAGAAGCGACCTGAGAGTTATGAAATATGATTGTATTTGATACAATGAAATTTGGTATAGTTACTTACAAGGGCCTTGATGTACCAAACGTCCTGACGATACTTGAAGAAGTAATACCATGTTTGTACACAGGATACTGTTCTAAAGTGAACGATGAATTCACAAAGTGCATCCCAGACAGCCTACCTCCGTATAACCTAACAAAAAGCCTGATGAGGTATTTCCCAAAATATATCACCTGTCAGTACTCACATCCCGGCACAGACCACGCCAATATATGCAGCACCCATTCTGGGGAGGAGTCAACTTACACAAAATCAAGAGGGCTTAACACGCACGTGTTATGGACAATGGTAGGACCAGGAAATTCAGCCATACTCTCGGATAATGGGTAGGCTCTCAACCTCAGGCTGTGGAGGGGACTGGCAAGGAGCAAAAGGAACACATCCTCTGTAAGCCGTACTTTCAGGGTCTTAAAGGAAGTGGAATGATACAAGGAAGCCCGGGAAATCAGTCAAGATCCTTGCTGCTCAAAATTCTATACGTACGTAGCATTGTCCTCATCCGTTCAGTCGTGCGTATCTCGTCTTTTTTTTCTAAGCAAAGAACGGGTTGGCAATCACCTTCGTTTCCGAGAATCTTCCAATGCCTGGGTTGGTGGATGTTGTCGGCTGTAGACGGGGGTCAGGAAGAATGCGTCTATTTGATTGGGCGTTTCGGATTCCCATTTCGACCGAGGAATGAAGTTCAGTACTACTTTAGAGCAAATCGGACACGTAAAATTGCGCTGAGATGCATGTCCCTACATTCTTTAATATAAGGTCTCCGGGGAGCCAGGTCAAATATTCTTTTCGCCATGCGGTCCTACATTGTATTGACTGGTGGTATCATGCCGTAACCCGTCGTTTGCTAATTGAAGTGATTCCGTGAAAATTCGAATCAGAGTATTTCTTAGAGGAAGCGCAACAGGGCACAAAGGCAATTGCAAATTTTCTGAGCGCTTCAGACATTGAATTTAATCGTTGCTCGCAATGATAGAGTCGACATCGACACGACTTATCAAAATCTTTCACCCAAAATCCTTGGAATTGGATGGCGCCACGATAATCCGCAAATCCTCGACTCGGAATGGTCGATATGTAAAACGCAAACTTCTAGCTCCAATTTATTTGCCATGCGCCTGTGTCGAAAAGTTCTGAGCCTGGCAAATCGATTGGGGAAGTGACTGACCGTAAGAGCGGATACAATAGCAAATTTTCAACACATTGGACTCGCAATTAAACGATTCGGACTTGTACAACAATGTTCAATTGCCTCCTCTATCGTACAATGCTCGATCGAATACAGAGATTATAAACAGCAACTCCGGCATAGTAAGGAAACATCAGCAGTGGGTTACCACAAAACAAACAAAAAAGGAACATATAGTACTTGATAAGGGCGAACGGAAAGAGCTTGAACTTGTCGAAACAAAATTAGAAAGAAACAGGCCAAGCAACGAACCTCCTAGAATGTTAGTCGGCATACAGTACGTGTTTATCTGTTCCCTCCATCCATGCTCGTAGCTCATCGTCTGAATCAAGGCCAACATACGTGTTGGTGAGGCTGTCTCGATACCTCAAATTCCCTACATCGCCTCCTAAACGTGCTTGCACCTTGTCCATCAGCTCCGCATGAGTCACCTTTGGGTGCACTCTGATTGCAATCACATCATCTGCTACTCGATCGAAAATTTTGATCTTCACAAATGCCGTTTGAGGATTGGCTGAAGATATAGGTGGTGTATTGAGGTTGGTAGTCGTTGCTGTTGAGTGTGATCTTGAACGTGAAGAGGTGGCCTGTGAACTTCGGGTGGATCCAGATGATCGACCAAGGTTATTTTCGTGGTGATAACCATTGTCATTCCATCGGGACTGACCGTTGGAATAATCGCCATTGCGGACAGGTTGTGGCGATCCATTGCGTTCTCTGTACTGTGGTGAGTTTGATCGTGAATTTGAGTTATATGAAGATGGTGGTTTGTTAAAGGATGCTGCCGAGCCTGATCTCTGATGGTTTTGGGCAAGTTTGTGCAGGGGGTGATGGATATTGGAATCTTCGTAAGGATTTCTTTCTCGGTCGTGCATTTTCCGTTGCAGATATCTTTCGTCTTCGTAATCAGATCCATCGCTACGCCCGTCATCTCTTAGCCTCATCCGCCTCATCTGTTCATCAATGCCATAATTATCAATGCCATATGTATCATTTTGTGTTTCATTTTCGTTGTTGAAGATTGCGTCAATTTCTCGAGTTCGTGGGTCTCCGTCGTTTTCAACGTCGCCAGGTTTCAACGAAAGAAATTTTCGGACTACAACATGCTCGAGAATATATCTGGCCCCTGTTTTGCCCAAATTGCACAAGTTGTGGACGTAGTCATCAAGCTCACTTCGTCTGGTAGCCGTCAATGCCTCGTCAACATGTTGAGCGGGTCCAGGCATAAAAGGCAGTGTTCGAGGTTCTGGGGGTTCTCGGCCAGCCTCTCGGGGAAATGTTTCTAATAAAGCAACTTGGAAGTCGTAAAAATCATCGTACACTCTGAAGAGGATAAGTTGCTTAGAGGGAGGGAGCTTGGTTTGACCAGGACGATTGTACGGTTGGTAGATTGCGTCAATTCGGAACCAATATTGTTCCATCTCGCAATGGAAAGAAATTACATCCGCGGAAAGAAGTATACCGTCAGGAAGAGGTTCCGGAGAGTCAGTGCGCGAAGAGCCTGCCTTAGGCGAAGAAGTTGGTGGTATGTAAGGGGTGGTCGGAACGGGTGGTCGGGTGGGGGCGTCAATAACACCCAGAGCGATGCTATTTTGTTTGTAATTGAGCATGGCACGTTTCCAATCCTCAACTTTTGGAAGTTCTCCGCGATCCATGAGGCCTTCGATATCAGGAATAGCTTTTCCGGTAGATGGATCGTGAATCTCTACGAACGAGACTGGGATAAGACCAGGTCGACCAATGCGACCAATTGGTTTCGCAACAAACCACTCGCGGTTGGATTGCGCAACAACTGTGATTAAATCTCCTCGTTTGGCATCAAGTTCATCTGCTCTTTCCGCCATAAAGTCATGAAGAACTATCGCATAGAAGACTGGTGTCTTGGGAGGTGCATTTACAGGCTCTGGTCGTCCTGGCGAAAGTAAGGGAGATTGAGGAATTTGTGGCCCAGCTTGGGAAGTACGCACTCTAAATATAAAATATAAAATTTAATGAAACGTTGAGAGTTGAGATAGAACATACGGCGCAGCGCTTTTGCCAAATTCTTCGAACATAGCTCGCGGAACAAGGCCTCGTGCGCCTGTAACTGGGTTATGTGCTTCGTACCAGCTGCCTGAGTCATCTGCATCCTTGAGAACGTAGAAAAAGTCGCCCTTTGCAAAGGATAGTTCCTGGGGTGCCTGTGATCTGTAAGGCGAGAGTGCTCGGATGACTTTTTGAGGAGGTAGAATGGCAGATGGTGGCTTTGAGACCGCTGGTAATGGGAGAGGTGTTGATATCTGTGGGCGGGAAGATTCTCTGTTATTGGTCAATGACTTTCGTAGAGACTTCATGGTGAGAGAGAAGGAACGCAGTCACTAAGCCTCGATAATGTTTGGACTGTAATCAATCACGTGTTCATCTGCCAATTGGAGTTTGAAAAACATATGATTATCATTGAAATTTTTAAGAGGCGACGTTGATAGGGTTGTCAGAAGGCTGAAACATGGTAATAAAGAGAAGATCGGTATATTTTCCAAGACATTACGAACAATCTATTATTATAAAAATCAGATGAGAGGCGAGCCCCCGAGGATATGATACACTACTATGATCCTATATTTCCATCCAAACCAACAACTGTATGGGGTAAGCAATGGGGAGTGCGAATACTCACACGGCCTCTTGGAGGTAGTTGATATCGACGAAAAAGTAGTGATGATCTGATGTCAACTGGGCCAATTGCACTGTAACAAGATTCCAGACATAGAAGAAATAAAAAGCCAGAGAAGTTCTGCAAATAATTTTACCCTTGGGCCATACACTTATAATTGATTCTCCCATATATCTTGCTGCCACTATCTTATCTTATTTTTTTTTGTGGTGTTCTGATTTTGGACCTCTCCTTAGAAAAACCACATGGGGAGATGCCCTGCCGCCGGAGATATGTAATTCTTTATTACGTAAATACATTGGCCTTTGCAAACAAACGTATACTGCAGGTTGGACCAGTCTCAAAGAACAGTTAACAGGATCATCTTCGTCCATCGTTCGCCATGGCCGCAAGAAAGCTACAAAGTCAGTATAGAATCTTCCTTTGTATATTTCAGCTGCTTATATGCGATGGTCAGCCGAAATTGACCGGACATTGAAGAAAGTCGCGGAAGGCGTCGAGCTTTTTGAGAGTATATATGACAAAATGCAAGCCTCCACTAATCAGACTCAGAAAGAAAAGTCAGAACTAGACTTGAAAACACAAATTAAGAAGCTCCAGCGGCTACGAGATCAAATCAAAACTTGGGTCGCGAGCAATGACATCAAGGACAAGGCTGCACTGTTGGAGAATAGAAGGTTAATTGAGACGGTGAGCCTTGATTATGTACCCACCTGTTCCAGACATGCAGTTGCATGCAAGTACGCCTGTCAGGGAAGGCATCATCCTCGTGCCATTCTGTTTCGACACGCGGTCTCTGATTTGCACGTAACTCCTTATTGGTTTTACTATACTAATGTTTCTTTCTTTGCGGCTCGTCCGAAACCTTCTATTTGATTCTCTTGCTTGGGTCGGCGCCTGTACTCATCTATATCCTTGTGATGAACAGCAAATGGAGAAGTTCAAAGCTTGTGAAAAGGAAATGAAGACGAAAGCTTTTTCCAAGGAGGGGCTGATACAAGCTGCAAAGCTTGACCCGAAAGAACAAGAAAAGGAGGAAGCAATGCAGTGGGTCAATCATCAGGTGGAGGAGTTACAAATGCAGGTTGAATCCACAGAGGCCGAAGTTGAGGCACTTCAAGGGGCGGGTAAGAAGAGGAATAAGGGTGGTTCAAGTAACGCTGGTCGACTGGAGCAACTAGAGCATCTCAATGATCGACGAAAGTGGCATATCGGTCGTCTGGAAATTGTTCTACGGATGTTAAACAATGGCTCTTTACCATTGGATAAGATGGCTGATTTGAAGGAGGACGTAGGGTATTTTGTTGACGGCAATACGGTTCGTATTGAATCAATACTCCAAGGGACAAAGTTGACTCGATTTGTGATTACAGGAAGAAAATTTCGACGAAGATGAAGGTATATACGACGAATTCCACCTTGATGAGGAAGAAGAGAAATTCGGTCTTGCTGCAGATGACGGTGATAGCGAAGATTCAGACGAGGCCAGCGAAGGTTTGCGTACGTCAATCTTTGGAAAGAATACTGTTGAGCCTATTTTTAGATCCCCCATCCCGTCCGACGAAGAAACACGATGAAGAAAGCGTGGCAAGCAGTAAGCGTGATGATAGTCCCATATTAAAGAAAGCATCCGTATCTCTGCAACTACGCAGTCAGTGGGCATCTTTTCTCGTTTCGTGCTTTTGTTGATTTGTACGGCTCCGCTTCTAGAACAATCTGTGGATAGTATGTTCTTATCACTGGCACGTTCTGTTCCCCTGAAGTCATCTCTTTCCATCAGCAAAGCCTCCTCCAAATTTAAACTTTGCCCAACAACCTATGGCCACCATCCTCAAAGCTGGCTTGCCACCTCCAGCATCTCGTCCCGCAGCACCTGCCGTACTGCCGCCAATACGTTATGCTACTGCAGCTGCCGCAGCAGTTGCTCCTTCGTCGTCTTCATCTTTGTCTGCAATAACATTAGTTCTAGCGCCTGTGGTAACAGCATCCTCAAATCCTCCGCAACCACCCTCAACTGCACTCTCAATAACTCCACCTACATCAGCGGCCCTCGTCGTATCGCAGGACCAACAAACGGCAGTTGTATCTTCTCCAAGTCTAACACAACTCTCTGTAACAAGCCCCATGCTATCATCGGCAGCATCAGCCTCACAGCAACTAGACGGTTCATTTTATTCTGGTCAAGAATCACCGGCGTTGTCAGAGGCGATATCTGTGGCAGACAAACCACCCTTGTCGCCACAACAAGAGAGTGCACCTCGGAAAGGTCTGTTAGTATGTTTGATAATTAGCTCGAAATCTTACTACGTCAACAGATTCCGTGTCCTCCCCTTTGATCTCAGATCAGACCCCCAGCGCTGCTGTATGACCTATATCTTCTTTCGACAAATTCTTGTTTCCTGACTGTCACCAATTAATACAGCCCATATTGGCAACTGAAGCTCAGCAGCTGCCTCAGGCACAACGTCAAGCTAATGGCTCACAATCTGTGCAATCTCAAGAGCAAGCGCCTCCAGTATCAGTCCCTTCACCTTTACCTCAACAACTCCAACAATACACAATGGGCGCCGCTGCGAGATCCAAGTCACCTTTGCCAGCGCCACAGCAAACACAACAGCCGCCCATGTTTCCTCCCGGAGTCAAGGTTACTCAAGCGGAACAGCAATCGGGGACGGGGACCTCACAGACACCTCAAAATTTTGCACCCCTACCATCCTCCCAGCAGGTACCTCAACAACGGCCCAGCCTGCCCTCGACTTTCCCGGGGTCTTTGTCAGACTTAGTGGTGTCGTTTGAAAATGTGAAGCAAAAGGGTATGGGTTCTTTCTTTCTCTCTCTCTCTTAGTTAATCTAGAGATGTCATTTTTCTCAGCGCTACGTGCACACAACCTCGACCAGGTACATAAGATGCTCGAAGGCACTTACTCAAGTGTGCCACAGCCGCAGGATACTGAGAAGTGGGTTTTGACAACCACGATGGATTGTTTGTCTTTTTGATTACTTCTTTTCGAAAGGCCCAAGTACTATGTTCCGCGCAATCCTTTCCAAACTGCACCGTATTATCCCCAGGCTCCTCAGCCATCACTGGGTACGCCCGTCGTCTTTTCGCAACTGGATGTTGAGACGTTGTTCTGGGTCTTCTACTACCTTCCAGGCACATATCAACAGTGTGTATTTCTGGCGGTTTCGTAGACAAGGTACTCACGGATTTTAGATTCCTGGCCGCTAAGGAGTTGAAGCGTCAGTCCTGGCGCTTCCATGTGAAATACCTAACCTGGTTCCAGCGTCACTCGGAACCTCAAGCTATCACAGAAGAGTACGAGCAAGGAGTCTACGTTTATTTCGACTGGGAAGGCTCGTGGTGTCAACGGAAGAAGAGTGATTTCCGTTTTGAGTATCGGTATCTATCTGAGGATTAGTTGGCCTAAACACCTTTTCAACAAGTTATGTCTCTTGCATTTGCATTTCTTATGCCACTCACTGTGCCGCATACATATTTGTTCCTTGGTTTACTTTTCTGAAGGACAATCCCTTGTAAAATTGTGCTGCAAGTATAAAAAAGTCTTCAATAACTTTCGGAAACAAAATCAAACGACATGCGGTAGGGAGCTCCTGAGGAGCGGTTAAATGCCACACTCAAGCCTTTGAGATGATGTTGTAGACTTCGCATGCTTGGTTTCGTTCATACACGAGGGACACACAAAGTTTTCAAGACAGCAAGATGCAACAAAGGCCTCAACCAAAAGATATTACGGATTCAAAGCAGGCAACTGACGAGCATCCCGAGAGTCGATAAATCCACGAGAACAGACTCGTGGGTGCGAGTGCGCATGGTAATAACTGTTCGAGTCGCCTAACCCACATGTCTGGATGTACAACGAGTAATCTTGATGTCACAGAACGATGGTCGACATTCATACCGTGCGACAAAAATAGCTGCTTTGCAATGTTATTATATTCTTAATCCTATGTAATGAATTGAAGATTCGCCGGAAATGACTATTCTAATTTGACAACGGCACCAATAGCCTCAAATGTCTTCTGCAGCTTTTCAGCATCGTCTTTGGAGAGATTCTCCTTGAGGATTTTTGGTAATGATTCGACAAACTTCTTGGCCTGAATAGGAACGGTGGCGAGTCTTTGAGAAAATGATATTGAGAAAAAATAAATGTGTAAACGTACCTCAATAAGACTCAGGTTGGGCACCATTGCCTTGACTTCTCGAATGACTTTTGGTTTAGCACCAGTATCAAAGGATTCCAATTTCACGTTGAAGACAGTTTTCTCCTTGGGTTTTTCCTATTTCTCGTCCATCAGCACATTAGGGGTATGATTGAAGACGATTGATACAAACAGCTGCTGGTTCATCTGACACGGCGGCGGCTTGGGCTGCAGGAGCAGCGGATGCTACAGGCATAGCAATTTCTTGAATGTTCAATCGTGACTATGGAATGAAGCAAATGAAATTTTATTCTCAAAAACTAAGAGTTGGATATTGCGCACCTTTAGAAGAGAGACGAGGTCGGCCGCTTGAAGCAGTGTTAGACCCGAAATATCGTCTACAATCCTCGTGAGAGTTGGGTCACTAGCAGGGACCACGGGAGGTGGGACAGTGGGAGTAGACTTTTGAGCCTCAGTCGCTGTCGCCAGCCGTCTTGCAGACTTAATTGTCCATGAGCTACAAGTTGAGAAATATGTTCGTCAACGCAATGTGGTTCAGAGAGCGCCGCCATACCGACAGGACGATGTGGACCGCGAAAATGTCCTTAGAGCAGCGTTACAGCGACTCTAGATTAACAGTCATTTCATGATGCAAACTTGTGAGCCAGTAAAAGAACGTACTGCCATATGGAATGGATAATAACAACAATTCGACGAAAATATGGACTGAAATTTGAGTCTTTATTGTGGTTTGTTGTTCTGCGACTTTCCGATTTATTCATAGGCTTTTTTTACATAGAGATTGTATAGTAGGTGCCAAACCGACTCGCATTGTCACTTGCGTTCAAGTTAAGTCTTGGCCAACTTCACTGCCACCGCGTATATGCCTGCTTGAAGGCGACTCGGACGTGGATATATAGGTCTCGAAGGCTTCTTCCCTACCCAGAAGGAAAGGACAGATGTAATATCCTATGCAACACGATCTACGATCTTCATATGGCATTTCTTACCGATTGAGTTCCAAAGATAAGCAGCATTACAGTAGCAGCTGAGGAGCGTTACTTTGACTTGTCAATATATGTCAGGTGCTGAGCTCACCTGAGGCGATTACAAGGTCAGGAGCAGGACTTGATGTAGATCCGAACGATAATAAGCTCAAACTGTAAAATATGAAATGCACTTTTAAAATTCTTGAGGGTACTAGGAATTACCTCATCGTGGCAGTGATGTAAATTCCAAAGCTGATGGTGCGGAATGGAAGACTGAGGTCAATCGTCCACTGTGCGCGAAGATCTTTGGATCTGGTTGTTTCCATCTGCTGTATAGGATCCTGATCGTACAAGCTGGGGCTTGCATTAAGGTGCAGGAAATCAAGCGGTTGGGGTGCTGCTAACCTATGGTGACAATAGTAGCGAAGAGCATGATTGTAGCGAAAACCATAATGGCATTTGTCCTTGTAGGGAAGAGGAGGCATCCTCCTTAGCGGTCCCATAATAAAAAGTTCAATACAGGAACTTACAGGGGTAGAGACTCAAGGGAACAATAAAGCAACGCCGACTTCGAGAGACATGTAATGGACGCTGAGAACCGATCTGCTGTGGCCAGGACGCTGGTGAAGAAGGCGATATACGGTGCAATTCATATCTATGGAAATGAAATCTATCGAAATTTAGTGTGCACACGACGAAACTTGAAGCATACAGCCCAAAGCCTGACGTGATGATCTGTCAAGATATTCTCCGTAGAGGAAAGCTGTCCTCATCATGAGGTACATCTGTCAAGATAAGGTTATCGAAGAGAATAATCAAAATCCGAGGAAGATAATGGTTGCCCGAAGTATAAGTACGAACGCTGACATAGATGTCATAGGTACTGGTTTGTGAGGGCCGTTGCTTTCAGCATGGCAGTTCCGAAGTTCTGGCCGAGAGCAGAGGCAAGGATTATAATTAACCATACTTACTTATAGACTTCGAGCTAACTAACTAAGTGTGAGAATAACATACCAAAAAAGGAAATTTATATGTCAGACGTCAACAAGTAAGTAAGTAAGTCAAAGATACAGAATCCATTGGTTTTAAGTTAATAATAGGAATATTTAGAATATTTTTTATAAATCTTTCTTCCTTGCAGAGAGCTACAGTAAGTCCTTAAGCGAATTAACTCAGCACGTGCAAACTTCACACCTCTTGCAACCATCACATCGCTCGCCATAAATACATAAGCCAAGTATGCCTTCACTGCTTCGCACTCTTCGAAGCATGCGCCGGGTGGGGTTGAAGGAGTGGTGGAGACAACTGCAGTACATCGGGGACGCCAAGTCGGGAACTTTCGTCGGTGCAGATCAGTGAGTTGGCCTTTTAAATTGCTGCAAACCATTTATCGAACCTTGCCCAGGTTTGGGAATCGTTACTATGAGAACAGGAACCCAGAAGAAGAGGTTCCAGGTAAAACATCTTCTTCTTCAAGGCCTCCCACATAATTAGATTTTTACTTGAATCATCTCCGTCCAGGTCGTCATCGTTGGGTGGACTTTGCACAAGTGAGGATGGTTCGGACTTTACCATCATAACTGTTTGACTCGACACTCTTTTCAGCATGACTTTAATGCGATGCAAGTGCCTCCTGAATGGCACTCTTGGATATCACACATCCGTAAGGAGCCGCCTACCAATGATCCTGTGATGCAGAATCTCACCCCTCCATGGAAGGCGGTGCGTATCAACTATATAAACTTGCCACTCGCACAGATTGACTTGAACATGCTTTGCTCCAGCCCTGGGTCGAAAACCTGACAGGTACAAGAGGCGCATACAGGCCCTATAACACCGTTGTTCCTAAAATTAATGCTTGGGAAGCTAAAGTGAAAGCACGAGCTTAAAGGATGTCCCATCTATTGAAATAGATATACATTTTCATTTGAGCCAAATATGCTTTCCTACAATATCCTGGACAACTATTTCCGCTAGAGCAAGACTTGAGGTTAGCCCGGGGGATTCGATACCGAGTAGACTGATCATCGGGCAGCGTCGGTTTCTCTCAGCATCCAATCCAGGATAATCTACCCTAAGGACGAAGTCCTGGAATCCACCTCCTGAAGGTATTAGTTTGGGTCGAATACCGACATAGTCAGGCTGCAGACCGTGCAATTGCACGCCTGGGAGGTAGGTTGCAACTGCATGATGCATGTCTCGTAGCCTGGAATCATCTGGGATCAGATTTCGCATCCAAAAATCTCCATCATCTTCAGATTCGTTGTCAACTGATGCAGGAGGAGACATCCATTCAATGTCAGGCCCAAAACGAATTTTTCCTTGCAAGTCAAGCGTAAGGTGGGTCCCTAATGACTCAAAAGCGTGTGCATTTGGCCCTGTTTCTGGACATGGATAGATGAGATGGGAGACATGGGAGGCGCCGGGACCGTGATAAGACGCGTATGAACCTCGAGCATAATACATCGGAATTCGTTCGTCCTTGGATAAGATTGAATTGAGGACCAAAGCGCCGGAAAGTCCCGACGCATTAATGAGAGTGCGAGCGAGAATGGCGTATCCTTCGATGTTCTTCGAGCCGTCGGTCGCTTGCACCACCCAACCTTCCACATCCAAATTCGAACCTTGAGAAGGCCTCCGATAGGGATCCACTCTGACGACATCGGTTGCAAGCACTAGTTCACCACCTTCCGATTCAGAAATATCCAGTTGCAAGCTTTCCATGAATGCATGTGAATCTACTATCCCTGTCAGTGGGCACCACAATGCAGCAACTATCTCATCGGACAGATCTGGTTCCATCTCTCTGGCTTGTTCTCCAGATAGCAATTCAGTCGGCAAGACATTTTCTGTTTGTGGCTTTGCAAGGGAATGGGATGGCCACCGGAGGTTGAACGATTTGGTATGAAGTTTTTCAATATAAGCACGTTGATCATGCCTAGCCACCACCAGCTTGCCTGTTTGCTTGAATGGGATATTGTATGCCCTACAGCGTTCGTATAACAAGTCGCGTCCACGGAGGCATAGTTTCGTCTTCAACGAATCTGCTGGATAGTATAGGCCTGAAAGGAAGCTGTCGACCTGACCTTTTAATTCTCGATCTCAAATGCAGCTCCCACCTGAGTGAATGACCTCTGAATTTCGCGAGCTGATTCAGCCCTTGAGTCTACGAATTCAAACGAGCATAGAACACTGTAGATATACCTCGTTTCTTCTCCCGCTCGCGTATGTCTCTCTAGAAGGTAAGTAGATCGAGATGGAAAACTGTGAGAAAGGCGCTGGGCGACAGAAAGCCCTACTACGCCTGTACGAGAGCAATATGAGTCCGAAAGGCTAAGTGCCAGAGAAAGTTTAACGCACCTGCTCCTATAACCAAGAAGTCAACGATAGAATCAGGTTCCTGAGACGATATACTCGTTTTATGAGCCTATCGAGGAAAATAATTGCAACAATGTAACCTTGTACTTGAACCGTCCACTATGATTTAAACTTCTTGTAAGACCTTGGATGTTGGCACACATTGGTAATGGTAATGGTAAATAATTCTGGCTGACTATGTTACATAATAACTCGGGTGACTATGTGGTTCCTCGCCAGCTCGTATGGATGAGTCAAAACAAGAAACAAGAAAAGAAGAATCAATGAATGAGAATGAAATGAAAATGTAAATGAAACATGAGAGAGAAGATGAGTTGAAAGAAACAATCAAAGAAGGGTAAGAAGATGGAAGGATGGGTTAAAAAAAAAAAGAGGGAGGGTAAAGTGACCATCCTTCGTGGTGGTGTAGGTGAGGACTGTTGGCCCCAGTAGTGGCGACGTGTTTCACCCCATATTCTCGCAGCAAGCCTAATGGAAATTGTGTGCCAGTCGTTTGCCAGACGAGTGAGGTCGGGGAGAGGCAGCCAAGGTATTAAAATGATCGCTTGATCAATGATTTGAATCAACAGGGTCCAAAGGGGAGAGCGATCGGCCCGACATCCGTTACTTACTATCTGACTTTTTTTATATATACTGTACTGCAAGTCACCCTTCGATGGCTCCATCAATCATATGCCCAGTGCCTAAACAAAGGCGGACTGAGGATGATGCCCTGGCTGCTTTCGAATCCGTACCCCTCTTTATGAAATCTTTGCCAGAGGGCGACAACCAGGATTCTACCCTCTCTGCACTCCAAAGTTTGATCTACGAAGGTACTCCAGACGGTGGGTGAGATATATTTTCGATTCATCTCCTTTGACCTCAAATAGAGATCGCACGAAATTTTAAGGAACAGGGAAATGATTATTACAAAGGGAAACGATTTCGGGAAGCGCTTGGATTTTATACCCAGGGACTTGACGCAGAACCAACAGACCCTGCTATCCTTGAAGCTATACTCTGCAATAGGGCGGCTTGCAATCTAGAACTTGGTGAATACCTTGTCTTTCCTTTACCACATCCATCTTAAAGGTGGCTTTCGAAGGAAATTATGGATCGGTTCTGAGAGATTGCTCCACAGCAATCTCTCTTAATAGCAGATCTTCGAAAGCGTACTACCGTTCGGGTTCGGCTCTCTTGTCTCTCGGACGTGTCGAGGAAGCTCTCGACTGCTGCACTCGATGTCTTGCATATGATACCAATAATCCAGGGATTACGGCCCTTCAAGTAAAAGCCCTGACTGTTAAAAAAGAGACAGACCGCAGAGAGCGAGATAAACAGGAAAGGCTGCGAGAAGAGGAGGAGGCTAAGATGACAATGCAAATTGCTTTCCGAGTGAGGTTTTTGATCTGCCTTCCTTAGGTCTCGTACTCATTTTTATTGTTTCTTTCACCAGGAGCGCAACCTAATCAATTTACCAAAACCCGGTGGTTCGACCAGCCCGGTAGCGCCACACTTTGATTCAACTGGATCCACTCTTATCCTGCCTGTGTTCTTTTTGTACCCACAATATGCCACTTCTGACATCATTTGGGAATTCGCCGAAGACACAACTTTTGGAGCCCATATCGAAACCATGTTTCCGCCCAATGCCCCGGCTCCTGATTGGGATTTAAAGAGAGAATACCTTCCGGCAAATATAGTCACTTATGTTCCAACGTATCGCAAACGACTTTTAAAGGTAGGGAAGAGAATGACATTGAGAGATGTCTTTAAAGCAGCGAAAGCCAAGGAAGGTCAACCGACGGACGGTTTAGAAGTCAAAGATGGATGTCTATCTTTCGTTGTAATGCCGAAAGGTGATGTTGAAGCGAAATGGGTTGAAGAATTCAAGCAAGTCAGACAGGCGTGAACGGTTTCCGAAACTGCTTCTAGATCTGCGCTATAGGTTGTGTTATGGAGATCATGTAGTAATCATAACATACTGTACATATGCCTCTGCATGCCTCTTGTCAGACCCGGTCCATCTTACATCCGAGTCGGCCGATTTGGGAGTCTTCCGAGTCTAATTTTTTTTTGGAGTTGTGAAGTATTGAATGGATCCTCCAAGCCCCGAAATTAGTCCGCTGAATACCGACTAAAATTCGTGAAAGGATGTATGCAGACTATATGTATTAGACATTTTGACGCGAACTCCGGAAACTCCTTAGACTCAGGAGACTCCTCAAACCCTTGGGGATTCGTTTCCAACAGCTGTGCGAGGAAGATGCGCCGTTTTGGATTAGTGCCAAAGGTGGTGCATTATTTCGGGCCGAATTCCCGGCGGACGGCATGTTGGGCTTTGTTGTTGTTGTGACCGCGAAGTTTGGTCTGCAAGAAAAGTCTCCTCGTCGTCAACACCGTTGTTCAAGGCCTGGTGAGTTAAAATTTCGTATTTTTTTTATATGAAGAGGTCATTATGGATGAAAGACATATGCTGGAGGGACGGTGGAAGGATTGGATGTCTGGATGAGATGGATGGCATAATTATAAGATTGGATGTTGACTCTGCCTTTTCGTGATCCTGTAGGACCTATATTCCTCAAAATGTCCACCGTTAACAGCAAGATTCTCCGTACCGCCAACGCCCCAACTACCGCTCCCGATGAGATTGAAAAAAATGTCGCGCAGGCTCTGATCGACCTTGAAAACAATGTTCCAGAACTCAAAAGCGAGCTTCGTGCCCTTCAAATCTCTGCTGCCCGTGAGGTCGATGTTCGTGGCGGCAAGAAGGCTATCGTTGTTTTCGTGCCTGTTCCTCAATTGAAAGCTTTCCATAAGGTTCAGCAAAGGTGCGCAGCTTGGAGATTGAAGTTGAAAGTTGAATTTCTTATATTGCTTAGGTTGACCCGGGAGCTGGAGAAGAAATTCTCTGATCGTCACGTCGTTTTCATTGCCCAGCGTCGAATGCTGCGTAAACCCACCCGTAACTCCCGTGTCAAGCAGAAGAGGCCCCGCAGTCGCACTCTGACTAGTGTTCACGAAAAGATCTTGGAGGATCTCGTATACCCGACGGAGATCGTTGGCAAGAGGACCCGGGTTGCCGTAGATGGCTCAAAACTGTTAAAAGTGTAAGTGACCCCTTGCATAGCGGACTCGGAGCTCATGGGGGCGGTGTTCAGATTGCTTGACTCAAAAGACGCCACATCATTGGAGTACAAGCTGGATTCGTTCTCTTCGGTGTACCGCCGTCTGACGGGGAAGGATGTTGTGTTTGAGTTCCCGGTTGTTGCACAAGAGTAGTTGGTGTCCTAAATGAGTGTATTCGCATATAACGAATCATTATGACGTTGGCTGTTATATACCGAATAGGGTTTCCTGGGCTTGGGTTCTTGAAAGAGACTCTTTTTTTTTTCTCAGAAAAGTCCCACGCGTGCCGGGCCTTTTGGTGCCAGGGGCCAGTTGCCTAGTTTAGACTACAAAATCTGTTTAGATTTCAGCTGTCTTCTTTCTCCTCTTCTCTATCTTGTCCCTCTTTTACTTATCCCCAAAGCCCAAGTGGCCGCTGGGCCCTCACATCTCACCCCATTAACGAGAGGAACCACGCGTGCGTGGGAGGTCCAGCTTGCGCGCTATGGAACAATATCAAAGTTTGGATCCATATTCCAGGTCAAGATATGAACACGGTATCGACAGCAAGATTGTAATAATGGGCAATTCAGGTATTTTCCCATTTTTATCTTCTCTATACTTGTTGTAGGCTCAATTTATCCCACAGGTGTTGGAAAAACCAGTCTCTTGTATCGTTATACCCAAAACAAGTTCGACCCAAAGAACACGACTTCTACAAGTGGAGCTTTCTTCGTCACGAAGAAAGTTCATGTAAATGGCCTTAAAGTTCGTTTGCAACTATGGGATACTGCTGGACAAGAGAGGTTCAGGAGTATGGTGAGTTTCCTCTCCCCCATTTCATCTGCAAGCCACTGACTCCATCATTACCAGGCACCTATGTACTATCGAGGTCAGTTCTAATGTCCATCTCACATGAACCACGTCATATCGTTAACATTGCATTTCAGGTGCTAATGCGGCTCTGCTACTGTACGACATCACAAATGTGTCCACGTTCGAGGACATTCGCGGATGGCTAGAAGGTAAATCTCATTCAACGTCTTCAAATCAGAAGCTCACGCTCCTCTTCGGTTTTAGAGCTGAAGAAGAATTGCCCGCCTGAGCTCATTATCTATATCGTTGGTTCTAAGGCGGACCTGTACAGAAATCGCCAGGTCACATCCGACCTTGCTCGCTTATCTCTGCATAATTGGTTTCCACCTCCTAAGCCTCCTACGCCTCCACCTCCACCTCCGCCGTCCACACTGTCCTACATTCGTCCAAGATTTACATCATTCCCCGGTCTCCGCTCACCAACATTTATTTCAACGCCACCACCTGCCTCCCCTGAGGGACCTGCTTATCTGGACCTGCCGTCAAACCGTTCTTCAGGTTTGCAGCGCAGTAAGACTACGGCACAGACTCGCCCTAAAACTTCTGGGTCTCTGACTCGCTCCAGTACTTGCAGTAGGACGCCACAGTCATCTCGTTTTGGATCCCACTTCGGTCACGCTGCGGGTTGGAACGACAATAACGATAACAGCAGCAACAGCATAGAAGAAGCCGACGAGGATGCTGATGACGATATTCGAGAGTGGGGTTTGAGCAAAGGGATGGAACTCTTCGAAGTGTCAGCAAAGGATGACATCGGTTAGACCTATACCTTCCGACTCCTAAACATTGTTTTCTTAACCTCGGCGTCTTTTAGGCATCCACAAACTATTCGAACACTTGATCTCTGCCATCATTGTTCGGAAAGATATCATTGAGCGGGAAAACGAATTAAAGAAACGAGACAGCGTTTTCTTGTCCAGTGTGAGCACACCAACTTGGTCTGCACAAGCGGACGAAGAGGAGGCCCGAGAGAAAGCTCGACGCTCTGGGGCCTGGAGTTGTTGTTAGCAATTTTCGGCGCAGGCCGCCCTACGCTCGCTTGACTGTCGCTCCTTGCCTTACACTCGCTTGTGTTTTGCCTTTACTGCTGATCCTTGTGCCCCTAACCGCCTGTCCATGTTCCCTCGTAATTATTCTCCACTGCTACCGAATTCCTAACTTTTTTTCATCATTCATTATTGACATCATTTCGTTTTCTCTCTCTCTCTCTCTCTGCTGTTCCAAATCATCGCTGCATCTATTCTATATTCTATACTTCATGTCACGCTCACGCCATAAATCTGTAGGCAAACGCTCAACAAAAGCCTCTTTCCTGTTTCTCATAACTCCGTTTTATCTATTTTACATCTACACATCTACTAAGTACATATGCCATAAGGACCCTTATCGGAATGCATTTATCATAACAGTGAGAGGATGTTCTGCACGTGCCGCTGGTTATCGACAGGCAAACAGGTTGGTTCCCCTTTTGATCTTACATGTCTCTCGTCCCCCCTGAACCCGTTCCCCTGCCCAAAGAATGCGATGCAGTCAATGTTTGTACGCCAGAACATTGCTTCTACGCATTTGACACTCTTTACTGTAATTTAACCAGAGCCAAACCTATACCCCCAACCTTCTTGGATGATAAATAGTGAGCGCGCTTGATCTCATTCAATCGGCCCTGATGCTCAAGTTGTTTAGTCCTTTGTTCGTGACTTGGGACACTCTTTATGGACACGAATGGCGTCTTCGGGGATGTATTGGCAACTTTGAGCCTATGCCTGTTCATGAAGGCATAGCAGAATACGCCCTTGTCAGCGCCTTCAGAGATTCACGCTTCAGGAAGATAGAAAAGAGCGAATTAGAGAACTTGCAATGCAGGTAAGGTTTTTTTTTTCCATTGATATCAAAATAATCCGTCATTTAAATATGCAATCCCATCCTAAGCATATCACTCCTCACTGATTTCGAACAAGCCGAATCCTACTTAGATTGGACCATTGGTGTTCACGGCATCTATATCACATTCCCTCATCCATCGCTCATTCCATCATCTTCGGAGGCACCTTCACCACTTTCTTCCTCAGGGAATCTTCCAAGAGTGACATCGAAGCAATCCTTCTCCGCCACTTATTTACCCGACGTTATTCCGGAGCAAGGCTGGGATAAGATTGAAGCTGTAGACAGTGCTATCCAGAAAGCCGGATGGAGGGGCCGGATAACAGAGGACCTCCGGAGAAGCGTTAAGCTTCAGAGATATCAAAGCAGGAAGTGCGCCGTAACATGGGATGAATACTTCCAATGGAGGAAGAGTCACAGCGCGAAACACTAAAGGCCCACATTTCGAAGGAATAATATTTAATAGATCGATGTTGTAGATCGTTTGTAAATCACAATAACGTTTAACGGTATCGATGGTGTTTATCCTTTGCTTATCGCCTCGTCTTCAGGAAACAACAGCCGCTTCAGTCTTGCGAGACGCGAAACGGAATGGGATTTGTGGAAGGTAATCCCAAATCTGCGAACCATACGCATCCATACGTCCCGGAGCATCTTGATATCGCGACCGCTTGCCTTGTCAAAAGCAAGCATAATGAGGTAGATGGTGTTATGAGTTAGATTGCTATCTGGAGGTAACTCGAGGAACAGATCGAATATCTGAGAGAGATTATCCATATTCCAATCTGAATCATACTGGACATGCCTTGCATGTCGGGAAAAACCCAGGAAAACAGCACGAAAAACCGCTAGCGAAGGTTTGTATGGGGTTGGTTCATATGCACCTGCCGAATTCATTTCAAGGGGGGCCCCTTTTTCCAAGTTGTCAAATGAAAGCATATCCATGAAGATGTTGAGAGTAGAAGTGAAGTGACCATGGTACGCCATAACTTGGATAGCGGTCGTCAATGTGATCTCGTTCGGCTGAAGTTCGGGCTCCACAAAAATATATTCTTCTCCAAGTCGTCCGATAGTGTCATTGATGTCTTCCCGCCCAGCACAATTTTCCGGCAGCACATTATGACGCAAGGTGCGATAGATCATCATGACGATGTCCAGTCTGGCATTGCGCCCATACGCCCACAAGCAAGCATTTACTCCGTCGAGACCAAGCTCCAAGCCTTGTTGCCTCATCTTGAGAAGAGTTGCACGGATTCCACCAAGATCTGCCTTCAATGTAAAATACCTCATCAATGAAAGATGAGTTATTCTGTTCGGAGGCAAACCCGCCTTGCTCAACATAGAAGAAATATTATACAAATTTTTGCTGTCCATGGCGCGTGAAGCGACAGTGAGCAGGCTTGTGTAGGTGTAAATGTCAGGCTCGACAGCAGGTCCTTCCAGGAACTCCCTGTCTGGTGGGAGGAGGTCCGATGAACCAGGCAGCCTACCTGCCCTCATGTCATTGAAGACCTTCATGGCATTTCCGAAATCCTCTAATTTCGTTTTGCGCCATCCGGAGCCAGCATGAGCGACAAGAGCATTCCACTCGTGCTGCTTGAGATTCCCCCCCCAGTAATTGAGGTAGGTTAACACTGCCAGCAGTCGGAGAAATTGTCGGCGCGTCTGCGGTCGGTTTCTCGCAAGCAACCGGGCCAGGCGGTGGAGGTGGGCAAATGGGATGTGTTGGACGTGTCTGTGGACGACGGGCGTTCCAGCAATGAGGTCGACGAGAAAGACGTATGAATTCCAGCCTTCGTCTACTGAATCTGTGATTGCAATAACTTTGAAATGCCATATTAATTGAGATACTAGGTCTAGGTGGGGAGGCTTTTTCATCGGGAGAGTGACCTTGTCGGCATCCTGCGCTTGTTTGCATGGTCTGTTGGCCTCTACCACTTCTAAGCGGATGCGTCGAAGTGGGCTTAGGATATATTTCGGCATATTGACTCTTTGGACATTTTCGGTTGACCATGGTCTGCCGGCAGCGTATCGGGGCGACGGAGAAATTGATCTGTTCTTGGGTGGTGCTGTTGATGTGTTGTGTACTTCTAGTACATTCTCTGTCGACGGGGTTAAATTTGGGGCCTCGGGCTCTGACGAGTGGAGCTCGCTGGCTGTTTTTGTGGTAGATATAGGTGGTGATGTGGTCAGCCGATTTGAGGAGTTCTCTTTTGCAATCATCGAAGAGACCAGGGAACCGGCGAGATAAAGAGTTGGCCGACCATTCTCTGTAGGAACCTGCTCGCCCGTCGAGGGTAAGTCTTCTTCTTCGATATTTATTGACTGAATATTTTCCAATGGACGGAATTGAGCCACCGTCCTGCTCGACGTGCTGGATGGAGTGCGAACTGTAACCCATCTTGTCCCAAAGCGACAGACCCTTCGACATGAGCAAGGAAGGTTGAGGCCCAGTAAGGACGCTCTCAGCATCAAAAACACAACCAGGCATCCTACAAAGAGGACACCATTCGTGATTCGGCAATAGAACAACTGGATTCAGTGCTTACCGCAATCTGCAGCACACGACTGACGAACGAACGCCCTGAAACGCGTATTAAACTAGTGAGCCGTTTGCGTTGGAAATTGCAACACCGAACGAGCAAACTTTTTATTCTTTTTATTCTCACGCCTTATTTCAAAAAGACTCACACATGGGGCTATCGTTTATGAGGAGCCTCTCAAAAAATATGGGTTATGAGCTATAAATTTTCAAGTGTTGATTGTAAAAATGGCATATATCATTTGCAAGTCGTGCAGATAGTATAACATCGACGTAGCAATCAAGCACGGGCCTTGAGCGTTCCCAGGAACGCAGCCTTTTCTTCGAATGTTTGGAAGGATCCATGCTGGATGAAAAAGAAAAACCGTGATCAGATTCCAAATCAAAAAAATGCAAAAAGCAACCTACACCGAATTTCGACGAGGTGTCAATGAATTTAAGTTGCACCTTCTCCAGGTCCCGACGAGATGTATGAACCATAAGAGATTTACGAAGGGTAATCACTCGCTTCTTGGTTCCGGGAATGCATCCCTTGAGAATTAGGAAATCATTCTTGACGATACCGTAGTGTGGGAAGCCACCCATCGGCGTGATGCCCTTCTTAGTAATATCAGATTCTGTCGAGGCGTTGGCTTCATCACTGCCAGAGCCGATGCGGTAAACTTTCTTGTTCAGTTCCGTACGATGGTGATAACCGTCTAAATAAATAAATAAAACATCTTGATAGAGCGCGAGCAAAAACAGGACCACATACTTTGACCAGCACGAGCAACAGAGAACATGACCTTGGAAGGATGCCATGCACCAATACAGGCGACCTTGCGGAGACCTTTATGCGTTTTACGAGGCAATTTCTTTGTACCCCAACGGTGAGTAACACCTTCGAATCCGTGACCTTTAGTGACGGCAATCACGTCAATGTTCTCGTCTTGCTCGAACACTGTTGAGACTTCCACAGGCTTCTCGAAAAGGCCTTGGGCGAACTCTACCTTGTCCGCGATGGAACCACCATTGAGTTGTATCTCCATCAGGTGAGCTTTCTTTTGGTGAAGGCCAGTCTTTCGGATTTGTGTGTGCGCGAGAACACGAACAACAGTGCAGTACTTGCGAATACGCTCAAGTTCACGCGCAACAGACTTGCCACCATCTTCAGCATGCTTTTTGGCATAACGAGTGAAGGCCTTCTTCTTAGACCGATACCAGTTTTTGTAGAAACGACGCTTGAGTTCATCTGAGAGATGGGATGCCCAGACAGTGGTGAGTGTGCGCAGGCCACGGGGAGTTTCAACATAACCGACAACACCGACAACGATCATTGGTGGTGTTTCGATAACAGTGACTGCCTCCACAACCTCTCGCTTGTGCATTTCTAATATAAATTTAGACAGCGGGGAGGAATGGAAGAGATGAAAACAACTCACTGGAACCGGGGCGGTCGAGGTCACGGACAACGTGGGTCATACCAGCTTTGTAACCCATTATGGCGGTGAGATGGACTGGCTTCTTGGGGTCATCCTTCCAACAGGGTTGGTTTAGCTCAACCATTTTTATGATATTACAGATACACACCTTGGGGAAGGATTTGACCTTACCACGATGACGAGCCGCACGCTTTCTTGGGAGGAAACCAAGAGATCCGTGACGAGGAGCTTCAAACTGGTAGATTGTGCCCAGAGTCAATATTTGTTGCGAGGCTTCCAAAACGACATAAATAACAAACCTTACGGTGACTTGAAGAATGAGTTCATTAGATGAATGCACTTACACCATGTATCGTCTTGCTACTCACCTCATCTTGAGGAAATGTTGAGGAGAACGGGCTTTGTTAATGAGCAACCTAAATAACACAAATCTCGCATCCCCTGACGGCAATTTCCGAGTGGGTGGCTGAAGATACTGTATAGTTTCCTGTTATGGTATCGTGCAGGGCTTAGCGCTCCGCGCTCAACCTTGGGCTCATGGCGACCGACTTTTGGGCAAGCTCGCATTAGTGAGGCCTTATCGAAACAGTGTTCGTTCATACGCCGCTCATGAAAAGTTCAGCAAACGGTGGATAGTTGACCGTGCTTCTTTGAATCAGGCCAGGGCTGAAGACCTTCATTATGTTGATGATCCAGAGCATCTTGACTTTCTAGCCATCTACTTTGCTAATGGTACGCTTCAGAACGAGACATGTCCATTTTTGAATAAACTCTAATATCGAGCAGCGATAACAAAACTAGGCAAAAAGCTGCAATTTAGACAAAGGATAATCTCAACTGCAACAGTTTTCTTCCGGAGGTTCTACCTCAAGAACTCATACTGTGATACTGACCCGTTTATTGTGATCGCCGCTTGCTGTTATGTTGCAGCTAAAGCGGAGGAGTCGCCAGTTCACATCAAAGTTATTGTCGCAGAATCAAGAGCATTATTTAGCCGTAAGTAACGGACAGGTAACAATGCAAACCCCCATTCATACGACTCCGATAGAGGAAAACTACAATGTCAAGAATTTCTCTTCCGACAATGCTAAGATAGCAGAGATGGAGTTCTACCTGGTCGACGATCTGGAATGTGATTTGGTTGTTTTTCACCCGTATAGGACACTCCTTTCCCTGTGTAAGAAGGAGGCAAATGGTGATACCTCTTCCAATTCTGAGGAAGGGGAAACAGAGGATCCAGGAATAGGCGTAGAGGATGGTCAACGCTATTGGGGAACGGGTGATGGACAACTTGAGCTCACGCCTGCGGCTTTGCAAACGGCATGGTTTGTTCATCTGGTACTTGGTTCTTATTGCTCTCATTGATCTTGTTTGGACAGGTCGATAGTAAACGATACTTACAGGTCTCAACTCTGCCTCCTTCATCCACCCCATCTCATTGCTATCGCAGCTATTTATTTGACGTTCATTCTTCACCCCCCCGCTCGGCCTGAACTCTCTCAATCCTCAGATCAAAGTAGCCTCGCTGAAATCCCAACGGAGCACTCCGTCCCTGTCAGGCAGCCTCGCAGATCATCCCGTCAGGCAAATCATGCGTCTTTGTCTGCCCCTGTTTCGCCCAAAAAACCTCAGGACCCTATTGCATTTCTGTCTGGGCTGAATGTTTCTCTCCCACTAATCGCCACGATCGCTCAAGAGATTATTTCCTTGTACACTCTTTGGGATCAATATAAGGAAGACGTATCTCCTGATGCATCGAAACTCGCCCGAGAGCTTACGAATTCACCAATGCCATCTGGATCAAGTCCTAAGAAGTCAGGGACTAATAGTCGTACTGAAAGTATACGCGCAAGTACAAGTGGAGCAGGAACACCTCGTGCAGATGGCAGAGACGAATTGGCGGAGACTGTGAACGTTGCAGATGGCAATTTTATCACACCATCTTTTTTGTCGTCAGTATTACGGAAAATGCGGGAAGCAAGGTTAATGGAAATTCCACCTACGACACCTACTACCCCCGCAAGATCTGTTGCCGTTAATAAAAGACTCGAGAGAACTCAAGCGGTCGGGTAGATACCACTTGAATATATTATCTTCACTAGCTAGGCATCCGTTCGCTTAGTGCATATATTGGCATCTCATTTATTATTATTTATGCTGTTTCAGTTTCTATCGTATAAGTACTAAATGAGACGCAGAGCGTGTCATGGCTCCTCCCACTTCCTATGACCCAGAATCTTTGGATGAGCAACCTATCCTTCTCCCAAATGCTGCTTTGATACAGATCGGTCCAAACATTGTTCTTCAACCACCACTTTCTCGTCGAGGAACCGGTCCTGGCATCATCATCTTCCTCCCAGACCTAGTCAATGTTGTTCTTGCCGACCAGAGCGCTGTAAAAACTCTGGACCCAGACCCCATAACCAAGTGGGCAGAAGAAGGCTTTGCTGTTGTCGCTATCACAGGCTCCGATGAAATCCTGTCGGCAGCTCAGGCTCTGAAAGAGGCTCTAGGAGTCCTTCAAGCCCTTCAACAGGTAGACATCAAGCAGAAGTTTGCAGTAATCGGTGGGTATCACAAATAGATGTATCGTTGGAGCTCCTTTTTATTATTATTTCTTTCATCCAAAAGTCTACGACCCGAAGGTCGTGTACGCCATCTCAGAGGTTGTTGCCAAGGAACCTCGCGTTGCAGCTTTCGTGGGGTACGGGTCGTTTTCCGCCCCAACGTGTTCAACCGTCCCGATTATGCTGCACTTGACCAGTAATGCACCCAAGCCCGCAGATTATTCAAATGATCAATTGACTATGAAACACTTCTACCCAACCTCATCTATTTATTTTGTACTACCTCAGACCACTCAGTACGAACCTGGGAGTGCTGGTCTTGCACATAGCAGGACCCTTGTCTTTCTCCGGAAGGGTCTTGGAGGTCCATTTTTTGACCTTGAAGCTATATGGGAAGAGCACAAGTATTTTGAATTCGAGGTTAGAAGTGTGGCGAAAACTATGGGAACCATGGTTGTAAGCCCTTTTGCTGACCCTGTGTTTACCGTTCTACTGGAAACATTGCATTACTCAGGCTGAGCCATATGTCAACCATATTCCTACTGTAAGACTGATGCTCAGTAGCGATCAATCGATTTATGCTGCTTCCTAGATGACGGGAGGTATCGGCCGAGAGAACCTCACCGCTTTCTACAGGGATCACTTCATATTTTGGTAAGACGTAGTAATTAATTTATTATTGACCCCAAAGTATCAATTATCTATTATCTTTTCTGTTAGCAATCCTGCAGACGCCACCCTGCAACCCGTTTCCCGTACGGTCGGCGCCGATCGCATTGTTGGTCCGTAACACTCTTGTGTTATTTATGCTCGACTTGTTCACATGCGCTGATTCTAGATGAATTTATATGCCACATCACACACGATCGCGTCACTGACTGGCTCCTCCCAGGCGTCCCAGCCACAGGAAAGAAAATATCAGTTCCCATGATTGCCGTTGTCAATGTTCGTGGAGATCGCCTATCCAATGGTGTGTGACTACTTTTGCTAATGCCTAATTGAAATGATCAGACCTCGTACATGGGAAACAGAACATATTTGGTGGGACCAAGCTACCGTCTTGCGACAGGCTGGGATCTTGCCATCTTTTCTTCCTTTCCCAGACCCAAACGCGGACGCAGGAGGTACATCCGCACTCCTGCGTTTGCCTGTCGCGGGCGTAGAATGTACTCATATACTTCTTGACGAGTCGAAGGGGAAGAGCAACGAAATGCTCAGCCCAGAGTGGGGAGTTAAGCAGGCTCAGTAGAACTCGAGTAGAACTAGCTGGATTTTTGCTACCAGGCAGTACTAGCAGACTGAACGTTGTGAATGAATATATATTGTTGAACGATGGAGTTAAATTTTCATTCAGCCAGCAACTTGAAGAATTTGTATGGTTCAGTCATACATACATACCTCTCGATAGTTCACCAAGGAAAAAAAGATTAAGCACACGAGATGATTTAACCTCAAGACGTAGGAACTTTCGACCGGTAACCGATCGGTCCGATCCTTGCAAACTGCTATCGGAGTTATGATGAGTGAGTGACTTTCAGTGCCGAAATTGCAAAATAAAAATCAAAGATCATGACATATCAACATCCTGGTTTGGCTGAGCCCTAGGTGCACCTCTTTCTACCGAGTTGACAAGTTCTCGCCTGATCTCTGCGCTAATTTGGGGATGGGGAGTGGCACGAATTACATCTAGTAATGCATCCTTTTGGTCTGGTGTCAAGTCGGAAGCATATCTTCGTGCAAGTGGCGAACAAGATGAATCAGTTGGTACCCCCAATATTCTAGAGCTAAAGGGATCCTACCGTTGAGCAAAGACGAGCAAGCTTTGGTGCCAGAGAACTGGAAGCTTAGCAGAATCGCCGCGGGTCTTGGCTTTGTATGAGTTTGAAAGCCGGATGAAGTGAAATACTAGGGCGTCCACTACTTTGTACGGGAGCTCGAATTTTTTATCGACCAAGACACGAATAAATAGCGAGTTGGGCCCTGGAATTGGGTATTCAGTAGCCACCCTCTTCAAATCTACATGGCTCTGACCTGTATAATCCATCTCTGCAATACGAAGAAGAGCGGCAGAGGCATGCAGCACTGGAATTTTTGTTCTTGCCAGGATCGAGGCAACAATAGTGGCTTCTTTGAGTGTACAACCTTGCTATTTACCAGTCAAATCGATTAAAATAATTAAAGTGAAACGACCCACATCAAGCATCGGGAAAATGATTCCCTTGAAGAATGCGCCAGGTTTATAAAGCGACTTCTTCAGGGCCTCGAAATAGTGAACATTCAATTTTTTGTTTTCTTGGATGTCTCCCCGAATAGCATCCAACAATACAACGCTCAGGAACAGCTGGGCTTGAGCAGGCTTCATATTCGAGATGAAGATTTTGGTGGCAGCACGACAGGCGTGTGGGGACCAATTTTCGGGATGGGTCAAGGCCAGCATCCTGGCCCATGCTGGGAGGGAAGGAATCACTTTGAAAAGCTTGGGCAGAGGTCCAGACTTGTAAGAACGCAATAGCAAACCAAGTCTAAAATAAAAACACGTAAGGGGTAGTAAATATTGCCAGGAGATCATGTAGACTTTGTATATGCTTCTACAACCTGAGGGTTTAAACCAGCAGCCGGGTCTGGCGCATTACGGTCTATAGAAGTTACGATCTGATTTATATCTACCTTTGATGTTTTAGCAAAGTGTAAGTATTCACCTTGATATACTTTTTGAATTGCAGCATTAGATGTAACCTCTTCCTTGCTGTCCAATTTGGCAAAGATAAGATCGGCCAGGGTTTTACGTTCGCCAGCATTGGCAGGTAACAAGGCGTCAAGCGTCTCCAAATCCCCTGCGTCTATCTCCTGTCATCCCAACGCATGAGATTGATCTACATTTGAGTGGTTTAGCACGCACAAATTCCTCTTCAATATCTAAATCCTCTCCATCATATTCCATTGAATTTTCTTCATCCTCGTCGTCGAAGTCTCCTCTGCTCCTCGGTTTTGAAAGATTTTCCATCCGTTCATCATCAATATCTTCCTGCACCTCTTCATCGTCTGGCATTCCGAGCTCATCTTGCTGATCTCTGGCTAATTCAAAGATTTTTCTTGAAGTTTTAGGATCGAGGATAACCTGAAAAGTTAATTAGATTTACACAAGCCGAATAACGAAAATGTGAGTACGTCTGATGAGTCCTCGTCTATGTTCGAGCTTCGTCTTGCCTTTTTGCGCTTGCCGGGTTGTGATATGTGACCATACTTTGCGTTAGCCTCGTCTTCATCGAGTTGAACAGGAAGGGGGTCGTGTCTTGGTTTTCCGGACGACTTTTGTGCTCTTGGCATGATTGTCGAGGTTTACGTTTCAAAAAGGGCGAGACCGGCAATTTCCTGTAATTTCACTTTTGTAGAAGGACTCCGGACCATTATAAAACCTGTCAGTCTATAAATTATTCGGTTGCGCTGGGTTCCTTTTCACCTCGACAATAATGGCTGGTACAGTACGTCTTTTTTTTCTACTGTTCCCTCCTTTTTTTGAATACTCGGCTGCTTTTCTCATCACCGTTAGCCGATTCGAACTCTTGATAAAAGCGGCAACGAAATCACCACGGTTGGCTTCAACCGCTTCGGATTTGACAGCGAAGTGCGGCTTGACGTTCTACGTTCTTTATACCTTCGCTCGCATTACGCTGTTTTGGCCGACGATGCCCTCTCCCTAGACAAAGAAGCAGCAGCTTCCAAGTTTACCACATATCAGTCCAAATCAATCTATCATCCAGACACCAAATCGATCTCATACACCACACTTTCGCGTTTTCCTCCTGTTAAGCTCCTTGCCTCCTCAGCTCGGAAACGCATATTAGTGACCGGTGGTGCTGGCTTTGTTGGTTCTCATCTTGTGGACCGCCTCATGCTCCTGGGTCATGAAGTCACTGTCATTGATAACTTTTTCACTGGCTCAAAAACGACTGTCAGTCACTGGGTTGGCCATCCCAATTTCGAAATTGTTCGCCACGACGTGGTCGAGTCGTTCATGATTGAATGCGACCGTGCGTGATATAGATCTCAGTTTTTTTTTCTTTGTCACAAGCATTTGAGCAGAGATTTACCACCTCGCGTGTCCCGCGTCACCCCCCCATTATCAATTCAACGCGGTCAAAACTATCAAAACTTCGTTCATGGGCACGCTCAATATGCTGGGACTTGCGAAACGGGTCAAAGCCCGTTTCCTGATTAGCAGCACGTCAGGTATGTCTTCCTCGTTTTTTTCATATGAAAATGTCATTGACATCTGCATAAGAAGTGTATGGAGATCCTGAGGTCCACCCTCAACATGAGGAATAGTAAGTTTCTCTAAAATTTTCGCTGTCAAATGGTTGACTGCTATCGTAAGCTGGGGTCATGTAAACCCCATCGGCCCTCGTGCTTGTTATGACGAAGGGAAGCGTGTCGCCGAAACTCTGACATACGGATTTCAACGTCAAGATGGAGTTGACGTCCGCGTGGCACGTATTTTCAATACTTACGGCCCCAGAAGTACGTCTTGCAAAAACAATGAAAAATCACACTCATGCTAACGGTTCCGAGAAAACAGTGAATCCCTATGATGGCCGTGTTGTCTCTAACTTCATCGTCCAAGCTCTGAAAGGTGAGGACTTGACAGTTTACGGCGACGGAAAGCAAACACGGTCCTTCCAATATGTTCATGACCTCATCGACGGCCTCATCGCGCTCATGAATTCTGATGAATCCCGACCCGTTAACATAGGCAACGGAGATGAATTCACTATTGGAGAGTTCGCTGAGCTCGTCAGGGAAGTTGTTGAGAAGGTCCAGGATGAAGATGGCATCAAACGCGATCGACGAGTCGAAATTGTTTATCGCCCCATGCCGACGGACGATCCACAGATGCGTAGACCCGACACTACCAGGGCTAAAGAATCCCTTCAATGGCAGCCTAGATGGACTGTGCGCATGGGACTGGAGGAGATGGTGAGATATTACAAGGCAAAGATGGCGGAAGGTAGCCTTTAGATAAATTTCATTTTCTTGCGTGGTCATACTTTCAAGTTTCTCTTGGTTATTAGTTTTGTAGATACAAGGACATGGTACAATCTTACAACATATCACATTACGGGTGCGCTCGCATGGCCGAAAATTAACAGCGGTGTACCTAGCCTCACCATATCCTACTTGAATAAAGGGTGAATTTGTTGTTTCGACGCTTATCTATTAAAATCTAATGATTCCTGTGCCGATACATCGGTGGGGCTCAGATCTTTCGTTGCAGCTGGTTTCCTCTGCCTCCCGCCTCGTTGAAACTCTTGAAACTTGATATATACATCTATTTGGATGGTTTCTAGGGTGAAATTTTAAGGCCATGTCAGGTTTGCCGAGTGATGCCATGGCGGAGTTTAATGTAATTGTTGCCATCTGTCCGATGACCACGACAAACATGACATAAGCATGACCAATGAAGTAAGGGCAAGGCCGTGGGATGATTGTGACTCGGGTGTCACCATGATGAACTGCCATATAATGACATTGACCAATGTATTTAACAGGCAACCTCACGCTGGAGAGGAAATAGCGGGCGGAAAACCTGGACGACCAAAGGGGCCGAAAAGGTTCCCTAAATAGCGCTAGATTTCTGAGATTTCTGTTTCACGTACAGGTAGTGCTTACTGGAAGTATGATATTAGAAGAAAAAAGGGGAGAGGAGGGAGGGAAAGCAAAAAATTCAAACAATCTCTATGGAGACAGTAAGCAACAGACGAAATAATGCAACGCTGCGCCCACCTAGGGAGATAGTTAAGCAAGAGACCTGAGGATGTGAGACATCGTCATCCCCCGCTTACCACTCCCTTGTTTCAGCTTACCAGTATCTAAGACCGAACCTAAGTTAGGTCACCTGGCGCTAATGTGCCACTGGGCAGTGAATAGCTAAGTACAGAACTCTTGCTGAAGAGCAGCAAAGCTTCCCGCGCTGTCACAGACGGCCATCCATTGGTCTCGTGTAAACTTCGCTTTAAAAACGATATATAGCCAACCTTACATAAGTATACAATAATAAAGTGATAAGGAAAATGATAGCCTCGCGACTTCGACCAAACAGGCGTCAAGCTGGCGTAGACGATTTTCCATGCGTCTTGGGCGCTGAGCCTTTGATTGTAATCGTTTCCGTTGTAGTGTCAACGGGAGAACGTATCGAAAAATCTGGACGTGAGACCTTCTTTTCAAGGCGTTCTGATGGATTTTTTGTACGCTTTGGGTGTAGAAAAGAAGAGTCTGATAACAATAGAACCTCGTCAATACCACATCGTATGGCAAGTCAAGCATCGCGAACACAGAGACTCACTAGCAATAGATAAGCCTTCAACTCCGGCAGAAAACCAATGTTCTGATTCCCTTTCAGAAAATCTGTGCAAGTTTTTTAAGTCCAAAAATCCTTTGAAACAATGGGAATGACTACGCACTTTCTCAAAGGCCTACCACTTGAGGTGGTCGAGGGTGAGAACGCGCGATGACAGTCTTTCTTGAAATACTCCAATAACTCTGACTGAATCTTGATCACGTCTGGAGGAAGACATGAAAAAGATAATGAACACAATGGCTCGGCGGTTGACACTTCGTTTGCACGCCCAGTCAACATCGCCAAAGTTTCCAGAGCTTCACTCATCCGCACCTCAACTGGTGTCTCAGGAGGTCTGAGATGCGAGCTATGATGAGGAAGCCGTGCCCAGAAATTGGAAACAACTTTGTTCACAATCGACGCATTTCCAGGAATGACGGATAACATCAATGAACCCCCTAGGTTGATTAAAACCGAGTTTTGCGAAAGTCGATAACTACATCACTCACCTTTGACCGAGTACAGGATCGCTCCGTCCTTAACGCCTGTCAATTGTGATAAAAGTCGTTCGGCGTGTTCGATGGGATATAAGTCATTTTTATCACCCTGTGTCAAGCCTGGGAAGTCCGCCAGAGCAAAATCAAGTGGTGACAAGGACTGACATGAATTATAAGGACAGGCTGAGTAATTAAAGCATATATTTCCGGTTTGAGTGGGGTTCGCTAGATCAGAATAAAGATAGAGCATCAGATAGAGCTCAAAAGATGCCAGGCAATACACACATTTGCGAGAACACCGCATGTTTCTACTAATCGTGGGCGCTGTCGAGGAGGAAATGTTGTTGTCCAGAATGAGATCACCTTGGTTGATACATCAGGAGATATCACATGTGCAGAAACGGGAAAAATGCCGTACTTCATCTTGCATATCGGGATCACAATCCTTTCAAATTGCCGCGATCAGAAACACTAAATAAATCAGTTTAGAATAAATCAAAATCACCTCTCCAAATAAATATTGGACGTTCTCTTGGACGGCATGCTGAAACGATTCAAGGTCTACAGGGAAACAGCAAGCAACAAGAAGTGCTTCCAACGATGAACGTAGATTCTGCGTCCTGTTTGATGTGAGGAGATTGAAGTTATTGATGAAGCTATAGTGCTTACATCGTAGGTGCAGGTATGTTGACCAATGTGAGGCTGAGGCACATTTCAGGAAATCTAACCCGTTTATTAACCATAAAATGCCAAGTCTGACACGGACAGAAGATGGCGTACAAAAGAGCAAATCGTAGAGCACAATTCACAGATAAGACTTCCAAAGCAAATATATGACTTGGTGGAAGATACAACTTCTATCTCAGGATTGAGCTTTTTTGCAAGTTTATCAGGATATATGATTAACAGACCTGGAAACACAAAGCAAGGTCGGCAGCGTCAACCCAACTATCGTGTCGGGCATCTAGCCTACAGAACGACCGGCCACAGGAACGCATGTCAAAGGAGATTAGGTTGTAAGCATCGTTCAGCCTAGGGTCTCCAAATTGGAGACACAGCCAAGATGAATCTAGCAATAGGGGGTGTAAAATGACGACAGTAGGCTTGTCGGGATGGAAACCACTGATGTTGCGGTATGTGGTGTTTGTTGTATAGAAGATAGAGGCGTAATCGGGTTTACTCTGCAAATCGATGTAGGGCATTAGTACTGTGGGTAGAAAGAGAAAAGAGGGAGTTGAACTTGCACAAAAAGCCGAAAGAAAAACAGCGATCGAAACTTGATCGACATCCGCCGAAACAGCCCGGCCATCATAAATCACTCCAAAAGTTTTTATATTCACAAGACAGGGGTAAGGCTTGCCTCGTCGGACTCTAATGCTATGTCCTTTTGGTATCAAGTATATTCTCCAAGACGTTCACAACCTGCTGCTGTCGCTGCGAGCAAATAAGATTGTGGGCCTATGTATGTTTTAGAGTACATGTCAATCTCTTACCTGCCGATCCTCTCCTTGGTTACTAACGAACATTGTTGGGACACGACTATGGGCCAATTCCATTTGCTGTCTGGAAAGCAGGCCGTCCCAGGCTGGTATGACTCGGTCCCGATCAAATTTGTCAATCTCTTTCTTGAATGCCTCCGTTAACATCTGAAGTAATGACGATAAATTTATGTTTTGAAAGGTTAATAGTCAGTGGAAACAACCTCTACTTCATGTTGATTTACAGCTGTTCCGATCATGTTTGCTCTGTCAAAGAATAAGGATGGACTTGAATTGAAAAAGGGGAAAGCGTCACTTAGTTTGAGCAACTTTGAATTTCTCGTCATATTTGGTATAGATAGCTTCTCGGTCTGTCCACAACCGACGTTCAAGTTCATCCTGATCTTTTTTCATCTAAAGGCTGTTAGGAAAGGGATTTGAGTATTGCAGGCGAACGCACCTTTTTCAGCGCATTAATGAAGGCTGGATCATCAGTCAATTGAGATACAATAGGGAGAGACTGTTGGAAGGTGAAATTTCTGATATCTTCTGTATCTGCGAGCTGACCCAGGAGAGAGGCAACGGATACTGGTGGATTGTCGATAGTTGGAGTACTATTAGTCAATGCTTTCCAAGCAGGCGAGGATCCCAGTTGATCCAGAAGTGCTGCGACACCAGCGGGATCATCGAAATTCATAAGTGACACAGGGGCGCGGGCCGTGAGAAATCAAGTGACGAGTGGGCCATTGAAGTGATTTATTCCCACCCATAAACTCGCTTGTCCACACTCGTTGCCCCCCTCAACCCCAAGGCTCGTCCGACCGACCGACTGCTCCATCTCCTCTTCACTCTCTTCTTTTTCCTTTTTCTTCCTCTTATTTACAACCTCACAATGACAGAACACACCGACCCACAAGCATCCTCATCACACATGATGAAAACTACAAAACGAGGCAGACCTTTCCTCAAAGTATATTACATACATCTTCTTTTATCTTTCGTACTCAACATTGCTTAGGATACTCTGGACCTGTATGCCACTCTGATCGTCTCTCTGCACCTTGGCCCACACAAACAGTTCTTCCGTACTTTTCCTCACTCTTTTTCAACGTAAGTCCTTGTACTTTTACTCGCGGATCTTCCTAATACCCTCTTCCAGTGATGAGGCGGCTCAAAATCTCGCTTCCCTCAAGTTTTCTCAGTCTAACCGTGGGCCGGATCCCAGAGAACCTTCAAGAGTTGTGACGACTACAACGACTACAACCTTTTCCATGACCCGGGACATGGCCAAGGCCATGAACCAACACTTTATGGATGCACGCTTGATTGAAAACGCCACAGACCCCTCCTCGAATCTTTTCAAAGACCGGGGAGTGTATCAATTAACCCCCAAGGGACTCCATGTCCTTGAACGCTTCATCAGCAAGAACGGCATCAACTCGGATCACCTGCAACCAGTTTTCAGTTCGCAGCCCATATGCATCAAACTTTTGCACCTCGAAAGACGCTCTGCTGACGATGAGATTATTGTCACCCCGTCGGTTATCACTGCCCTCTTTCGGCGTTTTGTTGGTCGCCAACCCAACTATGCACCTCCAGCGGACAAGCCACTGGATGCCTTCCAGAAGTACAACGAACGATCAAAAGGCATTACATTAAACGATGTCACCGAACGCGCTCAACCTCTTGTCGGCAAACCCCAACAACTCCACAAACACTGCTTCCCCGCTGTAACTGCTCTGGAGTGGCTCTGTGACTTTACCTCCGTCGTTGGAAGAGAGGAGGCTGCCGAAATGGCAGCTCAGTTTGTCCGTTTCGGTCTCATAACCTTAGTGAGCGACAAGCGGAAAAATAATGACTCCGCCATCATTTTCACGGTCCGTGGCTCTACGCCTGGTGGCAATTCTCTTGTTAGCGTGAGCCTACCATTTTTTTGTTTGAGGCATTGTCCTGTTGTTGACATCTTCCTTTTTTAGCAACAAGGTGAATTTCGCTGCACTGCGAAAGCTATTTACAAGATCACGGATGAAGGCCATCGGCTTGCGCATTGGGATCATTCGCGAGGTCATAACTCTCAAGATTCTCCTAATTCGTCGACTACCAATCTTGCATTGAGTCGCTCTTCGGTCGACGATTCTGAGCATAGTGCTCACAGTGAGCTCAAGAAAGCCAATGATGCTACTGCCAAGATTCATCGCCGCATCTCACTGGCGGAGCAGATGAATACCAAGTACGATTCAGCGGAAAGGAAGACCGCCAAGGAAAGTAATACCGATCGCCTGCGATACATTCTCGAAGAACCAGGCTTGCGTTCCCTGTTTCGTGAATTCCTGCGGGGCAATTTCTGCGAGGAAAATCTTTCTTTCTGGCTCGACGTCCAAGACTTCAAGAAGAAATTCAATATTACTTCTAGCGCTATGGCTGCTTCCCCACTTGTGGCTCGTCCAACCAACAAACATACTCCTGGGCAGGCTGCAATGGAGAGACACCATGAATCCTTAATCAACACAGCATTTGTCATATATAACACGTATCTCGCGCCATCCAGTCAATGCGAGCTAAACATCGACCATGGTTTGAGAAACGAGTTGGTCAAATATCTTGAAGAAGTTGTTACAACCTTGACCGGTAAAGCATTCCAAGGACGAGTGGAACCCGACCAAGTCAATGCATTTAATGCTACTCAACTGCAAACAATGATTCGTTTATACGAGCGAATCCAGACACATGTGTTTCGCTTAATGGCTACAGATTCTGTGCCCAAGGTGAATCCATCTTTTTATCTTATCCTATTAGTAACTTCATTTGTATTAGTTCATCAAGACTCCCAAGTTTTTGGCCATGCGAAATTGGGTTGAAGACTTTGACCCAACAGAAAATGATATCCACCTTCTATCGACTGGAGGGCCCACAGTGCCACCTGGTTTGGCCGACGTTGACGAAGTTGGTGGGGCTTACATCACTATCTCTGCTCAGGCCAGCGAACGAAAACATCGACAACATGCCGCAGCTGCGACTGCAGACTCATCGTCAAGATGACGCTAATAGCCTCTCTTGTTTTCGACTCTCATGCTTTTCACACTGCCTCCTATAATCTTGTTATGACACTGGCTACATGCATATGCGCATACTGACTAGATTCCCCCATCACATATTTGCACATCTTTTTGTTTTCTTCGCTTTTGTTGACCCTTCCGATAATATCCTTCCCTTCATTGATTTCTACCATTATTGGACCGTCGTTTCCCAGGAGACATTTGATTCTTTTTTTTCCCCTTCACACCTCAAACCCCTTCACATCTCAACTTTTTTCCCTGCCATATCATCCTGACCAGGCCCGAGCTGGCCCCCAATGCTGTGGTGTATATTATATGTTAAAAGGGATACTAGAGTATTTCGTAACTAATAAAGCGGTGACCTCACTGCATATCTCATCATACTTTATTTCAATGTACCGCATTCATCCTTTGGAGGAAACTTGACAATAATCATTTTTTTTGAATGTCGTCCTTGCACGTGAGATCTAGAGCGACGTGTTACTATCTTTAAGGCTTTATAGAGTTCTCAGGCGTGTAAAAGACTTTGAACTCAACTTAGGACACACGCACATTCTTGTATTTTACCAGTATGTCTTGGTTAGCGGGACTGGTTCGTGGTGAAGAACCTCCTCCGTATAAGGACACCTCTACAGACAAAGTACCAGATCCCAGTATCCCAAATCGAATGGTCTCTAACAAAGCTGCAAATCAGCCTTTTCTGGTGTACGTATTGAAGGCTCAACACACTGTATTTCTCACTGACATGCTGTACCCAATAAAGCTATAAGGAATATCGGGAAAAGCAAGAGGCATCACATGCCGCCTGGTTGGAGAAAAAGAAGGCACACGACGAAAAGATTGCTCGAGGAGAAAAGGTGGAACCTCTTAAACGCGATCCCACCGCTGAAGAAGAGGTTGGACTCCTGGGCCTCCTCAAATTCATTGTCGTAGTTTTGGTCTGTGTTACCCTTGCTGGAAAGTTCTTCACCGGAAGTTATACTTGGGAATATAGAAGCAAATGGCTCCAAATGAAGACTTATTGGCCTGTAAGCTATGAATTAATCTTAATTCCTATGGTCTCTACATTGGGTAACGATGTTAACGCGATAACCATTCCGCTTTTTTTTTCCCCCTGTGTTCATTCAGCAAAATCAGCGTTTGTTTTCTGAAGGATTTCTCGCGCAGTACAACGGACAGGACGGTCGGCCCTTGTACCTCGCCGTAAGATAGGTTCCTGGCATGTGTGTGGGTTACATTTCACTCATGAAAGTGATATGATAGATCGATGGTGATGTATACGATGTTTCAAAGGGTGCGGCATACCAACCAGGTGGATCTTATCACCATTTGTAGGTGCTCGGCCACGTCCATGCAGCCGATCTGGATCTAATCTCACCTCAATAGTGTTGGCATTGACGCAGCGCGTGCCTTTGGCACGGGCTGCTTTCAAACTCATCGTACTCATGATACCCGAGGCCTGACTGAGAAGGAACTCAGCGTAAGTCGGTGTATGGTTCTATGAAAAAAAATCTAACATTGACTCCTCTGGCCTCACGCTTTAGGGCATCGCACACTGGAAAAAATTCTATGCGGAACACAAAGATTATGTCAGGGTTGGCCGCGTTAATCATCCGCAGATTGACCCTGCAAGTCCGATACCAGAACACTGCGATCCCAAGAAAGCCAAAGCCCAGGAAGAGGAGGCAGCGAAGAAGCGCAAGAAATCAGAGCGTGACGAACTTTAATATTCTTGGGGCATAGTATGCATACACAATCTGTTATCTAACGGCCGTAGAGGTATTACGCTTTACGTGCCTATGTAATATATAAGTGAATTATCGGCAATAACATTATAGGAAGGAGTAGAGCATGGCACCAGGCAGTCGTGTCGACGAGAAAAGTGGGATTATTTGCTCAGGCCTGTGAAGAGATGCCTCGTGAAGGCAGGGAGAGATTAGATATAGGTAGAACGAACCTACCTGACTAGGAGATCCATGAGTCAGGAAGTAATTTTTAAGGATGGGGAAGTCGGCCATGGAGGCGTCGATCATAGAAGTGAAAGGGTTATCACGATATTTTGCCACAACAATATTGCCTCGCCAAGCATATTCTTCTTTGTACGCTCGTCCTTGAATATCGCGAAGGGTCTTATTAATTGGAAATTGCATTCCATCACGAGAGACCGTAGGATAGAAAATGATGTAAGGGTTCGCAAACTTGCGGTTCATGCCATCGAGTGCTTCAACAAGCTAGGAACCGGGATTCATATCTTAGGTAGAGAATACATGACTATCTGAAATCTAGATCTCTTACCTGATATTTCCAGGCCCTTGATCCAAGACCTTCGGCAATCTAAAGGATTATAAAAAACTTATATGTCTTAAAGCACAGAGGGACAAGAACACGTACATAATCCATGTAAACTTCTGGATGAGGCATTCTAGACGGAGAGGTGGTGTATGACGCGTGATTATTTGGCATAGGGCTGAATGGGAAGAAAAATAAGTGAATAACTTGCACCTCATTTCAAATAAATCCTACCTGGTCATCAGTTGTACAAGGGATGGCGGACGACCTGACCACGGACACGAAAATGAGCGGGATGAGGGTGAGGAGTAAAGGGTGAAGCGAACTACTGACCGTCGGATGGGAAAAGAATGGCATCGTAAGAATAGAATTGGTCCATTTGTAAAAATGATCACGTCGATAGCGATTCGAGATAGTCGCAAGGCGGAAATTAGAGGCGTTCTAAGTATCAGGTAGACTTTTCGACAGCTTTAGAAGCAGTAGAGAACTCTCTGGATGAGAGGACGACGATATTGAGAATAAAATGACATTTTTTTTTGGATTCTTATAAGGCCCCTTTCCTTGTAACAACGAGGTGGTGGTGCCGTTTTTCTTTCGATCACAGAAATAATATTTGCGACAAACTCATTATCGTTAGTCTCCACGAGGACTGATCAGCAAAATATTTACACACCGGTTCAGTGTTTGGAGATACAAGAAATCAGACAAGAATGAAAACAACGGAGCCGAGTCAAATTGAAATTGGAGTAAATGAATTCGAATTGAGCAATAAGAGAGGCAGGGTCTCAGAGAGGAATTCATTGATGCAAAAGGTCGATATGTTTCAAAATAGCCGGACCGGAGCTTGCCGTTCAACCTCTCTTCGGACATAATAAGTAACTACATCAAGACAGTATCAATCAATCTGCTTTCTTATTGGAAAAAAATAAATAAAGAATCTCCCTCCGAGGGCATACGACCGACCCCAACGCATGGTTGCACAGCGTTGGCAACCACTGGCACTCCGACTTCACTATTGCCTGAAACAATCACTCTGGCATGGTTTTTGCCATTTCCAATATCATGTCAACCTACAACACCTATTTTATTTTTTTTGGCCTACTCTTTACCGTTCTCGATGTACGATAAATTTTGTTGACAGGTGAAACCAAAGGAGCTGATATGAACAACCTACTACTAGGCTACCATGTCAGGGACTCTCTTATGCTATTCATGCCAGTCAGGCATGGAATTAAAATGGTACTCCGCGATTATGCAAACGACCCAATGAAAAATAAGATTAACGAGTCCGATGACCATGCCTTGGGATCGGATGCGACCCTTTCAGACTCCACCTCGGTTCCAGTATCCAACTGGAAGGATAAACGTTCCTGACTTCTTTCTATGGCAAAGTGAGCTTGTGTTCCCAGCACGCCACTTGCGCCATAACAATATCTCATTCGGTATGTCAGATTCCTCTAGCAAAATGATCACCGTACAGTGTAGCATCTGACCATGTCATCCTGGTCGTGCGCAAACATGGTATCTAAAGTCCCGTGGCCACCCCGAAACCCAGAGTGGGGCCACTCAGGTTTAGCACCCCCTCGAGTTTTCTACCTTGGCAAGAAAGTGCAGAAGCCGCCTTCTTCATTTAACCTGAAACTATCCAATGCCGACGAGATCATCACATTCGGTTCCATTTCTTGCCTTCAAATTATAATCGCTGCGATGGTATCCTGATAAAAAAATTCAATATACAGGTCGACGATCTCATTATCTTTTTTTTTGACTTTTGCTCAGAGCAAGGATCAATCCAAAGGATGCAATGGATTGGCCCATCCGTTTCAATTTATTGGATAATTGGGCGAGAGTTAGCCTTCTCTAGCCACGAGATAGTCAATTTAGAGAGGCAATCATCTCTACTTTGGACAGGCTTTTACCACCTCCGAGGCATTTGTGGACACTAGAAGGAACTTCAAGCCCAGCGCTATGGCACTGCCTTCTCGAGAACTATCCTCTGGCATTGGCTAATATCCGTCGGCGTGATTCTCACTGTGGAACTAATTTTAAGGCTCATCGTCTTGCGCACTGGCAAGCCCCATCTCATCTTGGCCTGTAGTACTGCACTTCTGACAGCTTGCTTTCTGGTTTCTTGTATCGGTCTCGTCGATGAAGTGCCAGATCTCAAAGTGGCATGCAGCCAGACACTTCGTTGGTCTAGGCGTGGACAACCTCAAGGCAACAGATGGATAGCCCGGTTGTACGCCTCTCGACTCTCCGTTGAAGTAGCAATCGTTTTTCCAGTTAATCATACAGATCACCTTTGAACGGATTGTTTTTATCCGTCTCTACTGTGGCTTCCGTTGTTGCTGCCCCAGCACCCAGTCGGCGTCTATTTTTGATTAAATTTTTTCTAAAAAAATAATGCATCCCGCGGATATTATTTGGGTAAAAAATCATATGTAAGATAGCATAGAATCTCAGTACGTTCTCCTGTGCATCTAGTAATTCGAGTGTGGTCTTGCCAGTGCCGTTGATCCCTCGTGGTTTGATGAGTGTGTGTGTGAATTTGAGACTTTTTGACGCGTCCAATCTTGGCGTCGTGAAACCAAGATCATCCTATAAATCACTGGCATCGCGTCTCCTCTAGAAAGCCCTTGTACGTCCAAGTCCGAGCCGTCAAAATGGACAACCACTTCATTGTCGCGACACACCTCTCTTCATTAAATCTACCAGTACCGTCTACCGTTATAATTCAAACAGCGCGACAGAACGCACCTCTGCCTTCAAATGTTCAAAACGACCTGCCCGAAGAGCATGCAGCCTATAGCTTCGTACTCAATACCAAAACGACGGGAACTGTTCTCTTGCGTCTCATCCATGGAGGGTTGATAGTTGAACTCGTTTCACTCTCAACCCAAGTTTCGCCCATTCGATTCGTGTTTCCTGCTGTCGTTCTTCCATCTCCTTCCCTCTTTCTTTGGGAAGAATCAGAACTTCATCTTCTCCTTGTGACAGATATTGGTTCCTTGTACCGACTGCTCATACCAATAGATGGACTGAAACTCTGGCAGGACCACATTGACAACATCTGGCCTCGAGAACACTTCATACAAAATCTGCCTCCAGAATATGTCAAAAGTTGTCTCGTGCATCCACAAGGGACACATTGTGTGGCTGTTAGTTTACCGAATGGTGTTTTGTTACGACTTGAGGCGGAGTCCATGGGTTACGATGGACAGGACGGTGCGCGTTAAATCTCATCAACTCCGAAGCTTGAGCTTGAACTAACTCCTGTGTTTCAATCTCTTAGAAGAATGGATAGAAACTGTTTTCCAGCATGGTTCTTTTCTCTCATCCTTGACCGCCTTTCTGCCACTACACTCAGCGTCACCTAACGCGTCTGATATTATCTCCCTGGCCTCGCACCCGTGGCCTACAGACATTGGTAATATGTGGACACTGTCTCGAGATCGAACGTTGCGACTTTGGAAGGCAAAGCTAGGATGTGTGGCTTCAAAAACGCTGCCGACGACACCCAATAGAGATCCCAATAGCACATCTTCCACTTCACAATACCTTCTACTCGACGCAGAGCCTCAAAACCTTCTCAGGGTATTCTCCCTTACCTCAGAAGACAGCGTTTATATATACGTTCTTGTCTTCATTGCAATGACCTCGTCCAATTCCGGCGGATTTTTTTGTTTGATTGACACTTCCTTTGATCAATTTATTGAAGTTGGCATCATCGACTGTCCAAAACATACAGCACATTGTCATCTTCGAGATTTCATGGTTAAAGACAAGATGCTCTACACTCTTTGGGACAGTCAAGGCCAGTCGATGGTGGAAAGGACAGAGCTCAAAACAGAACTAAGTATCCAACATGCTATGCCCCCATCATGGACGACTCATTATTATGCACATCAACCCGAATTGACTCCAGCTTATATGGAAGAACAACTCTTCTGTACAGGATCATTGACAGAGAAATTCCTCCAAAATGTGATGAAGCCGGGAGTGTTCTCCTCTCTTACGCTCCGTACAGCGCTAGACAAATACGTTGATGCTTGTCTTTCTCTGCCTGGCCCCCCACCTTCCCAGCTACTTAGTAGCTATGCCACGCTTTGCGAGAAAATAGCAGCAGTCATCGGATGCACGGTCACTTTGAACCGTGACCCACAAACGGGCGGATTCCAACATGCGAATTATTGGACGGCTCTGAAACGAGATTGGGAAGGCTTTGTTGCAAGATGTCGAGAAGTGGAACGCAGCGCCCGTTGGCCCCTTACTATTGGTTCTCATGGCCAAGATGGAGTGATCATTGTGGAACGAGAACGAGCGGCCTCTCTTGTTGATGAAGATATCCCTATCTGTATTCACAGGATGCTCGAACGAGACCAGTCGCTCCATTCTCAATATAGTATCTTTGGCCTCATATGGGAAGCGCGCTGCAAGTTGGGCCCACGTATGATGTCAGGGTTAGAGAACCAGGCAATAGACATCATGCACCAAGAAATCGCATTTTCCTTTGCTGAAATCCTGCAAGATCAAGCCCGTCGCATCAAATTTAAGGACAGTCTCGACGAGGGTGCGGCTGATTGGTTAATTGGTCGGCTACAAAGTTTTGACGTCGATGAGGTTACCAGGACAGCTTTGGATTTTATCGGAGGCTTCAACATGGCTATCAAGCACGAAGAAACTGATGGCGAGCTTCTCGATGTCGTCCCAGGTTCGTCATGGGAGTCGGCTCAAGTAGCAGCATATACTGCCACAACTATTGAGGCTCGATACGACCTCTGCCTCTGCCTTGTCGTCCTACTATTCTTGCTTTCAGAGGAATTACCTACATGGGATGCGTCTCTCCTTGCCGAAGTGTTCGCTGTATTCAGAGGTTTGGCCATGCTTCGTTATGTGGCCAGCCAGCCCGCGGAAACTCCCCATTCTACTGAGCGAGCAACGATATCCTCACCTGACGACGTGGTTACTCAGATGCGCAACATGAACGTTTCGAACACCAAATCCCATTTTGCTTCCAGGACTTCTGTACTTAAACTTCTTATGTCTCCATCTGCCACAGCCGATGGTATTGCTTCCACAAGTCATAATTTTCTGGACTCTAGTGGCTTGCTCCAATCCCTATCACCAGCGCACGCGACCAAGTACGAAATTGTGTTTTGCGAGCGATTGAATTCACTGGGATTCCATAATGTTACAAGAGAGCTGTTGTCATGGTTTCCTCGTACACCTGCTGTCACATTCTTACAATCTCAGGTATGGTTACGTCTTGGCCGAGTGGACGATGCTTCTTACCTCTTGGAAAGCTTAGCTGGATCCTTCGGTCAGTTTTCCTTTGAAATTTACCGTCATCTGCTCATTCGGCACAGGTATCAATAATTTAACCTTCGAAGATTCAGAAGCTTTGAACTTGGTTCTACCTCATGCTCAGCAATTCGATACTCAGTACTCTTTCTACCTTTTCGCTGCAAATTTGTTCCGAAACACTTTCGTTCATCATGAAGTGTATTTTTCGAATCTTGCAATCCAAACTGCACCTCCTACTGCTGACACGGCTTTGCTGTGGAATACTGTTGTCAACGGCTTGATTGACCTAGCACTGTATGAAGACGCCTACGCTTCAATAATGGCAACGCCGTACGATAAACAGTGAGCATTTTTACTCTCCTCTAAAATTCGTCCTTAATTCTCTTCTCTCAGGAAACGCGAGTGTGCGTGCCAATTAGCCATTCGCATGTGTGAAGAAAATGCAGTTGAGAAGCTGATGACCTTTGATTTTGCTGGAATCTCTGGTGAAGTCGAGGCTGTACTGGCTTTCAAGGCCCGAAACGCCGATGCACGTCTGCGACCATGCTATTCTAGAATTCTTTATACCTGGTATACCCGCAGGGGAGATTATCGCAATGGTCCGCACGCTTCCTTTAATCCTGTATCATCTTTTTTTCTTATTTCCTTCTAGCGTCATTGACGATGTATCAGCGGGCTCGAAAACTGGAAGACGTCATTACCGATGCTACTTCGTTCGTGTCCTTGGCTGAAAGCCAGCTAGAAGCACTTTCGGTTGCGACTAATGCGCTATCCCTTGTTGATGAAAAGTCGGCCTGGATTTTGATGCCCGTCATACCTGACGCAGTAAGGAAACGTTAGATTTTATTTTACTTATGATCTTACGTCTTCCGTAGACTCGAAAACGTCAAAAACTCTCAAAATACATTCCAGAGACCAAATATATATCAAGCAAGTATGATGCTGAGATTGTTCATTTGGCGGACATGGAATATGATTGTACGCTCCTTCGAGCCCAAATAGACAGCATCAAGCGAGAACCTGCACTCCTTTCATCTCCGGGCATGTCTACCCATCGTCTTTCATGAATCTTCTGTGATTAAAATCTTTCTTTCAGAATTCCTCCTTACTCCTGCTGTGATTGTGATGAGACTTGCACATGCAAGTCAGCAGAACCAGGCTATGGCCATTGCACGAAGTCTCAAAGTGGACATGACGGACTTGTTCATTCATTTAACAAACCAATGTGTTCGACTGACACGAAATCCTGGCTCAGTTTTGTATGTTCACTATCTATCTAGTCCTTTTTTCTGTATTGAATCGTTGTCTAGACTTGAAGATACCTCCGGTTGGCTGCTGACAGACAGTGCGTCGTCGTGGCAGGGAACACCTTCTGATCGGGGTTGGAGATATCTTCAACAGGCGTTGAAGCGACATGATAACGTCGAAACAGACCATTGTTATGCCAAGGCCTCTCTGGAAACTATATTGAGTGCCGACTCCCTAGCTCCACCCCCATGGCTTATAGACACACTCGAGGTAATTTAGATAATTTGGTAAACATTAAATGACAGCCTGATGATCTTATTTTTGACCAGAAATATCAACCAGAACATCTCATTCGTGTTAGTTTGCGCTACGAAAACATCAATGATGCTGTAAATTACACCCTTGCTTTCATTCTAAAGGTGAAGGGTTCTCTTATTGTCATGCTGTCTTTGCTTCGATAATAACCATCCCCCCCTCCCCATATCACATAGTCTGACAAACATTTGGCCCGCGACCCTTCAAGAAACGCGTCCACCTCCTGGCTACCTTATTCCCTGATAGACCAGGTACTTGTAGCTGCCGATGGTCAGATGAATACTCCTTCGGGCTTGCCCGAGCTAAAAACGGCCATCGATAATCACTTGAAGCGTATGCAAAAATCCAGTCGGATGGTACTATAGACGCTTTACTGGAATGGGCTAGCTTCCATAGAGTTCGATGTTTACATAAGAATGTACTATTTCTTAGCACAACAATTTCTTGTATCCCTTTACAAACAGGGAGGCAAAATCCTCCCGGGATATATACAATCTCTACAGGCTACATAGTTCATTTATTGGTGATATAACGGTGTGCGACGTTTAATGACGCCCGACCTAAGTGAGGTGGATACAGTTTTTCCAAAAGGGAAGGTATAGATAAGGGCAAGGAAGAGAGAAGAAGCGCGAGACGGAACAAGGAAGATAAGCAGAAGACCAAAAAAAAAAAAAGAGCAGCGATAAAATAAAACTCAAATTCATAATGGCTATGATCCCTGTAGATGACGATTAGACGAGGAAATTTCCGGTCGTAGACCATCCAAGAATTGCGTCCATTCTCCTTGCCCGAATCCAACAGCGGCGCCCCACATCGTCGAATCATCAACAAGGTGCCCATACTGAGGATAGCGAGCAAGATCAGGATAAATTTGGTGTTGTTGCTGCTGCTGTTGGGGCATCGAGTATGTCGGTTGGTATGTCGTTGGCGTCGGGGTAAGGTTTTGTGCATGAGTGACAACCTGAGATTGTGTCTGGGGGGATTGCGACATGTTTGGCAGATTAGTAGCGTGGGCCAATGTCTGTTGGTGGGTTGAGTAGGTAGATGATGGAATGGCATGCATCAGAGTATGTGATTGAATGGAGTCATATTGTTGTGGCAGCGTTGATATCACAGACATCGGAGGGCTTACCGAACTTGAGTTAGCAGGCGAGCTCATGATGCCCCTGCTACCAGGAGAGTCACCGAACCGTCGCGGATCATGGGAATCGTGGTATGGGAAAGCGAGTTTCCGTACGGTCCCGAGAACTTGAGCCCGCTGCTTCTCCCGCACATCAGTGCTTTCGAGCGGGAAATCGGTCGAATAGAGAGGTGCAAGAGCTTGCAGGATGTCCAGGGACTTATCAGCGACAGAGACACCTCTTGATTGCTCCAGAGTAGTGATAGCCTTGCGTATACTCGCTCGGAATAAGCCGGCTCCTGGTTGATCAGGATTTGCGATCAATTGGAAAGAAAAGAACATAGCTGCTGAGAAGCAGTGGAAAGGACCCCAGTTCATGTGCCCGGGAACAGCCAGGGATGAGTTGGCCAGGAAATCTGGACGCGATTGTCCAGTCATAGTGATCAACTTGTCGGCAGCGCCAACAGCGATTTCCAGACTTTGCGCGCATTTAGAAGGGTCAACAGAAGGTGTCTTGGACTTTGCCGATGGGTTGATGCTAGCACTTGCATATGGTCGATGCAGTGTAAACCGGATGTGATAGTAAGAGGTGCGAATGATCACACTTTGTACGCCTAATCTACGAACCGCAATGTTGGGGGATGCCAAACTTCGTGCGACACGGTATTCGTCAAGATCAAGTTCCTGTGGTAGGTTGTCCATCCATTGCGTCAACGCGCGGTCGTTTGCTTGTACGTTCTCGTAAGGAACAGGCCGAACCGAGACAGCGTCATCCATTATATCACCAAGGATAAATGCAAGACGGAACAAAGCAATGTTGGGGAGATATAATCGGCCGGATTTATCAAGAGCTGGGTCGCAATAGGAAGGAAATTGAGTGTCGAAGTGGTGTGACGCGATGGCAAGAGGCCTTCCAAACATGAAAGCTTGCCAGCTACTCCAAATCATCAGTTCTTGTCAGTTACTTTTCCAAAAAAGCACCGACCGTTCGAGTAGTATAATGTACCACCACGCCCATCGGCGGCGCTCGGCCACGTCTCTATGCATCCTCCACTTTCCCGGATCCCGATGCAATCCCATTGCTGTACCAATGCCGATCAACTCGCCTCTCACATGCCAAATTTCTTCACTGTCGGTTTTGGAAAGAGTAAGAAAATGGGCTCGGATGAGCAATAATTCGACAAGCTCCAAACTATAGGCTTTCTTGGACTCTGCTTGATGTCGCTGAAGTGAAGTACCTGATACTTCGAAAAACTTCAAACCGATCTCCTCGTGGGTATCCTGAAATGCTTCCAGTAGGGGATGCTGGACTGGAAGATAGTGAGTCGCTATTGCCATAAGTGCGCAAGCTGTAGCCAAAACGATGCGATCCGCCTTAGCACCACTTTTATAGCGTTCCCATTGATGGGCAAAGGATGGCTGGTTAACGTGACGATAAATCCAGTTGCAATATTCGAAATAATACTTGATGAGACCGTCAATAATTTCGAGAGAAGGCAGTAGGGCCAATAGATCACGGTCATATTCTTGAGTCATTGAAGAGAAATCGTCATTGATTCTGTCCTGGCTGTGTTGACGACTGTCAGAATCGTCTGATTCACGTCCTTCATTCTACAGCATGTATAAGTTGCTGGTTCCGAAAATGTTGGCAAAGATTACTTACCATGAGAAGATGTGTAGCGGCGCTAGTCGGCCCAGCGTACAAACCACCCTGAACATGACTTCCGAGCATTCCTGGTGCAGCCGAGCCCTTGTCATTTATGTCGGGGTCTACGGCCTCTTTCTTTGGGACGAGGAATGCGGATGCATCGCTTGAACGCCGCAAAGGCGTATTGTTTCTTTGGTTCGGGAATACATATGCTTCAAGCAAAGAGATGGAATGGCGAAGACGAGCGATCTCTTGTGCAGGATCGATTCGAGCAAAACTTTGAAATGAAATTGAATTTGTAAGTTTATAATGGTTTATGAAGATGAATGCCGGACGACTTACTGCTGATCATCTCCGCGGCCGAGAGGATCGCTATTTTCATGACCTCGAGCATCTTGATAGCAGGTTGCGGAAGTACCTAAAAGGTAATGTTAGATCTCTCTCTGGACCGATAAACATATGGGGAAAAAAATATACCGCGCAGCACACACGATGAACATGGCCGGTTCCTTTGGATGCAATATTATTTCTAGAGAAGAGGGGGGGAAAAAAAGGGACAGAACCTATCGCATTTCAATTTGCTATTGCGACATGGTTCACAGTTGATAGCTTTCCGTGCGCGTTTTGTAGGTGGCCGGCCGTCTGTACTTTGTTCTCCAGAGGTACCTGGAGTTGGAGAAGTTCTACCCCGAACTACACCTGCGGTGGATGCCCTAGATTGTTTTGTGCGTGAAGCTGGAGTCTGCAAGGACGAGGGTGGATTTGGTTCGGACATTGTGAAAGGCGGAAGAGAGGTGGGGTCGTTCGTACGGATCGAAAACGTTTTTTGTAACATAAATAAACAGCGCAAATATCAGGTACAGCAGTTCCAGGGGTCCTATGTCGGCGCCGGAGTCGGGGTTAACCAAAAAAAAACATTCAACTATTTATTTATTTATAGATAACCGAATTACCCATGTCAAGTTTAATCGACCAAGGCAATTCTAGGTTTAGCGAGAATGGTCTTAGTAAGGCCAAGCCACATGAAAAGAGTTTACGCCTCACTTGACTCGGGGAATGTTGGTTAAAAGGCTTGCAAAGAGGGGATCCATTGAGGTAGGTATACTCACTTTGGCCAAATAAAAAGAAAGAAAAAGCGTGATCCAGCCCCGTGATCTGACAGTGACAGTGATAACTATTAGAACCTTGTAGCATTTTCTAGAACAAACAGTTAAACATTTCAATAAAAAGCTGAAGCTTCAACCTTAATCGTTACTACTGATCTCCCCGTCCTCAACTTGCTCTTATGGCTGACGTACACGTTCCCCCTTTCTTATTCGAAATTACCTTGATTCTGACAAACGTTCCAGGTAAATACATTAAAAGATCAAGGCAACAAAGCCTTTGCAGCCAAGGATTACGACAAGGCTATCAACCTCTTTACTCAAGCCATTGCCTTGGACTCCAAAAATCATGTTCTTTACTCAAATCGGAGTGCAGCAAGGGCTGGAAAGAAGGAGTGGGAAGCTGCACTTTCTGATGCAGAAGAGGTGATGTCATTTGCATGTTTGATTTGTCCGTTGACCTAATTCAAATATAGTGTATCAACGTGAACCCCTCTTGGGCAAAAGGTTATGCTCGTAAAGGTGCTGCTTTGCACGGTGCTCGACGTTACGACGACGCTATTGTTGCTTATCAGGCTGGCATCAAACTTGAAGACTCTGCAGCATCAAGGAAGGGTTTGCAACAAGTCCAGGATGCAAAAGGTATGCCTTGAACTATTTTGATTGCCTTGTAATGTTCAAAAAAAAATTTTCTTCATTAAGCTTCCGCTGATGCAGATGATGCAATGGGCCTCGGAAAAATGTTTTCCGACCCCAACATCTTTGGCAAATTAGCAGCAAACCCTCGTACTTCCAAGCATCTTGCAGATCCTTCATTTGTTCAAAAGGTATGTATTTCTCCAGAACTTTTCAAGCGCATTATCATAACAAGGTTTCAGATTCAACTGATTCAACAAAATCCTCGCCTTGCGAATAAGTACGTTTGTCCTTTGCGAACTATCGTGATCTGTCTGTGACACTTGAGATGGTAGTGCTTTGCAAGACCCAAGAATGATCGACGTTCTTGGTGCCCTAATGGGCATTGACCTTCAGGCATCAACTCGACCTGAAGGTTCCGAGGAGCTTCCTTCAGGTTTTAAGAAAGATTCTCCCTTGTCTTCCGCCTCTCCTCCGACACCTACAGCTTCATCTTCCAAACCGTTCAAGCCGAAACCTGAACCTGTTCTAGCAGAGGAAGATGTTGAAATGGAAGACGATGACGAAACACGGGCAAAAAAGGAGGCAGAGGTTGCCAAAGAAGCTGGCAACGTTGCCTACAAGAATCGTAACTTTGAAGAAGCTGCAAAAAAATTCCAACTTGCCTGGGATACTTGGCCGAAGAACGTCGCCTATTTGACTAACTTAGGCGGTGAGTTGAATTATTTTATTCATTTATTTTCTCTCATCAAACTGATATCTTGTTTACTTTAGCTGTCTACTTTGAGCAAGGCGATTATGACAAGGCTATTGAAACATGTGAAAAGGCAATTGAGGAAGGTCGCTCGGTAAGCTGTTCTTAATCTCTGACCATCCTGTAACTAACATAATGATGAGATTCGAGCTGATTATAAACTCATCGCGAAGGCCTATGGGCGTATCGGATCATCCCATCAGAAAAAAAACGATTTAGAGTCGGCCATCAAGTTCTACCAAAAGTCGTTGACAGAACATCGCACACCCGACATCCTCAACAAAGTGCGTGAACTGGAAAAATTGAAGGCCGAGGAAGATCGCAAGGCATACATCGACGTGGAAACAGGCGCAATCGCTCGCGAGGATGGAAATGTCAAATTCAAAGCTGGCGATTTCGCGGGCGCCGTTAAAGATTATACTGAAAGCATCAAGCGAGATCCATCGGATGCCAGAGGCTACAACAATCGTGCCGCAGCTTATATGAAACTAGTGGCTTTCCCTGAGGCTTTGAAAGACGCCAATGAGGCGATCAAGGTCGATCCTAAGCTCGGTAAGTTATCTTGTAACCGATAATCCGTGATCATTGAACGACATGTTATTGGGTAATAGTCAAAGCCTACATTCGAAAGTCGAACATCTTGTTTGCTATGCGTGATTATACGAAAGCCATCGAAGCGATCCAGGAAGCGGGTGATCACGATGTGGATCACCAGCATACAAAGGAGATTTCACAACAGGACCTGAAATGTCAGCAGGCTCTATTCAGTCAACGTGGTGAGGAAAGTCAGGAGGAGACACTGCAAAGGGCCATGAGAGATCCTGAAGTTGCGGTACGTAAACTTTTACTTTTCTATGGTTGTCACTCATTGTCTTAAATTGAACAGGGCATTATGAACGATCCAGTCATGCAGCAAATTCTGCAGCAAGCTCAGAATGATCCGGGAGCTTTACAAGACCACATGAAAAATCCTGGTGTGCGCCAGAAGATCCAGAAACTGGTAAACGCCGGTATTATCAGGACAAGATGAAGATAGGGTTTTTAAAATTTCCCCTCCGGGTCGACTTTTTGATTGGTTAAATAACATTCAGGCGTGTAATACGCAATGTATGTAGTAAGCCCATCCATTGTCTAAATCTTTTGCAAAATCAACAGCTATCTATACTTACAATACGTTGTTGCTTATTCGATTCACGACAAACACGGATCACCATCTCCACTCGATATTTCCAACGGATCGACCTCTCACACCCTTATATGGCTTGTAACCTTCACCCGTAAGTTTAAGTTGCTCCACCTTTAATGAAGAGAACGTGTGCGATTGTATCTCAAAGCGCACTTGCAAGGCGTGTGATGGGCGAGGCGCAATCGTCCTGAGGGAACCCTTGTCAATAAATGGATAATGTGGGCATATATCTGCCTAAGCACTGGGACTCACGGGGTCGTGAATGAACCCCGAAGATTCCAACTACTTGACGGTGGGACAACTGGAATTTCCCACTTCAGAACCTAGATATATATGGAAGATGAGATCCGTCAAGCACTTCTCCCCCCGTTCAGTGTTTTGTAAAACATACCCTTTTTTTGATGTCGAAAGCCCATGAAGCGCTTGAACTTCCTCCAATGCCCATATCCATGGGTCCAACACCCCCTCGCCCAAGACCTCCCATCCCACGGGCGGCTATACATTTTATCGCTGATGCCCCTTCCCCAATATTGAGTTCAACAACGACATTCTCCAGAGGTCGTGTCGTTAGGCGAGAAGTTAATGTGACGTCGAAAGAAGCTAACCGGGCTTTAGTTAATGAATGTGTACTGATTATAGAAAATCTCTATGATCATACCGTTGTATTCTTGGAGGTCAAAGGTCGTTTTGAGACCAAAAGGAATCGGAACGTTATCTTTGGCAACATTTGTGACGGGTGGTGGTGGTGGTGGTGCCGAAGTCGAAGAAGCTGCAGAGATGCGTGCCATGGCTGACGAGCTTGACGTATTTGGGGAATAACGATAATCAGCAAGTATAAATTTTCCGTCCGGAGGTACGAATGACAATATTTTATCGCGTGACCAACGTTGCAAGCTAAATGGACAAACCATCATCTATGTATAGTCTCTGAAAAGTGATAAAACCCCCAAACGTACCGAACGCATGGGTGAAACGAACAATCAGACAGAATATGTGAATTTGAGAAGGATAGAAGAAGCTCGGGGTTGCCTATATTGCAGGAGGATAAGTTAGTAATTTGATCTGAATTACCGACAAAAAAAAAATACCTGATAGTCTAGTGTTTGTTTCCATTTTCCCCAGCACACTACTTGAGAGTGATACGCCATGTCTATAATAAAATTTCAGGATCAGCACATGTAGAAAGCACATATGAAAGCGCAAACTTGTTGACGATAGCTTGAAGCTCTTCCACAAGGTCGAAATATATTTCGTTGCTCGAGTATTTTAAACCTGCTTTTCGCCATGGAATGGGTGACGAAAAAGCACCTCCAGCTGCGCCTAGACCGGAACCAGAGTTGATTGCTGAATTGATGTTCGCACCAGCTACGTTAAGAAGCTTATTAAGGAGAGAGGGAGGTAACACGATATCTCGGAGTGAATTTGGGGACGTTGTCAGAGGATGGCCTCCTGAATCCAAAGTTTCCTCCAAAAGCTGAGAATATGGGTTCTTATGATGCCTAAGAAGGTGAAGCTTTTGGTTTTCGTACCTGATATACGACATCAAAGTTATCTTGTAAGGTCGCTGCAGAAAGGTCGCCAAAGTATTCGTGTAGGATGTCGATAAAAGTCTGCAAAAATGCAAATCCGTACAAAGGATCCACTGAGAAGTTTTATTCCTATTGAGTTTCCCCAGTAACAGGCTGCTGAAGAACATACCATTGCCGCTGATAGGACATAGGAATCTCATATCTGCACACTGCACATGACAACAGGCGCTTGGAGATTCTGCAATGTTATACGAAGAGACATAGATGACTGGGTCAACGTCGTCTGGACGAGAGACTTTGGAAAGCGCGCTGTTGTACGCGTCAATGTGGATCAGAGGGTACGCAGAGGAAGTCGATCTGAAGCCCGACTGTATAACAGGACGACTTAGCTGGTTTGTGAGAACAAAAGATAAGACTCGATGAAAACCAACTAACCCAGTATTATCCAGCAGTATCAGACCGTCGATGGCCATTGTCGAGGTTCAAGTAAGGTTTATCATAGCAAGCACGTGGCTAACTTTTATTACATTTATGGGGAAGCCCACGACCAATCTAAATATTCTGCCTGACGCAAGATCTCTCGAACCTCCTCCTCGCCCTTTACTCTCTCATCGCTCTGGTGTCCAGCCAGAACTTCTCTCCACACTTTCACGCATTCATGCACCTCTTCTGGGGAGCTAAAGCCCATCACCAGAGGAAGTGGCTCTTCTGCAGAGATCGAACGGCGGATAGAATAACCCACTGCTAAATTGGGTAAACCTCCGGCCCATTTGTTGCTCGCATCCACCACTGCCTCTCGCAATCGCGGAGGGGCAGGGTGCCAAGAAGGAGGTTTGGATGTGAGAAGTCCCATACTCAAGGGAGAAGCTGCAACGAGCTGTCCAACCTTCGCACGTTTGTAAAAGTGGGGGATGAACTCTACAAAAGTCGAGTTTTGCAAACAAAGATGAGAATACGAGAGCAACACATCCAAGGGCGTGTAAGGAGGTGTGTGGAGAACCAAGATAGCGAGGCGCAGAAGGGTGGGTAGTGGGAACCCTAGGGAAACAAGGTCATAATCAGAGGAGGTGTATTTGAAAGATGCTGATTATTACCTGTGATGCCTACGTTCTTGATCCAACCTTCGCGCTGAAGGTCTCGCAGTTCAGAAAGGGCATCAAGCACCTTCTGATCGCCGTCCCCTCTAACTCGTGCTTCATCGCCTTCTGCTAGGCCATAGGAGGCAGCTTCTTCCTTGATTGCCCCGATATGGTTGCCCGTCAATTGCGCTGCGATTGGGGTACATACAAACTCGACATCATGCAGATAAACTGTATCGAGATAATCAGTCTTCAATCGCTCTAAGCTTCGTTTCACACTCTCGCGGATGGTCGTAGGAGAATAATCGAATGTATCAATACCATACCGACCACATTTCGTCATCTAACGATTCCAAATCAATTATAGAATTTTTCCGGCGTGCCAAGTCTCACCAGCTGATAAGATGAACGCGGAAACTCTTCTCTGAGAGCGTGCAATGTATTACCTAGCACAATCTCGGAAGGTCCATAATACGCAGAGGTATCAAAGGCGCGTAGGCCATAGCTTCGCGGACGAATCAAGACCAATGCATTTACTCGACCAGAAGATTTACCGGAGGGCAAGCCTTACTGTACGTAATGGAACGGTACTTGCAATGTGATCCTCTGTATTGTATTGCTGAGAGAAGGCGGCTGCTCCGAACAGTATAGTGGGCAAATTTAAAGATCCACCCTTCTTGGTCTAAATGAGAGTCAGTTACAGAAGAGTTTGTACGAGTTTCAAGAACTTACGACGAGGGGTCCAATGGTTGGAAAATCCTCCGGACCATCGTACGGTGTTGAATCACTGGGCTGGGAGGTCATTGAAGCGGGAAGATAATGATCACCTTGGCAGCGATTGACTTCCGAGTCGAGCTGGGGCGATGTCACAGCCCCTGTCACACTGGACTTAGCGGGATGGTCGCGAACTCTCAGAAATGATTAAGATTATGTCCATGACAGACATAGATTTCGTGTTCGGTTACAGGAGGGAATTCAACTCTAATAAACAAAAATTGGAAAAATCCTCTACAACTTGTCGCGGGACCAGCTATGGAAGGGTAGAATACCGTAGTCAATTTCACATTGACTGCTACAAGAAATTGCTGAAACGCGTACCTCTTCTCGAATTTCTGGTTGACTTCCAATAGTTTTGTGCCTTGTTCGGGTTGGATCGTGTTCCATGGGGTAGGATTCTTCTTGGTCCAGACAACTGGTTAAAAGTCAGAGAGATGTCCAAGGGTAACACAACCATTAAAGACGCACCGGAAGGTCCCAGAGCAAGACGACCCAGGTACCAGCTAGCACCAACCACGACTCCTCCAATAATCACGTAGCTAAACGCCAAGTCAACTCTTTCCAGATAACATCGTTAACAATATCATAGACGGCTCACATTGGAATGGCCTAGCCAAAACGAATCAGCGCACTTAAAAAAAAAAGGGGGGGCACAAGATAACCAACCTCAACGGCGAACCAGTTCTTCATAAAAGTTCTGCGCAGAGGCTGAGGTGAAGGCATTGTTGTCAGAGTTGTATATATGTGTCAACTTGCAAAGAGAGAGACACATGAAATATAACTTTCTCACGGTGACTACTGTAACGGGTAATTCCGGGAGAGTTGGACTGAAGGTCGACGACGATTGCATCGACAAAAGGGTTGAACGTTGAACGACAAGATGTACAACAAGCTGGCTAGTAACACATATACTTCCGTATATCGCGACATCAAGCCACAGATAAGCGATAGTTGCGAAGGACATGCAAAAGCGTGAAAGTGTTAATAAACGCTATGAGAGAAAGAAAGAAACAATGAAGAGTTGCGAGGTGGATGGAGTGGTGGTGGAAGATATGGATGAGGTGAACTGTAAGGACACGTCAAGCGTAAATATAAATCAAAAAAGGGTGAAGGGCATAATAGGCATAGAACAAAGCGCGATGCATAATGGATGGTATAGGGCCATAGAGGGTATGTACAAAACAAGTCCAGAGTGCAACCAGGGACAAATAAATGATGAATAAAGTCCAAGATTTTTTTTGCTGATTATCTATATGAATAAGACTGATGAGCATCAACGCAGGGAAAAGAGTAAGAATTTAATAACCTCAAATGAAAACTAAGTCCCCGTCACATTTCTTGCACTGTACAGGGGTCCTCATAATCCCCACACCTTCCATCTCCATCTGGGCTTTCAACAACTGTAGCTGCTTTTTGCGTAAGACATAGCCACGTTTCCTGGATGAGACTGCATCCGGAACAGCAGTGGCTTCGCTAATACTACTGGATGCACTGTGGGACAACGACGAAGCAGTGAGTACAACAGACGCAGGTTGCTGAGAACTGCTCCAGGATTGAGGAATGAAGCTCGTGAAAGTTTGGAATGACATTGAAGACATGAAAGAAGAAACAGAAGGAGAAGGGGTACAAGAGGTATGAGAACGAGAATCTTGGGGATAAGGACGTTGTTTATCAGAGTGAATGCGGCCATTGGAATTGGAGCCGCCGATGTTCTTCATTTGCGAGAACGAGTTGGAAGACGTGGCTGAGATCGCGGCGTGATCATCAGAGGATCTACAGAAAGGACGAGAGTTCATCGGATCGTTCACTGAGGTCACAAGAAATTAGTAAGACGTACGAATGGTGGGAGCTGGTGTCGAACCATTTGAATTGCCTACACTTTTCCGACTGTTGGGAACCTCCGACGGTGATCGAACTGGCTGGCGAATGAACGTTGACATTGGGGCTGCTTTTGGTTTAGATGGGCAAGCCGAAACACGCATCGGTGAAGGAGATGAGACCGGATGAGGGATGAAAGATGGAAGGTTACCGCCACGCTTGGTGGGAGGAGTGATGTACGAACTGGACGAAAAGCTGGGGGGTGCCGGCGCTGCTGATGGCTTAGAAGGTAACAAAGGCCTTGAAGGAATAGGGCGGGGTATGGAAGACGGAGAAGCTGGACGAGGAATGAAAGAAGGGGAAGAACGGGGAAGCGACGGTGGAGGTGTCATCATCACTGGGAAGGTGACAGCGGGTGGAGATGGTTGACGCTCGTTGTCCAATGGTCGACCAAAGTTAAAAGGTATCACAGCGTCAGTCGCCTCTTCTTCCTCATCGGCACCCTCTTCGCCAAAGTTCAAAGCGGGAAGAGTAGGTGGTGGCGAAGTAGACTTGACTGGAGAAACCTGTAGCTGTGTGACTTCGTCAACTTCAGGCTCTTCCTGAGCAGGAGTGAAGGTGATACGAATACCACCAATCTCTCCAAACATGTTTTCAGTATCTTCAACCCCGTTTTCGTTGTCGTCATTTACATCGGCCTCTTCAACAACGGCCGAGAGACGTTTCTCTTCTCGCGTCTCCTCGCCCACAGTAGGAAGGTCGACACCATCAGGAAGGAAAAATGATGCACTATCATCTGCAGGTGCAAACTTGAACCCATTTGCGAAAATGCCTTTGCTCCGCTCAAAGGAGTAAGCAGACGGACTGTTGGGAACGGAACCACTACTGCTGTTGCCATCGTCTAGGCACCCGAAGAAGCGATCAACAGTATCATCGTCTTCATCTTTTACAGCCTGCATTTGGGCTTGAACACCTTTCGGGAAGGTCCATGACATTGACAACGTCGCTCTGGATTCTGGCCGAGGAGGCGTGGACACTTGCGGTACTGATGATGTCTTTGGGGTAGCAGGTGCTGAGATCACAAGTTGCGGTAAATGCTGGGTAGATCGAGAGCAATCATCTTCAGAACCAAAGGAGGATGATGATTGGAAACTGATATCGGTGTCCTCTTCGTCCTCATATCCTGCGAGAGCGTTCTCCTCTTCGGAATAATCATCCTCATCGCTGGCATCAGCTTCCTCCTGGACAACCTTCAAAGAAAAAGTAAAGTTGTCGTCAGAGGAGTCTGGATCAACATCCGTGATGGAACTCTCCGAGTCAAGAGACATGAAGCCAAGACCATGTTTCTTGATCCCAAAATGGCCATCAAGAGAACTTGGGATTGGAGTAGACAGAGGATCCACCGTTAAATTTTTGTACTTTTCCAGCTCGAGTTCTTTCTTAACAGACTCGAGTTCTGTCTCCAGCGCATCAACCTTCTTCTTGAATTCCTCATTCTCCTTCTTCAAAGAAGTCCTCTGGTTATTGATCAACTCCTTCTCCTTGTCATAAAGGGCAATCAACTGATCAACGGCTTCAAGCTTCTTGCTCAAGGCACTCTTCTCAACTTCCAACAACCCTACGCGGGATCGGGCAACCCATGCATCCCGCCTCTCGTTTTCTACTCTCTTGGCAAAGACGCCAATCTGGCTCTCCAAATCCGCCACTCTCGTCCGCCACCCATCTACATCCCTCTTCAACTCGTCCCTCTCAGCTTTGAGATCCGTAATTAAGCAGAGCATCTCATCGCTTGGTTCACCATTGCCGCTACCAACATCACTCGTGGACATAGTGGAAACGACCGAAAGCGGCCTTGAATTCCCTCCATTGGAATTGGAATATCCATTGGATTCCCTCCGCCGAACCGACAAGGCACGTTCCAGATCCGTTATCCTCGCAAGAAGTGCATTATGGGACTTGAAGAGAAAATGCTGCTCACTCGTGCTGAGAGGCCGCGACTGCGTCGGGGGGGGCGGAAAAAACTCGTCGCTAGCATTACTAACAGATTCCACGTTAGAATACCGACGAGGGAAAGTTGGCGTCATTTCAGGTGTAGGAAGACCTGCACAATTGACAGTAACGCTGCCATGCGATGAAGACCTTTTGTAGGAGATACTACTCCGACGTGTTTGTTTGGCGTCATCTTCTGGGGTAGACGGCGCGGAGCTGTTCGAATGGTTCAGCACAAGGTTCAGGATCGGCCTCCGAGAGGACGGAGTTGGAGAAATGACCAGAGGGCTACGTCTTCCTTGACTAGAAGTATCAGTTGGGAACGATTCATCTGGTGACAGGGCGGAGTTTAACGAAGATGAGCGAAAGCCCAGACGTGGACTAGGGGTCAAAGTGGGAGTGGGAAAACCCTGGGTCATGCTGGCAAGATTCTCAGGCGTAAGGGACAAGGGGCGGAGACTCAAAGTAGCAGGACGTGGCTTGGAAGGGGTAGCTTTCGTAATGGCAACGGCGGGTGTTGTCGTAGTGGGAATTACATTCTCCTTGATCGAATCGACAGAGGGTGGTGGTAGCTCCTGCTCTTTGCTTGGTCCAGATGGTTCTTCCTCATCTTCTTCCTCCTCTTCCACAAGGGTATGCAGTTGGTCCTTTGTGGATGAAGACGATCCAAGGAGCTTGAAAGAGTCCCGCTTGCCCATTGAAGGATTGAGACTGTTTCCATAGCTAGAGTTTGAACCTGTTGGGAAGGACGGTTTCGTTGCTGATGGAGATAGGTAATGAGCTACCAAAAAAGGAAATAGTAAGGAACGGCTTACAAAAATCGAACATCATCTTCTCAATGTCAGGCGTCGAGAGCTCGGGAATCTCGACCTTATTGTACGAGACATCTGGTTTGCCCTCAAGAGCCCAAAGAGCACGGCGGCGAATAGAGTCCTTTTCGCCGAGATTGATGTTATCCTCAGATGTAGACGGGGGCAAGTCTGGAAGGGTCATGCCCATAAGCTCCGCGGATTCGTGGCGAGTGGACACAGATGAGCGACGGCGATGATGAGAGTTACGTTTTGAAGGGGTAGGATTCGGGGTCAGGTTCGGGGTTGGACTCGCCAGAGAAAGTGAGGGAACGCGGGTGCCATCACTTGGGGGGAAAGAAAGATGAGACATATCAGGTTTGGTCACAGACATTAAAGAAGGATTTGAAGAAGATGGAAGAGATGGAGCCGATATCGAGGCATTCCGGGAATGCGAACGAGTATGGGAATGCCTGGGTCCGCTGAGGGAGTGGGATGATGGGAGGCCTTTACCCAGTTTGAAGGATTCAAACTGGGAGAAATGGTTTGAGTTGTCATCGACTCCGATAATGTAAAGCAACGTACCCTGTTTTTGGCAGCGATTTCGTCTCTGTGAAGATCAAAGGATTGCATGACAACTAGAATTTATTTTGTGAAAGAGAAAGAAAGAACGAGAGACCCTGATGTTGGGAGTGGATTGAAAAGAAAGTAGGTGCCTGTGGTTGGCGACGACGGGGACGACACTGAGAGCGACGTCGAGAGTGAGATGCAATGGACAGCACTGACAGTCCAATTTGAACCGTCAATCTACATAACCAAATAATTTCAATCTCCGCTTCTTTTCAATCTCCATGCATCTTGCCGCCTCCACCATCTTCTTCTTATGCGATGTCCAGACAAAATTTAGTCAGTTCTCATCTCATCCCGATAGTCATCTTGAACTTTATTGCCGTCGCCAGGGCCAGCCATACATGGCTTTGAACACGTCGTTTCTACCACTAACAAGATGCTCAAACTTGCAAAGGTGAATCGGGGTCAAATCAATCAATCCCTCGCCTCCAACTGTCTATCTAGCTCTTAGACATCGAGGTTGTGTGCACGACCCAGAATACCAAAGGTATCTACTAGTATATTAGCTGGTCATGCTCAGTCATCCGTCTTCAAGCTCTGGGGCCTACCGATCCAGCCATTGACCTCGAATCGCTTGGTCCATTGCTGCTGGGTCCATATGACAAGAAATTGTTTTCAATGATCATTCCAGAGGTCAAAGATATCCTTGAAACACGTCCTACAGTTAAATCGATCGTTATATTTGGTATCGAGGTCAAATTTTACACGGTGCCGTTCCATCATGTACTCACGCGTCTTGTACCTCTAGTCTCATGTCTGCGTTCTCCAAACTGTTCTCTCCCTGCTCCCCTTGAAGAGATACATCCCTCACATCGTGATTGATGGGGTTTCTTCCTGCAACTCCTTTGAGATCCCTATAGCCATCGAATGCATGCGCACAGCGGGAGCTATTATTGGCACCAGCGAAAGCATTGCATTTCAACTGGTCGGCGATGCCAGCCTACCCATTTTCAAGCCATTCAGCAACTTGATCAAAGAAGAGAAAGATAGCACAAAGAAAGTCGGTGAGGCGTTACTTCAGGGTCAAGTAGCCAGTGGCGGCGTGGTTGTCAAGAGCGCTATGTAACCCCAGGATCAAATGACGAATGCGTCTTATTATGCAACCGTAACGGCATTATAAAAAACAGAATTACAGCAAGTGCTTGGCAAGTGGGCCTTCAATTTATCAAGGGTTCAGAATCAGAGTGCTGCGGAATGACACGCGAAGCTTCGTCTCCACCTGGACCATGGAGAGCAATAATTTTATCATTACGTTCTCGCTGTCAGGGCGATTGATCATGAATGAAGATCCGCCAGAATTAACATATATGCAACTTACTGTGTGGACTTGGTTTTCTTTGATGGCAGCATCAACTTGAGATTTTTTCCCTTCCAAGGCCTCCTGCACCTTGGCGTGGTGTCGTTGCGTCATCTATGGTCAAGGTTAGACCCACTGGAATTGGCTTTTGACGACCATCGTACCTCAAGGTCACTTTGAGCTTTATGTACGCTAGAAAGGGCTATGTCGTGTGCATGGGTTGCTTGGTGAACTTTTCCGAGAGCTGATTGTTCCTTCTTTTCAGATTTTTCCAGACTGCGATCTGCCTTGATAGCTGTCTATAGATGATATATTTTAAGTAAATTCTAGATTCTATAGTATACGCCCTTACCTTGTGAGTTTTTACCTCCGCCTTTTCGGTATGTGAAAGATCTTTGAGAGTATGTTTGAGGACCTTTTCTTCATTTTTTGCCTCTTTTATTATCTCGTTTTCAACCTTTTTTACGGTGGATGAGTCCATGGTATTGAACAAGAAGGGTGATGATGTCATTTATATTGATGTCCCAAAAGGTTATCGCAGACCCCAGTTGGACGCATGTCCGACGAGCATGTCCAACAACGATCCCGTCACAGCTAGGACTCCCAAGGTCCAATTTTCAGCCAAGACACCTCCATTGCTTCAGGTTGATTCAGACACGTTCATCTCTCGTCCTTCATCTGTTGCTGGTACAGATGAGGAACACTCTGACGATTACGACTGGTCCGACGAAGAGGATTTGGTTGATAGAGAAGCCAAGTTCGAACAGAAAATGGGGAAGACTGATAAAAGTGGCAGACACTGCTTCAAACGGTATCATATTCATTTTTTCAAATCATTCGCTATTATTTAACGTACCTAATAGCTTTATCGCAATTCTCTTCTCATCTCTCATTGGGTCCACCCTTTTGGCAGGCGTAATTATTACCCCCGCAATACTTGTCCACTTTTACTGGTTCAAACCACACCCTACAATACATAGGCGCTTTGTCAAGGACAACATTCAAGCTTGGCTCTTTTGGACTGCAGCAAACCTCGTCATATCATGGTACATTGCCATGATCATCAATATTATCCCCATTATACTCCGCTATTTCATCTCTTTGACCTGGGGGCATGTGTCAGAATCTGTCAAGTCTAAAATTGAAATGTACGACTCGGTCAAGGATACTGCCAAACCAGCTTTCTACGCTGCGAGTGCATACGCCAGTTGGGTTATCATTTTTACCAATATATATCATCTGCACAATGACAATCCTGCTGTCAAGAGTCAGGCACCTTATACCGACCGTGTGCGTTATTCGATTGCTAATAAGTCAATATATTTCTAATGACAATTTAGGTTGCCCAAGCTGTACTATTCTTTTTTTTCTTAGTCCTGATTTGGTGTGGTCAAAGAATGCTCTCTCATTTCATCGGTAAGCATACTATCGTTTTTTATTCACAATATCTATTTATCATTTCATACAGCATTCTCCTTTTACCACACCGCATACAAGGAGCGCATTGATACTGTCGAACAAACTCTCGACGTTGTCGAAAAGCTCCGTGAATACCGTCCAAAACAAGCGGCACATAAATCGGCCACTCGCACCCCCGTATTCAGCAGTATGGGATTTTCTGCTCTATCCAACAAGCAGCATTTCAATATCCTCGATGGAGCCTTGCGCAATTCTACTCACCAACCTTTGCCCTCGCGGGAGAACAGTAACGATAGTGATGCAGATAACAAAATGGACCGTTCCACCCGGCGAATAGATGCTAAATATAGCAAAAGTCCCCGGTTTTCGTGGCTGGGAAGCCCACCCGATTCTCCATCTCCATCTAGGAAAGAGTCTGACTCCTTGATGGAGGTACACGAGAAGATGAGGAGCGTGGAAAATGACATCGAATTGGGTCCTATTTCAGAACACTCTTTGGACACGCCAACCAGCCAAGTGCATTTGAACCCCAAAGAGCATTCTACTGCTAACAACCTCATCACCAGTCCGGGCCATGGTCTCGACAACAACCACCCTGACACTATTCTTAAACAAGCCACGAGAGTATTGAAGAACACAGTGTTGCATGATGCGCGTAACCTCAGCGGTCAAGGCGAAAGGCTCGCAGGATGGAATGTCAGCTCGGCGCATGAAGCCAAGGTACGTCATTCCACTTGTATTCAGTCAGGAAATAATTCGCCTCACATTGGCCCTTCAGCGTCTTGCACGCTCCATCTACCAGCGACTGAAAGACCGAGGAAGGACATGGCTAATTCCTGCTGACTTCTACCCCGCATTCCCATCGCATACCTTAGCGGAGGAAGCATTCAGAGTCTTCGACAAGGACAACACTGGAGATATCACTCGCGCCGAAATAAAAACGATCTTACTCAAGGTATACAAAGAACGTCGAATCCTTTCACGTTCTATGCGTGATGTGGGGGAGGCTTTGAAAACATTGGATAACATTCTGTTGTTCTTTGCTGGTGTCATCTTGTTCTTCATCAGCTTGAGCGTTTTTGGCGTCAATTTGGGTAACTCCCTGTCGAGTGTATATTCGCTTTTCATTGCAGCCAGCTTCATTTTCAAGAATGCAGCAAGTTCGGCATTTGATTCCATCATCTTTTTATTTGTGACACAGTGAGTCTCGCGCACTGCTTTTTGACTGTTTAATTGATAACGAATGCGCTCTGATTTCATCCAGTCCCTACGATACCGGGGACAGGGTATTTATTGATCGTAAATTTCCAACTGTTCAAAATTTGGGGCATTATATTCATTTAAAAACATCTTAGTTGAAAATTTTATTGTCAAAAGAGTTGGCCTCTTCGCGGTGAGTCAGTTTCCGACGCAAAGATTTTTGCGAAGACTCATACCATGACATAGACTGTCTTTATTCGCTCTGATGGAACCGAAACCTACTATTTCAATAGCCAACTAACCTCAAAATTCATGTGAGTTGAAGATCTTTCAATATCACCAGAAACACCTCGTTAACCTCATTGACCCAGTACAAACGTGAGACGTAGTGGAAAAACATTTGAAAATCTGACTATGCAGGTCGCTTGGACGACGCCGCTAAACAAGTTAGATGCTCTGGAAAAATGCCTCAACGATTGGCTTTCGACTGAAGAGAATCGATGGTTTGAGCCAAGTACCAACATCACATTGCAGAATATCTCGTTCCAGCGTTACCTGGAGTTGACGGTTGGTATTGGTCATAATGGGTGAATTTTAAAATATTTTCCAGTGTCCTTCATCGTTATAACTATTCTCCTTCCTCAGCAACTGGCAAGATTGGAGTCTCCGCTGCGCTCGTAAAACTGCATTCCACGCTGCTGTTCAACACTATTGTCGCCAACTCTGTATTATCGGCTACGAGGCTCCTCTGCCAGTCGTCTACGCCGATCCCGATACCAACACATATAAGCCAACGACCAGTCCAGGCAAGGACGACCTATTCTCTCCCAGCCCTAATCCGACATCTCCACGTACGACACAACGCAATCAAGACGAAGAGCTGGAAACGGCTCAGAATGTGAAAGCGGTCCTTGGATTCCTTCCACCGCTTGCTGATCGCTCCTCTCATCTCGTACGTGCAAGAAAGAGCAAGAAAAGGAAGGCAGCTGTGGGTGCTGGAAATGGCTAGAAAAAAGGGAACACTTTTTTCGATTGTTTTCTACCATGAGAGTTGTGTTACACTTCTGTTGTAATACTGCCATCATTACTGTCCGCTCCATTGTACTGTATATGCTACTCGTTACCATAGATTATCTAGACTTTTAAATGACTGCAATTTACCTTCGTCGTTGCACATGGATATTTGGAAGCCTGAAAGATGGTTTTGGAGGCGAGATGCTTATTTAGGTGGACATGCCTTACTATGACCATGATGACCACGACATATACAATTCTGCTGTCCTAAAACTTCTCGATGTGTATTCTTCGTTCGGCTTCACGCCACAGCATTTCCAATACACCGTTCTAGCCTCTTTCTTTTTAATTCACTCAGGAACTACCGATATCAAGATAATCAGCCTTGGAACTGGTACAAAATGTCTACCTGCAAACCGGCTCTCTCCCAAAGGCGAAATAGTGAACGACAGTCATGCTGAAGTCCTAGCACGACGCAGTGCCTTACTATGGTTTCTGGAAGAAATTCAACGAATCTGCTCAGTCGACTCTTATCGTTCTCCTTGGCTTGATGTATGTTCTGATGGTAGATATGCACTGCGAGATGGAGTAAAACTCAATCTTTATATCTCAACCGTTCCATGTAAGTTTATAAAAAAAAAGTTCTTTTAACTCTCTGCTTGTGAATTATGTATTCTAAGCCAAAAGGCATATTTATTTGGTTATGAAGGTGGAGACGCTTCCATGCGCATTCTAGCTTCCGTGCAAGACAAAGAAATAGCCTCTCTCAAAGACAGCACGACCTTCCCTTCTTTGGATCCCTCAGCTGCATCTCGTGGCCGAGATGATTACTCGCGTTTAGGTGTCCTACGAACCAAACCTGGTCGTGCAGATTCACCTCCTACTTCGTGCATGTCATGTAGCGACAAGATAGCGAAATGGATTGTATTGGGTGTCCAAGGGGCTTTATCCTTTCAGTTCTTGCATCCTTTGTACATTTCCAATATAGTGATTGGGGAAGTACCAGTTGACATGCAAGCGACGCTTAGAGAAGATTGCGAGCGTGCATTTTGGAAAAGACTGGATGGTATCCAAGGTCCTGGTTATATAGCCTTATTATATGAGCTATCCCACCAGGCTTATTATCTCTCTGTGTTGTTAACAGATCTACCTGAAGACTTTAGAGTGCATTCTCCTACTATCTACTTCACGGCCCTTCCTTTCATCCACTCGCGCTCTGTGCTGGCGTCAAATGGATCATGTAACGAATGTGAGTAGGTTCCCTCTTGTATGACTTTAGTGGAGTGAATGATTTATCATTTTTTAAATTTGTTGCTCCCCCCAGCCCTATGTTGGACAGCTGACTCACAGCCGTTCGAGATTTTGATAAACGGCCTTAAAAGAGGCGTATCTCCCAAACACAGATACAGGGAAAAGGCAAGGTACACTTCTCCCCTTTGTCGTCTGAGCACTTGCGTCTCAGCAATTTTTCTTTTACTAGACCAAGAGTGTCCAGGATTGCACTTCTTCATTCCTTTGAGCTCATCTTGGCTGCACAGAAGGAAACTTCTTTGAGGTTAGTGCGATGCAAAAACAATCATAATCCTACGGGGTATTTATCATTCACTCTCTATGGAAGCAATGCAGAAACGTATCTTCAACTCAAGCTTTCGTCATCTAGCTACCAGACTGCCAAGGAGAAATTAATGGGAGAGGGCGGGCCTTTCGTTGGATGGCTGGTATCTGGAAGTCAGTGGCAGGGGTTTAATCGGAACGGAGAACCTCCATAACATTACAGTCTATCATTTAAGATGAGGGTATCGAGTCACCCTGCTCTAGAGGTCATTAGTCAAGGACAAGTAAACAATCATTAAGTAAATCATTACAAAAAAGGAATGGAAACCTAGAAAGTACAACTATAAGATAAAATTTGGGCATCATGATCATAGTAAAGAAAAGGTCATCCGTCGCTCTGAACCCAGTGCGTGTATACAAAAGATATGAATAATAAATCATTCTTCAGAAACAGGTCATGAATCTTTCTTGCTTTCGCTTATTTCGTGAAGATTTGACACTGGGGACAACACAATATCGACTGGGTCAACAGGTTCCGAGGTGGTAAGTATGGACGGTAGGTCACTTTGGCTTGTTCCTCGACTGAGTGTGCCTGGTGAGGCCACGGAACCAGGGAACCTTGTAGCGCTTTCAGCAAGTTCCTTTCTTAAAGCCTCAAGTTCGCGTTCAAACCTAGGTAGAAATTTGATTAACGGTTGTTGGCCATGACTGGGCCAAAGTGCTGGTTTAAAAACTTACTTTCGACCAAAGACCTCGATATAGAAACCCCCTCCATTCCATACACTGACTGAGAAGATCAGAAGAAGGAAGACCGCGCTCCAGAACGAACTGCGGTAGAGGAGGAATGTAGCAGGTATTTCCGTCAAGAGTGCATAAACTGTCCCAAAGAGTGAGATGGGTTAATCAGATATCTGCAGAACGAATTACTGACCAAGTTGACCACCCATGAATGATGATTCGCGGTATTGGAGAGGGATGGCGGAAAGCATTTTGCCGATAGTACTATGCTTGTCATTGAGGAGGAATGAGAAAGACGTTGTCCTTTTCCCCGACTCTATCTTTTCGCGGCGATCGACAAGTAGGAACTAATCAAGAGAGATATTTGGTAAATATACGCTATGCGATATTGAGTTACCCACCTTCCAATACAGCAATTGCCAAATCGTGTCTGAACAAGTTTAAAATGTTTTTAAAGGGTGTTAATAAGGAATGTTTACTCACAAATGCCGCCACTGATGAGGAGAGCTTGGATTGGATCGAGGTCTGGAACTGCAAGCAACGCTGGGAATCGTTCCTCTGAATTGGGGTAAAAGTGCCTAAATGAATCAATCAATAGATTTGGAACTGAAGCTTCACAATTGAAGCATACCTTATCACCGTAAACGAAAACGGGGCATAGATATGGATAAAGAGAGACGTGACTTTATCCTGGTCATGAAAGACGAGACTATTTCGCCAAGTGATGACTGCACTAGCCAAAGATCCATGCGAAAGGCAGTAGCAAGCAATAAATAATGTTGGGCTTGAAGGGAAAATCCAGAAAAAGACAAAGTTGAGGATTGTGACGAAGTAACATAGATCGAAGAGGAAATAATGCCAGTCGCGTTTCTTATATGAATAGAAACGCAGAGGCAAGAGATAGAGACCTTGAACTGTGTATGAAATATGAACCCATCTAAACCACTTCAGTTAGTATCTCCCACAGGGTTAAACGAAGAACTACGCACTGGGGTGCAATTCCAAACATGAGAGTGGAAAGGAGTACATTCATGACGCCGAAGAAAAATAAGATTTTCTCGCGCGTACGAACGACCTTGGCTGACTGCCAGGAAGCGGCCAATGAAGTCATGCGCGTGGATATCTGTATCAGTCGCGTAAAACTCTTGTGTAACTTGACAGCACATAAGAACTGGAATACCTTGAGCTTGAAGTTCTTGATCTCTCTTTCAAAGTTCTCTGACAAGAGATCTCCAGACAGGTCTTTAATCTTCAAATCCTTGATCTTGAAAGTCTCCTCTGCCTTGAGCTTCAGCCTGTCACTGTGTTTCTGAAGTTTGCGTTGGAGAAGGTCGACATGAGAGTCAAAATAGGTTTCGACGGTGTCTGATGACGAAAGATTGAACTTGATTAAATGCCACATGACGGGAGAGGTAGGATCCTACCAAGTAAAGTAAAAGCGCTTGTCCACTGCTCTAAAGCCTCGTCACGCACAAAGCGTTCAAACGGAACAGAAAAATATCCTTTTCCAAAAGAGGGAGATGGTGGCCTTGAACCCATTGTTCTGCGACCGATGTGGAATAGAACAACAGTGTAATATTAGAGATGGCCCAGTCGTAAAGTGGCCCTTTTGCTAGGGGATGTAAGCGTTTAGGAACAGTGGATGAAGACAAGCGCGTGTAGATGCTGTTGGCAGTTGGCAGGGATTGCTTACGTTATCGACTTCCACTTATAGACTCTGGTACTTACCTTATAACCTCCTGCTTTTGGATTTTTTGCGGGAAGAGGCTTGAACCAAAGGCGGGAAGTTGAACTCGAAGCTCTGCGACCCAATCTGAATTGAATTAACGCAAGTGCGATCTGTCCAAGTCAACCAAGTCGGTGGCATTGCAGACTGAATGATTTGGTTGAATAATTGATTAGTCAGCTAGCAGGTTGAAACTACTCGTCCTTCATACTTAGTTCCTTCACGTTGATATGCTTGGAAAACTTGGTCAGGTCTCCAAAATCATATCCAGATTTTTCCTAATCCGTTATCGAAACAGTGCACCTAGGTTTCGATGCCCTCCTTATTAGCGCCTTCCTTGCTGGGGTGAAACGTACTACAGGCCTCACGTATGGGCGCATCATCTCAAAGAGGCCCAAGCGTTCCATATTAACCCATTTTATAGCCCAGCACTTGCACAAGTACCGAACAAAGATGTACGCCGTGAGTAGCTGATTTGAACAACCTGGGGTTTGATTATCCTCATGCCTATCATTCAGAACTGCTTAGGTCTTATTTGGAGTTCGGTGCGCAGGTGGTTGAATGATGATATTCCGATAGTAACAATTTTCCAGGAGAATATGTGTTTGACTTCGCTGTCGTAATATTTGGCGTGCGTACCCATCCATCGCTGCTCCGGTGCTCTATCTTACTCTGCCCTCCAGCGGTCGTCATCCTTCGAGAGGGGGCGATAAATGCAAGCAAGGGGCTTTGCTGGAGCGTTTGATATGCCGTCCTGTGTGGTGAATCCTGTCTTAGCCTGTATGTGTTCCAATTCTACATTTCCTCGTGCTGCTTTTATGATAGTTCTGCTTACAGACCGAGTTCTTTTTTGTTACATCAATATCTTCCGATTTCATTCCGATTCCGTGAATTTCGACCAAGGAGTTTTTGCATTTATCCCAAGAAATTGTAAACGAAGAAGTGTAGTACAATGGACCCCAGAACGAAGTCTGCAAGTGCTCTTTGAAATATTTTAGAGACCTCCATCCTCTTTGTGTAGCCGAAAATTTGCGCACCGTTCTGGAGAAACATCCTTGAATTCATCTTTATTTTCTGGGTTCACCTGAGAGCGAAAAGATGCCGCCAAAACAAATTCGCCCACTGTGCTCGCAAAACTGTAGATAGTCAAGAGATCAATATACCAGCATGTTCTACTAAAACTAAAATACTTACCCAGACAAGAACGCATTATAAGGGAAGTTAGATACCAGGATGCAATATGCGAATTGCACAATGCCAGAAAGCATCAAGAAGAACAGGAAAGAGTCAATGAATTTGAGACGGTCTGGCGTGTTATCATTGTAGGCTTTCCATAGGGTGCCAAACGCATTTGCAGGCGCCTTTGGTGTTGCTTTGGGAGGCATATTGAGGTCGTTGGGGAATTGGAACGCGACGTGGCTTGGAGGTACTACGAGAAGCTCTTGGAAAACACATGCAATCAAGGCCAAAAATAATTTCTTGCGAGCTAGCAGAAAAAAAAAGGTGCTCCTCCATATCCCAGTTACGTTCCCTTGTTATTCCGAACCAAATGGCCTCGTGTCTTCGTCTGGTTTCCACGAATTCACGTACCTCGTCTGTTCTTTTCCCCCTAAAATCACGCTTGGGAACAAGAAACATCCATAAACGTATACCTCTCCCATATCCAATAGAGGATGGATTAGGGAACTTTCTGCCACCAGCAGCCTTGCGAACTTTAGTGGAATACCAGGATGGCCTCTTATCTCGTCTGAACGAAGAGGTTCGAGGTGCGTCGTCAAAAACTTACAATCATTTGGCGTCTATGACAGACATTCTTGCGCTGTAACAGCTGACACCAAGCAGGAGAACCATGCAAGTGTTGTGCATACCGCAATAAAATATGCCAACCAGCGAAAGAGGACTTTGGCATTTAACTATGCCGTGCTAGCGCTCAATAATAGCTTCTTCCTGAGTCAACTGGTATGTTTTCCATTGAAACTTTCCTCGTCAAACTGTCAACGAACCATTCCCATTCCACTGGCCTTTCTAGTCGCCGCCACGTAAAGAAGGCGACCACCAATCAAAAATATCCCTCCGGTTCGCTGAGAAGATCAGGCTTCATTATGGAGAGCTGCCAAAGCTCAAGTCTTCCTTCTCTGCTACTGCTCTTGGCATGTTCAGCAGTGGATGGGTTTGGTTTGTAACAGATACCGGAGGTGAACTTGGTGTCCTACCCACCTTCGGACCCTCCACATTGCTCATTAGGTCGCGGGAGAACATGAATTACGCCAACGGCCGCGTACTCGGGGAAGAAGATGTAGAAGACCAAACACAAGGTTCACTACGAACACCTTCCTCTTCTCCATTCTCGAAAACGCCTCCCCCAAGTCTAATGTCATCCTCACCCAGCTTGGGCTTTTCACGTCCAACTATTCCACCATTAAATCGTTCCATTTATTCTGTACCGGACGCGACACCCTCGAGCATCTATGATTTTCCGAATCCGACAGATGCAGCAGCACCAAACACAGCCAGTGACAGGCTTCAGAAAGTAGGAAATGTGATCTACCCTCTGTTCTGCGTTCCCGTTTACGAACACGCATGGATGAGTGCAGGATTTGGAGTATGGGGCAAGGAAGATTGGTTAAAAGAATTCTGGACAGTACTGGATTGGGAGAAAGTCAGCAAGGCCTATGAGCACGCTCAAAACAAGGCGGTACGGTTGTGATCGATGATGACAGTAACCTTGACATTACCACCTGGGAGAAAATGAAATTTATACAGATTAATTATTTTTATAATTTAGAATGGATTTTTCTCCGTTTGATTCAAGGTTCAACTTTCATTCTTTACAACAACAATTTAAACCCCCAATGAATTATTTATCCGAACTACGAAGCTTGTTTTAAAGCCATGAGTGCGCAGAGCGCAGCTAAAGGAAAGAAATCAGCCATAAAAATCGAAACCCAAAGCACTTGTCTTACCACCAACACCACTTCCGTCTTTCGCTAAACCTATCTCGACGCGCTGCTCTACCTCTTCTCCAACGAGTAAACGTAATGACTCTCGTAGTATCCGTTGGAAATTGGGGTACTGCTCGACGAGACTTTGGTACTATAACTCAGATGGATATATGAACGGGAAGCGAGAAAAAGGTCACCTTCCATCCACACCGACACCAATTCTGTCATTCAGGCCTTTGTTCGGCCTCTCCTCTCCTTTCAACGTTGCGTGGTCTGTCTGGATGAGGACGGCAGCAACGGCTACACCGCTAAGCAATGCTGCTCTGCGCGCGACTAAACTGCAAATCCAGCGAACAATCTGTTGCTAGGCTCTCAGCAATGCGGCATATATATACGTCTGAAATGACTTACCGCAGCATCCCTTAGTGAGACGTCTTCTTCTTTGAAGTCTAAGTGCTCCATGATGATCTTTCGCATGCACTCCAACTTTGGGATCACTTTGTGCGATAGGTGCCTCACGTCGAACTCAGTACTTAGAGGAGGTAGCACAAAGGCATCTTCGTTTGGATCGCTCCCAATCCAGGCTTCTTCCATTTCACTCATGAGACTGGTATCGATCCCATAGTGTTTGTTGAGCCATTCGGACGATTTGCCACGAAAAAGCAGGGACTTCGGAGTTGCGTCAACCAATGCCAGCATCACACTGCGTACAGTCTCCCCAAGATACATTCCAGAAACAAATTTCTCGAAAGCCTGGAAGGACGGATTGATGCTCCGACGATCAAGACCTTTATCGAAAGGTGTTGTAGGAAGATGCGAGCGCTGTTGAAGATTGAGATAATATGCATATGCATACGGATCAAGACTCACTGAGTTGTTGAAAGCGCCCCACTCAGTATTAATAACCATAAGTCCACCATGAGCCGCAGCGGGCGTTCCCGCGAGCTTAGGTATTTTAGCTATGAAAATATATGAACTTTACAGATATGCATAACATATATGATGCGGTACCAATCTCTTCAATGTATGCTCCATTGGTTCCCGTCCCAAAGATTGCACCTGCAACGCAGCCTCCTGCGGTATACGATCGAGATAAGAGCGTTCCCACAGTCTAAAGAATAACGGAATATCAATACAACATTATCATTATCGGAAGAGCAAAGTGGAGACTTGCATCGTTCACAAGCGCAACACATTTCACACGCATAAGTTTCCTATCAAAAGCATCCTGTAGAAGTTTAACGACATCATTCCCAATGGCATTTTTTGCTGAGAAACCCTTCGTCCATGTAAGGATTTTGCCGGAACCGAGTGCCGTCTGTTCGACGGGAAACGAAAAAGTCAGTCCAAGGGGAACATCGGCGGATGCATTTGCAGAATCATCGTCTTGTGATGATATCTCGCCGTTCGTTGCATGAGTGGTCAAGAACGCGTCCACAGAGTCAGCAAGATAATCTGAATGAAGTTGATATCAGTGTTGAGCTCTGTAGATAAAAATTGCATTAGGGAAGATCCGGCTTACCAAACAAGGTAGTTGCTTCTCCTGTTTTGAGTGCAGTAGAAACCTTGTACTTGTGCTGAACTAGGTTGAAAGTTTTGTCGCCGTTCAGAACGACTTTGCATACTCGTCTTGATACATGATTAGAAAATTCTTTAGGAATATGAAACTTCAATCACAGATTTGTACCACCTAGGTCGAGTGCAAGGAAAGTGCTAGGTGGGATATCATTAGCTAAGAAAGCATAAACGATCTTGTAGCGTACCCGGTCTCTGTGCCATCTGGAACACCTGTAACGAATGTGGGACTAAAAATCAAGTAAGGAGGGTGTCTTCATGAAGGAAATGAACGCGCACATCATGGCCATTGCATGATTATAGCTGGTTAGACCCGTCTTGAACTCGTTGAGGAAGGTCTTTGTGAGTTCGACCAATGGTTCTTGTTGGAGAGTAAACTGACTCTCGATCAAGTCAAATACTTCCTGTGCACTCTGATAGTGAAAAGAGGATATCGAGGCCATTGTTGAGGTGGATCAAAACGGTAGTCTGATTTAAATACTAGTGCACACGGGTACCATCACTTTCCTTTTTAGATATTTACCTCCTGATTTCTTTGTTGCTAACGTAATATAAATGGCGGAATGTCGGTGATAATCGACAAGTTCCTGACTAGGCGTTAGCAAATCTACTCGTCGGAAATTACTCGGTTGTGGACCGACGACTGCATACCGAGTTACTCCGTGATTCTGATTCTTGGATACTCTCAAGGCAGAGGTTCAAAATGGTACTATGTTCTCTTTCCAAATTCCGCAATGAGCAAGCGCAAGGAACGAGCGCATGCATCAGGTGTCCAGAATCCGATGGACCTATCCGGGTTTGTACATCATAAATACAAACACGAATAATAAGCCTATCGATGAGGGAGCTTCTCGATTTTGAGGTAGGAAAAAGAGTTTTCTCAGCTCCCACTGAGTTTTTCGACCCACCCACCCCCTTTAGCGTCCGGTAGGTTTTCGGCACATGTCTTGCCACAATCGAGCTCTCCAGACGCTCATGGCTTTCCTCGCATCAGATTGATTCATTGAAACCTTGAAGTCCTTGGATCACGTGATTGGACCGAATTCTGGCCAGCCTTTTCGGCCAATCCCCTAGGGAATTTGTATCCACGAATTCCTTGTCAACAAATATTTGACTACATTTATAGTATTTCTTCCCTTCTTGCTAACACTGCAGAAACGCACAAGTTATCTCATTGTGTAAACTGACGCTAATGGTTTATCTACTTTGTGATCGCAGGTGACTTGGGATGCAGTACTCGTATATATTATGATCGGATTCAAAGCGTAGGTATGCATCGATTCAAGAAAATGTCGTCACTCTTACCTTTGATGGCAATATTCTTCGAAGATTTGTATATCGACGTCATCAGAATTTTCAAGTTTTACAGAACCACGTCGGATTTATTTAAGTTTAATGCTTCTTTCTATATTTTTTTGGGTCATACTGGAACTTAATCCACGAGGAGAAATATATCATTTGAAAATCTCAGAGACCTGCAACCTTTTTTCGATGCACTCAGCTCGCCTAGCTGCCAACCAAACAAGTGGGTCTTCCGATGCCGTTCCCGAGTATATGCGCCACAAGGTCTGTCATAATGCTAATCTAATCGGGTACTATTTCTGGGGTGCCTCTGTTACGATATGTCTGCTTGTGACAAATGTAACATTTTCACTACCATTGGTGGCTGGGTCCCTAGCATACGGTCTGGATTGACAGCCCAGGGTATCCTGAATCACAATGGGATCGACCGGAGCCAAGCTCGATTTGTTGGCACTTCAGTTCACTGCTGAAGTGGAGAGTAGCATGTCCACTGTTGTTCATCAGCTCTTAACCCAATGACGCCCTCGACATGTTTGCTGAATCCATTATTACCCCATTTTTTCCACCATTTATGGTGTCACTAGTCAAAGGGAAAACAGGGAATTTTGGAAGATATTTAAAAACTCCATATGCACTCTTTATGTTTCTATGGAGAAGTGGGTAGATTACATGAGATTGAGGTCACCAAACTTCTCCTTGTAACCTGAGGGAAATATAGTCAGGGAATATTTGAAAGTAACATGATTATGTACCAACCTGGCACTGTCCATTTGCCTTTTTTCACCATGGTCTCAACGGCCTCAAGAATACGGGGATGAGCTTGAGCAACATCCTTGGTCTAAGACTGGGTTTAGAATAATATAACTGGAAGAACACGATTGGCTCACCGTTAATTGTTCGAAAGGACGAGCTTCCTCAATATTAGCCAGAGTCTGTCGGAGCTCCTTGAGTTCAACATCTATTTTCTGTTCCGTCTCATGAGCCTTGGCCACCTATACCGCCACAACATTCAAAGATATTCTACAGTGAATAAAAATACAGTCCTCACCGCCTTGGCCTCGAAGGTCTCGATAGCCTTGATGTGAGTATTCACATCATACGTCTCAGGCTTAAACTCTTTCAAGATTTTCTCTGCCTCATCAACGATTGCTTGGTTCTTCAGAACAGAGCGGTAGTGGGAAAAGTCGATAGTGGTAGGTTGGCCAGCCACAGAATTGGAGATACGTTGGGCCTCGCTGTGTCGTTTTCGGAAGGCTTGTAATGAAGAAATGGCCTCTGTGCAGTGAAAGAATAAACCAAAAGCTTTGATTGCTTTTGAAGACGTGACGAACCCTTTCCGAGTCCGAGACTAGAGTATATGCGGGCGAAATCCTGTGGCAGAAGAAAAGAGTCTTCAGAGACGTGTCAACCGACAGTGCTAGATGGAACTCACGACCGCGACGGCGGCTACTTTTTGCGCCATAACAGCTTTTAAGAAGAAAATATCATTGTGGAGTTGAACAATCCCCGCTAACGGTCTGGTCCGGTCACATCACGTGACACAGCCACTGGCGTCACAATCCTTGATACATCGCAATTTCTTGAGTTCTTGACCGTTTCCCTCCATTTTTTTTGCAGACTACATATATTATAGCCTAATAAAAGCATATAAACTGTTTAATAATTCTAAATATATGAAATTTTCCAGTGAAAAATGCAGTATCATGACAGAGATCTTATATATTTGATGTCACTCCATATACTCCCAATCTTCTTCATTCTCTTCCTCTTCTGAGTGATCTGTGTCCTCAGTCTCACTATCCTCATCAGGTACAAGCTTCCAAGTGCCATTTATATGCAGATCAATGGCATCCATCAGTGCTTTACGGATATCACCAACTTTGGTTGGTAGTGCTCCCTGCTTCAGATTTGGGGCACCTGCATTTTTGAAAAGCTTCAATTGATCCTTCAGGGCCACACCTTTGAGGCCTGGAATATTTTCTTTTTCAAAAATAAGGTCCAACTCTGCAATCTGCTCTGCATTTGCCTTAGCATTCTGCTCCCGGACCTTCTTGCATGCAGTTTTCTCTGCTTGTCTTTTGTCACGGAAATCAACAAGTTCCTTTCGCCGCTTCTTCTCCTCCCCATTGGCTTCTCGTGCAAGCTTTTGTATATAGTGGTAATCCTCCTCCTCAGTGAATTTTGCTGCCATGAATGTTTGTGTGTTGTTGCGGAAAAACATGGCTAAGGCATTGTGACTGAGGAGTGTAAGCTGGGGTTGATATCGCATAATGTGTTGGAAAGACCCTAGGAGTCCCTCATTCTCATCATTTGTAGCAGGCATCCATGCAAGTTCCCTCTCCTCTGCAGTTGCCTCATCAATTAGGCCACCTGGCACAAATTCAGATGTAAAGCGCTCCCATGTCTCTGCTGCTCCTTTGAAGAATGAAATCAAGAGATCATGGAAGTATGGAAGTTTTGGAATGAGGCCCAGTATCTTCCTTACAACAGCAGCATTTTGCCAGTCCTCACCATCTAGAGTAGCTGTTTTATATGATTCATCAGGGTCCAAGTCATTACCAATCAAGATATCAGGATTTCCAATGATTTTCTGCATATGATCATAGACACGGGAATGAAGAGGGCCAAGATCAAGCATGTTCTGATTTTTTTCACCAGAAATATGGATTGTGTTACGACTTCGAACAATTCAGACTTTACAGTCGTGATTGTAACAGTCGGTTCTGCATCTGGGTCCTTAAAGGCTGAGCCTAAAGAGTGCTTAACCGGTAAAGGTCAAGTATTGTCTAAAGGTTTGAGAGCGGAGAGGATAAGCAGATGGCTAACTTCGATATTATTGCTAATAAAGATTGTCTAAAGAGTACAATCGTCTATGCTAGGTTTATAT